>OBLI01000715.1_pt1 | contig 34668 bp, 22 predicted proteins | sample 1519701 | NCBI WGS metagenome assembly OBLI01 (sample SAMEA3663005, study PRJEB22513) | pig gut metagenome | biome: pig gut; feature: pig-associated habitat; material: faeces | place: France | collected 2012 | reverse complement strand
TCTTGTTCTTCGTGGCCGGACTCGGCTGCATAATAGTCTCTGGAGGAAACTGATGTTAGGCACAATCAATACAAATAGATATTCATCAAATAATATTAGAACTGTATGAGGAAATTATTACTCGTGTTACTAAGCTTGACAATAGTCTCATTGACAGCTATAGGACAACCTGGAACATTGCTTGATTTGTCTGGAAAGGTAATATCAAGCCGCGACGGAGAGCCGATTGTAGGCGCTTTCGTATATGTTGAGGGCAGCAAGAATGCTACCTCCACAGACAATGCAGGACACTTTTCAATAAAAGTTCAGCCTTCTCAAAAAATTATTGTCTCAATGATTGGTTTCAAGAACAAAACCATAGTTGCAGGTAATCAAAACAACATTGAAATAGCACTTGACGAAGATAACTATCTGGATGAAGTGGTAGTGGTAGGTTATGGTACGCAGAGAAGGAAAGACCTTGTCGGAGCTGTAGAGCAAATCAAGGGCGAAACCCTGAATACCAGAGCCAATTCCGGCGCTGTACGCGCTTTACAAGGTCAGATACCAGGATTGACATTGGAATTTCGTGATGGAAAACCTAATCATTCGGCATCATTGAATGTCCGTGGAGCTACCCAAAGTATCGGTTCAGGCGGTTCTACATTGGTACTTGTCGACGGCGTCGAGAGCGGCCTTGACAATGTCATCCCTGAAGACATCGAAACCATTACCGTTCTTAAAGATGCCTCTTCATGTGCAATATATGGCGCGCGAGGAGCATTCGGAGTCATACTCGTGACAACCAAGAACCCTTCAGCAGGCAAGGCCGTCGTAAAATATAATGGTTCGGTCAGTATTTTGTCCAATACCGTCAAGTATGATTATGTTACGGATCCCGTATATTGGACTGAGCAGGCTCTGGCCAGCTACGAAGGTTGCTATGGCACAACTCCAACCGGATTCAACAACTTGTTCCCGTATTCGGACTCATGGTTTAGAGAACTCAAGAAGAGATATCTTGATCCGACATATGAAAACTATCACGAATCCGTAGGGGTAGGTAGTGATGGAAAATATCAGTATTATGGAAATACAGACTGGTTTGCGCTTCTGTATAAGGACTACACCTACAATACTCAGCATGATTTGAACGTAAGTGGAGGCTCTGATAAGGTCAGATATTCTGTATCCGGTAGATTTTTTGACCAGAAAGGAATATACAATACAGATTATGACCACTATTGGAAAGCAAATGTTCATGCTAAGGTTGTCGCAAATGTCAAGAAGTGGTGGACAATGGAGAATGATCTCAATTTTTATAGAACCTACTATAAACAGCCGGTCTTATTCCAAATTGAACAGAATGTGAAAGGTCAGATTGAACATCAGGCCTATCCGATGACTGTCCCTTATAATCCTGACGGAAGTTTTACTGATGCCGCTGTATGTGTGGGCTATTCGGCATTCAAGACTGGATTAAGCTACCAATTGAATGAAGCGTTCAAACTAGGTGAGACGTTCACCAATACATTCCATATTGTCAAGGATGTCCTTGATTTTAAGACATCATTGTCATATGCTTTCAATCAGTCAACTAGAAACAGAAAAACAAATATCTACTCCTTCAAGAATGGCCCGGATATAGAATCTTCGCGCCCGGCCTGGGATTCTTATGAGGAGTTGTGGACGCGTCAGGAATATATAAAGGAAGAAGGCTTCTTTACCTTTACTCCAAGACTAAAACCTGTGCATACTTTCAAATTGACTGCTGGTTATAACATTGAGTCCCTAAAGAGACATGGAACGGTGGGATTGGAAAGAAATCTCATCCGCGAAGACAAAGCCAATTTCAATTTGACGGAAGCCGACGTGTATTACTTGAATGATTACGACAGTTACGATTGGTCATTTATAGGATTTTTTGGTAGGGTTAATTATAATTTGAAAGACCGATACTTGTTTGAAGCAAGTGCCCGTTACGACGGTTCTTCCAAATTTCCTGTGAACTCAAGATGGGGAGTGTTCCCTTCAGCGTCATTTGGCTATAGACTGTCAGAGGAAAAATTCATGAGTTGGGCAAAACCATGGTTGACAAACATGAAGATTCGCCTTTCAGCAGGTACTCTCGGAAATGGTGCGGTTGCAGCATATGCATATACTCAGAATATGTCAATCACTCAGTCATCTGTATACATCGACGGAAAGAAGGTCAATACTACAGGCGCGCCTGCACCAATTCCTGACGGACTGACTTGGGAAAAGGCTACCACCTACGACATTGGCTTGGATATGGATTTTCTGGATGGAAGATTATCTTTTGTCGGAGATTTATATAAAAAGAAGACCGTGGATATGTTTACGGTAGGAAAGACTCTCCCTGCTGTATATGGCAACAGTGCTCCAAAAGGCAATTATGCTGATATGACCACCAATGGCTGGGAACTCAGTCTTGGCTGGAGAGATACATTCAAAGCCGGTTCGAAGAATTTCTCATATGGCATCAAAGCGATGTTGTGGGATAGCAGATCCTTTATCGATAAGTATAATAATGAGACAAAGTTGTTGACGGATTACTATGAAGGAATGGAACTGGGAGAAATCTGGGGTCTGCATGTGGTCGGCTTGTTTGAAAGCGATGCAGAGGTCGCCTCATGGGCTGATCAAAGTACCTTTTTCACGCAAAACAGACGTGGCAACAGATTCGAACCTGGAGATTTGAAATTCGAGGATGCAAATGAAGATAATTTCATCAATTATGGTAAAAACACCAAGGACGATTCGGGAGATATGAAGATTATCGGTAATACCAACCCGAGATATAGTTATGGTATCAATCTCAATGCATCGTGGAATGGAATTGGTCTCAGCGTATTTTTCCAAGGTGTTGGAAAACGCGATTGGTATCCGAGTGTAAACTCCGGTATGTTCTGGGGAAAATATGCCAGACCATATTCAATGATGCCTAAATCGCAAATTGGAAATCAATGGACAAAAGAAGATCCGGATTCGGATGCTTTCTGGCCTAAGATTTCTTCATACTTGGCAACAGATAAAAAGGGAACATTGACAAAGGTTCCAAATGACAGATTCCTTGTGAATGCTGCTTATTGCAGATTGAAGAACATCACTCTTGACTATACCTTCCCAAAGAAGATTGTCGAAAAAATGAAAATCGATGGGCTAAGGGTCTATGTCTCAGGGGATAATTTGTTCACTTTCACTCCAATGCGTAAATGGACTACGACATTTGACCCTGAAGTCATATCTTCAGGAGATTCGGATTTCAACGGAATATATAACTCGCAAGGAAAAGCGGACGGATATAGTTATCCTATGCTCAAATCTGTTACTTTTGGCGTCAATCTTACATTTTAGAACAAATCCATATGAACCAAAATATTTCTAAATTATTAATATTCATTGCGGTATCTACTGTTGCAATGACCTCGTGCGAGGACTTTCTGGATAAAACCTCTCCTTCAAAAATCCAAGCGGATGAGTGGTTCTATAATGAAAGTTCATTGGAAATCTATGCTAACGGATTCATAGACAAATACACACCGTCCGTAGCATCTCTCACTTATGGGGATGCGGACGCTGATTATGTGGCAAGAATAAACCAAAGCAGTTTCTATACAGGCAGTTGGACTCCAAACGATCAGGCTGGATGGTCGATTTCAAACTGGAAACCAATTTACAACATTAATTATTTCCTCAAACACTTGAGGGAAACTCCTGGCGTTTCTGAAGAAATTCTGAATCATTATGAAGGAGTCGGACGTTTTTGGAGAGCTTGGCACTATTTCTCTTTTGTGAAGAACTTCGGAGCGGTCCCTTGGTATTCAGAACCAATTGATCCTGAAGATGACGGAATGCTCTACAAAACCAGAGACTCTAGAGAGTATGTGATGCATATGATTTTGGAAGATCTTAACTATGCTTCAAAATACTGTCTGGTGACTGACAAATATGTCAATCATGGGGTAATAAACGGCTATATCGCAAATGCATTAAAGGCAAGGATTTGTTTATATGAGGGTACATATCGAAAATATCATAGTGTAGAACCTTCAAGCCAAAAGGCGTGGTCTACTGAATTTGAATCTGCCGATGACTTTCTTAATGAGTGTATTACTGCCTGCCAGTTCATCATGGACAGCAAGGTCTACTCTATTAAAAACAATGTTGCAAATGTCAATACTCAGTATAGGAAAATCTTTAATAGTGAGGCTGTAAACTATGATGAAATTCTATGGGCTAGAGAGTATATCGAAGGTGTTGTGATGCATCCTACAACATGGTATTTCAACTCTGCCACATCAGGTTCATGCTGGTCGATGACTAAAGATTTTCTGAACACTTATCTCAACAGAGATGGCAGCCGATATACAGATGATGCGTCGTATAAGACAAACTCTTATTGCGAAGAACTGAACCCAAATAGGGATGCGCGTATTGCCCAGACTATCATCACTCCGGCATATACAAAACTGCAGGGAGGCAAGATGTCTGAAGCAGTGCCTAATTTCAATGTTACCAGAACCGGTTATCAGATTATCAAGTTCAATATTGACGATTCTTCATTGGAAAGTACCACAACGAGTTACAACTCAATTCCTGTAATGCGTTATGCGGAAGTCCTGTTGAACTACGCTGAAGCAAAAGCTGAATTGGGGCAATTCACTGAGGATGATTGGAAATCTACAATTGCATTGTTGCGTGCGAGAGCTGGTGTGAGCGCCATTGCACCTGCAGAGGCAGACCCTTACCTTGTCTCATATTTTGACAATACAGTTACCGACAAATGGCTGCTTGAAATTCGTCGCGAACGTGGAACGGAACTATTTATGGAAAATCTCAGGTATCAAGATCTTATGAGGTGGCACCTGGGACATCTCATAGAGCGAGCTTGGCGCGGTATTTATTGCCCGGTCGGAACTGTTCAGCCTCTTAACGGCAGTTCTACCAAGTTTGTAAGCATTGTGAAGAATCCGGCAGCGGCTCAAGCTAACACTCAATATATCGTCCTTTCAGAGAATAAGTATGTTTCTGTAGATTCCGACGGCTGTTTGGTGTTTGAGCAAACACCTAGGGTGTGGAAAGAGAAGATGTATCTCAAACCTATACCACAGTCAGCAATTGACGTGAATCAGAACTTGACCCAGAATGAACTTTGGAAATAATTTAGATTGATATGAACAACACTAAACATATATTATTGGTTATTATAGGTGTCCTGTCAATGTCATGTTCGAGAGACATGGACTATGGCTTGGATAAATCTCTTGCCCGTCCGGAGAATCTTGAATACGATGAGGTGAACTCCACGAACACTGATTTGTCGGTATGTTGGGATGCTACTAAAGCATTGAACTCCGGCGCTGTTTCATTTACTGTTGAATTGGTAAAAGACAAGATAGGCCTAGACGTGAATCCTCCTAGTCAGATTGTTCTGAAAAGCGACGCCATAAATGATGCAGTGATATTTTCAGGATTCAAGAAAGGCCAGAAGTATCATGTCAGGGCTCGTGCAAATTATCACGATGCCAAGTATTCGGACTGGACGTGGATAATGGCTGGAGACTCAATTGCAGTAATCAGATTTGGAACTGGAATCGTCGATGAGACCGTCGATGTAGTTCAAAAGCCTTCTTCATCTCTTAATTGGGCTTCGTCCAGACAATTGGCCATCAATTATTCGACGACGGCATTTGCTGACAGAAGTGTAGATATTGCCTATAACTTCAAGATTGAATTGTATAAAGATGCGGCATGTTCCGATCTTCAAGTTGCGCTTGATCTTCCGTCTTCACTTCATGACAGGACATTTGCGAAGATGCCGGACTTCTTTCCTGGATTTGTTTTTTCTGAATTGGAACCTGACACAGACTACTACTGTAGGGTTACATGCTATAATTCAGACAAAGGAAATCCGAGCAGTGATGTGGTAAAATACCATACGCTGGCTGATGATACGGTAATGATAGGTGCGGCAGCGTCTGCAAAAGTTGGAGATATATTGTTGTGTGAGAATTTTGACAGAATCTGCTGGGGTGGCGACATGGTTAATCTGTGTGCTGGGATATCCAGAAAGGATCGTAGCTCGGTAACCTCGTTCTCGTTTCCGACAGGCGACAGGACCGGAGAAAAAGCGTTCAGTCTTACAGAAGTTGCAAATGAGTTCAACTATTGTAAGTATCACAATGAATATGGTCTGTTCAATAGCGTGGGGAAATGTGTCAGAAATATTGAAAGTTTGAAGGGCTGGGGTCAGTTGAATGAAGATTCAAAAGCTACCAAAGGCACATTATGTGTGCGTCCTGGAATGGTGAAAATGGGAGCTGGAAATAAATTGGGAATCCTGGCAACTCCTGAACTGTCAAGTTTGAAAGGTGATGCAAAAGTCAAAGTGACATTTGTTGCATGCAATTACAATGAGGAAAAGACCGGTGAATATGATACAAATACGAAAGCTGTATACGTGCTGGATGGCACGACCATTGATGCCAATAATTATTTGAAACAGTATTATGGCAATGTGTCCAAGAAGGAAACATTGGTGGAAATGTCAGAGGAGGACTATGGCTGGCACACGTATGAGGTGACATTGGAACACGTAAAGCCGACATCCAGAATTGCCATCGGGGGAACTCGCTCCGTTGTCGCTTCCGGTCAAAACCGTTTCTTCCTTGATCATGTTAAAATTGAACTTGTCTCATATGAGTAGATGTTTGAATATTTTTTTGATAATTGCATTATTTTTGAGTTGTAGTAAGGAGCCCTCCTCAGGGGGGACTCCTTCAAATGATAACTCAATTAATGGTACAGAGTTGGCAGAAGGTATTAATGCTTGCGGTTTGATAAAAGATTCTTCCACAGGCCAAGGCATACCAGGCGTACCGGTGACGGATGGATATTCGTATACGGTGACTGACAAAAACGGTGTGTATCAGCTGGCGGCCAACAGATATTGTCGAAACATTTACTATTCGTTGCCAGTAGGTTACAAGGTCTCCTTGGATAAAGAAACTCACTTGCCTGCATTCTATTCTACAGCAACATTTGATTATAAGAAACTCAACAGAAACGACTTTGAACTTACGCCGGACAATTCGATGTCAGATGAATTTACTTATGTTGCAATCGGCGACCCTCAAGTTACCAACATTAGCCATGTGAACAGATATATAAATGAGACATTGGCAGACTTGAAAAGTACACTGAAAGCCAGCCAAGTTTCCGGCAAATACAAAAATGTTATTGCATGCACAATGGGCGACATAGTTCATGATACGCCTAATATGTGGACGGCCATGAAATCCGCTATGTCTGGTATGGAGGATTCTGACGGGTATTTTCCTATTTTCCAATCTATCGGCAACCATGACCACGATGCCAAGGAACGCACGCAGTATGCTGCAGTTGCTAATTATGTGTCCAACTTTGGCCCGACGGATTACTCTCTAAATGTAGGTAATGTGCACATCGTTACACTTGAGAGCGTTATCTGTAAGTCAACAACAGGTAAGACATGGTCTTACAATGGTGGATTTACGGCAACGCAGTTGAAATGGTTGAAAGAAGACCTGTCTCACGTAGATAACAAGGAAAACAAGTTAATTATCCTAAACCTGCATATTCCATTTAGGGAAGGCAAAGAAAGCGGCGGAGGACTCATCAATAAGGACAAATATTATGATGAAGTGTTGAAATTGTTGACTGAATTTCACGAGGCTCATATCATGTCCGGCCATAGACATTTCCCTCAAAACTGGGTTCATTCCGGTTATATATGCAAAGGCGGCATGCCTATATATGAGCATATTCATGCTGCTGCTTGCGGTTGTTTCTGGAACTGTCACTCGAATTTGGATGGTTCGCCCAATGCATACAGCGTCTATGAAGTAAAGGGGAACAGTATAGTCAATTGGGCCGAAAAAGCTGTCGGGCATAATATGGATTTTCAAATGAGGGTATACGATGGGAATCAGGTATATACCGGGGCTAAAGGCTATGAATACACATGGTATAATGGCGGAATAGGCGGAACGTCAAACGTAAAAGCCAAAGGATATTCTGCCTTAAAAGGATGCTTTGTCGTCGAACTTTGGAATGATGACGATGTGAACTGGAAGGTTGAGTTTTATCAGAACGGAAGCAAGGTGGCTGATTTGAAGCGAGTTCCAAATGGGCAGTGTTCCAATGCTTGTTCGTCATCGTATTTTTTCAATGAATTAAATAAAAATGCGTCCGACTATGCGATATCTGAGAACTGTCATTATTGGTATTACAAACCCGAAAGCGGATATCCTTCAGCCGAACAGAATTGGGAAATACGTGCGACGCAAACCATACCATCAAGCGGGCTTACAAATGTTTACAGTGTTACTTCATTGAAGAAAGATTATGAAGGTTTTTAAGTTATCGACTAAAGAAATATTTTAACATGAAGAGTCTTACAAAAATAGTAATTTCTATTCTGTGGTGTGTTTATGCCTCCTGCTTATTCGCGCCGATTACTGCCAAGTCGCGGCAAACGGCTAAAAAGAATCAGCCTATTCGGATTATTCTCGACACGGATATAGGTAACGACGTGGATGACGCGCTGGCGTTGGATATGTTGTATAAATATCAGGATCAGGGGATTGTGAAAATTCTCGGTATTCTTACTAATAAGGATACCAAGTATGCTCCGGAGTTTGTGGATATTATGAATACTTGGTATGGCTACCCGAAGATTCCTATAGGAACCATCTCAAATGGTGTGCTCTTGGATGATTATGTTAACTATGCGGAGAACGTATGTGTTCTTAACAATGAGGACGGAACACCGATGTTTAAGCGTAGTTACAAGAATTATGACAAGCTGCTGCCGTCGCACATTCTGTATCGCAAACTGCTTGCTGCACAGCCTGATAATTCTGTGACGGTCATCACGATCGGTTTCTCCACTAACCTGGCCCGACTCCTCGAAACGCCGGGGGACAAGTATTCTCCGCTGACGGGTCGCGAGCTGGTCGCCAAGAAAGTGCGGCTGGTGTCGGTTATGGGAGGCGATTTCATCGAGAATCCAAGGGCTGAGTTTAATATTGTCAATGATATTCCGGCGGCGAAGAAGTTGTTTTCGGAGTGGCCTGGGCAGATAATCGTGTCGCCGTTCGCTGTGGGTAAGGCGATTAAGTTCCCGGCATCTGTGATTCAGAATGATTTCAACTGGGGAGTTCAGCATCCGATGGTTCAGGCTTATCTGAATTATCGCAAGATGCCTTACGATCGTCCTACATGGGATTTGACTTCGGTTCTTTATGCGGTAAAAGGTGCAGGTGATTTCTTCACTGTTTCGGAGCCTGGAACTGTAAGCGTTACTGATGACGGGCATACGGTGTTTACTTCGTCTCCGGACGGTAAGCATGCGCTGTTGTCTGTGGATAAGGAGCAGGCGGCACGTGTGAAAGACTACTTCATAAAACTTATCACTGTTAAGCCTCATACGGTCCGATAGTCCTTACATGGTTTTTAAGCGCCGGCGATCAGAGGTCCCGGCGGAGACCTTCGCTTCGCTCATCCCTCCGGCTTCGCCGGTACCTCCCATTTACGAGGTCATGGGTGACCACGGGTCTCCGCCGGGACCTCTGGCCGCCTCTTGAAATACGCGATTTGATAATTCGTCCGGGCTAAAACGTTTTCTACCGGATAAGCTGTTCAAAATGAGTATTTTGTCCGGTCATAGGCCGTTCTACCGGACGTTTTTCTGATTTGGTGCTAACGTATCGTACATTTAGGCGCGTAAAAACATATTACGTTTTTATTTCAGACAACCTGGCGGCATAATTCTCATTAGATTTTATCGTAACACGCTGATAACCTGGTATTTATAACGCCATAGGGCAAGAGATCATCTGCCAGGTTGTAGGTTTTTTCATAGGACCTGGCAGGTACTATTTATCACAACTCACTGATTGTCAGTAGAATCACTCATTGATGGCCTGCCAGGTTGTCCGAAATTAGCATGGCTCAGGTCATCCGCGATTAAAGTAGACGCGCCGAGAGGTCGGACTCGTCCGCTCAGGTGCTTCGCAATTCGCGGCCTGAGTTCCGCCTCCCAGGCGCTACGCAACGTGGAAGTTATCAGATCGAGTATTTCCTCTCTGATGTCGATGGCTTTGCTGGCATGGATGCATGAGTTCTGCCTCTTGGGCTTGCATAACATAGATTGTCGTATGGCGGCGCTACTGGTGAGAATTCCAGAGGAGCGTCACTGACCACGCCTTCCATATCTGTGAATTCTACTGATATTTCTTATCGCCTAAGAACTTATGAAACTTTCATTTCGCTACCGAATATTCTGTTACGAAATGAAAAATGACACATTAATTTATAATCGCTAATCTGTTAAATATTTGTTAAACGAAAACATTTAACGGATTTTTATTGTTTAAACGAAAATTCCAATATATCTTTGGGGTGTAAATGAAAATAAACTAATACACAACGAACTAAAAGCATTGCGATACTGAAAAGTAAGGATATGAATCCTTATTCGCAATAAAATGAAATGAAAATTCACCACCGGCTTTTACGCAAAAGAACACTGACCACTTTCGAAAATAAAAATAAACGAAACAGTACAACTAAAAAACCAATGTATGAATCACATCGTTAAAAAACTGCTGGTGACACTCGTCACCATGTGCACAGGAGTATTCCTGTTCGCGCAATCCTCAGTGAGCGGTACTGTGAAAGACCACAATGGCGACCCTCTGGTAGGAGCCGCCGTCATGGTGACAAACGGTACCAACTCTACGGCATTGGCCACAGCCATTACCGACGTTGACGGAAAATTCCAAATCCAAGCCACTGAAGGACAATCACTTTTTGTCAGCTATATCGGACACAGAGACAAAACCTTAAAAGTTACCTCCTCTGTTGTCTATAATATAGTACTCGACTCTGATGATCTCCTTTTGGACGAAACTGTAGTGGTCGGTTATGGTACACAGAAAAAAGTCAACCTTACAGGATCCGTCGCTACTGTAGATGCCAAAGCATTGAACGGAAAACCTATCACCCAGGCCAGTACGGCTCTCCAGGGAATGGTGCCGGGCGTTACAGTGACTACTGCATCAGGTGGACCAGGTGATGATGGCGGAACTATCCGTGTGCGTGGAATTAACTCATTCGGAGGTAGTTCTACTGCCCCTCTTGTTCTTATAGATGGCGTGGAAGGCAGCATTGACAGCGTCGATCCGGCATTGATAGAATCCATTTCAGTCCTTAAGGACGCGGCGTCTTCGGCGATTTACGGCTCCAGGGCTGCGAACGGCGTCATCCTCGTGACCACCAAGCGCGGAAACACCGACAAATTCTCCCTGTCATACTCCGGATACGTCGGCTGGCAGAACCCTACCGACCTTCCTAAAGTCGTCAACTCGCTGGAATACAGGGAACTTACGAACGATATGAATAGACAGGACGGAAAAGAGCCTACATACGATGACGAAACCATGGAAAAGTGGCGTGAAAACTATGGCTCAGACCCTGACCTCTATCCTGATACCGATTGGCAGAAAGCTATCCTCAGCGGCCCGAGCTTCATGCACAACCACTCCATTTCCCTCGGAATCGGAACTGAGCGCGTGAAAATGCTGACCACCCTCGGCTATCTCGACCAGGACGGTATCATCAGCAACACCGGACTCAAGAGATACATCTTCCGCAACAACACCGATGTTCAGTTCAATGAAAAATTATCCATGAAAATGGACATTGCCTTCTCCAATTCAGACAGAGACAAATCCCCATATTCCGCTAACATATTCAACTATATGAATACCAGACCTGCGGATATCACAAATCAGTTCTCTACAGGTTATTACAACGGTCTCGGACTTCAGGGAAACAACCCTATTGCCCTTATGAAATATGGCGGAAAGAACAGCCTCAACTCCATGAACTTCTCGGGCTCCATAACATTGACCTACAAGCCTTGGAAATGGCTCTCTCTGCAGGGAATGATGGCTCCGAAATTTACATTGAGCAACGACCATAACTGGAAGAAGAGCGTTACCACATATCAGGACAAAAACGGAGAGGCGACATTGACCTCAACCCCATTCACGACCCTCACGGAGTCCAGCGCGCGCAGCCTTTACGGGAACTACAACTTCCTCGTGACCGCTCATCACAAATTCGGCGTTCACGACCTTAAGGGCGTAGTCGGCGTGGAGCGTAACACATACGATTACAGGTACTTGAGCGCTTACCGCGAGGATTTCAACTATGACTATGACCAGATTGATGCCGGTGAAATTTCCAACATGAACAACTCCGGACACAGGTATCAGTGGGACATACTCTCTTACTTCGGCCGTATAAACTACGGTTTCAAGGACAGATACCTTCTCGAGGCCAATATCCGTATGGACGGCTCCTCCAGATTTACCAAGAAAAACAGATGGGGTTACTTCCCTTCAGTATCAGGAGCATGGCGTGTTTCAGAAGAACCGTTCATGGCCGGAATAAAAGATAAACTCACCAACTTGAAAGTCAGGGCATCTTACGGTTCACTCGGAAACCAGAACCTCTCTGGTGGCGGTGCGGCGAGCTACTATCCTACTACACAGAACCTTGCGACAGGCCAGGTTTCTATGAACGACAACATCTATCCTATCGTTACTCTCAACACGTTGGCTAACCCTGACATCAAATGGGAAAAGACATCCATGGTGAACGTGGGATTGGATTTCGCCCTCTTCGGAAAGTTTTATGTATCAGGCGACTGGTATAACAAGATCACCGACGGCATTCTCATGAAACTGGATATGCCGCTCGGAATCGGACTCAACGCCCCTTACCAGAATGCCGGAAAAGTCCGCAACCGCGGTTGGGAAGTCAGTGTCGCTTACAATGACCAGTGGGGAGATTTCTCATTCGGCGTCCAGGCGAACCTCTCTGACGTGCGCAACGAAATCCTCGACATGAAGGGCATGACCTCGACCTCGGGAGTTCTGAAAAACCAGGAAGGCCATGAAATCGCGAGCATCTGGACCCTGAAGAGCTTGGGTATAATCCGCACCCAGGAAGAGGCTGATTGGGTCAATGCCAATTGCCCTCAGTTCGGCGAGACTGTCAAAATCGGAGATATCCGTTATGCCGATATCGACGGAAATGAAAAGATCGACGAAAACGACAAAGATTTCGTGGGAAGTACTATTCCTCGCTATACATACAGTACTAACTTCAACTTCGGCTGGAAGGGATTGAACCTCAGCATTCTCCTTCAGGGAGTGGGAAAGGCTGACGGTTTCTTGAACACTTACTACGTGATGCCGAGCAACATGGGAGGTACTTTCCGTAAAGAGCACTTGGACTGGGCAAGCGACAAGAATCCTAATGGTAAGACACCTCGTCTTACAAGTGACTGCAAGAACAACTGGTATGACTCATCGTTCTGGATGAAGAGCGCCGCATATCTTAGAGTTAAGAATGTAACCCTCGGCTACTCGCTTCCTTCCAACTGGATGAAGAGATGCAAAATTCAGTCTGTATATGTTTATGCATCAGCACAGAACCTCTTCACCTTCTCTAATTTCTGGGATGGATATGACCCTGAGGTAGGTTACAATGGAGATTCAAGCGGCTCGTTCGACGTGGTTAAACTCGGTACAGCCAGCAACTATCCTCAGATGACTACTTATACACTCGGACTTCAGATAAAATTCTAAATCATCGACATCATGAGAAATAAATTCATATATACATTATTGTGTGGACTGGTCCTTTCCGGATGCTCTTTGGACAAGGATTACCTGAACGGTCCTAACGCATCTTCGTTTCCTGCTTCCAAAGAGGAAGTTCAGGCCGGCGTTCAGGCTGGCGTATTCGCTGCATATAAAGGACTTACAGCGATAGAGGCTTCCTCTACACCATTCCCTGGAATTCAGGACAATGCTACTGATATCGGAGCGAGTCGTCTGAACAACGCTAACTATAATTATCAGCAGACCTCCAAGATGGTCCCTTCCAATTCTTGGGTAAAGTCTGTGTATTCAAATATATATAAGACAGTGGCCAGATGTAATCTCGTCCTGGACAATATTGACAAGGCTAAGGATAAATTGTCCGAGGCTGAGTATGGCATGTACAAGGCGGAACTTATCATGGTCCGCTCTTATCTTTATGACTGGGGATGCCAGCTTTATGGTGATATCCCTTATATCGACCATACACTTGCGCTTGGTGATACATATACCAGAACACCTAAGGCTGAGGTAATTGCGAATATATTGGATAAGGATATGACTGATGCTCTCATCGAATGTCTTCCTGTAAGATTCAACAAGACTGAGTACGGCTATTTCAGAATCGGACGTGCCGCAGCTTATGGACTTAAGGCCAGGATTTGCATGAACTGGGGCCGTTATGAAGATGCTGCCAAATATGCGGACAAGGCGATTACGCTTGCTGAGGGAGCAGGTTACAAAATGGCTGATGTGGATGTATCCCTTTGTGGAAAAGATTATACTGCCGGTGAGCCTCTTCCTACGCCGATTTTCGGTCTTTCCGAGGCTAAATCAGGCGATGAGTGGCTTTGGGGTATGGAGTTCAATACTCAGATAAGCTCAAATCAGCATAACTCTGAGTATTATTCAGCTCCACGTATCATCGGTGGTTGCTCATACTTCAGTCCTACTCAGGCATTTATGGATGCTGTCCAGTGTATTGACGGCAAATCTATCCTCGAGTCTCCTCTTTACAATTGGGAGAAACCGTGGGAAAACAGAGACCCTCGTCTGGATCTCTTCTGTGTTCGCCCTGGTTCCCGCGTACTTGGACTTCAGTTCGAAACCAATCCTTCCATTAAGAAGATTTACAATTACAACAGCAATGCTGCAGGAGTATTGGTGCCTAATTCCGAGGCTACCGGAACCAAGTCGGAGTATGGTGCCAACGGAAAGAAAGGTCCTTGCGGATATCTTTGGAGAAAATTCTTGGATATAACTGAACTTAGGTACAATAGCAACAGTTTCAGTACCAAGTCGGTATGCGTCTTGGGCTTCCCTCTGATGCGTCTTCCTGAACTTTATCTTATCCGTGCTGAGGCTAATATCGAAAGTGCTTCCGGTGACTTGGCCAAGGCTAAGGGAGATATCGAGAATGTCCGTTCAAGAGTCGGGATGCCGGCATTGACCCAAACCGACAGGGACGGGCTCAGGTCAGCGTTAAGGTACGAGCGTATGGTGGAACTTTGCAACGAGGGCTTCCGCTGGTTCGACATCCGCAGGTGGGGTATTGTCAGCGAGGTGATGTCCGGCGACCTTCTGGCTCCGGCACTCAATGGTGCTGTTTCCAATGCCAAACCGAAGATCGACAAGAACTGGCATGCTTCATATTCCGGAACTACATGGGATGGCAAGGCGCAGAATCTCAGGAAGTTCCTGACATTCAAGTATGATCCTGCCAAGGATGTCGTTTGGCCTATTCCTGAAGATGAGAGGGTTGCGAATCCGAATATTACTCAGAATTTCGGTTATGCCGGTGCTGAGGAATAGTTTTAACCTTATATATAATTAGCATTCTGCCGGGTCTGTAAAAAATACAGGTCCGGCAGAATGTTTTTCGGCGGAAATTGCTAAATTTACGAGATGAAAAACCACTGTTTCAAATGAAAACATTACTTACCGTTATCGCGTTGGCGTTGAGCGTGACGCAGTTTACTATGGCGGCTCAGGATACGCCGCAGGAAAATTCTAAATATATCTTGACTCCTAAGGCATCACCGGCACCACGTATTAATGGTGCGAAAGTGTATGGCGCAAGGCCAGGTGCAGATTTCTTGTACCGGATACCATGTACGGGAGAACGTCCTATGACATTCAGTGCAGAAGGACTGCCTAAGGGACTTAAATTGGATGCTGCTACTGGTATTATTACCGGAAAGGTGAAGAAAGCCGGAGAGTACCATGTAAAACTCAGAGCCTCCAACAGCATTGACAAAACCGAAAGAGACTTCCGCATCATCATAGGCGACAAAATTGCATTGACCCCTCCAATGGGCTGGAACTCATGGAATTGCTGGGGCAACAGCGTCAGCCAGGAGAAGGTGATGAGCTCGGCTCAGGCGATGCTGGACAAGGGGCTCGTGGATTACGGTTGGGCTTATATAAATATTGACGACGGTTGGCAGGGGCTTCGCGGCGGTAAGGAGAATGCGATTCAGCCGAACAGCAAGTTCCCGGATATGAAGAAGTTAGGCGATTTCCTCCATTCGAACGGTCTTAAATTCGGCATTTATTCCGGTCCGTGGGTGGCTACTTATGCCGGACATTGTGGTGAAAGCGCTGATACGCCTGACGGAAAATATGACTTCATCGAGAAAGGAATTTGCGACGAGTACCATAAGGTAGACCGCAGCCGCATGAAGAGAGATTCGTTGTGGTATTTTACGAAATATAAATTCGTGGATGTGGATGCCAGGCAGTGGGCTGAGTGGGGAGTGGACTATCTGAAGTATGACTGGAATCCTAATGATGAGTACAATGTCCGTATTATGGCTGAGGCACTTAGGGCTTCCGGCAGGGATATCGTCTATAGCCTTTCGAATAGTTCCAAGGTGGGAATGGCTTCGTATATTACCAAGTATGCCCAATGCTGGAGGACTACCGGAGATATCCGTGATAATTGGCCGAATATGTCCAAAATCGGTTTCGGGCAGGACAAGTGGGCTTCGTTCAAGCGTCCGGGAAACTGGCCTGATGCAGACATGCTGGTCGTAGGCAAGGTCGGTTGGGGTCCATCTACACATGACAGTAAACTTACTGCTGATGAGCAGTATACGCATATTACTCTGTGGAGCATTCTCGGATCGCCTCTCCTTATAGGATGCGATATGGCAGAATTGGATGACTTTACCCTGAATCTTTTGTGCAACAGCGAGGTCATCGACGTGAATCAGGACGAACTCGGCTGGCAGGCTTCCAGAATTTATGGTGATGACAGCTATGCTACTTATTTGAAACCGTTGGCTGACGGAACTGTGGCGGTGGCCATGTTTAACTTGTCTTCCGAGCCGAAAAAGATAGGATTCATTCCGCGTTCACTTGGCGTAATCGGTTCTCAGGTCATAAGGGATCTCTGGCGTCAGAAAGATATCTGTACCTGCGGTTATCATGAGCGTTGGGAGACGGAAGTGGCGCCTCATGGTTGTGTATTCGTGAAGCTTACACCGGTGCAGAAAAATTTCGTTCCGGAGGGTTTTGACAAAAATATCAAGTAGTCGCCATAAAAATCGAAAATCTCTCTTTAGGTAATGATTTTTAGCATATTTAGGCATTTTTCTTTTGAAAGTAAAGAGAAATGCCTAAATTTATGCATTTTTAGGAATAAGTTAAGTCTTTTTTAAAGGATTACTTAAGACGTTTTACTAATTTGAAACACTTAAACTATTGAATATGCATAAGATCATAGAATGCGTGCCTAACTATAGTGAAGGCCGCAACAAAGAAGTTATCGACCAGATAGTGAAGGCTATCGCCGATACTAAAGTGAACACCGAAAGAGGTGAGGAAAGCGTTAAAGTTCTCGACGTGGATCCGGGTGAGGCTACCAACAGAACAGTCGTCACATTCGTAGGTTCTCCTGAGGCTGTTCTCGAGGCTGCATTCCAGGGCGAGAAGAAAGCTGCTGAACTTATCGACATGCGTACACATCACGGTGCACATCCTCGTTCAGGCGCTACCGATGTTCTCCCTCTCATTCCGGTTGCGGACACTACTCTCGAGGAATGTGCAGAGTGGGCAAGAGGTCTTGCAAAACGCATCTATGATGAACTCGGTATAGCATGCTACTGCTATGAGGCAGCAGCATTTACCCCTGAAAGAAAGAACCTTGCTGTTTGTAGAGCAGGTGAATATGAGGCTCTCCCTGAGAAAGTTTCTGATCCTGCACGCAAACCTGATTTCGGCCCTGGCGTATACAATGAAACAGTGGCCAAGTCTGGTGCTACCAATGTCGGAGCAAGAGATTTCCTTATCGCTGTCAACTTTAACTTGAATACCACATCTACCCGTCGAGCCACCGCTGTCGCTTTCGATGTCCGTGAAAAAGGACGTCAGGCAAGAGAAGGCGGAAACCCTGCAGGCAAGATCCTCAAAGATGAGAACGGAAAAGCCATCTGGATCCCTGGAACACTTAAAGGCTGCAAGGCTATCGGCTGGTTCATCGAGGAATACGGTATTGCTCAGGTATCTATGAACATTACCGATATGAACACCACTCCGCTTCACGTTGCATTCGAGGAAGTTTGCAGAGCTGCTGCAGCACGTGGTCTTAGAGTTACCGGAACAGAAATCGTCGGACTTATCCCTAAGCGCGTCCTCATCGAGGCAGGTAAATTCTATCTCGCAAAACAGGAGCGTTCACTCGGAATTCCTGAGGACGAAATCATAAAGATAGCTGTCAAATCTATGGGCCTCAGCGACCTTAAGCCGTTCAACCCACGTGAGAAAGTCATCGAATTCCTTATGGAAGACGAGGCCGAGACAGCTAAACGTGAGAAACTTATCAGAATGACCCTCACCGGATTTGCACGCGAGACCGCTTCTGAGTCTGCTGCACCTGGCGGCGGATCAGTATCTGCATACATGGGAGCACTCGCAGCTGCCCTCGGAACCATGGTTGCAAACCTTTCTGCACATAAACGTGGCTGGGATGCAAGATGGAAAGAATTCTCAGACGTCGCTGAAAAGGGTAACGATGTGATGGAGCGCCTCTTGAAACTCGTAGATGAGGACACCGCCGCATTCGCACGCATCATGGACGTATTCGCTATGCCTAAGGGCTCAGACGAGGAGAAAGCCGCACGCGCAGAGGCTATGGAAAAAGCTACACTCTACGCTACCCAGGTTCCGCTCAGAACCATGAAGACCGCTCTCGAGGCTATGCCTGTAGCCCTCGCGATGGCCAAGGAAGGCAATCCGGCTTCCGCATCCGATGCCGGTGTGGGTGCTATCGCCGCACTCGCCGCTGTTCGCGGAGCCCAGCTTAATGTCAGGATCAATGCTGCCGGTCTCGAGGATCGCGCCATGGCTGAGAAACTGATCGCAGAGGCTGCTGAAATAGCAAAAGAAGCAGCAGCTATGGAAGCTGAAATTCTTGTAGCCGTTAACAACAACATTGACAAATAACAGAATCCTATATGAAAAGCTTTAAGGAACAGATACTTGAGGGCATCCCTTCAGAGTTGCCTGCAAAGAAGCCGTATGATCCGGCCATCAACCACGCACCTAAGAGAAAAGATATCCTCACACCTGAGGAGAAAGTGCTTGCCATAAAGAATGCACTCAGATATTTCCCTGTAAAATTCCATGAGGAACTCGCAGAGGAGTTTGCACAGGAACTTCATGATTACGGCAGAATCTATATGTACAGATTCCGCCCTGATTATGAGATGTATGCACGTCCTATCGAGGAGTATCCTGCGAAGAGCCATCAGGCTGCAGCTATCATGGGCATGATCCAGAATAACTTGGACCCACGTGTTGCACAGCATCCTCATGAGCTTATCGTTTATGGCGGAAACGGCGCTATCTTCCAGAACTGGGCACAGTATCGTCTCACTATGAAGTATCTCGCTGAGATGACTGATGAGCAGACACTTGCCATGTATTCAGGTCACCCTATGGGACTCTATCCGAGCCACAAGGACGCTCCACGTGTCGTTGTAACTAACGGTATGGTTATTCCTAACTACTCTAAACAGGATGACTGGGAGAGATTCAACGCCCTCGGCGTATCTCAGTATGGCCAGATGACTGCAGGTTCTTATATGTATATCGGACCTCAGGGTATCGTTCACGGAACTACCATCACTGTTATGAACGCGGCTCGTAAACAGCTGAAAGCCAAAGGCATTGACGGAAGCCGTGAGAATATGAAAGGCATGCTCTTCGTAACAGCCGGCCTCGGCGGCATGTCAGGCGCCCAGCCTAAGGCTGGTGTCATCGCAGGTGTGGTCAGCGTCATCGCGGAGATTAACCCGCTCGCAGCCCGCAAGAGACACGAGCAGGGTTGGGTAGACGAACTTCATGAGAACTTGGATGAGCTCATCCCTCGTATCCGCAAGGCTATGGAAGGAAAGGAAGTCGTTTCCCTCGCTTACGTAGGAAACGTTGTTGACTTGTGGGAAAGACTTGCTGCTGAGGATATTCACGTGGATCTCGGTTCAGACCAGACATCCCTCCATAACCCTTGGGCAGGCGGATATTATCCGGTAGGCTATTCTCTCGAGGAGTCCAAGAAGATGATGGCAGAGGAGCCGGAGCGTTTCAAAGCTTGCGTACAGGAATCTCTCCGTCGTCAGGTAGCTGCCATCAACAAATTGTCAGCTAAGGGAATGTACTTCTTCGATTACGGTAACGCATTCCTTCTCGAGTCTTCTCGTGCAGGTGCTGACATCATGGCTGAGAACGGCAAGTTCCGTTATCCTTCATACGTTCAGGATATCATGGGACCTCTCTATTTCGACTATGGTTTCGGTCCTTTCAGATGGGTCTGCATGTCAGAGAATCCGGAAGACCTCGCCAAGTCAGACGCTATCGCAGTCAAAGTTCTCGAGGAAGAGTCCAAGACCGCACCTGAGGAGATTCAGGGACAGCTCCATGATAATATTCATTGGATCGAAGAGGCAGGCCGCAACAAACTTGTCGTCGGTTCACAGGCCCGTATCCTTTATGCAGACAGCGAGGGCAGAACCAAGATCGCTCTTGCATTCAACGAGGCTATCCGCAAGGGTGAGATTACCGCTCCTATCGTTCTCGGTAGAGACCACCACGACGTTTCAGGAACAGACTCTCCATTCCGTGAGACTTCCAATATTTATGACGGTTCACAGTTCACAGCCGATATGGCTATCCAGAACGTTATCGGAGACTCATTCCGTGGCGCCACATGGGTATCTATCCACAATGGTGGCGGCGTAGGCTGGGGCGAAGTTATCAACGGCGGCTTCGGTATGGTAATCGATGGCTCAGCTGATTCTGACAGACATATCGCCAACATGCTCTTCTGGGATGTGAACAATGGTATTTCACGTCGCAGCTGGGCAAGGAACGAAGGCGCTATGCACGCAATCGCAAGAGAAATGGGACGTACACCTTCATGTGTAGTCACCATGCCTGTAATTGCTGATGACGATCTGATCCGTAAAGCATTGAACAAATAATAACACCGATAATGGCACAGCATATAATATCAAACGCTCATCTGACAATAGAGCGCGTAAAGGAAATCATTATAAACCACGAGACACTTGCTCTTTCTGAGGAATCTGCACAGGCTATCCTCAAATGTCGCAAGTATCTCGACAGCAAGATGGAAGATATCGGCCGTCCTGTATATGGCGTTACCACCGGTTTCGGTTCTCTCTGCAATATCACTATTCCTGAGGATGATCTTTCTCAGCTTCAGCATAACCTCGTGATGTCACATGCCTGCGGCACCGGCGACACTGTAAGACCTGAGATAGTGAAGATCATGCTTCTCTTGAAGATTCAGTCTCTCTCTTACGGACACTCAGGAGCGCAGCTCGTTACTGTCCAGAGACTTATCGATATGTTTAACAACGACGTGCTTCCTGTTGTCTATCAGCAGGGTTCACTCGGTGCGTCCGGAGACCTTGCTCCGCTGGCACACATGAGCCTCCCTCTTATCGGAATGGGCGAAGTTGTGTACAAAGGTGAAAGACGTGCATCTGCTGACGTTTGGAAAGAACTCGGATGGGAAACTATCCGTCTTCAGTCTAAGGAAGGACTTGCATTGCTGAACGGAACACAGTTCATGAGCGCACATGCAGTATGGTCGCTTATTAAGGCACATGTTCTTTCTCGTTGGGCAGACCAGATCGGTGCCATGTCACTAGAGGCATTCGACGGAAGAATCGAGCCTTTCTATCAGCTTACTCATCTTCTCCGTGCACACAAAGGACAGATCGAGACTGCTGAGGCTTTCATGAAACTTCTCGAAGGCAGTGAGTTCATCGCCAGACCTAAACAGCATGTTCAGGATCCATACTCATTCCGTTGTATCCCTCAGGTTCACGGAGCAGTCAAGGAGCAGATCCGCAAGGTTGAGGAAAGCATCGAGATCGAAATCAACAGTGCTACCGACAACCCTAACGTCTTCCCTGACGAGGATATGATCATCTCAGCAGGAAACTTCCACGGAGAGCCTATCGCTATTCCTATGGATACTCTTGCAATCGCTATGTCTGAACTTGCAAATATCTCAGAGAGACGTGTTTACAAACTTATCTCAGGACAGCGCGGCCTTCCTATGTTCTTGGTTGCAAAACCTGGTTTGAACAGCGGATTCATGATTCCTCAGTACACTGCAGCTTCAATTGTCAGCCAGAACAAGATGCTCTGCTGGCCTGCATCATGTGATTCTATCCCTTCATCACAGGGTCAGGAGGATCACGTGAGCATGGGCTCTAACTCTGCTACAAAACTTGTCAGAGTTATCGACAACGTGGAGACAGTACTCGCCATCGAAATCTTCAATTCAGCACAGGCTCTCGACTTCCGCCGTCCAGGCAAGTCATCTGCCCTCATTGAGAAGATGTTCGCGGATTACCGTAAGGTGGTTCCGTTCCTGGATGTGGACACATACATGCATCCTCTCATCATGAAGAGTATCGACTTCCTCAGAGATGAGTCTAATCTTGCCATATAATCTCTGGCATGAAGACATTGATAAAAAATATCCGGAGCATCATCGGAATCACCGAGCCTGGCACCTTGCGCAAATGCGGAAAGGCCATGTCAGAGGTAGGAACCCTCGATGATGCCTGGGTTCTCATCGACGATGAGCGCATCGAAGATTTCGGCAGCATGTCGTGTTGCCCGGAGTCGGAGGGTGCGAAAGTTATCGACGCGGACGGCGGCATGGTTATGCCGTCGTTTTGCGATTCTCATACCCATATAGTGTTTGCAGGCAGCAGGGAGCGTGAATTTCTCGATAAAATCGAAGGACTTTCTTATGCTGAAATCGCTGCCCATGGCGGTGGAATCCTTAATTCTGCCGACCTTCTGCACAACACTTCTGAGGACGAACTCTATACTCAGGCTATGGCCAGGGTAAACGAAATGATAGCCAAGGGAACCGGTGCCATCGAAATCAAGAGCGGCTACGGTCTGACCTTGGAAGATGAAATCAAGATTCTCCGTGTCATCAAGCGCATACGCGAGACATCTCCTGCCATAATCAGGGCCACATTCCTCGGCGCTCATGCAGTCGGACGTGCATTTGCAGGACGTCAGGGTGACTATGTGGAGCATGTCTGCAAAGATATGATACCTGCCGTGGCTGCTGAGAAACTGGCCGATTTCGTGGATGTGTTCTGTGAAGAAGGCTTCTTTACACAGGAAGAGACTGACAAGATTCTCACGGAAGGGGAGCGTCACGGTCTTCGCGTGAAACTCCATGCTAATCAGCTGGCGGTTTCAGGAGGCGTACAGGTGGGCGTTAAACATCACGCTCTGTCTGTCGATCACCTCGAAAGCACCACTGACGAGGAGGTCCGAGTGTTGGGAGGCGTGCCTGCCGGGTCGCAAGGTGTTGCTGATCCAGTTGTTACGATGCCGACCATCCTCCCGGGCGCATCATTCTTCCTGCGCATGCAGTACGGTCGTGCCAATGATTTTGTCAATGCCGGTCTGCCTGTTGCTTTGGCTTCAGATTATAATCCGGGTTCTTCACCTTGTGGGGACATGAGGTTTGTAATGGCTCTGGGTTGTATTCAGATGAGGATGACTCCTGTCCAGTCGTTCAACGCATGTACGCTTAACAGTGCATATGCTATGGGTGTAAGTGATATTGCAGGTTCTGTCGAAAGAGGTAAGTTGGCGAACCTCATAATCACGCGCAGGGTGCCTTCTCTTAACTGGATTCCATATTGCTACGGAACACCGTTTATAAGCAAAATTTTCCTTCGTGGTAAGGAAATGAAAGGAAATGAATAAAAAATTTCTTAATTTTGCACATTATGAACACAAATTACAACAAGGAACTTACTCCTGAACTAAAGGAGAAACTCTCCAAAATCAAACATATAGCACTGGACATGGACGGAACCATCTATATGGGGAGCAACATTTTTCCGTTCACCATCGGTTTTTTGGAAGATATGACCAAGGCCGGTGTAGGATATTCATTCTTGACTAACAATCCTACCAAATCGGTTGCGGACTATCTTCATAAGCTTGAAGGAATGGGTATTCATGCTGATGAGGGCAATATGTATACTACATCATTGGCAGCTATCGATTATATTAAGGAGACTTATCCGAAAGCGAAGAGGCTTTTCATGGTCGGAACTTCGAGCATGATCAGCCAATTCGAAAAGGCAGGATTTGAAAGTTGCACTGACAGTCCTGACGATGTCCCTGATGTTCTTGTTGTAGCCTTCGATACTACATTGACATATTCCAAGCTTTGCCGTGCCGCATGGTGGGCAAGCCAGGGAATTCCTTATATCGCCACTAATCCTGACCGTGTATGTCCTACGGACCAGAGAACTGTTCTCGTGGATTGCGGATCTCTTCAGAAGTGCATCGAGCATGCTACCGGCCGTAAACCGGACATCGTGCTTGGCAAACCGGATCCTACGATGCTGGACGGCATCATGCACAGACATGGTCTGAAACCTGAGGAGATAGCCATGGTAGGGGACAGAATCTATACTGATACCGCGATGGCGCATAATGCAGGTGCGGTAGGCGTTTTGGTGCTTTCAGGAGAAACTACCATCGAAACAGCCCTGAAAGTAGCTGAAGATGCGAAAGTTAACCCTGCGCCGGAGTTCTTCCCGCCAGATGTGATAGCGAGGGATATCCGTGAATTGGGAGACCTTATTATAGAAGCGAGAAAATAATAATTGATATTTTTTCAGGCAAACTATTGCATTGTAAAAAAGTTTTGCTAACTTTGCAATCCTAAACATGGTGAGCGTAGTTCAGTTGGTAGAGCGCCAGATTGTGGTTCTGGTTGTCGTGGGTTCGAGCCCCACCGTTCACCCTTCAAAAGAGGTCGGATTTAAATCCGGCCTCTTTTGTTTTGCAGTTGCGAGTAAAATGCTATATTTGTAGTTTGAACATGATAATAGAAAACGTTTAAACTTTGAAGAATATGAAAAACTTCTTTATCACATTGTTGCTCGCCATCCTTCCGATGACGGCATTTGCTCAGCTTCCATCTGTGACAGTGGAGAATGTCAAGGGTGAGAAAGTGAATACGGCTACTATCGCCGACAAGAAAACTCCGGCTATAATCTCTTTCTGGTCAGTTACTTGCAAGCCTTGTATTACAGAGCTTGACGCCATATGCGACGTTCTCGACGACTGGAAGGAAGAGGTGAATTTCAGAGTTGTGGCTATCTCTACAGATGATACCAGATTCCTCGGTAAGGCTAAAGCTCTCGTACAGGGACATGGCTGGACTGATTTCGTGACTTTGTTCGACAAAAACCAGGAATTCATGCGCGCGATGAACGTCAGCGTAACTCCTCAGGTCTTTGTGGTGGACAAAAATGGGAAAATAGTTTATTCACACACAGGATATACCCCGGGAAGTGAAAAAGAACTTCTTAAAGTTATAAAGAAAATCTCCGGCAAATGAAAAAATTGATTTTAAGTGTCGCTATGATGTCGGCCGTTTTGGCCGGTAGTCAGGCATATGCTCAGGAACAGGAACATAAAGATAGCGAAAAGGGCTATGTTACAGGAAGTTTCGAGAGTAACTCTAACTACTATGTAAAAGATTCCAAAACCGGAGCAGAATACCCGGACGACCATTTCGGATCCAACAACTATCTGAAACTCGACTACTACAGGGGCAAGTTCTCTGCCGGTATTCAGGCTGAAGGTTACCTTCCTGCCATCGTAGGACATCCGGAAAATCTTAACAAGGTCAGACCTACGAACTTCTATGCGTCATGGACCGACGACAGTTTCTCCATTACTGCCGGTTCTTTTTACGACCAGTTCGGAAGCGGACTCCTGCTTAGGGCATGGGAAGATCGTGCGCTCGGCATAAATAATGCCTTGCTCGGTGCGAGATTTACTTATAACTATCAGAATTATATCAGGTTCAAGGCTATATGGGGTCAGCCGCGTTTCGGCATGGGCTACACTTCCACACAGGTCCGCGGTGCCGATTTGGCATTGTCCCTCTCCGATATGTTCCGCTGGGACAGCGCGCTCCTCTCGCTCGAAGGCTCAGCCCTGAGCAAGTACGAGAAATTCGCTGAAGGCGAGTCCCTCGAACTCCAGGAGGCCGGAATCAAACCTGCCACCAATGGTTATTCGCTTAGGGTCAATGCTGAAGTAGCAGGATTTTTCCTCAAGGGCGAATACGTAGGCAGCGGCAAGAAGCACTTCACAAATCCATATTACGCTACCGGAGAATCAAGCAAGCGTTACCTGAAGAAGGACGGAAATGCACAGCTCATCGAACTCGGATATAACGGATACGGTCTCGGCGTGAATGCTTCATTCCGTCGTCTCGAATGGATGGAGTCCAAAATCCAGAGCGGATCGAACCTCACTTCCAACCTCATGAACTATGTGCCTGGCATGTGTGCCCAGTATACATACCTGTTGTCTAACTTGCATCCATATTCTCCTGAAATAGGCAGAATTATCCCGGGTGCGTCCAACTTCATAAACAGCGGCGAAATCGGAGGACAGATCGACGTGTTCTACAACTTCCGCAAGCGCTCTGCCCTCGGTGGAAAGCGCGGCCTTAAGATTCACGGAAACTTCTCTACCTATTATACTATAGCTGAGGAAGGTACAGTGAAGGGCGGCACACTCCTCTACAGAAACTTCAACGTCGATGTGGAAAAGCGTTTCACCGGCAAATTCAAGGGACAGTTCCTCTACAGCCTGCAGGAGTATAATCCTACATATGGCATGGACGACGAGATGCTCGTTTCCAATATCTTCGTGGCAGACCTCCTCTACAAATGGTCAGATGACTTGTCTACCAGACTGGAACTCCAGTACTTGGCAAGCAAGGATGACTCCAAAGACTGGATGGCAGCTCTCCTGGAAGTTAACTTCGCGCCAAAATGGAGCGCATGGGGAAGCGATATGTACAACCATGGCGACTCCAAGACTCACTACTATAATGTGGGTCTCAGCTACACCAAGTCCAGAACCAGAGTCTCCCTCGGATATGGACGTTATCGCCAGGGATTCCTCTGCTCCGGAGGTGTATGTCGCGTGATGCCGGCTTATACCGGAGCTAACTTCTCTGTGCTCACCTCGTTCTGATGAACGATGCGTTCTTCGGAGAAACTATAGAAACAACTGTCAGCTATGACAATATGATCCATTAAGGATATTTCGAAGGTTCCTGCCGCCTTTTTCAGTGCGGCGGTCTGCTTCAGATCTGCGGAACCCGGATAAGGATTGCCGGACGGATGATTGTGAACAACGATCAGGCCGTCCGCTTTCTTTTCCAGCGCCTTGCGCACCACCATATTAGTGTCGAATGTCGTGGAGGATAAGCCCCCGGTGGAGAGTTTCTCCTTGGCTATCACATAGTTGGACCTGTTTAAATATAGTATCCAACATTCTTCATGGTCGAGCCCCTTCAGCAGCGGGTGCATCATCGCATAAATCTGCGCAGGCCCGGTAATGGATGTTCTGGTCAATGTCGGTTCTTCAGCGCTGAACCGTCTGCCCAGTTCAAATGCGGCCATTATGGTCGCTGATTTGTCTTTCCCTATGCCCTTGGTCTCCATGAGAACTTCTCCTGACATCGCTGCAAGTCGTGTCAGACTTCCTGCCCTCGTCATCAGTTCTCTGGCCAGATCCAAAACATTTATCCCTCCTGAACCGGTCCTTAGCAATATTGCCAATAACTCCGTGTTGCTGAGCGCTCTCGCTCCTGCAGATATCAACCTTTCCCTCGGTCGCTCATCAGCATTGATTTCCATTATTTTCATGTCCGTCAGTTTTATTTGCCGCAAGTTATAAGATATTTCATACTAAAACAGGAAAAGTGGACCGACACCATGCAGAAATTGTTGTTTCTTAAATGAAAACTGCCTGCTATGCAAGAAAAAGACACTTTTTGTACACATATTTTATTCTGCTTGTTCAAGTCTTTCACTATATTTGCAAGGTAATATTGAATAAAAATCTATAATCGAATATGGCAAGAGAAATAAAGTTCTCTCTGGTTTACAGGGATATGTGGCAGTCTTCCGGCAAATATGTGCCGAGAGTAGACCAACTTGAAGAAGTTGCACCTGCCATCATTGACATGGGATGTTTCGACAGGGTCGAGACTAATGGAGGTGCTTTCGAGCAGGTTAACCTCCTTTTCGGTGAGAATCCGAATGTAGCCGTAAGACGTTGGACAGCACCTTTTCATAAGGTGGGAATCCAGACCCATATGTTGGAGCGTGGTCTTAATGCGCTGAGAATGAACCCGGTGCCTGCGGATGTTCGTGAACTTATGTACAAGGTGAAGAAAGCGCAGGGCACAGATATCGCCAGATCTTTCTGCGGACTTAATGATCATAGAAACCTCAGGCTTTCAGTAGAGTATGCTAAGAAAGCTGGCATGATCTCACAGGTAGCTCTCTCCATCACCCACTCTCCGGTACATACCGTGGAGTATTATATGGGAATTGTGGATAAAGTCGTGGAATATGGTTGCGATGAAATCTGTCTTAAAGATATGGCAGGTGTCGGAAGACCTACATTCCTTGCGGAATTGACAAGCTGCATAAAGAAGAAATATCCTCATATCGTAGTTCAGTATCACGGACATGCAGGTCCTGGTTTTTCACCTGCTTCCATGCTGGAGGTGGCACGTGCAGGTGCTGATTATCTGGATGTTGCGGTAGAACCTCTGTCTTGGGGCAAGATTCATCCGGACGTTATCACCATCCGTGAAATGATGCGTGCCGACGGCTTCCTCGTTAAGGATTTGAACATGGACGCGTACATGGAAGTGCGTCGTCTTACCCAGAAGTTTATCGATGACTTCCTCGGATATTGGATCAACCCTTCCAACAAACTTATGTCGTCCCTGCTCGTAGGCTGCGGTCTTCCGGGAGGAATGATGGGCTCCATGATGGCCGATCTTAAAGGCTTCCAGGCTGCCATCAATGCTGCCGAGCGTGCTCATGGACGTCCTGAAATCAGTTTGGATACATTGATGGTCAAGCTCTTCGATGAAGTCCAGTATGTATGGCCAAGACTTGGTTATCCTCCACTCGTGACACCGTTCAGCCAGTATGTGAAGAACACTTCGCTCATGAACCTGATGAACGTGCTCAACGGCAAACCGAGATGGACCACCATTGACAAAGACACTTGGAACATGATTCTCGGCCGCATGGGCCAGCTCCCTGGAAAACTTGCGCCTGAGATCATTGACCTGGCCAAAGAAAAGAACCTGGAATTCTATACCGGCAACCCTCAGGATATGTATCCGGACGAACTCCCGAAATTCCGTCAGATGATGAAAGACGAAGGTTGGGACGAAGGTCAGGATCAGGAGGAACTCTTCGAATTTGCTATGCACGAGAGACAGTATCGCGACTATAAGAGCGGTGTTGCGAAGGAGAGATTCCGCGCTGAACTTAACGACCTCAAGGCTAAGGCTGGTGCGCCGATCAACGTGGTTCGTCCTGTCGTAGAGATGCCTAAGTTCGACGTCGAGGAGTATGCGAAGAAATATCCTCACGCTGTTCCTGTCCAGGCTCCTGCCAAGGGTCAGCTGATCTGGCAGTTGGATGTGGATGACGATTCTACCGCGCCTATTGCCGGTACTGAGGTTAAGGCCGGAAAGGCTATGGGATATGTCCAGACCTATTACGGCATGGAAGATCTCATTCCGGCTGTCGACGGAAGGGTAGTGGCCGTTACCGGAAAGCAGGGTGAGAATGTCGCCAAGGGTGAGATCGTCGCCTTCGTTGAGGGAACTGCCGATTCTGCTGAGAATTAACCGCTTGCGACGGTTTGAATACAAATGAGGGCTGCACCCGTAAAGGATGCGGCCCTCGTTTTAGTTCCCCCACGCCTGCTGATGGTTTAGGTCAATGCTACCTCGCAGACGATGTTTTATTAGGCTTGCATGTAATCTGTATGTCGATGTTTGTGACTTTGTATCCCCGGAATCTTTTCTTTCCAAGTTTTGCGTAAATCATATCTGTAAGTTCGTCATCTATGACGTCCTTGAAAGTGTTGTTCACGATGTCATAGAGATGCATATGCCTGAAGTTGTTCACATCGAAGTACATCTTGCTGTTTGCGCTCATCCTGTGATGGTAGATTCCAAGCAATGCCAACTGGGACAGGATGTTATATACGGAAGCGACAGTGACGTTAGTCGTCCCGTCCTTGCCGATTTCTTCGGCGACCATGTCTGCAGATGCGTGACCAAGGGCGAGCATGGCTTTATGTACAGCGACTCTCTGACGTGTAGCTTTCAAGTCGTGTTTCTTCAGAAGCTCTTTGAATTCTTCTAAAGATGGTGCTGAGTGCGCCTGTTTTGTCATTCTGTTTTCATTATAGTTTGGATAGCAAATATACTCTTTTTTCGTTATATTTGCATCTCAGTTAAAAGAATAATGAAATGGAAAAAATACAGTGTCTTGTAATTGGTTCAGGCCCTGCAGGTTATACAACTGCAATTTATACCGGCAGAGCAGGAATCGGGACTATACTTTATGAGGGAATGGAGCCTGGAGGACAGCTCACAACTACGACCATGGTGGAGAACTATCCCGGTTTTTCCAATGGCGTGGATGCCAATATGCTGATGTCTGAGATGAAAGGTCAGGCTGCCAGATTCGGAGCAGATATCCGTAGCGGCCGCATTGACTCTATCGACCTTTCTTCCCGTCCTTTCAAGGCAAAGGATGATTCCGGAAGGGAATTGGAGGCAGAGACTGTGGTGATTGCGACAGGTGCTACAGCCAAATACCTCGGACTTCCGTCTGAACAGAAATTCAAAGGCCTCGGCGTGTCTGCTTGTGCCACTTGTGACGGTTTCTTCTACAGAAAGAAAGATGTCGCTGTGGTCGGTGGCGGTGACACTGCCTGCGAAGAGGCTACCTATTTGGCAACCATCTGCAAAAAGGTCTATATGATCGTAAGGCGTGACGTGTTCAGAGCGTCTGCCGCCATGCAGGAGCGCGTGAAGAATACTCCGAATATCGAAATCCTCTGGAATTGCAACACTCAGGAAGTGCTTGGTGACGAGTATGGTGTGACCGGTGCAAGACTCATCAGAAAAGATGGTACTGTTTTTGATATCAAGATCGACGGATTTTTCCTCGGCATAGGCCATCATCCGAATTCTGACTTGTTTAAGGAATGGGTTCCTGTGGACGAAAACGGCTATATCATTACGGAAGGCAAGACTTCAGCTACTGCTGTAGAAGGAGTTTTCGCTGCCGGCGATGTTCAGGATACGCTTTATAGACAGGCGATTACTGCTGCCGCTTCCGGATGTAGTGCTGCGCTCGATGTGAAGAAGTTCCTGGATACTCATATTATTTAACGAACATGAAATTTTTCAAAACCGCAATTTTGGGCGCAGCCGCGATAATGGCGACGTTCTCGTGTAAATCACAATTCGACGCTCTCGTCGCAGGAAACGACGTGGACGCCAAATACAAGGCAGCGTTCGAGTATTTCAATAAAGGCAAATACCAGAAGGCTGCAACTTTGTTTGAGTCAATGTCCGTACTCACTGATGGTACTGAACGTGATGATACAGTGCAATATTACTGGGGACTGAGCAATTACCGCTTCAAGGACTATATCACGGCTGAGACCAACTTTACGAAGTTTGTGACTAATTTCCCGAGAAGTCCGTTTGCTGAAGAGGCGCGTTTCCTCAGAATCGATTGCCTTTACAGGTCTACTTACAGATATGAGCTGGACCAGAATCCTACCAGAATTGCAATCGGTGCCATTCAGGAGTATCAGAAGGATTATGGCTATAATGAGCATAAGGAAGAGTGTGCCGCGATGTTGAAAGACTTGAACGAAAGATTGGATCGTAAAGCTTATGAGGCTGCACGTCTTTACTATAACATGGAAGACTACAAGGCCGCCAGAGTCGCTTTTAGAAATATCTTGAAGGACAACTCGGACAACATATACAGAGAGGATATTCTATATTATATCGCCAAGTCTTCATATAAGTATGCTCAGCTCAGTGTGGCTTCCAAGCAGAAAGAGAGATATATGACTTTCGTGGATGATTACCTTAACTTCATCGGTGAAATTCAGGAGTCTCCGTACACAAGAGAGTTGAAACTTCTCTATGCCAAGGCGCAGAAAGCTTTAGGAAAGTATTCAGGTACTGATGCTGATATCGACTATAAGGAGAAAGATTTCGAGAAACAGCGCAAACTGGATAAAAAGAAAGAGACGACTCAGATTAAGTAATCATTAAAAAATAATGAAACCAGGCTTTCCCGGCTGTCGTATATAAGATAAAAGGGTAAATTATTTTTAAATTATTATGGATAAGAAGAACGTACCTCAGAACACGATTACAAGAGATATCAAATATCTTGCAGCTCCTACAGGAAATATTTATGAATCAGTGGTGATTCTTTATAAGAGAGCAAACCAGATCGCGTTGGCTGAGAAGAAGGAACTTAACAAGAAACTTGAAGACTTCAAGAATGACCGTGATTCCATGGATGAAGTTTTCGAGAACAGAGAGCAGATCGAGATCTCAAAGTTCTATGAAAGACAGCCTAAACCTGTGCTCATCGCTATTTCAGAATTTGAAAACAATGAGTTGACTTACAGAAGGGCTGGCCAGGAAAACGAAAATACAGAAGAAAATTCTGCGGAAGGTAAGTCTTCCAAGTAAAATATGCTGAAGTCCCTTCATATACGGAACTACGTTTTGATAGACTCGCTGGAGATAGATTTTCCGGCGGGTTTAGTCATTATTACGGGTCAGACCGGTGCCGGAAAGTCCATTATTCTCGGAGCCTTGTCTCTTTTGCTCGGTGAAAAGGCAGATGTGACCGCTATCGGTTCCGAAGGGGATTCTTGTGTAGTAGAGGCCGAGTTTTCCATCAAGGATGAAACGGGGGTAGTCTCCGCATTGTTGGAAACTAACGGTATAGACTTCGACCCGGAGGAGGGGACTCTGATAATCCGTAGAGTACTGAATAAATCCGGAAGGTCGAGGGCTTTTGTAAATGATTGTCCTGCGCAGCTTAAAGTGCTGTCTGCGCTTTCTTCCAGACTGCTGGACATTCACTCTCAGCATGAGACGATGTTGCTCAGAGACAAATCTTTCCAGATGTCTATGCTGGACCACTTTGCCGGCGATCAGGAAGTCTTGGCTGAGTATAAAAAATCTTGGCATCATCTCGCTGAATTGAAGAAAGAATACGATGATGTAGTTTCATCTCTGAAAAAAGCTCGTGCTGAACAGGACTATAACCAGTCTCTTTTCGAGCAGTTGGATGCTGCGAAACTGCAGGATGGGGAGTTGGAATCTCTCGAAGCCGAGCAGAAGCAGCTTGCCAATGCTGAAGAGATAAAAGGTACACTTGTTCAGGTAGAAAATCTTTTTTCCCCTCAGGATGATGATTCGCATATGACCCTGGATCAGATGCTTAAGGAGTCGTCCAGAGCGCTGGAAAAGATATCGTCTTATCTTCCGTCCGTGAGCCCTCTGGCAGAACGTATCGACGCTTCCCGTTTGGAGCTGGATGATATCCTTTCTGAAATCAGCTCGTTGGAGTCTTCTGTGGAAATCTCCGATGACCGTCTTCAGGAAGTGGAAGATCGTCTTTCCTTACTTTATGGCTTGTTGAAAAAACATTCGGCTACCACAATAGCTGAACTTATACAATTACGAGACACGCTATCTGATTCATTGGCAGATACTTCCGTCTTGGAAGAAAGATGCTCCGCGTTGAAAAACGGCATTGACAAAGCCGAAAAAGAACTCGCTGAAGCGGCGAAAGCCCTTCATGCTGTGCGCGCGAAAGCGATTCCTGCATTTTCGAAGTCTATCTGCGATTCTATCCGTTCCCTCGAACTGGAGCGGGCGGTCTTCGATGTGGAACTTTCGTCCGTCGAGCCTGGTCCGGAGGGTGCTGATTCCATTCTTTTCCGTTTTTCTTCTACCGGAAAGAATCCTATAGACGTAGCACGCTGTGCATCCGGAGGTGAAATGTCGCGTATCATGCTGTGTCTCAAGGCTCTAATGGCCCGTTATACCAATATGCCTACTATGGTGTTCGATGAAATCGACACAGGTGTTTCCGGCAGTGTGGCTGATAAAATGGGTTCCATGATTTGCTCAATGGGTGATTACATGCAGGTTTTCGCTATCACTCATCTGCCTCAAGTTGCAGCTAAAGGTGAAGCTCATTATGTTGTCACTAAAGAGTTTTCAGGCGATAAAGCTATTACTTCCATTAAGCGTGTTAATGGAAGGGAGAGAGTTATGGAAGTGGCTAGGATATTGAGTGGGGCGGAGGTTACTGCCGCCGCTATCGCAAACGCCGAATCTTTGCTTGGATTTTCGGTATAAATCGCTCTTCTCATCAGTCGAGTACGCCCAGTACACTCCTTCTTCGAATACCGATTTCTCCTCGAAAATCCTGCGCAAAGCGTTGGA
>OBLI01000712.1_pt1 | contig 34695 bp, 39 predicted proteins | sample 1519701 | NCBI WGS metagenome assembly OBLI01 (sample SAMEA3663005, study PRJEB22513) | pig gut metagenome | biome: pig gut; feature: pig-associated habitat; material: faeces | place: France | collected 2012 | reverse complement strand
CTGCTCAAAAATATCCGCCTCTACGACCCCAAAAATTTAAGGAACGCGCTCTTAGTCAGAAGGTTACGCCGAGTGTCAGGAGAGTAATTCCGGTATTGGGGGCAGCATGGTGAACAGTCATGGCGGCAGTGGCGAGAGTGGTGCCGGTGGTGCAGACATCATCGAGGATGAGCACATTTTTGCCATCGATCTCGTCGGGATTATGGAGTCGGAAGATGCCTTGGGTGTTTTTGACACGTTCTTCGAGCGAAAGGAGAGTCTGGGTGCGGTGTCCACGGACAGCGCGGAGGTTGGATGCCACGGGCAGGTCGGTGACTGCTGAGATGCCTCGAGCGATTTCGACAGTTTGGTTGTATCCGCGTCGCGCCTGCTTGAAGAAATGCATGGGGATGGGTAGTATGAGGTCGATATCGCTCAAAAAACCGGTAGGGAAAAGTTCGGTTCCGACCACCTCACCGAGATATCGGGCGAGTCCACGGAATCGGTGATACTTCAGGTCGTGGATCAGTGTGGCGATGGCAGCGTCGCGCGAATAGAAGAAATGTCCGGATGCTTGGCGATAGGGGAATAGGCCCATAAAGCGACGTTCCATAGCATTGTCGGGAGTGCGATGGAAGTGAGTGCGAGGCATCTTCGAGAGGCAAGATGGGCAGACATATCTCTGCTCGGCAGCCAACTTGACGCCGCAGACATGGCAATATCGTGGAAAGATAAAATCAGAGACGAGATCGTGCAACTTCATGACAATATGGCAATTAGATCGCGTTCCCTAAGATCGGGAGAGGTTATTTACGATACGTGTTACGGCATCGGGTTCGAATCCACGCGAGAGAAGGTGGCGGAAGAGTTTGGCGCGGTCATCACGCAGGGAGAGATCGAGGGAAGCGACCTTGGCACGTGCGGCACGATGCAGAGCCTCGAGATACTCCTCGTCATCGATCGAAGCGAGGGCTTCGGCGATCTGGGCAGAGGGTATTCGTTTGGCGGCGAGAGCGGCGCGTATCTTCAGACGCCCCCATGCGGCGAACTTCACCTTATCGCGAGCGAAACACCCGGCATAGCGCGCCGAATCGAGGAATCCCCGATCCGAGAGTTCGGCGATGACAGACTCGACATCCGCTGCCGCCATCCCCTTGAGCAGGAGTTTGCGACGGATATCGTAAGGGCACTGCTCAGAGCGGGCACAAAGGTCAGCCATGCGGAGCAATGCCTGATCGCGACTTAACACTTTCTTAGGCAGCATAACGGTTTACAAAGGTATGGGAGTTTCGGCGGCGATAAATCGGCGACGATTCATAGAATCATCATAGATGCGCACCTCGACAAACCCGTTAAGTTCGAGCATACGCTTCAGATCGTCGGCAAAACGAGGATTGATCTCGAAATATATCTTACCACCCGATTTGAGCGACGAGAATGCCAGATCGGCGATACGACTATAGTATATCAGCGGGTTATCATCGGGGACGAAGAGAGCGATATGAGGCTCATAATCGAGGACATTACGCTCCATATCCTTCTGCTCGGAGGTGGGGATATAGGGGGGATTGCTGACGATGATATCATAGAAATTCTCAGGGAGTTCACATTTGAAGATATCCTCCTGACGGAAATCGATATCGGCGCCATGACATCGGGCATTACGTCTTGCCACCATCAGGGCATCGGCAGAGATATCGAGAGCCTCGACGATGGGGAATCGGAGGTTGCGTTTCAGGGCGATAGCGATGGCACCGGAACCGGTGCCGATATCGAGCACCCGGAGGTCGGAATCGGGATTTTGCTTGATAATCGAGTCGACGAGTTCGGCGGTTTCGGGACGCGGGATAAGCACAGAGGGATTCACAATAAGATCCATGCCATAGAAACGTGCTTCGCCGAGGATATACTGAATCGGCTGATGCTCCGAGAGGCGATGGAGCAAGTCATCCATTTTTTCGATGAGATAATCGGAAGCAGGTTCACTACTTGCGCAGAAGATGGCAGTGGTATCCCACCCCTTGATGCCATGGAAAGCGAGGCGAGTCATAGAGCGAGCCTCCCATTCGCCATAGATAGGAGAGAGATAGGCCTCGATTTGGCGACGGAGGGCGCCGATAGTGGCACACTTGCTGCGATCAAGAATATACATAGAGGAGTAAAAATTAGAATCAACTTACAAAAATATGTTAGAACCAACTTACAAAAATATGTAAAAAAAAGGGGATAAAAAACATAAAACGATAAAAAAAAATCGAAATATCGTCGAAAATTAGTAAATTTGCGTTTTGGTGATGATAAGAAATTGCTGAGATAAACCTCTATAAAAAATATCATCGCCAGAATCACCGAGATAAAAAATCCACAAATATTTCATGAGCGACAACTTATTCAGCCAAGACCCGACCGAAAAGGTATCAAACGAAGCAATAGATAAAGAAGCGCCTGCCGAGCCTATACAGCAATCGGAAGCGGGCAGTTATACCGACGACTCGATACAGACTCTGAGTTGGAACGAGCACATCCGTCGGCGTCCCGGTATGTATATCGGCAAGTTGGGAGATGGCAGCCACACCGACGATGGCATCTACATACTGATCAAAGAGGTGGTAGACAACTCTATCGACGAATTTAATATGGGCATGGGCCAGCGCATCGACATCACCATCAGCGACGATGGGGAGGTGAGTGTGCGAGACTATGGTCGAGGCATCCCCTTGGGCAAGGTGAAGAATGTAGCGTCGGAGATCAACACCGGTGGTAAGTTTGACGACAAGAACTTCAAGAAATCGGTGGGTCTGAATGGTGTGGGTCTGAAGGCTGTCAATGCACTGTCCGACACCTGTATCGTTGCCTCGGTGCGCGATGGCAAGCGTGTGGAGGTGGAATTTCAGAAGGGAGAATTTATCAGCCAGACCGAAGAAGAGAACACCAAAGAGTCTAACGGCACGTTCGTAAAATTCAAGCCGGACAACACCCTCTTCCAGAACTATCACTTCAACATCGAGACGGTGGAGACGATGGTGGAACACTACACCTATCTCAACTCCGGCTTGCAGATATACCTGAACGGGAAGAAGTATCTGTCGCGCCATGGTCTACTCGACCTGCTCAAGGATAAGTTGACCGCTACACCGCTCTACCCTATCATCCATCTCAAGGGAGAAGATATCGAGATAGTGCTGACCCACACCGACCAGAATGGCGAGGAATATTACTCCTTCGTCAATGGGCAGCACACCACCCAGGGAGGCACACATCTCTCGGCATTCAGAGAACATGTGAGTCGCACCATCAAGGAATTTTCGGGCAAAGGATATGAATTTTCCGACATCCGCAATGGTATGGTTGCAGCAGTGAGTGTCCGCATCCAGGAGCCGGTGTTCGAGTCTCAGACCAAGACGAAATTGGGTAGCAAAGAGGTGGCTCCCGACAGTCCGCTGACAGTCAATAAGTTTATCGGAGACTTCATCAAGAAGGAACTTGACGACTACCTCCACAAGCACACCGACGTGGCGGAAGCGATGCTGGCGAAGGTGGCGATGTCGGAGAAAGAGCGCAAATCGATGGCAGGCATCGCCAAGTTGGCACGCGAGAAGGCCAAGAAAGTGAGTCTCCACAACCGCAAACTACGGGACTGCCGCATCCACTATAACGACACGATCAAATTGAAGCGCAATCGTGAAGGCGAGTTAGAGCAAGATCCACGCGAAGAGACCGCCATCTTTATCACCGAGGGAGACTCGGCATCGGGCACCATCACCAAGGTGCGCAACGCTGAGACACAAGCCGTATTTTCACTGCGAGGCAAGCCGCTGAACTCCTACGGCATGACCCAAGAGGTGGTGTATAAGAATGATGAGTTCAACCTCTTGCAGGCGGCGCTCAACATCGAAGATGGCATCGAAGGACTTCGCTATAACAAGGTGATCATCGCCACCGATGCCGATGTTGACGGCATGCACATCCGCCTGCTGATCATCACGTTCTTCCTGATGTTCTTCCCCGACTTGGTGAAAAAGGGACATGTCTACATCTTGCAGACTCCGCTCTTCAGAGTTAGAGACAAGCGAGTGGTGAGACGCAGCAATGCCAACCGCAAGGCGAAGAAGGAAGAGAGCGGCGAAGGGCCTAAAGAGACCTACTACTGCTATAGCGACGAAGAGCGTCAAGAGGTGTTGGCTCGACTTGGCAACAATGCCGATATCACGCGATTCAAAGGACTCGGTGAGATCAATGCGGCGGAGTTTGCCGAGTTCATCGGTCCGGACATACGCTTGGATCGCGTAAAACTTCGCAAAGAGGATGCACCCGACAAACTGTTGGAGTTCTACATGGGAAAGAATACGATGGAGCGACAGAACTTTATAATCGACAACTTGGTGATAGAAGATGACACGGAACTATAGGAAAGTGCTCTATGCGGGCACGTTCAATCCCTTCACGATAGGGCATAAATCGATAGTGGATCGTCTGCTTGCCATGGGCGAGAGGGTGGTGATCGGCATCGGTCACAATCCCGACAAGCCCGACATGGATATAGAGCGAAGGCTCGAAGATATCAGAGAGATCTATCGAGAAGATCCGCGGGTCGAAGTGGCGAAATATGTTGGGCTTACCGTTGACTTCGCCCGGGCGTGTGGCGCAGACTATATGGTGAGAGGTGTGAGGAACAGCGTTGACTTCGAATATGAGCGCAACTTGGCGGAGATCAACCTACGCATCTCGGGGGTGGAGACACTGCTGATGCCCTCCCTTCCGGAGTTGGGATTCGTCTCCTCGAGTATGGTGCGCGAACTGCGAGCCAATGGTAGAGACGCGACAGAATTTATAGCAAGCAAACAATCTGATAAACAGACATAAACAATCAATCAGACTATGAAGAAACTGATATATGCAATCGGAGCCATAGTGGCTTCTATGGGAGTAATGGCACTACAGATGCCGGCACAAAATAATTTCACACCCGGCAACAAATTGCGAGTCGTAGAGGGACTTATCGCCGAATATTATGTTGACACGGTCAATGAAGAGAAGATCTGCGAAGATGCGATCAAGCGTATGCTTGAAGAACTCGACCCACACTCCTCCTACATGAATGCCGAAGAGACACGCGAGATGAACGAGCCCTTGCAGGGTAATTTCAGCGGCATCGGCATCACATTCAATATGCTCAAAGACACACTCTATGTGATTGAGACAGTGGGTGGAGGGCCGTCAGAGCGAGTAGGCATTCTGGCGGGCGACCGTATCATCCGCGTCAACGACACGATCATCGCCGGAGTGAAGATGAAGAATAGCGACATTATGAAGCGACTTCGCGGGCCGAAGGGTACGAAAGTCGATGTAAAGATATTGCGCCGGAGCGCAGGAGCGAGCGATACGATCGATTTCCGCATCACCCGCGCCGAGATACCTATCTACAGCATAGATGCGGCATATATGGTCGACAATACCACCGGCTATGTGCGTCTGAATCGTTTCGGCGCCGAGTCGTTCAACGAATTTTATAAGGCAGTCCATGAGTTGAAGAAATCGGGTATGCAGAATCTGATTTTCGACCTTACCGACAATGGCGGAGGTTATATCAACGCCGCCACCGATATCCTGAACGAGATCTTGGAGCGTGGCCAGATCAGCGTCTATACCGAAGGGAGGAAAACACCTCGCTATGATTATTATGCCAAGCCCTACGACAAGAAGCCCCTCTTGGATGGCAATCGCATCGTGGTGATGGTCAACCAGAACAGTGCCTCGGCATCGGAGATTACCTCGGGAGCGATCCAGGATTGGGACCGGGGCGTGTTGGTGGGACGTCGCACATTCGGCAAGGGACTGGTGCAACGACCCTTCCCCTTCCCCGACGGGTCGATGGTGAAGCTATCGATAGCCCACTATTTCACCCCTTCGGGACGTAACATCCAGCGTCCCTACACTGAGGGAGAGGGTGATAAATATTATCGCGACATCGTGGATCGACTCAATAGCGGCGAACTGATCCATGCCGATTCGATCAAATATATCGACTCGCTGAAGGTGACCACACTTAAGAAGGGACGCACCATCTATGGGGGTGGCGGCATCACACCCGACGTGTTCGTGCCCCTCGACACTACCAAATTCTCCAACTATTATCGCGATATGAGCGCCAAGGGTGTAATCAACCAATATTGCATCAAATATGTGGAACTGCATCGCAAGGATCTGCTCAAGCAGTATAAGAGTGATATGGACTATGTGGAGCACTTCGTGGTGACCCCCGCCATGCTCGAAGAACTCTATGCCTTGGCAGAGAAAGAGGGTGTGGAGCGCAATGAAGAGGAGGCAAAGAGGAGTGAGGAATTAGTGTCGATGATAGTCAAGGGGCTCATCGGCCGCGACACCTACAGCCAAGCCACCTATTTCAAGGTCTACAATCAGTATGACCCGATCTTCAAGGAGGCGCTACGCATCATCGAGTCGCCCGAATATAACAAGATTTTAAAATAGCGAGATACGGAAAATAAGCAGACACGGTAATAAAAGATTGATCTGATGGCCAATAGACTTATACAGAACCTTATAGTGGCGATTATCGGCATAATGAGTGTGCCGAGTGCCATGGCTGCAGGAGTGATGGATATGCCACTTCGTCCGCGAGTGTTCGAGGGGTATCGCGAACTGCAAGAGCCACGTTTTGGCGGGGAATTTCCCGATCCGAAGGTGATGGCGATAGTGGCTCGTGAGTATCAAGACTCGGTGATGAGGGTTTCTGCGGACATAGCGCTTCAGGACACGGTGGTGAGGGATAGCGTCAGCCTGCCGAGTCGCGACGGGCTGCCGGTGGCATTCGGGTCGGTGACTCCCGACTGGCTCGAGAAGGCAATCTGCACCGACCGCTTCGAACGCGATTTCATCTATCGGCAGATGCTCGACTCCCCTACTGATATCGAGTATGCCTATTGGAAATTGCCGGCACGCCCTAAGTTGCCCGAGGATGACATGTCGCTGAGAGGATTTATGGAGAATCTTGAACTCCCCACCGAACCGATCGAGGGTACACTCCTTGAAGAGACTCAGAAGGGGAGGATCAATTGGCTTCATAATTTCAATATCGGCATACAGTTGTCGCAGGCATTCGTGTCTGCCAACTGGTATCAGGGTGGTAACTCCCACCTGGCCTTCTTGGGGAATTTCCTGTGGGATGTGCAACTCAACAATGTGTATTATCCAAAGTTGATATTCCAGAGCACTGTTTCATACAAGTTGGGTCTTAACTCGACGCCCGACGATGAGTATCACAAATATTCAGTGTCTCAAGATCTCTTCCAGTACAACATCAAGTTGGGATATAAGGCTTTCAATCACTGGTATTATTCATTCTTGGGGCAGTTCAAGACGCAGTTCTTGAATAGTTATCCGGCGGATTCGATGACCAGATCGGCCTCGCTTCTTTCGCCCGGCGAGTTGAACTTGGGTCTTGGTATGACCTATTCGAAGGAGAAGGAGAATAAGAAGGTAAAGTTTTCCGCCTCGATCTCACCGATATCATACAACATGAAGACATGTATCGATGACAAGATCGACAGGGCAAGCATCGGTATGGAACAGGGACAGCGGTTGAAACATGAGTATGGTAGCAATGCCGAGGTCAATTTCTATGCTCTGATGTGGGGGAATACGAGTTATACCACCAAGATGTTCTTCTTCTCGGACTATAAGTCTTTGCAGTGGGACTGGGAGAATACGTTGAACTTCCAGTTTTCGAAGTTGTTTTCGGCACAGGTATATGCCCATCTTCGCTATGACACGAAGGCGGAGCCTCCGGCAGGGAGCAAGTGGCGCAAGCTGATGCTCAAGGAGATACTTAGTGTTGGCATATCATATACATTCTCAACGAAGTAAGGATAGATGTTATCACGCGTAGGCATACAGATGGCACGGATAGCAGTATTAATAATATTGATATTGTCGGTGGGGGATGTGACGAGAGCCGAGGTAGGGGTGGATGAGATCTGCGACATGGGTGCGGCCCGCCACTGGTGTGACTGCAATATGCTTCAAGAGGTGGAGGGGATATGGAAATTTCCGGAGGATGATACTTTTGTGTTGGTAAGGCGATCGGCATTGGATGATGATCGTTATGACATTGTGGCTGTGGAGAGTCCTGATGTGCGGTTGACCCCGGGGGAAAATATCGGATATTTGGAGCGCTCGGCAGTTAGTCGCAGTTTTGAGATGGCACTCTATCGCAACAAGGAGAAGGGTGTTTTCGGTGAGTTGGGAAAATGTTTGGCGGAATATCGGGAGAGTGAGGCTGCGATGGTGATCAAGCGTCGTGAGGTAAAGTTGTCGCTTAATCCACGTTGGATCTTGCCATCATTCTGGAGGATGCTCAAGGTGAGTGTCAAAGATCCGTTGGAGTCATTGCCTCGGGGTATGATCAAGGTCTATCCGGAGAGTGTAAAGCGCGAAGTGGAGTATCTATAACAATCTGTGTTATAATAAGATATGAAGATAAACAGATTAAACACCCGGATATTGACGATGTGTATGATAGCAATTTTGATGCTACCCGTGAATGGTATGGGGCGTCGGAAGGGTTATCGTCTTGATGTGGATAAGAAGGAGGCCCAGAGGCAGGAGAAGGAGGAGTCGCTGACGAAGGGGAGTTTTATGGTGGCGTCACAATGTCGTGATTGCAACAATGGATATACGATTGGTCAGTTGACATTTGCGGGGTATGACAAGCCGCAGGCGAGCGGATCGGAGACTTTTTTCGTAACGAATGGCACGGATCGGCTACTGACGGGGATCAATCTCTATATCGACTATTACACCATGGATGGGCGACAACTACACAAGCGGTATGTTACGCTCGACTGCAAGATACCGGCAGGAGAGACGCGCATGATAGAGCTCAAGAGCTGGGATCGTCAGCACGCCTTCTACTACGAAAAGAGCCAAACCGCCAAAAAACCGGGCACACCCTACACCATCACCCTCGACCCCATCTCCTACTACCTCCGCTACTAAAGAACAGGATTATCGAGAGTAAACCACCGTCGCAAATTGCGACAGTGGTTTACTCTCGATTTATTCCAAGACATCCCGTTCCTTGACGATCGGTTTACCAGTTTTGGAGGATTTGTACTTGGCGGGGGGCGAAGGTCATGGTGGGGGTTATTTCCACGTCGGTGCCGGTGAGGATGTCGTGGCGCTTTGCTCCTATGGGGAGGACCTCGGCGGTGCGGTCCATTTCTACTTCGACTTCTTCATCTCTGCCATTCATCATTACGACAACCTCCTTGTCGCCTAATTTGCGCTGATAGACGTAAAGACCGGTCTGGGGAATGAAGTGTTTGAGTTTACCCTTGGCGATGACATCGCGTGCTTCGCCACGACGCCATTTGAGAATAAGCGATAAGAAATCCCAGGCTTCGTTTTGCAAGTCGGTGCGTCCCTGACGAGTAAAAGCATCGGTCTGATCGCCCGGGAAACCACCCGGCATGTCACGACGCACATAACCGTCACTACCCTCCTTCGAGCCTGACATCAGCAACTCTGTGCCATAATAGATCTGAGGGATGCCTCGCGAAGTGAGCAGGAAGGCTATCGCTTGCTTCCACGAACCGAGATCCTCCGGTATTTCGGCGAGGAAGCGATCGGAATCATGGTTGTCGAGGAAGGTAAGGATCTTCTGCGGATCGGGGAATAGGAAGTCGTTGGAGAGGTGGTCGTAGATGATATTCATACCATCAGCCCAGGGGAGGGTATGACCATTGAAAGCCTTGCGACCATTGATGACATAGAAGAAATCCATCACCGTGGGGAGGTGGGTATCGACAGGATTGATCTTGCTGCCACTCTGCCAGAATGCGGAGCCTGCCTCATTGCCATACCAGCACTCACCGACGATATTGAAATTGGGATACTCCTTCATTACAGCCTCAGCCCAAGAAGCCATTCCACGCATATCGGCGTATGGATAAGTATCCATGCGGATACCATCGATCTTGGAAGACTCGATCCACCATATAGAGTTCTGTATCAGATACTTCATCAGGTGGGGATTGCGCTGATTGAGGTCGGGCATGGCTGATACGAACCAGCCATTGACGGTATGATCGAGGTCATAATCCGACACGTAAGGGTCATGGACAGTGGTAAGTCGGAAATTGGTAAGGTTATCACCCTCGGGATGGTTGAACCAATCGCGATAGGGAGCATCCTTCATCCAGGGATGGTTTGAGCCGGAATGGTTGAAGATCATATCCATCACGACTTTAAGGCCGCGGGCATGTGCGTCGCGAATCAGAGCACACCACTCATCGTTGGAACCGAAGCGAGGGTCTATGCGATAATAATCGGTGGTGGCATAACCATGATAACTGCCACCCGGCATATCATTTTCGAGCACGGGGCAAACCCAGATGGCAGTCACGCCGAGCGAATCGATATAATCGAGATGATGGCGCAAGCCGCGCATATCGCCGCCATGTCGACCATTAGGGTTGGAGCGGTCAGCCGTTACGGGATAATCCATCCCCTTGAGGTCAATATCCTTATCGTCGAGACCCTTGGCGAATCGGTCGGGCATAACAAGATAGAGCACATCTCCGGCATCGAAGCCGTGATAATCAGTGGCGGCACGATCGCGCCCCTTGAGTTCATATTTGAAACTACGCTTCTTGCCATTGAGCCGATAATCGAACTTCAGCACACCGGGTTGAGCATCCCGGGAGATAACAAGGTAGAGGAACTTATAATTGGGAGAATCGGGGGTCACCTGCTCCGAGATGGAGACGCCGGGATAATCGAGAGAGAACTCAGCGGCCGAGATGCCGGGGGCGTTCAGAGTGAGTTGCAGCGTGTCGCACGCCATACCGACCCACCAGCAGGGTGGTTCTACCGAGAGGTGATCCTTAGGCTGAGAGGTGCCAAACATGGAAGAGGCACCCGCCACTAAAGAGAGAGCAATAGATGTTAACTTTTTCATATAGGATTATATGTTTAGGTTAAGGGGTAGGAATAGAGGTTTACAGCCTCTAAAAATGTGATAATAGCAAAGTTCGCAAAAAAACTTAACATTTGGAAATGAAACGAGCAAAAAAAGCATTATTTTTGTAGCGATATAACCCAAGAGTGAAAAATTCAGAGAAGGAGAATAAAAACTACAACCATAATAGTATACAAACGTGAAATTCAGAACCGAAATAGAGATACCCACGAGCGAACTGACCTTATCGCCGGAAGATCCGATCCTGATGGTAGGGTCATGCTTTGCCGACAACATGGGCAAAAGGATGCGAGAATGTCTGTGGGATGCCGACAATTCATCGGGCGTGCTCTACAATCCGCTATCTATTGCGGAGTGGCTTAGGATGGTGCTGCTGAGCGAACATCCTGCCGAGGCATTTGCCACGACACTCTTCGAAGGGGGAGGGATGATCCACTCCTGGATGGGAGACACCACCTACTCGGCGACCGGGGTCGAAGAGTGTGTCGACCGGTTTCGCCGGATAGCGAAACGTGTAGGCAATGTAGCGGAGCAGGGCAAGACCATCTGCATCACCTTCGGCACTGCCTATTGTTACTTTCTGAATGGGAGGAATATTGTAGTCGCCAACTGCCACAAGCAGCCCGCCGCCCTCTTCACCCGCCGCCGCATCGAGATCGAAGAGATCACCATGCCCTGGATCGAGCTGATAGCCCGGCTTAAGGAGAGATATCCCGGTTTGCGGCTGATTTTTACCGTGAGTCCGGTGAGACATATCCGCGATGGACTGAGCGAGAATACACTCTCGAAGGCGACGTTGCGGCTTGCCGTCGAGCGGATCTGCCGCGAAGAGGGATGCTACTACTTTCCGGCATACGAGATCATGCTGGATGATCTTCGCGACTATCGCTTCTATGCCGGCGACTTGGTGCACCCCAACGAGCAGGGAGTGGAATATATCTGGGAGCGATTCGTAGAGACCTATCTCGATGAGGCCGGCAAATGCTATCTCAAAGAGGGGAATGCACTTATGAAGCGAGTCAACCATCGCCACATCAACGCCACAGCGGAGATGATGGAAAGATTTGCCGCACAGACGCAGGCACAGCTCCGCGCCTTCAAAGCCCTGCACCCCGGGGCACTACTCCCCCACCCTAAGGACAAGTCGTAAGATAGCCGGTTAACGGATAAACTTAGAGCGGTAAACGCTGCGTGGGGAGCGGATGTCGAGGATATAGAGTCCGGCGTCGAGGTCGGTGATGTCGACGTGTGGGTTCGTGCTGTCAACGCCTGAACGGTGAAGCGCCGTCACCCCTTGAGGGGTATAGATCGAGATGTCGAGGGGTTCGCCACCCGGATTGAAGATTTCGACATCTTGAGAGCCGACGATGGCTCGAATATCGGCGGCATCGGTTACGCCTGCCATAATTCCGAGACCGAGTACTTGGCGGATACCATTGTAGGGTTGGAACCATCCCTGACCATGTCGAGGATTCTGAGGGTCGGGATATTGGTGGGTGTTGGTGCAAGCGATGATATCCAAGACGTCATTCACGCCGAGAGTGGGGTCAGCCTCAAGCCAGGTGGCGACAACTCCGGCGAGATAGGGTGTCGACATCGACGTACCGGAATTGTGGCTATAATAATAAGACTTGCCGGCGATGTCGAGTTTGCCGGTGACATCGGGAAGAGTCTCCGGATTATTTTCGACGAAATAGCGGCTGCATGCCGAGATGATGCCGGCACCGGGAGCCACGGTGTGGGGGAGCACACGACCATCGATCAGAGTTGCATAACCCGACCCGTCGTTGACCTCGAGGGGGTCAAAGTCGAATGTGTACTCGCCACCGGAGATATTGGGGGCGGTTTTGCGGTTATTGTACATACCGACACAGATTACATTTTCGCCGGTGGCTATATCGCTGACAGATAGGGAAGAATTGGGAGGGAATTCTTGAGGCCAGGTCACGAATCGGGAGCGGGATCCGTCGCAGGTGATATCGGCATGGGTGCCATACTCGCCGACGAACTCTAAGCCGAGAGTATAGCGTGCCCACAAGCCGTGGCTACCGGAGGCAGCCTCCTGAGTGTGAGTAACATACTGCACTTCGGAGACCCATCTGCCATTGAGTTCGCTCACCCGGCCGGAGAAAGAGACCGTGCCGCTGAAATACTTACCGAAGTCAAGGTTATTGAACGAAGAGATCGAAGTGTCGAAAGAGTCTTCCCCCTCTTGAAGGGTAATCAAGTCAGAACGATATACGAGGTGGGCGTTATTGCCATCGAGGATCAGGAGGCGGAGGCCGACAGGTCGGTGATCGGAGCTCCAGGCGTCGGTGACACCGACCATGTCAAACTGAGCCCAATCGCCGGAATGGAGTTGGACTCGCCATAGGGGTTCGGTGTCGCTGAAGGTGATGCGATAAGAATTATCGTCATCACCCTCATTGCCGGCAGCCATGCAGATGATCGCCTCTTCGCCGAGGAGTTTGATATATCGGCAGAAGAGAGAAGAGCCGTCGTGTGGACCATTGTAACTGCCCAAAGAGAGGTTGATCACCGCCGGGCGGCCGACAGAGCGGGCATATTCTATGATATCCTCGCATGCCGAGAGGATGGCGGCGTCATAAAGATGGCAGGAAGTGACGACGATATCGGCATCGGGGGCGAGGCCACCATAGCCATTGTCGTTATACCCACCCGCCATGATTCCGGCGACATGAGTGCCATGAGTTTTTTGGGGATTGTCGGTGGTCCAAGCATCGATCTCCTCGGGGGAGTCGAGGATCTGCCGGATGCCGTTGAGTTCGTCGTAATTGGCGATACGTTTAACGCGGGTATTACCTTCGGAGTCGAGGAAAGTGATATGATGCGGGTCAATGCCGGTGTCGCAGAGTCCTACGACGACCCCTCTGCCGGTATATGGGCGTGGGAGGTCGGTGCCATTATGGATCATAGCGGCATTGTAGTGAGATTTTGCCACGTCGAGGGTCGGGGTGGCAGGGAGTGGAGGAAGCGGAGAGGAATGATTATGACCGGGAGCGGCGATGATGCCACCGTTGTAGAGTTCGTAGGGGACGCAAGCCAGGAGCATATCGGCACGACGATGCCAGATGATGACACCCTGACTCACCAGCTCCTCGATCTCCTGATCGCTGTCGACCACGAGGATCTGAGGGATATACTTAGGCTTCGAGTCATCAGAATCGGCAGCATTCACCCGGGCGAAAGCGCCGACAACAAAAAGCAAAAACAAAAACACACGTCTCATAATCAACAAATTTAGGAATAAAAATTCGGTTGGACAAAATTTTGTTCGGTTTTCCGGTGCTTTTATGACTGTTTATGGGTTGGGATTTGTGTATTATTAGAGAATTTGCTATCTTTGTTGGATAAAAATTTGTTGGATTAGGGAATATTCTGTAAGAAATTTGAATTAGCAATGGTATTTTTATGTAATATAGAGTCTAATACCGAACAGGCGATCACCACACTTGTGATGGTGGTGAGTCTGATTATCGCCATTCTTCTGGTGTTTCTGATCTATCACTGGATGAGATATCGCAAGAATGTAGCACAGATAGGGGATTTGATCGACAAAATTCATGCCGAGCGAATGGTGATGCGCCGGGCTCTATACGCCGACGACAGCGGTGCGACTCAGGAGATGGTAGAGGTGCCGAGCTGGAAAGAGCGGATGCATCGCAAGAGGGCGGGATGGCAAGACCTTTCACTCTTTATGACCAAGAGCTTAACGAATGATCTGCTCTATATCTCCTCGGTGGGGCGTGATGAATTTGAGGTCTGCATCGAAGAGACCACCATCAGCAAGGTGATAGAAATCTTACGCGACAGACTACGCTATGGGGCAAGCAAAGCGACCTTGGAAATTTCACTGCCTGAAGGGGATATTCCCTTTTATGCCGACGTGGAATGTCTGACCATAGTGCTGGGACATTTGACGAAATTTCTTGTTGAGTTGAGTTCTAACCAACATGTAGGGATCAGCGTAGAGCAGCGTTGTCCTTCATTTCTGACGATCATAATGGAGACTCACACGTCGCCGGAGAATCGTGGAGGTCTCGGTGTAGAGGTCACCGATATATTCGATGAATTTGTCGACTTGCAGAATGTGTTGCAAAGGCAGTTGGGAGGTTTGCTGATGTGTCGTTTGATCTATCTACTGATATGCAGTTCGATGAGGCCTGACAGGAATTACCGGGATGGTGTAAGATATCTCATCAACATACCGAGCGACCCTCGACGTGCTGACACAGACGACCTGAAAGGGACCTCCAAAGTGACGACATAAAGAATCGAAACAAGCGAACAAAACGAACAAAAAAACCTAATAATTAATGTTAAACTCAAGAGTAAAACTTCTTATGGCAGCAGCCATGTTGGCATGCGGCGTAGCGACGCAAGCCGAAGCACAGACCAACAGCAAATATGATGCACAATTCATCGACTGGCCGACCTACGATGGCAGCGATCTTGAACTTACCGTAGACAATCGCGGCACACACTTCCGGATGTGGAGTCCGAAGGCAGAGGCAGTAGAACTACGTCTCTACAGCAATGGCGCCACGGGGACACCCTGCGAGACAATCGCCATGACCCGCGATGTCAAAACCGGCACCTGGGTGGCCACCAAAGCAGAGAGGCTCTATGGCAAGTTCTATACCTTCCGCGTCAAGAGTGGCGGCAAATGGCTCGATGAGACTCCGGGAGTATGGGCGAAGGCTGTCGGTGTGAATGGCAAGCGTGCCGCTATCATCGATATGGCAAAGACCGACCCTGAGGGTTGGAGCCAAGACAAGGGTCCGAAGGTGGCAAACTTCAGCGATGTTATCATCTACGAGATGCACCATCGCGACGTATCGATGCACCCCTCATCGGGCATTGCCAACAAGGGTAAATTCCTGGCACTCACCGAACCTGGCACCACCTCTCCCGAGGGATATAAGACCGGCATCGACCACCTCCGAGAGCTCGGCATAACCCATGTGCATATCCTCCCATCTTACGACTACAACTCTGTGGATGAAGCCAACCTGCAGATGAACACCTACAACTGGGGATATGACCCGCAGAACTATAATGCACCCGAGGGTGGCTATTCCACCAATCCGTCTGATCCGGCCTCACGCATCGCCGAGATGAAGCGTATGGTCAAGGCTCTCCATGATGCCGGCATCGGCGTGATCATGGATGTGGTCTATAATCACACTGCCGAGCAGGATGGTTCGAATTTCGAGCTCACCGCCCCCGGCTATTACCATCGTCACTGGGATGACGGCAAATATTCCGACGCCTCGGGATGTAACAATGAGACAGCCTCCGACCTGCAGCAGATGCGCAATTATATCATCAATTCGGTGAAATATTGGGCTACGGAATATCATATCGATGGTTTCCGCTTCGACCTGATGGCTATCCATGACACAGAGACTATGACCCAAGTGGCGGCAGAGCTCAAAAAGATCAACCCCTCGCTCTTCGTCTATGGCGAGGGATGGACAGCCGGCGACTCACCTCTGCAGCCGGAGCGACGTGCGCTGAAGGAGAATGTAAGCAAGATGAAGGATATCGCCGTCTTCTCCGACGACCTTCGTGACGCGGTGAAGGGACATTATACAAACGCTGCCGACCGCGGATTTGCCACCGGCAAACCGGGACTGGAGGAGACCGTCAAGATCGGTATCGTAGCCGCCACGAGCCATCCGCAGGTGGACTACAGCAAGGGTAACAACTCCAAATTCGCATACGCCGATTCGCCCGAGATGGTGGTGAACTATGTATCATGTCACGACGACCTCTGTCTTACCGACAAACTGCGCATCTCGATGGCTGGAGAGAGCGAGCAATCGATGTTGGCAGCCGCCAAATTGGCACAGACCATCGTCTTCACTTCGCAGGGCACACCCTTTATGTTTGCCGGTGAGGAGGTGTTCCGCGACAAGAAGGGAGTGCACAATTCCTATAATAGTCCCGACTCGATCAATGCCATCGATTGGAGCAACAAGGCTAAATATCACGATCAGTTCGAATATTACAAGGGACTTACCGCTCTGCGCAAGGCACATCCGGCATTCCGCATGACCACAGCCGCCGAGATCGCAAAGAACCTGAAATTTGACAAGATCGACTCTGCCAAGACCCCCAATTTGATCTCCTACTCGCTGCTCAACAATGCCAACGGCGACAGTTGGAAAGAGATTAAGGTAGTGTTCAACGGCTCGAGTCAGTCACAGAGCGTCAACATCAAGAAGGGAGACTGGAAGATCGTAGTGGCAGAGGGTAAGATCTCCCCCACCGGCGACCTCGGCGCCACCAAGGGAGGCAAGATGACCCTACCCCCCTACTCCGCGCTAATCCTCGCCCGCGAAAAATAAAAAGACCCGACCCAACAAAAAATCAGGTCAGCAAAAAACTGATACCAACAAAAACGAAAAAAAGGGGGTGTATCGTTATGATACATCCCCTCGCTGTATTCCCATGGGGAGTCGAACCCCAATCGTCGGAACCGGAATCCGATATTCTATCCATTGAACTATGGGAACATTTTGTTCATTGAATATGGGAGCATTATATTCATTGAACTATGTCGACTTAATATTGTCTAAACAATGATAATACTGCACAAAAAGGCTATTTGGAGTGCAAATTTAATGTTTTTTTCGATTATAATCACTATATTTGGCGAAAATTGGATAAAAAAAGTTGCAGAATATGAATGTACGCATCGAAAAGGGATGGGGAGAAGTCTTGGCAGAAGAGTTCGAGAAGCCATATTTCAAGGCGCTGACCGAGCGAGTCAGAGCGGAATATGGCGATCCGAATCAACACATCTATCCGGCAGCGGGACGTATCTTCGCAGCCTTTGATGCCTCGCCATTCAGTCAGACGAAGGTGGTGATCATCGGTCAGGATCCCTATCATGGTGAGGGTCAAGCCAACGGGTTGTGTTTTTCAGTGAATCCCGGGGTGATGTTTCCCCCTTCGCTACGCAACATCCTTAAAGAGGTGCATGATGATGTCGGAGCGCCAATACCGGCGAATGGAGATTTATCGCGCTGGGCACGTCAGGGAGTACTTCTGCTCAATGCCACCCTCACCGTTCGGGAGCATCAGCCGAAGTCACATGCCGGGATGGGTTGGGAGATATTTACCGATGCGGCAGTGCGCCTCTTGGCACAGCGCAGGGATCATCTCGTCTTCCTGCTCTGGGGGTCGGATGCCATCCGCAAGGGTGGAATGGTGGACCGTAGCCGGCACTTGGTGCTGACCTCACCCCACCCCTCTCCCCTATCGGCACACCGAGGATTCTTCGGCAACCGCCACTTCTCGCAAGCCAACCGTTACCTGACCGAGCATGGCATGACACCAATAGAATGGTAGAATTAGGAGATAGGAATTAAGATAGGAATTTTGAATTTTGAAAAATTATGAGACGAACGTTCTTGACATATATGATGGTAGTGGCTACACTCTTCACACTCCGCAGCGAGGTGGATACCACTACAGGCATCTTCGACCGGCGCTTCCGCACGCTGAAGACCGAGGTGGAAGATAACTTCATGTCGCCACCGGTGATCCGTCTCGGTACCAACGACCGAATCCTTGTGAAATTCGACGAAATCGGCGAAGATAATAGTTACTTGGAATATCGGTTGATACACTGCGATGCCGACTGGCAACCCTCGCGTCTGATAGAATCGGAATACTTGGAGGGATTCAACTCCGTGCGCATCGAAGATTATGCCTACTCCACCGCCACCTTCGTGCACTATGTCAACTATCTGATTGCATTTCCCAACGAAGAACTTCAGATAAAGCACTCAGGCAACTACCTGCTGCAAGTATACGATCCGGAGAGGCCTGAAGAGACATTGCTTCAGACACGATTTCAGGTCACCGAGAATAGAGCCCGGATCGAAGGGAATGTGACATCACGCACCGATATGGGGCACAACACCTACTGGCAGCAACTGGCATTTGAGATCGACTGCCAAGGCATCGGGGAGTTCAACCCCTATCAAGATATCATCGTGTATGTGACTCAAAACGATCGAGAAGCCACCAAGCGGCGCATCATGACACCATTGCGAGTTTCGGGCGACAAGATAATCTACGAGCATTTAAACGACCTGGTGTTTGGGGCGAGCAACGAATATCGGCGTTTCGAATCTGTGAGCAACTCCTTCCCGGGGATGCGAGTAGACTCCCTGCGATATATGGGGAGCAACTACCATGTATGGCTCAAAGTCGACGAGCCGCGACAATCGGCGAGCTATAGTTATGATCAGACCCAACATGGCAGATTCTTGGTGCGTGAATACAACTCGACCGACTCCGATATCGGGGCAGACTACATCACGGTGCACTTCCTGCTGGAATGTCCCGAGCTTCCCGCCTACGACATCTACTTGGATGGAGAATTTACCCACGACCGTATGGACACAGAGAATCAGTTGACCTACGACCATCGCGTCGGAGGATATGTGGCGGAAGTGCCACTGAAGCAGGGGGCATACAACTATCAGTATGTCACACGCTCACGGCAGACCGGCGAGATTTCCACCTCGACCATCGAAGGAGACAAATATGAGACCCTCAACGAATATGGGATCGCCGTATACTTCCGACCTCCGGGGGCGCGTGCCGACCGACTGATCAGTTACCGCATCCTACAGATGGAGTAAAGATCGGTAATCGGATTCAAGAAAAAGAATAATTAGAACAGGGAAAAAACGGAAAAGAAATGTTACAGATAAGAGATACGCTGGTATCGCTCGATCTTGTGGAGCGATATTTCTGTTGCGACTTGGATGCCTGCCTGGGAGCATGTTGCATCGAGGGAGATGCCGGAGCACCGGTGACAGAAGAGGAATCACGACGCATCGAAGAGGTGGTGGATTCTGTCAGAGGCGACCTATTGCCTCGCGCTGTTGAGATGATCGACCGGGAGGGAGTGTCATACGTAGACTGCGAGGGGGACTTGGTGACCCAGATCGTGGATGGTCGCGATTGCGTCTTTACCTGCTATGCCCCGGGAGGGAAGTGTCTTTGTGCCTTGGAACGAGCCTATCGCGAGGGGCGAATCGACATGGTAAAGCCTATATCATGCCGGCTATACCCGGTAAGGCTCAAAGAATATGACGGATTTACGGCGGTCAACCTCCACCGCTGGAAGATATGCCGCCCGGCAGAAGTGTTGGGCCGAAAATTAGGACTCCGAGCATACCAATTTCTCAAAGAGCCGCTGATAGCCCGCTTTGGCGAAAGCTGGTATGAAGAGCTGAAATTCACCGCCGAAGAATACTTGCGCCAGCACCCTGAGAAACCATAAGAGCGCTCTAAAACCGACCGACTATGAAAGAAATAAATTGGTGGTTATATGTATTAACGATGTTCTTATACATACTGACCATCGCCAGCTGTATAGTGGTGATCTTGAAAGAAAACCGCAATCCGATCCGATCAATATCCTGGATTATTGCCTTGATATTTCTGCCGGTCATCGGATTGGTGTTCTACATCTTCTTCGGACGCAGTCTGCGGGGCCAGCGCATGATCTCGCGAATGAATAAGCAGAAGATGATCACCAATATGGCGCCAAAATTAGTCGATCTGAACTCGCTCAATCTCTCCCGGCCGGAACGCAACTTGGTGAAATTGGCACGCAACATCTCCTCCTCATTCTATACGGTTAACAATCGGATCAAAATCTTCACGACCGGGCGAGAGAAATTTGCATCACTCAAGAAAGACCTTAACGAAGCCCGGCGCTCGATCTATCTTCAATATTACATCTTCATGGACGACAACTTGGGTCAAGACATCGCCGAATTGCTGATACGCAAGGCCAAAGAGGGAGTCGATGTCAAGGTGATCTACGACCATGTGGGGAGTTTCAGCGCGAGCAAGAAATTCTTTCAGATGATGCGCGAAGGGGGAGTAGAGACACATCCCTTTTTCAAGGTTACCTTCCCACATTTTGCCAACCGAGTGAACTGGCGCAACCACCGCAAGATCGTGATCATCGACGAAGAGATAGGCTATATCGGCGGTATGAACATCGCCGACCGCTATGTGGTGAAAGGAGATATCGGCAAGGTGTGGCGCGACACCCACTTCCGCGTGGAGGGGGATATCGTGCAGTCACTCCTCTTCTCCTACGTGGTCGATTGGAACTTCCGCAACCAGACATATCCGATGCACTTTCCCAAGCTCGTCGAGACAACGATCAGGAGTGATGTCGGCATGCAATTAGTCACCTCCGGACCGACCTCTCAATGGGACAACATCGCACTCTGCTATCTCAAAGCCATCTCCTCAGCCACGAAATGTATCTATGTGCAGACCCCCTACTTCCTGCCCACCGACGCACTTATGCATGCCCTCGAGGCGGCATCCCTCTCAAAGATCGATGTCAGAATCATGATACCACGACGTAGCGACTCCGATCTCCTGCGCTATGCTTCATTCTCATACTTGACCCAATGTCTCAAGGCCGGCATCAAAGTATATCTCTACAACCCCGGTATGCTCCATGCCAAGGCGATGATAATCGACGACAATATAGTGACCGCCGGCTCTGCCAACTTCGACTTCCGCAGCTTCGAGAACAACTTCGAATGTAATCTCTGGATCTACGACCGCGAAGTCAACAAGCAGATGCGCGAGATATTCTTCCAAGATATGGCACACTGCACCAAACTCACCTACACCACCTGGCATCGACGTCCATTAATACAACGCTCGATAGAGTCAGTGATACGCCTCATCTCGCCTATCCTGTAAAAGCAGGGAGAGAATTTATAAAATAGGGAGTTATAGAGCGCGTTCTTGAACGCGCTCTAAATAAAAAATTAGAGTTGCTACCATACATGGCAACAACTCCATCAATTTAAGAATCTATGAAAAATATATTTATCTATTATATGTTGGAAATCTTTTAGTAGTATATGATCAAAAGGTTTAGAACTATTTATTCTATGTCAGAGAATCGAAATCAAAATTGAACCTCTATAACAGGACTTCATCCTCCGGGAATCCGAGTTCGATCTAATCAGAAAATGGAAAGTCGGATCTACCGAACAGATGTTGTCCTAAATTGAACGATGCAAAAGTATGAAATAGGAACAGAAGGTGCAAATTTAGTGCTATCACATTATTACACCACAGCGCATGCCGTATGCTAAAACACTACGGCATTTTTTGTATTCATTTTATTTACAACTACTTATTTTGCAGATAAAATCATCTTTAAAAGAGGATGCGAGGGTAAAAAAATCATCTCAAAGGGTCTGAAAGCAGAAGAGAGACGTGTATAAAAAGAAGAATAGAGACATCAACTGAATAGAGGCACTATCAAATACATGAATTATAAAAAGAAGAGAGAATGGCCTAAAAATTTGATTTGTAAGGGTGAAAGTATTAAATTTGTAACGAAACAAGAAGAATCGACAGATCCATGCATATAACTCGCAAGACCCTCATATATATTATCACGTCAATAGTGGCGACAATCGCCATAACACTAATCATATATCTAACGGCAGGAGCGGATAAAGGTCGGAACGACACGTGCTCCGAGATGGGGAAATATGCCATCGAATTTGCAGGCAAATATTCGAAAGAAAATCCGGAGAAGGGATATACCTTAACAGAAGCAGATATGTCGGTGTCCGACTCACTATCCTACACAAAGATGAGAAAATTCGCTCAGCACATGTTTCGCAAGGGAGATCAGTTGGTGGCATACGACTATCTGAAGACCTGCTTGATGATGATGGATAAGAATCCGGACAACTCGCCTGAGGGGAAGAAATTCTACACGCTCTGTCTCTTGCTATTAGGGGCAGCCACCAACGAAGTAGGCCTCAACTCACTGAGCCAGGATTATTACAATCGAGGCTTGCGCATCGACGACAATGCCATCAAGGGTGGTTATAGGGCAGACTTTCTCAATAATATCGGAGAGATCTATAAGAATGATGGCAAAATAGCCGAGGCACGCAAATATTATAATGAGACACTTGTCCTGGCACAGAAGGAGCAGAAGGAGGAATTGCTCTACATCGTATATGCCAATCTTGCCGAGCTTTCGGCGATGGAGAATAAGATAGACGAAGCAATCGACTACACGCTAAAATCTATCCAAAATCTGAATGAGAAAAGCCAGACCAAGGAGTATTACAAGATGCACACGCTGATCGGGAAGTTGCACATTATGAAAGGGGAGAATGAGTTAGGACTCGCCTACCTCAACAATGCCTACAAGCACTTGAAGGGTGAGAACAGCCGTGCGGAGCTGATGGATGCATGTGCAGAACTGATGGTATATTATGGCAAGCGTGGGGATGTAGAGATGATGAAACGATACGAGCGAGAGGCAGAAGAGATAGCCTCGTCGGGCAATATGCTACGCTCACAGATCAAATTTTTGGAGAAGAAGAGTGAACTTCTGGCGTCATCAGGACGCACGACAGAGGCCTACGATATAGAGCGACAGATCAATTCAATCCTTGATTCGATCTATAATCGAGAGAACTCTATACGACTCGAGCAGGCAAACAACATCTATAATATCGAGCGCGAAGAAGATAAAGCGAAGCGCGAAGAGAGTGAGCGGAAGACGATAGCATTGTCGATAGCCATCGGCCTTCTGTCGGTATTGCTGATAGTCTTATCGGGACACCTTGCACTGACATGGAAGCGAAAGATCACTTCACGCGCCGAGTCACTTGCCGAATATGCCGGACAGCAAGAACAAGAGCTGATCGAGCAGAAAGAGGAAAAAGCGCGCATGAAAGAGGATCTCGACGAGCACATGCAGAAATTGGCGAGCATCACCTTGGAGCGAATCACCAAGAATGAGCAACTGGAAGAGATGTCGACCGAGATTAAGAAATTGCTATTGGAAGTATCTCCACGCGACAAGAACATGCAGGAGAGACTACGCACACTGTTAGCGCAAATCACGGGATTGAAATCAAACTCACAATGGGAAGAATTCAAATACTACTTTGAGAAGGTTCATCCATCATTCTACAGTCGATTGGATTCATTACATCCGGGACTCACGGCGAAAGATCGACGACTCTGCGCCTTAATCTCTATGGGTTTGAGCACGAAAGATATCGCGACGATGACATATCGCGAGGTAAGGAGTGTAGAATCGGCTCGCAACAGGCTTCGTAAGAAGATGGGGCTTGAAGCCGAAGAGAACCTCTTCGACTACCTGTCGACACTACGATGCGATCACACAGCCAAAGAGGCATAATAAATGGCTTAAAATGGTTTAATAACTAATAGGGCTTAATAGGGCTTAAAAAAAGTGCTTACGACGTTGTCGCAAGCACTTTTTTGATATGAGGTATTCTCGTAAGGGAGATTACTCAGCAGCGGGAGCCTCAGTAGCCTCGTTAGCCTCAGCAGCCTCAACAGCGGGAGCCTCAGCCTTGGGAGCAGACTTCTTAGAGCGGCGAGTGCGGCGAGTAGCCTTCTTGGGCTCGGCAGAAGCGAGAGCAGCCTCGTTGAAGTCAACGAACTCGATCATAGCCATCTCAGCATTATCACCGAGGCGATTGCCGGTCTTGATGATACGGAGATAACCACCGGGGCGGTTAGCCACCTTGTCGGCTATAACACCGAAAAGTTCCTTGACAGCCTCTTTGTTCTGGAGATAAGAGAAGACAACGCGGCGATTGAGCATATCATCCTTCTTGCAGCGAGTGATGATGGGCTCGCAATAAACGCGCAACGCTTTAGCCTTAGCCAAGGTGGTAAAGATTCTCTTATGCTCGATAAGAGAGATAGTCAAGTTAGCCAAGAGGGCGTCGCGGTGACCCTTCTTGCGGCTAAGATGATTGAATTTTTTATTATGTCTCATTGTGCGAATTATTCTTTATCTAATTTATATTTAGAAATATCCATTCCGAAGGAAAGGTTGAGTTTTTCGAGGAGGTCATCGAGTTCGGAGAGTGACTTTTTACCGAAATTACGGAACTTAAGAAGGTCATTCTTATTGAACACGACGAGTTCGGCGAGTGTTTCCACTTCAGCGCTCTTCAAGCAGTTGAGAGCACGGACAGAGAGGTCCATGTCAGAGAGTTTCTGCTTGAGGAGTTGGCGCATGTGGAGCACTTCCTCATCAAATTCTTCGGAAGCATCCTCTTTGGGGATCTCGAGTGCAATCTTCTCATCGCTGAACATCATGAAATGCTGGATAAGGATCTTTGCTGCCTCTTGGAGAGCATCCTTAGGGAGGATAGAGCCATCGGTAGTAACCTCAATAATGAGCTTTTCGTAGTCGGTTTTCTGCTCGACACGGAAGTTTTCGACAGCATATCTAACATTCTTGATAGGAGTATAGATAGAGTCGATAGCGATAGTGTCTGCGCTAGCACCGGCCTGGGTGAGGAGTTCTCTATTCTCGTCAGCGGGAACCCAACCGCGACCTTTGTTGATAGAATATTCCAACTCGAAGCCGAAATTGGGATCGAGGTGGCAAATCTCGAGTTCGGGGTTAAGGACCTGAAAACCGGAGAGCACCTTACCTAAGTCACCAGCCGTAAAGACCTCCGTACCTTCGACCTTAACGACGGCAGACTCTGCGACGTGGTCTTCGGTGAGTTGCTTGAAACGGATCTGCTTGAGGTTAAGGATGATGTTGGTTACATCTTCCTTGACCCCGGGGATAGTATCCAATTCATGCGCGACACCGTTAATACGGATGGAGTTAATAGCAAAGCCACCCAGCGAAGAGAGCAGGATGCGTCTGAGTGCATTACCGATTGTCTGGCCATAACCGGGTTCGAGGGGGCGGAATTCGAACTTAGCGAACGAATTATTGTCCTCGAGCATGATGACCTTATCGGGTTTTTGAAATGCTAAAATAGGCATGGGAATCTTAGGTATTATTATTTAGAATAGAGCTCGACGATGAGTTGCTCCTTGATGGTCTCGGGGATATCCTCGCGTTGAGGGAGGTGGAGGAACTTACCACCCTTGATAGACTCGTCCCATTCGATCCAGGGATACTTGCTGTGGTTGAAGCCGGCAACAGAGTCAGCGATAACCTCGAGCGACTTGGATTTTTCGCGAACGGTAACGACATCACCGGGCATAACTCTGAAAGAGGGGATATTTACGCACTTACCGTTAACGCAGATGTGCTTGTGGAGCACGAGCTGGCGCGCAGCGGGGCGAGTAGGAGCGAGGCCGAGGCGATATACGATGTTATCGAGACGGCTTTCGAGGAGCTGGAGGAGCACCTCACCTGTAATACCTTTAGTGCGTTCAGCCTTCTCAAAGAGATTGCGGAACTGACGTTCGAGCACACCGTAAGTGTACTTAGCTTTTTGTTTTTCGCGCAACTGAGTGCCATACTCAGAAGTTTTTTTTCTGCGATTTTGACCATGCTGGCCGGGGGGGAAGTTTCTTCTTGCGAAAATCTTATCCTCGCCATAAATAGGCTCGCCGAATTTGCGCGCGATTTTTGTTTTTGGACCTGTGTATCTTGCCATTATGTTTACAATTTAGCTCATCCTTGAGCGGAGCTCCTTAGCGCAGCCGCGACCGTCGAGAGAAAGATAGTATGACAGTCAATTCGCATTCAGAGCAGGGCTATGGGGATTGAATCAGAATAATCTGAGTGAAACGTTAAAAATTTTCGATTAGACTCTTCTTCTCTTGGGAGGACGACAACCATTGTGGGGGAGCGGAGTAACGTCGATGATCTCAGTTACCTCGATGCCACTTTGGTGCACGAAACGGATAGCGGCCTCGCGACCGTTGCCGGGACCCTTAACGTAAGCTTTCACTTTACGAAGACCGAGGTCGAAAGCGACCTTGGCGCAATCCTGCGCCGCCATCTGGGCTGCGTAAGGGGTGTTCTTCTTAGAGCCTCTGAAGCCCATTTTGCCTGCAGAAGACCAAGAGATAACTTGACCCTCTTCATTGGCGAGACACACGATGATGTTGTTGAAAGAGCTATGCACGTGGAGCTGACCAGCGGCGCCCACCTTAACATTTCTCTTCTTAGCTGCGACTGTCTTTTTTGCCATACTTTAATGATATTATTTAGTAGCTTTCTTCTTGTTAGCGACTGTTTTCTTGCGACCCTTGCGAGTGCGAGCATTATTCTTAGTGCTCTGACCGCGAACGGGGAGGCCGAGACGGTGACGGATACCACGGTAGCAACCGATATCCATAAGGCGCTTGATGTTGAGTTGGATCTCAGTGCGGAGATCACCCTCCACCTTATATTCACGCTGGATTACTTCACGCACGGCAGCTGCCTGTGCATCGGTCCAGTCTTTCACTTTGATGTCGTAGTCCACGCCCGCTTTGTCGAGAATGGTCTTTGAGGCACTGCGGCCTATTCCGAAGATATAGGTCAACGCAACCTCTCCTCTTTTATTTTGCGGCAAATCTACGCCGACAATTCTTACTGCCATATTGCTATTTAGATATTTTGTGCAAAGGTAATAAAATTATCCTTGACGTTGTTTAAGTTTTGGATTTTTCTTGTTGATAACGTATAATCTTCCCTTACGGCGAACGATTTTGCTGTCGGGAGTACGCTTTTTAACTGATGCTCTAACTTTCATATCGGGTTTTATTTTTATTTGTATCTGAATGAAATCCTTCCTTTGCTCAGGTCGTAAGGGCTCATTTCGACCTTAACCTTGTCGCCGGGTAGGATCTTAATATAGTGCATTCTCATTTTGCCGGAGATATGGGCAGTGATCTCATGTCCATTCTCGAGTTGCACTTTGAACATTGCATTGGACAATGCTTCGAGAATTACACCATCCTGTTCGATTGCGCTTTGTTTGGCCATAATAATGTTGTTGTAGTAATGTTTAGAGATTATTTACCAAGACTGAGGGCGATATTGCGGTCGATTTCGTCAAACGAAGTCAGGATCTCAGGCATATCATCGGTGATGACTACAGTGTGCTCGAAATGAGCGGAGGGTTTGCGGTCGCGTGTGCGACACTCCCAACCATTGCGTTCGATCACGATGTTTTTGCTGCCGAGATTGATCATCGGCTCTATGGCGATGCACATACCGGGTTTGAGTACCGGACCGATGCCACGGCGACCATAGTTAGGCACCTCAGGATCTTCGTGCATAGACTTTCCGATGCCATGACCGCACATCTCGCGAACCACGTTATAACCATGGTGTTCGCAATAAGTTTGCACGGCATTGGAGATATCGCCTACACGTTTACCGGCTTTAGCAGCAGCGATACCCTTATATAGCGACTCGCGAGTCACCTTGAGAAGGTTAAGAGTCTTAGGGTCGACCTCACCTACAGTGAAAGTAAAGCAGCTGTCGCCATGGAAGCCATTGAGTTCGACGACGCAGTCAGTTCCGACGATATCGCCATCACGGAGAGCATAGTCAGAGGGGAATCCATGAACCACAGTTTCGTTCACCTCGATGCAGAGAGTGCCGGGGAAGCCGTGATAACCAAGGCAAGCGGGTTTACCCCCGTTATCGAGGATAAACTCTCTTGCGATAGTATCGAGTTTGAGAGTTGTCACGCCCGGGGCGATCCATTTCGCCACCTCGGCAAGTGTGCGGCTTGTGAGTTCACAAGCCTGGCGCACTTTGGCAATCTCTTCAGGAGTCTTAATAAAAATCATCTTAACAGCGACTTTACATTAGAATGCGCCGCCCGAAGAGCGACCCTTAATGCGACCATGTTTCATCAAACCGTCATACTTATGCATGATAAGATGACCTTCGACGATGCGGAGGGTGTCGAGGATGACACCGACGAGGATGAGCAGCGAAGTTCCGCCGAAGAAAGAGGCGAAGCTACGATTCAAGCCGCAAACATGAGCGATAGCGGGGAGGATAGCCACGATACCGAGGAAGATCGAACCGGGGAGAGTGATACGCGACATGATAGAGTCGAGATAATCGACAGTAGGCTTACCGGGCTTAATGCCTGGGATGAAGCCATTGTTGCGTTTCATATCCTCTGCCATCTGAGCAGGACGAACGGTGATGGCGGTATAGAAGTAGGTAAAGGCCACGATCATCAAGAAATAGATGAAATTGTACCAGAAACCATACATATCTGTAAGAGCGCCGAAGAACCCGGTCTGAGTCTGCTTAAAGCCAATCAGAGTGATAGGAATAAACATGATGGCTTGGGCGAAGATGATAGGCATCACACCGGCTGCATTCACCTTGAGGGGGATGAACTGGCGAGCGCCACCATATTGCTTATTGCCGACCACCTTCTTGGCATACTGCACAGGCACGTTGCGAGTACCCTGAACGAGGAGCACAGCGCCGGCGATTACGGCCAGAAGGATAAGGATTTCGACGAGGAACAGAACGAGACCACCATCTTGGGAGTTCATAAAGCGACCGGTAAACTCTTGAACGAAAGCTTCGGGGAGACGCGCGATGATACCGATAAGGATGATGAACGAGATACCGTTGCCGACACCCTTCTGGTCTATTCTCTCACCGAGCCACATGATGAACATAGAGCCGGCAGCTAAAACAATAGTCATGAAAGCGATAGTCCAGAATCCCAACTCGACATGTCCGCCTGCGGCTTGGATCTGATACTTCAGGTTCATAAGGTAAGCGGGACCTTGAAGCAAGAGGATAGCCACAGTGAGATAGCGAGTATACTGATTGAGCTTCATTCTTCCGCTCTCACCTTCGCGTTGCATTTTCTGGAATGCGGGGAGCACCATGCCGAGGAGCTGGATCACGATGGAAGCAGTAATGTAGGGCATGATACCGAGTGCGAAGATAGAAGCTTGAGAGAATGCGCCACCCGAGAACATATCGAGGAGCTGCATAAGGCCATCAGAAGTAAAATTCTTCATGGCTTGCAGAGCCTCGGGGTTGATTCCCGGCAGGACTACGTAACATCCGAAGCGATAGATGATCACGAGCAGCAGCGTAATGCCGATGCGCTTGCGGAGATCTTCGATGCTCCAGATATTTTTGATTGTTTTAATAAATCCCATTATATGATAGTTTATTTTTTAACTACAGAACCACCGGCAGCAGTGATAGCAGCTTCAGCGGATTTGGAGAAAGCGTTGGCTTCGACCTCAACGGCGTGGCTGATAGCGCCATTACCGAGGATTTTCACCAAAGCATTTTTAGAGACGAGACCAGCCTGGCGGAGGACGTCAACAGAGATCTTGGTTACACCATTGGCAGCGAGGACTTCGAGAGCATCGAGGTTGATAGCCTTATATTCGACGCGATTGAGGTTCTTGAAGCCGAATTTGGGGACACGACGTTGGAGTGGCATCTGACCACCTTCGAAACCGATCTTGTGAGAATAGCCGGAGCGAGACTTAGCACCCTTATGACCGCGAGTAGAAGTACCGCCGTAACCTGAGCCGGTGCCACGGCCGATTCTCTTGCATTTCTTGTTGCTGCCAACGGCAGGTTTTAGATTATGTAATTCCATTTTTTTTGAATCTTTAGAGTTTAGTCACTTTCACTAAATGGTGAACTCTCTTGACCATACCGAGGATGTCGGGGGTATCCTCCTTCACCACGGAATGGTTCATTTTGTGAATGCCGAGCGCATCGAGAGTAGCCTTTTGGACTTTCGGGGCGTTGATACGGCTTTTAACTTGAGTGATTTGAATCTTAGCCATGATAAATCTTATTTACCGTTAAACACTTTTTCTACGCTAATGCCACGGTTTTGAGCGACCATAGCCGGGCTACGGAGCTCATCGAGAGCAGCGATAGTAGCCTTCACGAGGTTATGGGGGTTTGAAGAACCTTTAGACTTAGCGAGGACGTCCTTAACGCCGATGCTTTCGAGCACGGCACGCATAGCGCCACCGGCCTTCACACCGGTACCTTCGGAAGCGGGCTTGAGGAAGATACGAGAACCGCCGAACTTAGCAGACACTTCGTGAGGGATAGTGCCGTTGTGCACGGGGACTTTGATAAGATTTTTCTTAGCAGATTCAACACCTTTAGCGATAGCTGCGGTGACTTCATTCGCCTTGCCGAGGCCCCAGCCGATGATTCCGTCGCCATTACCTACGACGACGATAGCAGCGAAACTGAAAGCACGTCCACCCTTAGTTACCTTAGTAACGCGGTTGATAGCCACAAGGCGATCTTGGAGTTCAAGATCATTCGTAGTCTTTACTTTATTGTTCTTTGCCATGATGCTTATTAAAATTTAAGACCACCCTTGCGGGCTGCGTCGGCCAATGATTTAACACGTCCGTGATAGAGATAACCGTTACGGTCGAAGACGACCTCAGAGATACCTTTTTCGACGGCTTTTTTAGCGATTTCCTCGCCAACCTTGGCGGCGATTTCGACTTTAGAACCTCCTTCGAGACCCTTGGAAGAAGCAGCAACGAGAGTATTACCTGCGAGGTCGTCGATCACCTGCACATAAATAGCCTTATTAGAGCGGAAGACGCTCATACGGGGGCGCTGAGGTGTACCGGAGATTTTTCCGCGGATGCGGGTTTTGATTTTATTTCTTCTTGCTATCTTAGATACCATAATTATGCTAATTTTTATTTGGCGTTAGCCGACTTACCAGACTTGCGGCGGATAACTTCGCCGACAAACTTAATACCCTTGCCCTTGTAAGGTTCAGGCTTGCGGAGCGAACGGATTTTAGCGCATACTTGACCGAGGAGTTGCTTATCGCTACTTTCGATGATGATGAGCGGGTTTTTGTTACGTTCGGTTTTAGCTTCGACCTTGATCTCCTTGGGGAGTTTGATATAGATAGCGTGCGAATATCCGAGGGCGAGTTCGAGGACTTGACCTGTAGAAGTGGCGCGATAGCCGACACCTACGAGTTCGAGTTCCTTCTTATAGCCTGTAGAGACGCCGACTACCATATTGTGGATAAGGGCACGGTATAGACCATGCATAGCGCGATGTTGACGCTCATCGTCGGGACGAGTTACGACAACATGGCCATCTTCGATAGCAACGTTGATATCGGGATTGATTTCCTGAGAGAGTTCACCTTTAGGACCTTTAACAGAAACGACGTTGTCCTTGACCTGTACAGTTACGCCGGCAGGTATAGCGATGGGTAATTTACCAATTCTTGACATAATACCTTCCTCCTATTAATAAACGTAACACAATACTTCGCCGCCGATCTTGCGTTCTTTAGCCTCCTTATTGGTCATCACACCCTGTGAAGTAGAGAGGATAGCGATGCCAAGGCCGTTGAGCACGCGGGGCATGTCCTTATATCCGGTGTACTGGCGCAAACCGGGACGAGAGATGCGGTGCAAATTCTTGATAGCGCACACCCTGTCAACCGGATCATACTTTAAGGCAATCTTGATAGTGCCTTTAGGGCCTTCATTTTCCACGAACTTGTAGTTGAGGATGTAGCCCTGATCGAAAAGGATCTTAGTGATTTCCCTTTTCATTTTAGACGTTGGAACCTCCACGACGCGGTGGCCGGCCATGATAGCGTTCCTAAGTCTTGTCAGATAATCTGCAATTGGATCTGTCATTTGTTTGAATTGATTAAATTGATTCAGAAATACTGAACAATATTTAAAACTCACTAAAAATATCGAGTGAAAAGAGAGTGGAGCGCAGATAGCGCTTACGACTGCTCCGAGTCAGAAAGGCAGTCGGTGATATGAATCACCAACTGGCTTTTTTGACACCGGGAATCAGGCCGGCAGAAGCCATCTCGCGGAATTGGATTCTTGAGATGCCGAACTGGCGCATATATCCCTTGGGGCGGCCTGTGATCTCGCAGCGGTTGTGAAGGCGGACACGAGAAGCGTTTTTGGGGAGCTTTTGGAGCTTAGTAAGCGCATCGTAGTCGATATTGCCATCAGCGTCAGCGAGTGCGGCTTTCTTGAGCGCAGCCTTTTTAGCAGCATATTTAGCCACGAGTTTTTGGCGCTTCACCTCACGGGCTTTCATTGATTCTTTTGCCATAATTCTTAATTTTCGTGTTTAAACGGTAATCCGAACTTTTTGAGCAATGCGAAGCCCTCTTCGTCAGTGTTGGCAGTAGTCACGAAAGTGATGTTCATACCTTGGAGCTTAGGCACATTGTCGATATTGATCTCGGGGAAGATGATTTGCTCAGTGATGCCGAGAGTATAGTTTCCACGGCCGTCGAGCTTAGAGTTGATACCCTTGAAGTCGCGGATACGGGGGAGAGCAACGCGAACGAGACGCTCGAGGAACTCATACATTCTCTCACGGCGGAGTGTTACCATCACGCCGATAGGCATTTTCTTACGCAGCTTGAAGTTAGAGATGTCCTTACGCGAGAGTGTGGGGACAGCCTTCTGGCCGGTAATAGCAGTAATCTCATTGATAGCGGTTTCGATGACCTTTTTATCTTGAGTAGCGCTACCGAGACCTTGATTAATCACGATTTTAGTCAGGCGGGGGACCTGCATAGGAGTGGTATAATTGAACTCCTTGGTGAGTTCAGCTACGATTTTCTCCTTATAAACTTTTGAGAGTGTAGTTTCAGCCATTATTTGATCTCCTCTCCTGATTTTTTAGCGTAACGTACAGACTTACCGTTTTCGTTAAGACGGCGGCCGATACGGGTGGGTTTACCTGATTTAGGGTCCACCACATTAAGGTTAGAAATATGCACCGGTGCCTCGATCTTGATGATACCACCTTGAGGATGCTTGGCAGAGGGCTTTGTGCTTTTGGAGACGAAATTGATACCCTCGACTACAGCGCGGTTCTTTTTAACCAGCACTTCGAGGACGCGTCCGGTCTTGCCTTTATCATCGCCGGCATTGACGTAGACGGTATCTCCTTTCTTAATATGCAATTTTGCCATTGTAAATAAGATTAGTCTAAGATGATAAGAAAAGTTGATTAGAGCACTTCGGGGGCGAGCGACACGATCTTCATGTTAGTGGCGCGGAGTTCGCGAGCCACAGGACCGAAGATACGGGTGCCGCGGATTTCGCCGGCGTTATTAAGGAGTACGCAAGCGTTGTCGTCGAAACGGATATAGCTGCCATCGGGGCGGCGGATTTCCTTTTTAGTACGAACGACTACAGCTTTAGAGACGGTTCCTTTCTTCACATCAGAAGATGGTATAGTGCTTTTGACTGTAACGACGATGATATCACCGACGCCGGCATAGCGACGGCCGGTACCGCCGAGCACGTGGATGCAGAGGACTTCCTTAGCACCGGAGTTGTCGGCAACTGTTAAACGTGATTCTGTCTGTATCATGATTACTTAACTTTTTCGATGATTTCTACGAGTCTCCATCTTTTGGTTTTGCTCAGGGGACGAGTCTCCATGAGACGCACTGTATCACCGACGGAGCACTCATTATTTTCGTCGTGAGCGTGATACTTCTTAGTCTTATTCACAAATTTACCGTAGATCGGGTGTTTCTCCTTCCATTTGATTTCGACCGTGATGGTTTTATCGCACTTGTTGCTTGAAACGACCCCGATTCTCTCTTTTCTCAGATTTCTTTTGATTTCTTCCATTTCTTTCTGATAAGATTTAGGGTGTTAATTACTTAGAAACCTCCTGGGCGGCGATTTCCTTTTGGCGCAACACAGTCTTCAGACGGGCGATATCGCGACGATCAGCGGTGATCTTGGCGGGATTGTCCGAGGGAGTAATCGCGTGCGCTACTTTCAATTCACGATAAGCCTTCTCCGAGGCCTCTATCTGGGCCTTCAGTTCCAGAATGCTTAATTCCTTGATT
>OBLI01000711.1_pt1 | contig 34708 bp, 26 predicted proteins | sample 1519701 | NCBI WGS metagenome assembly OBLI01 (sample SAMEA3663005, study PRJEB22513) | pig gut metagenome | biome: pig gut; feature: pig-associated habitat; material: faeces | place: France | collected 2012 | reverse complement strand
GAAGCCTCAATATGTGGAGGGTAACCTCTTCTGAGAATTTATCCGGACACTAGTGTATCAATATAGCATAATATCTACTGGCATAAGAGGCATATATGATACATGAGCCGGCACAAGAGCTGGCATATGACTGGAAAAAAGGGAGAGAAAAGCTTGGCAGAACCGTTTTTTATGTGTAAATTTGCCGTATGAAGCGTAAGATGATAACCATAATAGGACCGACAGCTTCTGGGAAGACAGCCCTCGCCGCACACCTCGCAGCTGACTATACGGCCAGCGGGGTGAAGGCTGAGATACTCTCGGGAGACTCCAGGCAGGTCTACCGTGGCATGGATATAGGGACAGGGAAAGACCTCTGCGACTATGATGTCATGACTCCGAGGGGCATGATACATGTGCCGTACCACCTCATAGACATCTGCGACCCAGGGACACGGTTCAATATCTTCGAATACCAGACCGCATTCCGCAAGGCATACGACGAGATTCGCAGCCGTGGCTCGCTGCCAATACTATGCGGAGGGTCGGGGCTCTATGTGGAGTCTGTCATCAGGGGCTATAACCTCTCGCCAGTGCCCAAGGACGAGACCCTCAGACAGGAGCTGGCGACAAAGGATATGGCAGAGCTGACGGCGATGCTCGAGGAGCTCAAGGCTGCCAACAACTCTGATATGCACAACAAGACCGATGTTGACTCGCCACAGCGCTGCATAAGGGCGATAGAGATAGAACGCTACAATCTGGAGCACAAGACAGAGGACAGGCCGTTCCCCGCCATTGAGAGTGTCGTCATTGGGATAGACATAGGACGCGACGAGCGCCGGCGCCGCATATCGTCGCGCCTTGAGGCACGCATAAAGGAGGGCATGACAGACGAGATAAGGCGGATAATTGACAGCGGGGTGGACCCCGATGACCTCATATACTACGGGCTGGAATATAAATATGTCACAGAATATGTCATAGGGCGAAGAAGCTACGAGGATATGCTCAGAACGCTTGAGATACACATACACCAGTTCGCGAAGCGACAGATGACATGGTTCAGAGGCATGGAAAGGCGTGGAGTCAGAATAAACTGGATAGACGCCATGATGTCTATGGACGAGAAGGTGAGGAGGATAAGGGAGATAGTAGAGGAAGAAGACGAAGTCAAAATGTCTTAATTTATTCAAACGATATGCCAACAGCCGTAATATACTGTCCCAGCCGCTGGGGGCTTATGAGCCAGAAGAAACGCAGGGAGCACGTCAGGGCTTCCCTCGACACAGCAGGCATAAAATATGATTTCGTCCAGAGCGAGACAAGCGGAAGTGTCGCCAGGCTATTCAATATGATGATAGCCAACGGCTATGACACCATTATTGTCTGTGGTGGAGACAGCGCCATGAATGATGCCGTCAACTGTCTGATGCGGACAGACAGCGGCATACGAGGGCGCATACGCCTCGGTCTGATACCCAACGGTATAATGAACGATTTCGCCTCGTTCTGGTCGCTCGACAGACACGATACAGCCAAAGCCGCCAAGGCCATAGCGCGTGGCAGGGTGAGACGGGTCGATGTGGGCTGCATGAGATATGCCGACCGTCACCGTGAGCAGCATACCGTATACTTCATCGACGCGGTGAATGTCGGACTGATAGCCTCACTGCAGAACCTGACGAATACCTCACGCCGTATCCTTGGCTCGCGGACACTGTCGTACATATCCTCGTCGATACTGCTGCTGACACAGCGTCTCTCGCACAATATGCACATAACGGTCGACGGGGAGAAGCTGAGGCAGAATGTCATGACCCTCTGTGTCGGCAATGCCCGTGGCTACGGGCTGACACCATCGGCAGTGCCTTACAACGGGATGCTTGATATCACCGTCGTGGCCCCGTCACACATGTGGCAGATACTCGAGGGGATAAGGCTAGCACTCTCAAGACGATTCCTTATGCACCACGGCGTGAAGGCATTCCGCTCACAACGGCTGACTATCCATGCGCCCAACACTGATGTCTCTGTCGACGGACGCCCCGTGAGCGCAATACGCGGAGAGATAACTGTCGACATCATACCCGAGGCCCTGAACCTGATAATACCATAGTGGGGATGACGGTGGCAAGTATGTGTGCGGAATGTTTTATTATGATAATCTGACACCTGCTTGCCACACATTAATATCCATTAGCCCCATCCTCCTTTTACGTGAGCCCCTCGCCCAGCTCTACCATGTTTATCCACCCGCTGCTTGCCTGGGAGGATATAATATTGTCTCATAGGTAGCATCATTCACCACGACATATCTCTGTCGTCCCTTATTTCTTGGCTCATGTGGTGGGGATGGGTTGATAACGCCATAATGCCCCTCCTCCTTACTGAACCTCAAGGGGCTAAACGTTGGAGGCATGCAAGGAAGACAAGAATCGTTACATCTTGTAGTTCTCTTGTGATGAATCTCAAGGGGGCAAAACGTTGGGGGCTGCAAGGAAGATAAGAATCGTAACATCTTGTAGTTTTCTTGTGAAGAACCTCAAGGGGCCAAACAGTGGGGGCTGCAAGGAAGTGATATCACGCAAAACAGAATAAGAAACACCACATACAGACAGACAATGAAAGTATACACAAGGACAGGCGACAAGGGGGAAACCTCGCTCGTCGGCGGACAGAGAGTCAAGAAATGCTGCCAGCGCATAGAGAGCTACGGCACAGCAGACGAGCTGAACTCCTTCCTGGGACTGCTCATTACATATGCCAAGGACAGCGCCGACCATGATTCCCTCACACGGATACAGCGGACACTGTTCGTCGTAGGCGCATATCTTGCCACAGAACCAAAAGAGGGCGGGTATATGCCCGATATATCCCAGCTCAGCGAGCAGACTGACGTGTTGGAGCGGGAGATAGACCGTATCTCGGAGGCTCTGCCACAGCTACGCCATTTCATCCTGCCTGGAGGAGAGCGTGCCGCTGCCGTGGCTCATGTCTGCCGCACCGTCTGCCGCAGGCTCGAGCGTAACATATATTCCCTTATTGACGATGGGGCCACCGTAGACAGCTCAGTGACTGCCTATGTCAACAGGCTCAGCGACTACCTGTTTGTCCTCGCGAGAAAGATGAACAGCGACAACGGACGTGATGATGTTAAAGCATGATACAAACCACCATATCGGCATACACTCATCCTCTCTTAATCGGGACCAACAGGCCCTAATAGAACACACATAAAGAAAAAATCATGGATAACAAAGCGAGATATACTCGCGAGAGCGTCTTCTCCCAACCCCTCTGGGCATCGGTCTTCGCACTGACCGCTGCCATACTTTGGGGATGGGCGTACCCTCTGATAAAACTGGGATTCGGGGAGTTCGGCATCTCCACTGACATGACTGCCAGCAAGATGCTTTTTGCCGGCATACGCTTCGCCGTATCGGGCATTATCATTCTTGCTGTGGCACGATTGACAGGCCATAGCTTCCGCATTGCCACACCATCCAGCTGGTGGTATATACTCGTGTTCTCATTGATGAACACGACACTGCACTATGCCGCATTCTATATCGGACTCTCACACAGCCAGGGAGCCCGGGCTGCCATACTCAACTCGCTGAGCGTCTTCTCAGTGGTTATCCTCGCCTGCATATTCTTCAAGAGCGACAGGATGACGCTGGGGAAAGCCGTGGGCTGCGCTGTGGGTTTCACAGGAATCCTCACGCTCAATATCGGTGGAGGCGACAGCGGCTCGCTGACATTCCTCGGTGATGGTATGATAATCATCAACGCCCTGTGCGGAGCAGTGGCAGGACTCATGACAAGGGGATTGGGGAAGAGAATCGATGTGTTTGTCGGGACAGGCTTGAGTCTCGCTCTCGGAGGGACTCTGCTTGTCGTGCCGGGGCTTCTCGGCGGAGGCTCACTGCCCCATGTCACTATCCACGGCACGCTGATACTCTTCTCGCTCATAGCCATTTCGACAATAGGCTTCGCGCTGTATAACAAGCTCCTCACATGCAATCCAGTAGGCAAAGTGGCGATATACAACTCTCTCATACCTGTAGTCGGGGCGATAACATCATGCCTATGCCTTGGAGAGATTTTCTATACGAAATATATCGTGGCGGGGACACTCGCTGCTGCAGGCATATATATCATAAACAAAGGTAAGAGATGATACCGCATACTATCGGATGAGGAGACGGACCAGAGGCAAGGAGTAATCCATATCTCCCTGCACCAACGCCAGACATGGCAAGGAGTAATCCATCTCCCCCTGCACCAACGCCATGCATGGCAAGGAGTAATCCATCTCTCTCCCTGCACCAACGCCAGGCATGGCAAGACATATCCCCCCTCCCATTCTTCTCCCCGCCGCTCTTAATCATTGGGGGGAGAAAAAAAAGCCTTATTTGCTCTCACGGTAGCATTCTGTGGCGGCGAGCTTTGTCCCCTCTGTCGTAGTATGCTCCGTGTCGGTGGCAACTACTTGCGTTGCATCCCGCTGTGTCATGCGCTGTTCTGTCTGCCTTAGCGAGAACTCACACCCGCAGTAGAGCTGGTTGTAGAACCCATTCTCCTTTAGCAGCTCATTGCGTCTCTGCTGCAGACCACCCTTGCGCCAGTTGCGGGCATCGAACATGACACCACCGCCGACCTGCTGCGCCGCCCATTCTCCAGCCTCAGCTATCTGCACGATGCTCTTCCAACGGCTTGAGGCCAGTGTCGTCGTGAACACCTTGATACCCTCACGCTGTGCCATACGCGCCGCGGAGAGCAACCTGAGCTTGAAGCACAACAGGCAGCGCGGACCACGTTCTGACTCATCCTCCATTCCGCGGACAGCAGAGAGCCATGAGGCGTGGTAGGCTGACCATGATGTCCACGACGGCATCGACTCGTCGTCAATGACACGCAGCGAGAGCTGTGAGGCATAGCGCAGAAGCTCCTGCTTGCGTATCAGATACTCTTGCTCGGGATAAATGTTGGGATTACAGAAATATAGCGTCGGGCGCGTGCCGTTGGCCATCATCCATTCTATAATAGCCGACGAGCATGGGGCGCAGCAGCAATGCAACAGTACTTCTTTCATTCTTGATTAATTCTCTTTTTTCTTTCTTATAAACCAGACAGTGAGGGTGAGAAGGTACACCATCGGGGGGAATAGCCACACCGTGCGCACTCTTCCTGGATATGTGTTGGTGTGTGGGGGGAGCGACGGGGAGGGTGGCATGCTGTTCTTTCCTGTATGTGGCGTTATTCCCACATGCTGTTCCTTCCTGCATTCGGCGTTATTCCCACATGTGTATTCTTTTCCCACATGTGCAATCTATTCCCTTCGTACCATTCATGCCATTGTACCATTCATGCCTTCGTACCATCTCTGTCTCGCTCCATCCCCGCATGTTCTTGGTCCCAGAGAGGTGAAGGATGCGTGTGTGGCCCTGCCTGTTATATGAGGCAAAAGTACACAAAAAAAGTTGTTTAACTTTTTTTTGAATAGATAAGATATACATGATTAACTTTTTTTTATAACTTTGCAATAGTATATATAGGTTTCACAAGTTGATAACTTGCGAATGGTTGACGAGTTCTGGGTAGTTCACGAGTCTTAAACATGATGAAGACGCTGGCTACACGGCACGTTTGTATCCCAAAAATATATCAGAGAACACATAAACGACAGCATACGATGAGAAACTATCAAGACTTGAAGATTGCAGTAGCTGGCACAGGCTATGTCGGCATGTCTATAGCGACACTCCTCTCCCAGCATCATGACGTCATAGCAGTCGATGTCGTGAAAGAGAAGGTTGACATGATTAATGCACGCCGGTCGCCAATTCAGGACGAGTATATCGAGCAGTTCCTAACCGAGAAGCAGCTGCGACTGAGAGCCACGCTCGATGCGCGCTCAGCATACAGGGAGGCGGATATAGTGGTCATCGCCGCTCCTACCAATTACGACACGGAGCGGAACCACTTCGATACATCGCATGTCGAGGAGGTGATAGACCTTGTGGTGGAGACGAACCCCGACGCGTTGATGGTCATAAAATCTACAATACCCGTCGGATACACACGTGAGCTATACCTCCGGTACGCGAGGCGATTCCAGCAAGAGGAGCGCACGGCAGGATGCACACACCGCAAGTTCCGTCTGCTGTTCTCGCCCGAGTTCCTGCGTGAGAGCAAAGCCCTGTATGACAATCTCTACCCCTCACGCATAATCGTAGGATACCCGAAATTCCTAAAGGGTGAGGCCTTCACAGAGGAGAACAAGCGGATAGCATGCGTCATGAGCAACCATGCAGAGGACGACGCGCGCCTCTTCGCACAGCTGTTGAAGGAGGGCGCCATGAGCGATGATGTCCCCGTGCTCTTCATGGGCATGAAAGAGGCAGAGGCTGTGAAACTCTTCGCCAATACATACCTCGCCCTGAGAGTCTCCTACTTCAATGAGCTCGACACGTATGCAGAGATGAAGGGGCTCGACGCTGCCGCCATAATAGAGGGTGTCGGGCTTGACCCCCGTATCGGCTCACACTACAACAACCCGTCATTCGGATACGGAGGCTACTGTCTCCCCAAGGACAGCAAACAGCTCCTTGCCAACTACCAGGACGTGCCACAGCAGATGATGACAGCTATAGTCGAGTCAAACAGGACACGAAAGGACTATATAGCCGACGCCGTGTTGAGAAAAGCCGGATGGTATGGATACAGCGAGCGCAATGTCTATGGAGCCATAACAGCCGACGGGCGTGACGAGGCTCCTGTCGTGGGAGTCTTCCGCCTCACAATGAAGACAAACTCCGACAATTTCCGCCAGTCAGCCATACAGGGCGTGATGAAACGTATCAAGGCGAAGGGCGCGGAGATAATCATCTACGAGCCGACACTGGCAGACGGGACAAAATTCTTCGGCTCGACAATCGTGAACAACCTCGACGACTTCAAACGCCGCTCAAAGGCCATCATCGCCAACAGATATGATCCCCTGCTCGACGATGTTAAGGAGAAAGTCTATACAAGAGACATATTCCATCGCGACTGATATCTGAAACCCAACAGTACACAATATGAGAACGAAAACCCTTATCCTATCGCTCATCTCGATGATGATGCCACTCTCCAGCCTCTGTTCCGCAGCAGACAGCCATAAGGAGAAAGCCCAGAAACCTGTATATACCAAGATATACAAGGACAAGAAGCTCAACAAGAAAGCCAGGAAATGGGTCCGGAGCGGAGCGTGGAGAAATGGATTCACAAAGGCAAGCCCCGACGGTATGGTCAATCTTACCGACTTCTATTTGCAATATAATGCAAATCCAGAGCCATGGGTGATACTTTTCAGATGGCTACAAGAGACAGACCTGCTCGCTATACCTGGAGGCAAGCACAAGATACCCGGGTCAGAACTCGTGGCCAGTGTGGAGGACAGCGAGAATGAGGCGATTGAGAAACGGAAGTCAGAGAGTCACAAGCTGAATATCGACTTCATGTATGTCGTCAGCGGCACAGAGGGTTTCTTGCGCCTCGACCATAATACCTCAACTGTCAGCGTCCCGTACAAACCCGATGTCATGAGGTATAGTTATGACGTGGAGAAGGCTGAAAGGATAGAGTCAAAGCCAGGGCGTTTCATCATCATGTTCCCCGACGACTGGCACGTTGCCAAAGTGAAAACAGGGCTTGAAGACCAGAAAATCCGCGTCATCGTCGTGAAAATGCCATATAAGGAATAATCTGTGTTTTTGTCCGCATCACGCTGATTATTAATCGTCTATGCTATATTTGGCATGATTGGGTTATTTTTGGTTAATATTTTTTAACAAAATAATATTAAGAAAAAGTTTTGATTTACGTCAATATTAACTATCTTTGCACAGGTTTTTAAAAGATAAGGTGCTCTAAAGGCATGTATTCTTTTGACAACCCACCCCATCTGCCTGGCTCGTCAGACGCTTTCAGCCTCACCTGAATGCATGATAATCATCAGGAGAATAACCATGGTAAGGGCGTCCTGCTGCGGTGGGGGAACAGACAACGAGAACCAATCTTTGTAATACCTATTATAAATCTTCCACATGCGTGTGGAATTACTTAAGCCTAAACACATCAACAAAAAGATAGGGAGCAGACGCTGGCCGATAGCGTTCGCTTCCTATCGTTGTTTTATATGTTCCGCCCGACAGTGAGGTATGAAACTGGCTCGTGCAAAATCGTACAATATACCCCCAATTTTCGCTCCACTCTTGATTATCCATCCATTTATTCAAGCGAGGCGAAGGATAGGGGAGCTTTCAGGAAAGCAACTTCTTCCCTTCACACTCATTTAATCGAGGCGAAGGATAGGGGAGCTTTCAGGAAAGCAACTTCTTCCCCTCACACTCATTTAATCGAGGCGAAGGGGGACGCGCCTCTCAGAAAAGCAAATCCTTCCCCTCGCATTGACCTTTTTGCCTCTCCGTCGCATCCCTCCACACATGTCCCCGATTACTTGGCCGTGACGGTGGCTGCAGTACTGCTGGTGATGACAGTCGGGTTGATGAAGAATACATCATTCACATTAATATCCCATGCGGTGGGTTTGGCTGTACCAGACTTGACAGATATACTGCCCTTGCCAAGATTCGGGGCTGTGAGGAGACCGAGGGAGTTGGCGACGTTGCTGGCAAACTTATATGTACAAATTGCCTCGCCAGAGGTGTTGCAGAGGGTATAGTAGTTTGCCGAAGAATAGCTTGATGGCGACGAACCGAGATAATAGCCTTGTGTAGCTGTGCCTATGCTCGATGTGCCGCTGCTGCCCATCCTTCCACCGGCGGTGACAGCGATGCCGCCCGTCACAACGATGTATGAGCCAAGTAAGCTTGACTTCGTCTTCCTCCTTCGCGCCTCGGCAATATTCAAGCAAGCTTGACTATTGCTCTCAGCTTGGCGTCGGTTGACTCTGCTCTCGTTTGTACGATATTTCGGGATAGCCCAAGCAAGGAGGAAAAAGACAAAGTCAAAACTCACTTTTTGAGAAGTAATAATTGAAAATTAATGTCATTGACTTTGCATTAATGGAATATTATTAGTAACTTTGCGCCTATGAAAGAATTTGTAATCTCAGAGACAAAAACAGAATATGCAGTCCTCGTCGGGCTTATCACTCCACAGCAGAGCGAGTCGAAGACACGTGAATATCTTGACGAGCTGGAATTCCTGGCCGATACAGCAGGAGCAGTGACTGTGAGACGCTTCACGCAGAGAGTGAACGGACCATCGAGCGTCACATATATTGGAAAGGGAAAACTGGAGGAAATACGCAGATACATAGAAGACTGTGAGGAACGGGCTGAGAGAGGTGAGGTCTACTACCCACAGCGTGAGGAGAACAAGCCCTACACAGGCGATACACCATACAGTCAGGACAATGCCGAAGGCGTAGAGCCTGTCCCGTACCAGCCCATCGGTATGGTAATCTTCGATGATGAGCTGTCTGCCAAACAGATACGCAATATAGAGCAGGAGCTGAAAGTGAAGATTCTCGACCGTACCAGCCTTATTCTCGATATCTTCGCTATGAGAGCCCAGACAGCCAACGCCAAGACACAGGTGGAGCTGGCCCAATACAGATACATGCTCCCGAGACTGCAAAGACTGTGGACTCACCTTGAGCGTCAGGGAGGCGGCTCTGGCTCAGGAGGCGGAAAAGGCTCTGTCGGACTGAGAGGTCCAGGAGAGACACAGCTCGAGATGGACCGCCGTATCATACTCAACCGTATGTCGCTGCTGAAGGAAAGACTGGCAGAGATAGACCGGCAGAAGACAACACAACGGAAGAACCGCGGCAGGATGATACGCGTCGCTCTCGTCGGATATACAAACGTGGGCAAATCGACAATCATGAATATGCTGTCGAAGAGCGAGGTCTTCGCAGAGAACAAACTCTTCGCGACACTCGACACGACGGTGAGAAAGGTGGTCATAGACAACCTCCCATTCCTGCTCGCAGATACCGTGGGATTCATACGCAAGCTCCCTACCGACCTCGTCGACTCGTTCAAGTCGACACTCGACGAGACACGTGAGGCTGACCTCCTGCTACATGTCGTGGACATATCACACCCTGACTTCGAGGAGCAGATAACTGTCGTGGAGAAAACCCTGGCAGACCTCGGATGTGCCGACAAACCCTCAATGATTGTCTTCAACAAAATCGACGCCTACACATGGACTGAGCATGAGGAGGATGACCTCTCGCCAGTGAAGAAAGGAGAGATACCACTCCGCGACCTGCAGAAGACATGGATGGCGAAGCTGAATGACAACTGCATGTTCATATCAGCCAGGGAAAAACAGAATATCGAGGAGTTCAGAGAGACCATATACAACAAGGTTAGAGAGCTCCACGTCCAGAAATATCCTTACAACGACTTCCTGTATTGACAGCACAAGTGTGCTTACCCCCACCCGTTGATACAGTTTGGGCTGGAATGGGATGGTGCCCCCGTTGATACAGTTTGGGCTGGAATGGGATGGTGCCCCCCCAGTTGGTACAGTGTGTGGGCCGGAATGGGATGGTGCCCCCTCCGTTAGTACAGTGAGGGCCGGAATGGGATGGTGCCCCCCTCCGTTGGTACAGTGAGGGCTGGAATGGGATGGTGCCCACTCCTGGGGAAAATGATGACAAAGTAAGTCAATATTCTTGAAACCAATATGACAACATACCGTGGACTAACAGAGAAGGAGAAATCAATCCTTGAGAGCCAGCACTGCCATTCAAGCGACTGGTGCCAGATAGAGGTGGCGGAGAATTTCACACCCTACGATATACACAATGTCACGTTTGATGGCCCAGTGCGTATAGGCTCCATGTGCCGTATGCGCAATGTGGGCATAATACGCACTACAGACGATGCCACCTTTGGCGACGGCATAACCATCAGTGTGCTCAATGAGGGAGGTGACGGCAATGTCATCATCTACCATGGCCTCACGGCACAGATGGCGGCCTTCATGGTCAGACACAGCCATGACCACACCCTGTGGGAGGCACTCAGAGCTATGATAAGGCGCGAGGTGGACAGACTCAAGCCTATATGCACCACGATATGTGACAATGTGACAATATACGACACAAGGGAGATAACCAACGCCATGATAGGCGATTCGACAGAGATAGCGGGAGCCTCACGCCTTGCAGAGTGTACACTGAATGGCGGCTCTGACGCAAGCATCCTCGTCTCTGACGGTGTCATATGCGACAACTGCATCATCGGAGCAGGAGCGTCGCTGACAGATTATGCCAAACTCTACGACTGCTACGTGGGCGAGGCATGCCACATAGGACGTGGATTCACTGCCGAGAACAGCCTCTTCTTCGCCAACTCGCATATGGACAATGGAGAGGCCTGTGCGGCCCTCTGTGGCCCATTCTCCGTCTCCCACCATAAATCATCCCTGCTCATCGGAGGGGAATACTCCTTCTATAATGCCGGCTCAGGCACAAACTTCTCAAATCATGCCTATAAGATGGGGCCGATACACTGGGGAGTGCTCATGAGGGGCAGCAAGACAGCAAGCGGGGCACACACGCTATGGCCCGCACGCATAGGGCCGTTCTCAATGGTCATGGGCAAGGTGGCGTCCCACCCTGATGCATCACAGATGCCATTCTCGTACATCATAGCCCAGGGAGAGACGACATGGCTCGTGCCAGGCCGTAACCTGACAACCGTCGGCACATACCGGGATATCAACAAATGGCCCAAGAGGGACAGGAGACCAAGAGGCAGAAGGACATCACTCGTAGAGTATGACTGGCTCAACCCCATGACAATCGGGCTGTGTGTGGAGGGACGTAACATACTGGAACGTATCAGAAGGGAAATGGGCGACAACGCCGCATCATACAACTGGAATGGCATGTACATAAAGAACTCCTCGCTCCATAAAGGCATAAGGCTGTATAATATGGCCATAAGGCTCGGTATGCTGAAGGCGCTCGAGGAGCATGAGCCGACGCTGCCAATGTCTGCATCCGGCACAGGAACCTGGACAGATATGCTCGGCATGCTCGTCCCAGAGACAGAGATAAACTCACTTGCTGAGGATATACGCAGCGGGATATTGACAGAGATAGCCGATGTCGAGGCCACAATGCATGATATGTTCCAGACATACAGCGAGTATAAATGGGCATGGTTCTACAGCCTGATACTCAAGGAGTGTAACATCGACTCGCTCACACATGACGACGCCGTAGCCCTCAAGGCACAACTGACGAGAACAAGGGAGGAATGGACAGCCGCCATCAAGTATGACGCAGAGAAAGAATACGCGATGGGCGATGTCGACGAGGATACCCTGAATGATTTCGTCAGGACGATAGAGTGAACTCTCGGATGAAAGTCGGAGGGAATCCACCGGTTAAGCTCAGTCTATACATATAATATAAAGAAAAGTGTGGAGCTGGTTGACAGTGCCCGCATAAACCCAATAACAGCATAAAATATTATGGCAAATCCAGATTTCAAGTACGCGCCAATGTTCCAGCTTGGCGAAGACAAGACAGAATACCGCCTCCTCTCCAAGGAAGGAGTTTCTGTCAGTGAGTTTGAGGGGACCCCAATCCTCAAAGTGACAGAAGAAGCCCTCGAGCTCCTCACCACACAGGCATTCCATGATGTCAACTTCATGCTGCGCCGTGAGCATAATGAGGAAGTGGCAGCCATACTCAATGACCCCTCAGCCTCTGACAACGACAAATACGTAGCCCTCACCATGCTCCGCAACGCTGAGGTCTCATGCAAGGGGAAACTGCCGTTCTGCCAGGATACAGGCACAGCGATAATCCATGGAGAGAAAGGCCAGCAGGTATGGACCGGATTCGAGGATGAGGAGCCTCTGGCAAAAGGTGTCTATAACACATACACCACAGACAATCTCCGCTACTCGCAGAATGCCCCCCTCACCATGTACGATGAGGTCAACACACGCTGCAATCTCCCTGCCCAGATAGATATCGAGGCAGTACAGGGCATGGAGTACAAGTTCCTCTGTGTCGTGAAGGGCGGAGGCTCAGCCAACAAGACATACCTCTACCAGGAGACAAAGGCACGCATACAGAATCCCGGCACTCTCGTCCCCTTCCTTGTCAGCAAGATCAAGACCCTCGGCACAGCAGCCTGCCCTCCTTACCATATCGCCATCGTTGTCGGAGGAACATCAGCAGAGAAGAACCTCCTGACTGTCAAGCTGGCTTCAACTAAGTATTATGACTCGCTGCCCACAACAGGCGACGAGACAGGGCGCGCATTCCGCGATATCGAGCTTGAGAAGCAGCTCCTCGAGGAGACACGCAAGATAGGATTCGGCGCACAGTTCGGAGGCGTCGCCTACGCCCATGACATCCGCGTCATCCGTCTTCCACGCCATGGCGCATCATGCCCGATAGGTCTCGGCGTGTCATGCTCTGCCGACCGTAATATCAAGGCCAAGATAGACAAGGACGGTGTATGGCTCGAGAAGATGGACGACAAACCTTACGAGCTTATCCCAGAGGCACTCCGTCAGGCAGGCGAGGGCGATGCCGTTCGTATAGACCTTGACCAGCCGATAGCCGAGGTCTGCAAGGAGCTCTCCAAGTATCCTGTCGCCACACGCGTCTCTCTCAACGGCACAATCATCGTCGCCCGCGATATCGCCCATGCCAAGATCAAGGCTCGTCTTGACGCAGGAGAGGGCATGCCACAGTATTTCAAGGACCATCCTGTCCTCTATGCAGGTCCTGCCAAGACTCCAGAGGGAATGCCTTGCGGCTCTATGGGCCCGACAACGGCAGGACGCATGGACCCATACGTCGATGAGTTCCAGGACAATGGAGGTTCGCTCGTCATGATAGCAAAGGGCAACCGCTCACAGGCTGTCACAGACGCCTGCAAGAAGCACGGCGGCTTCTACCTCGGCTCTATTGGTGGCGTAGCGGCTATCCTCTCCAGCTCGAGCATCAAGTCGATTGAGTGTGTCGAGTATCCTGAGCTTGGCATGGAGGCCGTATGGAAGATACAGGTAGAGGACTTCCCTGCCTTCATCCTCGTTGACGACAAGGGCAACGACTTCTTCACACAGATATAGTCGTATCTTCACACGGATGTCCATGGGAAATCACGGGGAATTTATCACTCGTGCAAATCTTTCACGTAAGGTATCTTCATCATCACACGGATATCCACGGAAAACCACGGGGAAGTTACCTCTCATGCTAATCCTTTACGTAAGGTGTTATCACACGGATGGCCACGGAAAACCATGGGGAAGTTACCTCTCCTGCTAATCCTTAACGTAAGGTATTGTCACACGGAAAAGTCACGGATTTCTCTTTTCACGAATTATCTTTTCTCTCACGACTTGTCGAATTCTCGAATATGTTCTTTGGATATATCTCGTGGCAAAATATTCATCCGTGACTTTCCGTGTGATAAATTGATTCGATAATTAGTGAAAAGAGAACCCGGGACTTTCCCGTGATATACCGTGTGATATATAGATAAAAAAAGCGGACGATATTACTCTCATTGTGTAGAGAGTGATATCGTCCGCTTAATATTCGGGGAGATAGGGTAGGAGGGATATTGCTGTTCCTCCTCTCCTTATGTCGATGTAGTCTATTGTGAAGAGGGCTATGTGTCTTGTCCTTCGTGCTTATTCCTTCTTCTCTGTCACGATGGCGAGGTTCAGCTCGTCAAGCTGTTTCTGGTCGATGGTACCAGGAGCGTCGAGCATGACATCACGGCCTGAGTTGTTTTTCGGGAACGCTATGACATCGCGTATGGAATCGAGACCTGCCATGATGCTGACGAAACGGTCAAGGCCGAAGGCGAGGCCTGCATGAGGCGGCGCGCCATACTTGAAGGCGTTGATGAGGAATCCGAACTGTGACATCGCCCTCTCTGGAGTGAAGCCGAGCACCTCGAACATCTTCGCCTGAAGCTGCCCGTCATGAATACGTAGAGAGCCACCGCCGACCTCTATGCCGTTGCACACAAAATCGTATGCCTTCGCACGTACACGCTCTGGAGCGGTGTCAAGCAGAGGGATATCGTCGGGGTTAGGCATAGTGAATGGGTGGTGGGTGGACATGAGGCGCTGCTCCTCGTCGCTCCATTCGAAGAGTGGGAAGTCGATAATCCAGAGACATTCAAACCTGTTCTTGTCCATAAGACCGAGGCGACGCCCCATCTCAAGACGCAGGGCGCAGAGCTGCACGCGTGTCTTGTTGGCGTTGTCGCCTGAGAGAATGAGCAGTAGGTCGCCTTTCTTAGCTCCTGCTGTCTCTGCGACAGCCCTCAGATCGTCGGCGGTATAGAACTTGTCAATAGACGATTTGACTGTTCCGTCGTCGTTCATCTTGATGTATACGAGACCCTTTGCCCCCACCTGCTGTGACTTGACGAAATCGGTCAGCTGGTCGAGCTGTTTGCGTGTGTACCCTGCACATCCCCCGCATACTATTCCACCTATGTACTGTGCGCTATCAAAGACTGCGAACTTTCCTTCCGGGAAGACGCTCTTCAGCTCCTGGAACTCCATCCCGAAACGCAGGTCAGGTTTGTCAGAGCCGTATTTGCTCATCGCCTCGTGCCATGTCATCTGGCGCAGCTTCGCTGGCAGCTCCACTCCGCGGACTTCCTTGAAGAGATGGCGTGCCATATCCTCGAAGAGATCAATGACATCGTCCTGGTCGACAAATGACATCTCACAGTCTATCTGTGTGAACTCTGGCTGGCGGTCGGCTCTGAGGTCCTCGTCGCGGAAACACTTCGCTATCTGGAAATAGCGGTCGAAGCCAGAGACCATGAGCAGCTGCTTCAGTGTCTGTGGCGACTGTGGCAGGGCGTAGAACTGCCCAGGGTTCATGCGTGACGGGACAACGAAGTCGCGTGCTCCCTCTGGTGTGGAGCCGATGAGAATAGGCGTCTCTACCTCTATGAACTGTTTCGAGTCGAGGAAATTGCGTATGAGGATTGTCATACGGTGACGCAGCTCGAGATTCTTCCTCACTGCCGGGCGGCGCAGGTCAAGGTATCTGTATTTCATGCGGAGCTCGTCTCCGCCGTCGGTGTTGTCCTCTATTGTGAAGGGAGGAGTCTGGCTCTCGCTGATGATATTGAGCTCAGAGACGAGTATCTCTACGTCTCCAGTAGGCAGCTTCTTGTTCTTTGAGTACCGTTCAGCGACAGTGCCTCGGGCTTGTACGACGTATTCTCGTCCGAGACGTCCCGCCTTCTGCCTGAGCTCCTCGGCTGCAGACTCGTTGAATGCGAGCTGTGTTATACCATAACGGTCGCGGAGGTCAACGAATGTCAGCGAGCCAAGGTTATGCACTCCCTGCACCCATCCGGCGAGTGTCACTTCCTCGCCGACATTGTCTATGCGGAGTTCTCCGCAGGTTCTTGTTCTGTACATTTTATATATAAAGATGTATTGTTGTTTATTGAATGCAAAATTAATGAAAATTTATGTAACGTGCAAAAGTATTCTTGTTTTTTATTTGCACAGACCGAAACTTTGTATTAAATTTGCATACATCATAGAGAGGGCGCACAGAGCGGCCGTGAATGTCAGTCTGTGCAGACTCTCGTACCCTCATGGACTATACTGCCTGTGGGTATGTGCGCTGATTAACTTATTGGGGTGGTGTATTGGTTAGATCGGGATACTCATCAATTAAGAATCGGAAACCGGATATGCCACGTGATTCGATGGCGGGCCATTATGGTGGCGTCGCACGTCGTGGGCTCATCGAGACTTGTCCCTTGTCCCATGTCCTCTGCCGCTGCTAAAGCTGTATAGCCGATGGATTACAGAGATACGTGACATCCAGATATATTATATCTCTAGGAGTTTCATCACAATCACAATACATCCCCCATTTTTTCGACATATACTTTGTAAACATCATCCGGCAGACATTTCCTTTATCTTGGAATTGTCTGCCGGAATTGTTCTCTCCAATTGTTTGTGCTGATGGTGAATGTTCCTCAGCAGATTTCCCGATACACTTATACTATCCTGTATTGACAAAAAGGGAAGAAGCGGTAATCTCGCTCCTTCCCTTCAGCCGCCTGATGTGTTCAGTCTTGTTGTTGTCCTCGCCCCATTAGGCGGGGTTCTACTAATATGCTATTTGTGTATAATCTTTGTATACACAAAAAAGTATCCTGGCTATTCTCATTTGCCGCCTAAAGCTTCAACGAAATGATCTGTCACCTGTCTGAGCAGGTGACGGCGTGTGTTGCCTCCGTATATGCTGTGGTTGCGGTTGGTATATATAAGCTCACGGAAATCCTTGTCGGCCTGCACGAGAGCCTCGCTATACTCGAATGTGTTCTGAGGGTGGACATTGTCATCAGCAAGTCCATGGCATATCAGCAGCTTGCCGTGCAGCTTCTCAGCGCGTGCTATGGGGCATTCGCTGTATCCGTCGGGATTCTCCTGTGGTGTGCGCATGAAACGCTCGGTGTATATGGAGTCGTAGTATTTCCAGCATGTTGGTGGGGCGACAGCTACACCGGCGTAGAACACGTCGCGCCCCTCGCTCATAGACATGAGGGTGTTGAATCCTCCGTATGACCATCCCCAGATGCCGATGTGCTCCTTGTCGACATAGGGCTGTGAGCCTAGCCACAGGGCTGTCTCAACCTGGTCCTTCGACTCGAGCACACCGAGATTGAGGTATGTACACTTCTCGAATTCCGCGCCTCGGCCACCTGTTCCCCTGCCGTCGACGACAACGACGATGAATCCGCGTGAGCATAGATAGGCGTCGTAAGCCGCTCCCTCTCCGCATGAGCCCATACGCCATGAATCGATAACCTGCTGGGATGCTGGGCCGCTATACTGGTGCATGATGACTGGGTAGCGGTTTGAAGGGTTGAAGCCGACAGGCTTCATCATATATCCGTTCAGCTTGACACCCTCTGATGTGGTGAAAGAGAACAGCTCACGCTCTGGTATGTCGTAAGCGGCGAGTCGCTCGCGCAGGTCCTTGTTGTCCTCGAGTGTTGATATGACCTTGCCGTCGCGGCTGTTCGATGTGCAGACGTATGGTGTGTTGCGGTCAGACCATGTGTTGAAGTAGTATTGCAGGGATGTCGAGAAGCGTGCGTCGTTGACACCCTCGCGCTGTGAGAGTCGCTGTGTCTTGCCGTTGGCATGCTGGACGAAGATATGGCGTGTCATAGGTGTTGGTGCTGCCTGATAGAATATATCTCCGGTCTTCTCGTCGTATCCATATACCGCTGTGATATCTGTCGATGCGGGGCAGACGCTGCGCTTCAGTATGCCGTTCATGTTGTACAGGTACAGGTGTCTGTATCCGTCACGGTCAGAGAGCATGAGGATGTTGTTAGCTGTGATGTGGATATTGTCGTAGGCGGCCTCAATGACATACTTGTCAACCTCCTCGCTTATTATCATCCTTGCTATTGTCGAGCGTGGGTTGACATCGTATATGCGCATATTGTCCTGATGCCTGTTGAGCGTCATGAACAATACTCTCGATGCGTCTTTTGTCGGGAACATACGGCAGATGTATCCGTCTGCGTCGACAGGGACATCGAGGCGCACGCTTTTGCGCGACTTGATGTCGTAGCTCCATGCCGACACACGTGAGTTGGCATGGCCTGCCTTCGGGTATTTGTATGAGTATTCTCCGGGATAGTCGGCGTTCTCCGGCTTCTCGGGCTTCATTCCCTTGAATGTCTGCAGGGTATATGTCTCGACGTCCTTCTCGTCGTATTTTATCCAACATATCTGTGAGCCGTCGGCTGTGAAGCACAGTGCTGTGGCCCATGACAGCTCTTCCTCGTTCACCCAGTCAGGTATTCCGTTTATTATCTCGTTGCGTCGTCCGTCTTTTGTCACCTGGCTCTCTGCGTTGTCGTAGAGCAGCTTGACGAGATATATGTTGTTCTCCCTTACGAAAGCCACCTGTGTCGCGTCAGGGCTCCAGACGGGTGACTGCTGCGGGCCACCGTCAGAGAGGCGTGAGAGCTGCCGTGAGATGGTGTTGTATATATACCACTCTGCTGTGAAAGAGCGTCGGTATATGTATTTTGTATTCGTGGCTATCAGAATCTTCTCTCCGTCGGGAGACATGATGAAGCTGTCGGACGATTTTATGCTCTCGCCCATACATGTCGCGGGGTCAAAGAGGACGCGTGTCTGCTTTCCTGTCTTGTAGCTATAGGCTACTATGCGTCCCTCATTGTCATAGCATGCATAGCTCTCGCCGTCGGGCAGCGGCGTGACAGATGCGTGGCGTTTAGCCCGGAAAGTGCCGTTGACGACATCGTCGAGCGACACCTGTTTCCCTGCGTTTGATGTCATCGGGAGAGACATGATAAGCATGATGATAAGCGTTAAGGTCTTCATTTCTTCTGGTTTTTATATTTTTTTCTTCTTCAGTATGTCTGCTCTGTGAGTGGTTGCGTGTGCTGCTGTTGTGTTATGGCCATGTGTCAGGAGAATCTGTCATGTTTTAGGGGGGTGTGCCGTCATTGCCTTGCCGCCTTTTTCTGCCATTGCATTCTCAGCAGGCTGTCCATTGATGTCCTGGGGTGTTTGTACATATACCGCTCAGCCAGCTTCACGTATGGGGTTGTGAATACTTTTTCTGCCAGGATGGTGTTGACGATATACATTATCTTTCCGATATGTGCGTCGCGGCTCTCCTGTGTCGATGAGTCAAGTTTCTCCATGGGGTATAGCGATAGGAGGTAGAAGAGGAGGCAGTCAGGCACTATCTGGCTGCGTTTCATCGTTTGTATCTGGTGGTCATAATAGTATTTGCGGTATATCGGGTATTCTGTTCCCAGGTATTTGTCGAGGCAGATACCTACGGTGCCGTCGCCGATTATTATGCTCTGGTTGAGAGCTCCTATCTGTGCGTAGAACTCTGGGGTCTTCATGTTGGGGATTGATTTCCTCAGCTTGCGGAAAGCCAGAGTCAGTGCATCGTTTATGTCGTCCATGTTGGCATATTGTGATTCTACGTCGACGATGATATTCTGGAGTGTTGTGTCTTGGTAGAATCTGAGCATCCGCTCGTTGATGTCCTGCTGGTCTACTGTCCCTAACTGTAAGATATTCTCCACGAGGGTTCTTGTCTCCATCGGATAGTTAGTGTTCATGCTCTGGAGGGCAGAGAAGTCGCCTGTTGTCAGGTACCTGCTCTGCAGACGGTCATACCTCTCCACTTTTATTCCGTCTTCCTTCTCACTGTCCGGGCTGGTCCATGCGTTCCACTTGCACGAGGGGAGCGCTGTGCAGAGGATGATTATGATGATGTATGATACGATGGTCCTTCTCATATCAGTTTTCTTCTTTTATGCTTTGTCTGAATGCAAAATTACACAGAATATCCTACTATTCCAAATCTAAGCAGATGTTTTTTATCCATACGCTCCTTTATCCTGATTTTTTGTGCCTTAGCGTATGTTTGTCCTGTTCAGAGCCATTCGTGCAGCCATGTCCCTTTGTCTTGGATTTTTCTTATTGCTGAGGGGCTCTGTGTCTTCCTGTCCCGTGTTGTCGCCTGTCATCCAATGCTGATGCCTTGGTGGCTTTCTGGGGGGTCATCGCCTTTTGAATATCACCCAAAGGATTACTGGGGCTCCAATGACGGGCGTTATGGCAGCAAGCGGCAGTGGGTTGGGCGTTATGGCTGTCGACAGGATGTTGCATGACAGTGCCGCCACCGCGCCGGCTATTACGGTCATGGGCATCAGCCGGCGGAAATTGTCTGTGCGTGTCACCATCCTTACTATGTGTGGCACAGCGAGACCAAGGAATGATATAGGGCCGCAGAATGCCGTTGTCACTGCTGTTATGATGCCTGTCGTGAGGAGTAGCGACCGTCTCAGCCTTCTTACCGATATGCCGAGGCTCTCGGCGTATGATGTGCCCAGCTGCATGGCGTTGAGGGGTTTAACGAGAGGCATGCAGCATGATATAGATATGAGAATGACGAGTGCGTACCATGGCATCTGTCCGGTTGTGACTAGCGAGAAGTCTCCCATGCCCCATACCACATACGTCTGTATGCCTTGGGCTGTGGCGTTGTATGTCAGCAGGGTTATGACAGATGATATGAGGTATCCAGTCATCATTCCCGCTATGAGGAGTATGAGGTTGTTGCGTACTGCTGCTGCCATTGCGAGCAGAAGTCCGGTGACGGCCATCGCCCCGCACAACGCACTCGCTATCACGAGGGCGTAGCCCCCAATGCTCGTCGTGCATCCTGTCGCCAGCGCTCCTCCCGAGGCAAGCATGACAAGAGCTACTCCGAGCGATGCCCCGCTGCTTATTCCCAGCACCGACGGCCCTGCAAGAGGGTTGTGGAATGCTGTCTGGAGCATCAGTCCTGAGACAGACAACCCTGCGCCAGTCACTGCTGCTGTCACCGCTTGCGGCAGACGGCTGTCGAAGATGATATAGCGTAGAGTGTCGTCGGCGCCTCTCCCTGTCAGCGTCTGTAATATGTCAACAGGCGGAATGGATACAGAGCCGAGGAAGATGTTGAGGGCGAACAGAACCACGAGGAGGATGCCCCATATGGTGTATCTGCCGTATACAGGAATCTTTGGCGACAGTACTATGCCGTCAGCTGCGTTTGTTCCCGCCTTTGTCGTGTCTGTCATGTCTCTGCTGTCTTCCATAGGTTTCATGGAGTGGGGTGGGGGAGTGCAGTGTTTTTCGCCTGACATGGTTCCCTATCCGCCGCTGCCTATTGCTGTTGGGCTTTTGTGTAATATCTGTTTTTGCCGGGTATGTTTAGCTCAGGATGGAATATCCTTATAAGGTCGGCAAGGAGATAGTCCGGATGGAAAGGCACCTCGTCGAAGAATGCCGTTGTCATCGTGTTGCATGTCCATATATTCCCGGTCCTGTAGGCGTCAAACTCCTTGTATATGGGGTTGTCGTTGTCGAGGGTCTGTTTTGTCACGTCCTGCCCGGTCTTTATCATCCAGATGTCAGCGTGGCGTGCCTTCATGAGCACTTGTTCAGGCGACATCGGTATGCTCCCGGCTGTTATGTCTTTGTCGGTGAAAGGGTTTGTCGCGTTAGCGTCATTGTACATCTGTCCGATAGTGCTTGTCGCCGATGGGACATACCATATCTGTCCGTATCTCATATCGGAGAGCACTGTTGGTTTCTTCCTCGCTTTTCCTGCCACAGCCTTCAGCTCCTCATACCGCTTGTGTGTTGCGTTGAATATACTGTCGGCTACAGCCCGTCTGCCTGTCAGCAGTCCATAGAACCGTATCCATTCAGCCCTTCCGAGAGGGGTCTTCTCCATATAGTCGGCACATTGTATTATTGGTATTCCTGTATTCTGGAGCTTCTTGAGGTCCATCTTCTCGTATGGTGAGAGCAGTATGGCGTCTGGGTGTAGCGCCATGATACGCTCTATTGAGGGCGACATGCTTGAGCCGCAGTCAGCCACTTGCCCTTTCCTTACACTCTCTTGCAGTTCTCTGACGGTAAGGTATTCCGGGTCGCAGACGCCCGCTATGGCATCGAGACACCCCATCTCCCTCATCAGACTGCTGTGTACTGTTGTCATTACGAGAGTGTGGCTGACCGGCACTTTTATCCTTGTCCCCTCGGGGAGGTCACTTCGTGTCACGTCATCTGTCAAGACGAGTGTCTGTATTAGGCGTGTCGTGTCCCATGGGTTCTTGATTCTTGCCACGGCATATCCGTCGCCATCCTCAATTGAGAGCAGTGTGGCGTGGTCCATGGGTTTCAGTCCTGGCGCTTCATTCTTCCCCTCACATGATGTCATGGCTATGAGCGCAATGATACTCATGGCCAATATCATGACTCTTGTTGCCAGTTCCACTCGTTCGTTGCTCATCATTCTGTTGCTGTGTTGTCCGTCTGTTCTTTCCGCTTGTTTTCCTGGCCATCCCGGCGTGTGGCCGTGTCATGCTTCCTGTACGGAGATTCTTTCCTTTACCCTCTCCACGAGCCATTCCTGCTGTTCGTCGAGTGTCATGTTGCTATTGTCGAGGAGCAGGGCGTCGTCAGCCTTTCTTAGCGGCGATACCTCACGGTGCGAGTCGGCATAGTCACGATCCTCAACATTCTTCAGGATTGCCTCGTAGTCAGCCTCCATGCCCCTTTCCTTCAGCTCGTCGTATCTGCGTTGGGCCCTTACGCTTGCGGTAGCTGTCACAAAGACCTTCAGCTCAGCGTCGGGGAAGACTGTCGTCCCTATGTCGCGTCCGTCCATCACGATACCTTTCTCCTGTCCCATTGCGCGTTGCATCGCCACCATAGCCTCTCTGACGAATGGTATGGCTGCAATCTCTGAGACATGGTTGCTGACATCGATGGTGCGTATCCTGTCCTCTACGAGAGTCCCGTTGAGGTATGTGTCCGGGCGTCCGGTAGCGGCGTTCAGCGCGAACGATATCTTTATCTCGGGCATCTCCTCCTCCAGGCGAGACTTGTCTACATGTCCCTCGCTGTCGATTATGCCGTTCTCCATAGAGTAGAGTGTCACGGCGCGGTACATGGCTCCTGTGTCAACGTATATATATCCGAGGTCTTTGGCGAGTCGTTTTGCCATTGTGCTCTTGCCGCATGACGAGTGTCCGTCGATGGCTATGGTGATTTTTCCCATATTATTCTTCTTCTTTATGTGTGTTGTATTTATGGTGAGTCCTGTAAGCAAACAATGAGAGAGTAATTTGCAGTACACACCATTAAGGTTATTGTGTGCAGGTCATATCGGCGTTCTCCGTGGTCTCATGCCTTGGCGGATTCATCTTGCCATGCCTCCAAGTCTTTGCCCTGTCTTATAGTGTGAAAGCTATATTGGCTATTAGTGTTGATGCTGAAACATGCAGCTTGGAGTAGGCAATGTTTATCTTCACACGCTCAAGGTTCACTCCCGCCCCGAAAGACAGTCCTGCGCCGTGTGACGAGTTGTTGCCCTCGCCGTCATAGACTTTCATGTCGTGTGCTCTCCTGAAGTTATACCCTCCTGCCACATATATCTGGTCAGAGAGAAGCGCCTCCGCTCCAATGACCATGTGGTCCTTGAGGCTGTAGCCCGTATGGTTAAGATCGACAAGGGTCAGCGACAGTCTCAGCGGAGACCCAATGAGGCGTTTTGACACACCTACCTGCAAGTCGAGCGGCATCTTCTCGAAATCCTCATCGTACGCCTTGATCTGTCCGCCGAGGTTCTTCGCCACGATGCCTACCGACCATTCGCTCTCCGGGATATAGAGGTTCAGTCCGAGGTCGGCTGCGACAGCTAACGAGTTATATGCCCCGATGCTCCCGTATACACCTCTAAGCGTTATTCCACCCGAGAGGTTGCGTGCCAGCTCATACCCGAGTGTGGCCTGCAGGGCTATGTCGTTCGCTGAGAAGGTGCCGAGGTCATTGTTGTCGCTGTCCGTCTGCCTCATGCTTCCATAGCCCATATACTGAATGCCAGCCCCCACGTACCATTTGTCGTCGAACACCATGTTGTATGCCGCCGCTGCGCTGTTGCATCCCGCTATATAGCGCATATACTGCAGCGAGACAGTCTTCGGAGTGGCTCCGATAATCAGTGCGGGGTTGTGGAACATCATCAGGGCGTCGTCGTCAGGCATAGTGATGTTGTCCCCACCCATGGCAGCGGCATGAGCGCTGACAGGAAGGCGCAGGAACGTGTATTCAGTCTGGCTGTCGTCCTGTGCGTAAGAAAATAGGGCGAAAAGCGAGAGTAGAAGGACAAAAAGACTTCTCTTCATATAAATATTCTAAAATTCTCGGCAAAGTTAATCATTTTTTCAAATATCCGAATTAATTTTGCGGTAAGAATGGCCATGCCCGCCCTATAATTTTGAATAATTAACTGAAAATGTTACAGCGCAAAACTCACCATGCCGATATCGACCGTTTGCGTCCGAGGCTCTTCCTCGTGGCGTTTCTCACATCGCTGTTGCTGTTTGTCATAGCCCTCAACTGGCCCTCGCCGACACAGATAGCACAGATGATAGAGAGCCTCGACAGCGACCCCGTGGTGGATATAGACCTCTCACAACTCAAGCAGGACGATAACCTCATCGTGGCCAAGGCACACGAGAAGCCCACATCGACCGACCGTATCAACAAGGTGGACATGGTAGCCGATGAGAGGGACGAGTTGAGAAAACTGAAAGACGAAATGGTCTTCACGACGTCAGAGGCTGACGGGGCGGACAAACTACAGGAGCGGGAGGAGGAGCCTATAGCCCCCCCTGTCGTCGATATGAACAACAATGCCCTCCCGCTGCGTGTCATTGAGGAACTGCCAGAATTCCCGGGAGGGATGTCTGAATTCATGCAATGGCTCAGCCGTGCGCTGAAATATCCATACCGCGCACACAAGGCGAAGCAGCAGGGACAGGTGGATGTAACATTCGTAGTAGAGAAGGACGGAAGCATAACAGACATCAAGCTCGTCAGGCAGACTCACACATCGCTTGACGCCGAGGTGCTCCGTGTCATGCGCATAATGCCTAAATGGAAACCCGCCACATCACACGGCAAACCCTGCCGCGCAGTCGTCGGTGTCCCGATTGTGTTCGCCCTTTGACCCTGCCGCGCTACTGGCTGACATCTTTATGCCGAATAGCATCCAGCCTCCCACCTGATATATGAAACCTGGAAGACAGTACCTTGTACCCACGAACAGAAGGAGAAGCCAACGTTTCCGTTAAGTCAGAAACCCAAAAGAGCTTGCTCGCTTTGGCTTGGTGAGGTTAGGTCGGGAGAAAATCCAATTTATGACAAAGAAAATCCGTGATACTCCGTGACCATCCGTGTGAAAACTTGTCAACTTGAGATCCAATAAAATTCCCATATATGAAATCAGCAGATATCCTTACACTTGTCAACAACTACCTTGACAACATTCCCTACACACGTAAGCCAGAGACGCTCTACGAGCCTATACGCTATGTCCTCTCGTTGGGAGGCAAGCGCATACGCCCAGTACTCATGCTCATGAGTTATAACCTCTACAAGGACGATGCGGACACTATACTCCCTACAGCCTGCGGACTGGAGACATACCATAACTACACCCTCCTCCATGACGACCTCATGGACAATGCCGACATGAGACGCGGACACGCCACTGTACACAAGAAATGGGATGCCAACACAGCCATCCTCTCAGGCGACAGCATGCTTGTGCTCTCATACCAGCGCATAGCCCAGTGCGCCCCACAGTATTTGCCACAGATTCTTGACCTCTTCACGACGACAGCCCTCGAGATAGGCGAGGGGCAACAGTATGATATGGAGTTCGAGACAAGGGACGATGTCTGCGAGTCCGAGTATATAGAGATGATAAGGCTGAAAACTAGCGTCCTCCTTGCCTGTGCCATGAAGATGGGTGCCATACAGGCAGGCGCATCACCTGCCGACCAGGATGCACTCTACCGGTACGGTGAGAGCCTCGGACTCGCATTCCAGCTTCAGGACGACTATCTCGATGTCTATGGCGACCCCTCTGTCTTCGGGAAGAACATCGGCGGCGATATCACGTCTAACAAGAAGACATTCATGCTCATCAACGCCTTGCTGAGAGCCGAGGGACAGGACAAGGCGGAACTAGAGGCATGGATAACGCGTAAGGACTTTGACCGCCAGGAGAAAGTCGATGCCGTCACACGCCTCTACACAAAGTTGGGTATAGACCGTCTGGCAAGAGAGCGCATAGAGTATTATACACGCGAGGCCCTCTCATGTCTCGACGCTGTCGATACTCCCGACGAGCGCAAGGCCGAGCTCCGCGAATACACCATGATGATGATGAGAAGAGAGAAATAACCCCCCTCTGACAGCTCCCAACACACTGCACAATATGATAGATACCCACACACATCTCGACGGAGAGGAATTCTCTATAGACCGTGCCGCCACCATGCAGCGAGCCCGTGAGGCGGGTGTGACACGCTGCCTGCTGCCAGCTATCGATTTGGATTCATCACGCCATATACTCCAGATTTGCCGTGAGACCCCCACTTTCTGTTACCCAATGCTCGGGCTTCATCCTGAGGAGGTGAACGCCGGCTGGCAGGAGCAGACAGAGTCGATAATGAGCCTCTGTGCCGAGGCAGAACAGCAGGGACAGCGCGTAGTAGCCATCGGAGAAGTAGGTCTCGACTATTACTGGACACGCGAGTATGAACATGAGCAGCTTGCTGCTTTTGAGCGCCATGTGGAGTGGTCGGTTGAGTCAGGCTTGCCGCTCATGATACATTGTCGCAAGGCACAGAACGAGATGGTCAGTCTGCTGAGGCGATATGAGCGCGACCTCCCCGGTGGTGTATTCCATTGCTTCACAGGCAACGAGCATGAGGCAGCCGAGCTGCTCCGCTTTGACCGCTTCGCCTTAGGCATTGGCGGAGTGCTGACATTCAAGAAATCACTGCTCCCCACGACTCTCCCAGCCGTTGTGCCCCTCGACCGAATCGTCCTTGAGACCGACTCGCCCTATATGGCTCCCGTCCCTCACAGAGGAAAGCGCAACGAGCCAGCCTTTGTCGCCAATGTCCTCGACCGTCTTGCCGAGGCTTATGGCGTGGACAGGGCGACAGCCGATGACATCACGACAGCCACAGCCATGAGGATATTCTTCCCTGGAGAGGGCTGAATGGTTCTTCCGTAGGCAGGGATATTCCTGCTGCTTTGGCAGAGCATACAATAATCTGCTGTGTCCCCCTGTGCTCCCCATGGAAATCTTCCACATTCCAAGGGGAGCACAGGGGCGCATCTTTTTTTTCTATACCTTTGTACAGCATTCGGAGGAGGCAGAGCATCTTATAGAACTAAAGACTACGAAACCAGTCTGGGACAACTCTATTCCGAGCTTGGGAACAGCACCAGTGAGACGCTCATTTGCTACCATGATTCAAAATACAATGAGTTAGTCCTATCAAAAACTAAAGAAATGAGACCCATATCATGCTTTGATGTATAAGCTTTACAAGATGCAGCGCACGCTCAAGGCTGACGTGAAGACACACTAAACGGCAAATGGCACGGACGTGTCTGAGGGATCTTCACACGGATGTCCGAGTTTTTTCACACGGATAATCGCGGAGTATCACGGAACAGATATAATCCTGAGAAAATTGAGAAATGCCGTTGAATCGAGAAACAAGAAAAGAAATCCGTGATGCTCAGTGACAATCCGTGTGAGTTTGCAAGTTGACAGGCTTTCACACAGATGTCAGAGTTTTTTCACACGGATAACCGCGGAGTATCACGGAACAGATATAATCCTGAGAAAATAGAAAAATCTATTGAATCGACCAACTAAGAAAATAAATCCGTGATACTCCGTGACCATCCGCGTGAAACTTGGACACTTGTCTACGAGGCTTCACACGGATGTCGAGTTTTTTAGACAGATGTCCGCGGAGTGTCACGGAATGGGTATAATCATAAAAAACTAAGTCCACAGAAGAGGTGCGACCGTTAGAACCGACGCCTAGCTTAGAACCCTGAGCTTACTCTGCTCTCGCTAACCGGAAACGTTAATTATCTTTAATATACACCCAAAAAGCATAAAAAGTTTTCGTTAGTGTTACCTTATTATTAATTTTGCAGCTAAAATTACTCTTCTTAAGAAAGGGTAAGGGATATTATGCGCTGAAGAATCGTGTGTGTTGTGTGTCCACCTGCGACCCTGTGAAGCCCCTCGTCTTTCTGTTATTCTGCCACCCCCAGACATACGGGAAGTGACATTCTCTATGGGGTAAAGGGACTGACTGCCAACACCACTCTCATTGCGGCGGACATGTATAACAATCAAATCAAAGCCCCCTCACTGTTACCTGTAGAGCGGAAGGAGACTGAAGCGTGAATGGAACGTGGGTGTATGCCAGTATTCTGGCACAGAACAGGGACACAGACACTCATTCTCCCAAAGCCCAGAGGCACACTCGCCCGCCAACTAAAACTTAAAGCATGAAGAATAGAGATAACCAACAGGACGGCCCCTCAGCAATAGATGTGCTGATAGGTACAAGTCTCGGCTTCGGCTTCTGGCCGTGGGGCCCAGGGACAGCGGGCGCCGTCTTCGGTACAGCCGTATGGGGACTTTATGCCTGGCTCCTGCCATCTTACACTTGCGTGTTGGCGCTGACGCTGGGGCTCATAATTCTGACGACAATCATAAGCATAGCACCAATCAACCGTCTGGAGCGCTTCTGGGGTGCAGACCCCTCACGTGTTGTCATTGACGAGACAGTAGGCATGTGGATTACATTGATGGCTGTCCCACAGTCGCGTGAGTGGTATTATGTCCTGGCAGCGTTCATCCTCTTCCGCATCATGGATATCTGGAAACCTCTTGGCTGCCGGCGCATAGACCGCCATGTGAGGGGAGGGTGGGGTGTCATGCTCGACGATATCCTTGCCGGAGTCTATGGAGCCATTGTGCTGCTTGCAGTCCGTTGGGTCGCTGATGGCGCACATATACCATGCCACAAGCTGACAGGCGCAATCACAGGCATGATGCCAGATAACCTGATGTCCCATCTATTAGTGCAGATGACGGCATGAGCAAAAGCGGAGTGAAGGAATTCAGCGAGGCACAGATGTCGTCGCTTATATCCACGGTGTGCGACTTCTCCATCACTGCGCTTGTCTTCGAGACGACACGCCATGTCGTGGCGAGCACCGTGACGGGAGCTATATGTGGAGGCATCGCCAACTGTCTCATTAACTATAACTGGACATTCCGGGGCACAACACGCTCCAAGCGCGGTGTCGTATGGCGTTATGCTCTCGTATGGACAGGAAGCGTGCTTCTCAACACCACAGGCACTGAATGGGGTGTCAAAGGAATGAAGAGCCTATCAGAGCTGTGGCACCACGATGTGCAGACAGGACTGACGATGGTGCTTGTCGTGAAGGCTGTCATGGCTGTGCTCGTTGCTGTCGGGTGGAACTACACCATGCAGAAATATTTCGTATATCGAAAAGCCCCCCACGAGACCTCCTTGGAACCTCCAGGCGAATAAGAGCTGCTGAGGGACATTACTCCCAGGAATGCCTGCACCCCCATATATAGCCAGAGGGACGACAGATGCCCCTTGGGGAAAATCAAAGAGTGCTGGCCTCGTCTTCTTCGCCCGGCATAGCAAGCGTCTCTCCTCTCGCTTACCAGAAACGCTGGATAACAACATAATAAAAGAATAAATGTCATTCTACCAAACATTACGTGAAGGCATACAACACTTTGTATATAAGGTTATTGACCCTGGTGTGCGTGCCGCTGTAAAATTAGGCATCACGCCTAATGTCGTTACTACAATAGGCATGCTGGGCAATGCCGCAGGCGCTGGTGTCCTCGTATATGCCGCCCTCAACGGTGAGGCAGGCGACTATACCTACATAGGTTGGGCTGGAGTCATCATTATCCTGTCGTCAATAATGGATATGGTCGACGGATACATGGCACGCACCGCAAACATGTGCTCAACTTTCGGGGCATTCTACGACTCTGTACTCGACCGCTACTGTGAGTTGCTTACACTTTCCGGCCTAGCATTCTATCTCATGCAGACCGACAAGCCCGGCAGCGCCGTCATAACATTCCTCTCGCTTATTGGCAGTATCATGGTAAGCTATGTCCGCGCACGTGCCGAGGGTCTCGACATTGATTGTAAGGTAGGGCTTATGCAACGCCCCGAGCGTGTCGTGGTGACAATCCTCGGTATGATACTCGCGGGCTTCATGCAACCCCTTGTACAGTTCGATGCCCTGTGGTTCGTCATTGTGACACAGAGCATTATCGCTGTCCTCGCCAACTGGACAGCCTTCCAGCGTATAGCCCACGTAAAGCGCCAGATGAGATGAAAGAGAGATTGTCCTTACGGAGCTTGATGAGATATATCGTCGTGCTGATACCTATCGGGCTGTTCGGCTCGACATATTTCCTACTGGGCGAGTGGCCAAACTATCTCTTCAATGATATAGACACCGAGGGAGTCTACCGCCTTGAGCAGCAGCTCTTCGGCATCAAGGCAGCCGACGGGAGTATCCTCACTCCATGTGAGTATTTCCGCATCCACCACACGGCAGTGCTCGACATCCTTTCCGGACTGTTCTATCTCTGTTGGGTGCCGTTGCCGGTCATCTACGCCCTTGTGCTCCAATGGCAGGGGCATGGCGACCTCGCCATACGCCTCACCTCGGCTTTCCTCATTGTCAATCTCGTAGGTTTCGTGGGGTATTATATCCATCCCGCCTCTCCTCCGTGGTATGTCATTGAGTATGGCTTCACGCCTGTCGTCAACACTCCCGGCAATGTCGGCGGCTTCGAGCATTTTGACCGTCTGCTCCATACTGGCATCTTCCATTCCATTTACGGCAAGAACGCAAATGTCTTCGCGGCCATCCCCTCGCTCCACGCCGCCTATAACCCCATAGCGCTCTTCTATGCCATGAAGGTGCGTGACAACCGCCTGTGGCAGACAGTCCTCGCCGTAGTCTCTGTCGGTATATGGTTCTCTGCAGTCTACAGTTGCCACCACTATATAATAGATGTCACCCTTGGAGTCCTGACCACAATCATCGGCATAGCCCTGTTCGAGTCCATCCTGCTCCGCATCCCGCAGGTAAATACGGCATATATCCGCCTATCCGCATGGCTCAGCAGATAACCAATAGGATAACCCCGCCATGTAAAAGAAATAATAAAGGTGTGACCGTATGGCCGTGCCTTTATCCCTGACACCCCGAGAACCACCACAACATGCATAAGGCTTTTTGCCAGAGGAAACGAAGGCAAAAGCCATGATGTGATTCATCCCCGACATGATGTATGGAGAGCAAGCGCATAATGACCTAGCAGACGACAAGTGACAAAACTTGTGTTTGGCTATGCCTTGCAAGGAGGATGAGGACAAAGTCAGAACGAAGAATGAAATCCAACAAAAAAAAGAATACCGACAATCAGATAACACCCCTACAACCAGGAAAGTACAACACGATAAGACAATATATGCCCAAAAGATTAATTTTATCTCTCATGATGCTGATTATGACAGCACTGGGAGCTTATGCACAAAGGATAACAGGCGTCGTGATTGACGCACACACAGGTGACAGCATTCCCCTCGCAGGTGTTGTCTACCGCACACATCATATCATGGTGGCGGCAGACTCTAGAGGCCGTTTCTCTATCGAGCGCCATAATGGATGGAAACTCTTCTTCTCGGCCATGGGATACAAGACAGAGAGCATCCTTGTCAGCGAGAAGACCCCAAACAAGCTCACTGTGAAACTGAAGCCAGACACGAAACAGCTTCAGGAAGTGGTCGTTAAGGCAAAGCGCTCAAAATACTCACGCAAGAACAACCCCGCTGTCGAGCTTATGAAGAGAGTCATAGCAGCGAAGAAACGCACTGACCTCGACAACAACGACTATTACGAATACTACAAATACCAGAAGCTCACACTCGCCAAGAACAATGTCACACCCGATGATGTGGCAGAGCAGAGAGAGAAAGGCAACAAGGACTGGCTCATAGACCAGATTGAGGTATGCCCCATGAACGGAAAGCTCATCTGCCCAATACAGATCAGCGAGACCGTAAGCCGCAAGGTCTACCGCAAAGACCCTAAGAGAGAGAAGACAACAGTCCTCGGAGAAAGCTCGACAGGTGTCGCCAACCTTGTGGAGACAGCCGGCAACATCCTCGATGCGTCAATGAAGGATATCTTCACCGATGTCGATATCTACGACGACCAGATACGCCTGCTGCAGTTCCCTTTCACATCGCCTATCGGCAAGGACGCCATAGACTTCTACCGCTTCTATATAACTGACACATGCTATATAGACAAAGACAAGTGTATCGGTCTTAGCTTCGTCCCCAACAACCAGCAGGACTTCGGTTTCAGAGGCGATATATGGGTTCTCTGCGACAGCACACTGCATGTCAGGAAAGTGTCCCTGACAATACCAAAGAAGAGCGATGTCAACTTTGTCGAGAACATGAAGATAGAGCAGGAGTATATCAAGCTCCCCAACGGACAGTGGGTGCTCGATACAGACAATATGCTCGTCGAGATGAAAATAAACCGTATGATGAAGAACGCCGCCATCATACGATCAACAAAACTCTCGGAATACAAGTTCGACCCGATCTCCAAGCATAACTTCCGTGGCACGGCGACTTTCGTCAGGGATGCCGACGCACGCAACCGAGGCAAAGACTTCTGGCAGAGATTCCGTACAGTAGAGCTGACAAAGTCTGAATCGTCAATGGGCGAGTTCACCAAGCGCTTCGCCAATATCCCCGGCATGAAGACTATGCTCTTTATCCTCAAGGCGTTCATGAACAACTATGTCAGCACGACGACAAGCGACTCCATCCCCTCGAAGTTTGATATAGGCCCTGTCAACACCATCGTCAACAAGAACATTGTCGACGGATGGAGATTCCGCATGTCAGGCCGTACGACAGCTGCGCTCAACCCACACCTCTTCTGGGACGGATACCTGGCGCGGGGAGTATCGAGCAACAAGTGGTACTACTCCAACCACATCACCTATGCGTTCAACAAGAAGAACAACGAGCCATGGGAGTTCCCGATACGCCAGCTCTCGTTGCTGACAGAGTATGACATCATGTCGCCGTCAGACAAATATCTCCTCACGAACAAGGATAATCTCTTCATGGCGTTCAAGACACGTGACATCGACATGATGTACTTCTACAACCGCCAGGAGCTTGAGTTCAAGTATGAGACCCTTGCAGGATTCGCCACGACGATAGGACTGAAGGCAGAGGGAATAAAGGGCGCGGCGAAGATGGAGTTCATAAAGGCTGATGGCACACCATGGAACCATGAGGTGCGCACGACCGAGGCACACCTCGGTTTCCGTTATGCACCAGGAGAGACATTCATCAACACTAAACAGCGCCGTTATCCCATCAACCTCGACGCGCCGATATTCTCCATCGACCATAACATGGCATTCGACGGAGTGCTCGGCGGTAAGTATAAGAGCAACTATACTGAGGCAAGCATATACAAGAGATTCTGGCTCAACTCATGGGGGAAGCTCGATATCTATGTCTCTGCCGGAGCACAATGGGAGAAAGTGCCATTCCCTTTGCTCATCATGCCCAAGGTGAACCTGTCATGGTTAGCACAGCCAGGAACATACACCTTCCAGCTCATGAACAATATGGAATTCCTGACTGACCGCTATGCAATGTGGCATGTCTCATGGGACCTTAACGGTAAACTCTTCAACCGCATCCCCCTGCTGAAGATGCTCAAATGGAGAGAGTATGTCAGTGTGCGCGGAATGGTAGGCAAGCTGACCGACAAGAATAACCCATTCCTCGAGCAGAACAGGAATGACGACATCCTCTTCCAGTTCCCCGAGGGATGTAACGTCATGGACAACAAGCCATACGTGGAGATTGCAGCCGGCGTACACAATATCTTCAAGTTCCTTGAGGTGGACTATATACACCGTATGACATACAAAGGCCTTGACACTGCGATAAAGAATGGTGTCCGCTTCGCCATAAACATGTCATTCTAAACTTTTCGTTAAGCCAGATGAGCCGAGCCCAAGCTTGCTGGAAGGCTCTGCCATGGCGAAAAAAGGTCGGATGAAGTCCCCCCCCCCCCC
>OBLI01000707.1_pt1 | contig 34804 bp, 25 predicted proteins | sample 1519701 | NCBI WGS metagenome assembly OBLI01 (sample SAMEA3663005, study PRJEB22513) | pig gut metagenome | biome: pig gut; feature: pig-associated habitat; material: faeces | place: France | collected 2012 | reverse complement strand
GATACATTATCGAAACCATTAACGACATGCTGAAGAATACGGCACAGATTGTACATTCACGCCATAGATCTGTAAGCAACTTTATCATGAACCTTATTTCAGCCTTGGGAGCATATTGTTTCTTTGATAACAAGCCAAAGGCATTGCAAGGATACTGCATCGAAGACACGAAGCAACTTACATTGTTCTAAGGACAGAATAATCTCTTTCGATTCTTTATATACAGCCCATGTCTGATGGCATGGGAAGAGAACTCGCGTATCTGTCTTCACATGCAACTAATCGCTATTTTATCCCGAACTGGGGTAAAGATTTAACGCGCCGCTCAGGGTCTGAACATGTAGAAAGAATTTGCTGGGCTTACCATGATATTGATTGCGAGTCCAGCAACTTGTCTTTACCAAAAAGCAAAAGTGCAAAGTGCTAACAGTTGAAAATTTTGCATCTTAATGTTGAGCCTAATATATAAAGGCACACTGAGATACTACCACCAAACATCCCAAGAGAGTGTAATAACTGAATATGGATAGACTAGTCGTCCCTCCCATCCCCCTTATATTTTGTGTGGACAAGTTGAATTACACTGTTTCCAACCGTTTATGTGTATAATCAATATATGCTTGTATTATTTTTTTTAGATAAGGAACCGTGATTTTGTCGTTACTTCCAATAAACTGTTCTTTTGGAAGACCTCCAAATAGCCTATTGAGATGAAGAAGGCCTTGTTCGCTACATGCCCAATATGCTACATCTGGAAAATTTGCATAGAACCAAATGTCATAACCCTTTGGGCGGTCCCATGGCCCTGTCGTGCTCCAGTATTTTGCGGTAGGAGTTGCACACCATGACTCTTCACCGCCCGTTTTGATACACTGCATGTTAGCAGAACATTTTCGTATTGAAAGGTCGAATGGGATAAAAAGTTCTAAGATTGCCTCTTTGAAATATGCATCCTTGCATTCCGAAGCCATTTCATTCCAAAGGGTTTTGCTTGTTTTTAGAAAATCTAACATATCTGTGCTTTATTTGTTGTTATTAAAAAGTTATTCAAATGGACAATGTTTTCCAAAAAGATTGTAGACGTCCTTTAGTACTTGCCTATCCATTACTACAGGTAAGTCGAAGCTATCGTCACGTATTATTCCATATTCATTCACGACAAGGCCATTTGTTGACAGCCTTTGTATTCCAAGTTTCATTCCAAATTTGGAATACGTTATTTTCTCTGTATCAATGACGGCTTTTCCTACCCATCCATATTGGCGTTTCGCATCTGCAATCAATTCCTGTAGTCGAAGAATTGTCTTGTCGTTTGCAACACCCTTTACTCCGTAAGTTTTCTCTATTGTAAGCATATTGTGTTTTATTGAAATCTTGGATATATCAAATTGAAAATTGTATAGTCATCAGGAACGGAAGGGGCAAACATTCCCTTGTAATCAAGTTTTTTGCCAAAGAAAGAGCATTTCCAAGCGGTATTATAGCGATAAACAAGATTGCCATATTCAACGTAGAAACAAGGGTACACATTCCCTGATATACCAATCAAATCAGGGTTGTTGCACTTACCAAACTCAATTCGGTTATTAAATATCCTTACTCGTGGATTAGGATTTTGCGCAATGACAATACCGTTAGCAATGGCCCCGGATAAGCACATCGCTGCAGTACGAGTTATAGCCTTGACTGAGGAGTCTAAGTCTATATCCAATGATTGAATGCCGAAACCTTCACTCATAGCCATGAATTTTATCCCATAGTCCCTAAAGGGAGTTTAGTAATGCAAGACGTGGGACTGTATGCCACGTCCTATAGTGAAGGTGCTAGGATAACCTTTGAGAACAGAAGTGGGATAACAGCCCCACGCATATGCGTGGAGACCATTACGCCGACACTTGTTCTCTGTGAGTAAGTTTCCTAGGCTTTTCACTAACAAGATGAAGACATAACGCCTCGTTATTTTACCAATAAGATAGACTCGGTTTACACCTAATCCGCCACAAAGGTAGTTATTTTAATCTAGTTACACGAAAGTATTCCTCAAAATCTAACAACTTCATTTCATTTTTCAGATAAAAAGAAGAATTTAGACTCGAAAATAGCATATTATTGAGCACAGTAACGCACGTCAATGTTAGCATTGACTATGACACCTCTGTTTCTACCACCAAGAAAGATGATATGGTGAATATTGCATTTATGAGAATAACGGGAAAATGGATTTAGTGGCAAAATAAAGTTTAAATCAAAGAAAATGTCCGTTATATATACGGATTACGCAGATTTTGCGTAATTTTGTAGCTGGATTGTGGAAACTCTATCCAAGACATATCGGAATAAAGAAGAAGCGTTATGCTCATCTTGTAAGTTGAAAACCTGAGAAACTTTCAAACGTGTACAAGGATAGCATAGTGGTTCTCACGCTATAGCGTGGGCTGCTATTACTATATCTGTACACAAGGTTTTCTCAGGACCATCAACTTAGGACGTAGTGCATAGTCAGTTCACGCTTCTGCATTTAAGAACTTGCTCTGTTGAACTGACGAGCAAATTGATTAGATTTACAAAACAATGAAAAAACTTATTATTTTGCTCATACTTTCTGTAGTGAGTTTTGGAAATGTAGAAGCGTACAATCAAACCATCACACCAAGAAAATCAACAGATGTAAATTGGGGAGATTATTTAACTATCAACAGAATTGAATATCAATCCTACACTATCGGCATTACTGGTGTAAATAGTGTTGATTATCAAACTGAGTATACTAGATACGACGTAACGATAATGGGTACTGAATTTAAAGACGTTATTGGACCCGTAAAGATTCTATTAATTCTATTGTGGATTGCGGAAAATTTAATTATTGCGTATTGTGTGTTTTGTGTCTTTCTTTTGATCAATAATATATTTCTGGGCAACTAATAATACACACAGCAAATGCCGCCATACTTGCCGCACGGCAAATGGCAGCGGAAATGAAAAAGGCTGCCTAATAAAAATTAAGGAGATTTGTGGGGTCTTGCGTAGGCAAAGAAGGGACAAGCGTGTCCTTACGGCTCGCATTTGCTATCTTTTATGGCAAAAACACATCAGATTATCCTCCACGACCAATTTTCTCGGAGGGCAATCTGATATTTGCCTGTCTTTAGGAAATATAAAGTGGGAATAAGCTGAATGTCCCTAATTATTAGGTTCTGCCCTTCATGCAATGTTATCGATTACTGCACTACTATGGCATCTGCTGACTTCTCACGGCAAGCTTTACTCCGCTTCTTTCGTAAAAAAACTATTTGAAGCGTCCGTGAGACCTCCTCGGATAAGGGCATTGTCTTTCCATCTTATACCCACTTCATTTTTTCGCAAGCTCAAGGAAACTCCACCAACCGTTCCGAATAGCTATAGGGCTTTGGTCTGGGTAGCAACCTTACCCACGGTAATATGCCTTATATGAGGTTCCTGTCCGTTAGGTCAGATGTTTGCCACCTGCTTCTTTCAGATTCCACCTCGCAATGGACACCCTTGCTATTGGCTATACGATTCCCGCTATTAGGGCCCGTTAGGGACTTGCACCCATTAGAATAAGCTCATGCCGAGCATACAACAAATAAAGGCACAGCTTTGAAGAACTGTGCCTTTTTTTAATAGTGGATGATAGGTTGTTGGTGCTGACAGGTCGGCGCATTTCAGTCGCTGCGTATGCTCATTTCGGTCGGGATACATGCGTACCTCGGTCGGGATACATGTGTACCTCGGTCGGGATACGTGTGTACCTCGGTCGGGATACGTGTGTACCTCGGTCGGGGTACGATGACCATCAAGTCTCTTTGACACGCCAAAGGGGCTTCCCTTAATGCGGCGCCAGCCTTTTTTTACCTTTTTACCTTTTTAAAAGGCTATAGGATTTTTCACTTTTCGTTTTTCACTTTTCCTTTAAATGCGGCGCCAGCCCTTTTTTACCTTTTTACCTTTTTACCTTTTTACCTTTAAAAAGCCTTTACTTCACCTCCCAAGTGTCCTGTGTGTCGAGCAGTTCCTCGAAAGAGTGATAATTCTTTGCTGCCTTCACCTCTTCAATCTGTGCGTTCACAGCCTCATCGTAGGTAGGAGCCTCAACGTCGCGAATGACGCCGAGCGCCACGGGGAAGCCCTGCTCGTTGTCCATCATGGCGAGTTTCAGCTGCAAGGTGTTGTCCTCGGCGTGAGCGTCGTGAACGAGAATGTCGTCCATGGTTACGCCGTTCTCGCCAATCTTCACCACCTTCAGCCCGAAGCCCTCCTGCACGATGCCATACTCAGATTTTTCGCCAAAGACCAGCGGTTTGCCGTGCTCCACATAGATGGCGTTTTTTGATCGTCCCTCGCGTGTGTAGATGGGGTCGTAGGCACCGTTGTTGAAGATCATGCAGTTTTGCAGGATCTCGCACACGGCGGCACCCTTATGGTGATATGCCGCCTTCAGAATGTCGACGGTGTGTGCCGAGTCGTTGGCCACAGCCCTTGCGAAGAAGCGTCCTCGCGCTCCGAAGCACAGCTCGGCAGGGCGGAAGGGGTCTTCGACGGTGCCATAAGGCGACGACTTGCTCACGAAGCCTCGTGGCGAAGTGGGCGAATATTGTCCTTTGGTCAAGCCGTAGATGCGGTTGTTTAGCAGGATCATGTTAAGGTCGATGTTGCGTCGCATGGCATGTATGAAGTGGTTGCCACCAATGGCCAGTCCGTCGCCGTCGCCACTGATCTGCCAGATGGTGAGTTTAGGGTTCACCACCTTCGCTCCTGTGGCTATTGCCGCCGCGCGTCCGTGTATGGTCTGCATGGCGTAGGTGTTGACATAATAGGGCAGGCGGCTGGAGCAGCCTATGCCCGAGATGACAGCCGTCTCATGTGGCGGCACCCCTATCTCTGCCATCGCCTTGTAGAGAGAAGCGAGAAATGCGTGGTCGCCGCAGCCGGGACACCAGCGTGGCTGACCTTTCTTATAGTCTTGTATTGTGTAGCTCATAGCTGTTGTTGTTTTATTGTTGTTAGAAGGCCTGACGGCTCTATTTTGCCATTATCTCCTCGAAGCTGCTCACCAGTTCGCTCACCACAAACGGCTGTCCCTTCACCTGGTCGAAGGTGTAAGGCACAAACCCGTCGACCTTGGCACGCAGGTAGGCGGCAAACTGTCCTAGATTCTGCTCTGCCACCACCACCTTGGGGTAGCGCATCATCACCTCGGCTGTGTTGGCTGGCAGCGGGTTGATAAACTCGAAATGGGCGAGTGCCACCTTGTGGCCCTTCTTGCGCATCTCCTCCATGGCGGTGTAGAGGTGTCCGTAGGTTCCTCCGAAGCCCACGATGAGCAGGTCGGCATCGTTCTTGTCGCCTTGCACCTCCACATCGGGCACCTCTATGTGCTGCACCTTCTCGGCACGCAGGTGGTCCATGAGGTTATGGTTCTCAGGCTCCGTGCTTATGGCTCCGGTGTGGCCGTCCTTCTCCAGACCGCCAAGGATATGTGTGTAGCCCTCCTGTCCCGGCACAGCCCAGTAGCGCACCTGTGTCTTGGGGTCGCGCTCATAGGGTGTGTAACGGCCCTTCATGTCGGGTGTGGCATAGTGGGGGTTGATCTCCGGCAGCTCCGACATCTTGGGCAGCTTCCATGCAGCCGATCCGTTGGCGATGTAAGCATCGGTGAGGAGCACCACGGGTGTGAGATGCTCAAGCGCTATCTTGGCAGCCATGAAGGCAGCGTCGAAACAGTTGGTCGGACTCGTGGCGGCCACCACCGGCATGGGGCTCTCGCCGTTTCGGCCGTAGAGCACCTGCAGCAGGTCTGTCTGCTCGCTCTTTGTGGGCAGACCCGTTGACGGTCCGCCTCTCTGCACGTCAATGATCACGAGGGGCAGCTCATCGATGACGGCCAAGTTTATGGCCTCGCTCTTGAGGCAGATGCCGGGTCCCGAGGTGCTTGTGGCAGCCAGTGCTCCTGCGAAGGCTGCTCCCACCGCACTGGCACATCCGGCGATCTCGTCCTCACACTGCACCGTTGTCACGCCCATCGACTTGTGCTTGGCAAGCTCGTGCAGGATGTCGGTTGCGGGTGTTATGGGGTATGATCCGAGGTAGAGACGCAGGTTGGCTTTCTCTGCCGCCGCCATCAGTCCGTAGGCCGTTGCCTTGTTGCCCGTGATGTCCATGTAACGTCCCGGCACCTTGGTCTTCGACTCCACGCGGTAGACGGCAGGCACCGATGCGTGAACGTTGTGTCCATAGTTGTAGCCGGCATGCACCACCTTGATGTTGTTCTCTGCCACGGCAGGCTTCTTGGCAAACTTCTCGCGCAGGAACGCCTCGACAAGACTGAGGTCGCGGTCGAAGAGCCAGCACACCAGTCCGAGAGCAAACATGTTGCGACATTTCAGGATGCTCTTGTTGTCCATGCCGCTGTCGGCAAGACACTCCTTGACCATCTGCGTCACGGGGCATGCCACCACGCGGTCGCGGTCAATGCCCAGCTCTCCCAGATAGTCGGCGGTCTTAAACTCTGCCTTTTGCAGGTCGCGCTCCTGGAAGCTGTCGGTGTCGATGATGATGGTAGCCTGTGGCTTGGCGTGTGACAGCTGCGTCTTGAGCGCTGCCGCGTTCATGGCCACGAGCACGTCGCAGAGGTCGCCTGGCGTGTAAACGCGTCCTGTGCCTATGTGTACCTGAAATCCGGACACGCCTGTGAGCGATCCTTGCGGTGCCCGTATGTCTGCCGGATAGTCGGGAAATGTAGAGATGCCATTGCCCACGGTTGCCGATACGGTGGAAAAGATGTTTCCGGCGAGCTGCATGCCGTCGCCAGAGTCGCCTGAGAAGCGCACCACCACTTGGTCCAATTCCTTTACTTCTAACTGTTGTGCCATAATTAGATTTGTTGTATCTTGGTGTTTTTGTTTTTTGTGTAAAAAAACTCTTGCAGACGTGTCAAAAGGGTGTCTGTCTGTTTTTAGGGTTTTCGTCTGCAAATATTGCAAATATTCTTGAGACGGCAAAATAATTTCAAGGATAAAAATTCTTCGACATTTGTTTTTCTTCAAAAACCTATTAAAATGTTGTTTTTAAAGAGAAAACTGTAAGAAAGGGGGAAACAAAAAGGAGCGAAACAAAAAGAGGACCCATTCCCCACTGGGAATGAGCCCTCCGACATATTTAATTCTAAATAATTTCAGAATTAGAGCTGGGGACCAGCAGCAACGAGAGCCTTGCCAGCCTCGTTGTTTGTGTACTTAGCGAAGTTCTTGATGAAGCGAGCAGCGAGGTCCTTAGCCTTCTCCTCCCACTGAGAAGCCTCAGCGTAAGTGTCGCGCGGATCAAGAATCTCAGTAGCTACACCAGGAAGCTCTGTCGGAACCTTGAAGTCGAACATCGGGATCTGCTTTGTAGGAGCCTTGTCGATGTCGCCGTTGAGGATAGCGTCGATGATACCACGTGTGTCGCGGATAGAGATACGCTTGCCTGTACCGTTCCAGCCTGTGTTTACGAGGTAAGCCTTAGCGTTGTTCTTCTCCATCTTCTTAACGAGCTCCTGAGCGTACTTTGTCGGGTGCAACTCGAGGAATGCCTGACCGAAGCAAGCTGAGAATGTCGGAGTCGGCTCTGTGATGCCGCGCTCTGTACCTGCCAACTTAGCTGTGAAGCCAGAGAGGAAGTAGTACTGAGTCTGCTCCGGAGTAAGGATAGAAACCGGAGGCAATACGCCGAATGCGTCAGCTGAGAGGAAGATAACCTGCTTAGCAGCTGGTGCAGAAGAACCCGGCTGGATGTTGTTGATGTGGAAGATCGGGTAAGAAACACGTGTGTTCTCTGTAACGCTCTTGTCAGCGAAGTCGATCTTGCCGTTAGCGTCAACTGTTACGTTCTCGAGGAGAGCGTTGCGGCGGATAGCGTTGTAGATGTCCGGCTCTGACTCCTTGTCGAGGTTGATAACCTTAGCGTAGCAGCCACCCTCGAAGTTGAACACGCCGTTGTCGTCCCATCCGTGCTCGTCGTCACCGATGAGGAGACGCTTCGGGTCGGTAGACAGAGTGGTCTTACCTGTACCTGACAGACCGAAGAAGATGGCTGTGTTCTCGCCGTTCTTGTCGCAGTTTGCTGAGCAGTGCATAGAAGCGATACCCTTGAGGGGGAGGAAGTAGTTCATCATAGAGAACATACCCTTCTTCATCTCACCACCGTACCATGTGTTGATGATAACCTGCTCCTTAGATGTTACGTTGAAAGCAACGCAGGTCTCTGAGTGCAGACCGAGCTCCTGGTAGTTCTCTACCTTAGCCTTAGAAGCGTTGTAAACAACGAAGTCGGGCTCAAATGCCTCCAGCTCCTCAGCTGTAGGACGGATGAACATGTTTGTTACGAAGTGAGCCTGCCATGCAACCTCAACGATGAAGCGAACAGCCATACGAGTGTCCTTGTTGGCACCGCAGAAGCCGTCTACTACATAGAGGTTCTTGTTGCAAAGTTCTTTCTTGGCGATATCCTTAACCGTTGCCCATACCTCTTCAGACATGGGGTGGTTGTCGTTCTTATATTCCTCTGTTGTCCACCATACAGTGTCCTTAGAGTTCTCATCCATTACGATGTACTTGTCCTTAGGTGAACGACCGGTGTAGATACCTGTCATCACGTCCACAGCGCCGAGCTCGGTTTCATGACCAACCTCGAAGCCCTCGAGACCAGCCTTGGTCTCCTCTTCGAACAACTTCTCATAAGACGGATTGTGAGCGATTACTGTAGAACCAGTAATGCCGTACTTTGTCAAATCTAACTTTGCCATTTTTAATTAAAATTATTTAGAAGTGAATTAAATGTCTTGATTCTGTTCAAGGTTATCCATGCAAAACCGATAAGGATCATTGCCTTACGTTGTTCTCACATTATTACCTTTACCTTATTATCTCAAATCCGCTGCAAAGATAGATAAAAAGTGTTGAACGGCAAACCTTTTAACGACAAAAAAATATGTGAAGCAATTGTTTTTAGGTTAAAGAAATTAAAAAAGCGGGGCATCGGGTTCAATTTGTAATTTTCAGTTGGCAAATGGTCAACTTAATATGCAATCTTTTTTATACCTTTGCGCCAATTTAAGCAAGCTGTAACGGCATGCCGACGAAACAACTAAAAACTCGTCTATCAGAAAAAACAAGACTAATAAACAAAAATCATATATAAGATATGAAAATCATCAACTTTGCAGAACAGAACAGCATCATCAACAAGTATATGGCTGAGATGCGCGACAAAGACTATCAGACCAACCGTCTGCTTTTCCGTAACAACATCATGCGTGTGGGCGAGCTCATTGCTTATGAGCTCAGCAAGACTTTCGACTATGAGGAGCGCGACGTGCAGACCCCTCTGGGCACAGCCCGCGTGAACATGCCCACCGACAATCTGGTGCTCGGAACGATCTTCCGCGCTGGTCTACCGTTCCACCAGGGGTTCCTTAACATCTTCGACCACGCCGGCAACGCCTTCGTGTCGGCGTTCCGCGAGTATGAGGACGAGGCTCACACCAAGGTGGGCATACATGTAGAATATCTTGCCACACCCGACCTCAACAACGCCACGCTGCTCATCGTGGACCCCATGCTTGCCACGGGCGGCTCTATGGAGATGGGCTACAAGGCACTGCTGACCAAGGGCACTCCCAAAAAGGTGCATGTGGTGTGTGTGATGGCTTCGCCCGAGGGCATTGAGCACATCCGCCGCACGTTCCCCGACGACACCACCATCTGGTGTGCTGCCATCGACCCGGGTCTGAACGAGCACAAGTATATCGTTCCTGGCTTCGGCGATGCAGGAGACTTGTGCTATGGAGGGAAGATTTAGCACCTCCCAAAAGCACCTCCCAAAAGCACCTCCCAAAAGCCCCACCCCCTCGCCGCCTATCGGCGGCTCACCCCTCCCCTTATGGAGGGGAGTAGATACCTTTGATTATTTGAGAGACTCCAGCTTTTAGGCAATAAATAGGGGCAATTCTTTGAAAGAGCAGAGACAATTCTTTGAATGTGATTGATTCGCTTTTGCTTACATTCAAAGAATTGTCTCTATTACAAATTGTCCCTATTGTAAATTCTTCATATTTAAAATTGAATTCTTCATATTTAGAATTGAATTCCTCATATTTAGAATTGAATTCCTCATATTGAAAATTGTCCCTATTGTCTCTATTGTCTTTAAAAAAACGCTAATAGCTTTACGTTATCGTCTTTAAGCAACAAGCAGTTTTTTATTGTCTATAAAATATCACCCGCCTCTTTTTAACTTAAAAAATTATCTTTCAAAGCGAAGCCTTTTTTAACTTTTTACCTTAAAACCTTTAAAAAAAATTTCTTTCCATTTCAAAGCGAGGCCTTTTTTACCTTTTTACCATAAAAAAATTTTCTTCCTATTTCAAAGCGAAGCTTTTTTTACCTTTTTACCTTTTTACCTTTTTACCTTTAAAAGCCTTTTACCTTTAAACAGACTCCCACCGTTTTCATCCTTACATATTTCTCGGAGAGGAGCATGAAGCCGTGGTGGCGGTTGGAGGAGCCCCACGAGTTTTTGGCAACGAAGAAGAGGGTGCCGTCGCTACGGCGGCGCACAAGACCGATGAGGGCCATGCAATGGTCGTCGGTGGTGAGGCGACGCTCAAACATGAGTTGACGCTTCTGCTGCGTGCAGCGGCTCATGGGCAGGGAGAGGTCTGCCATGCCGTCGGGCCAACTGAAGCCGCGCTCACTGATGTCGCCCTCCCAACACACGGGGTGGCGGTCGAGGAGCGAGCGCTTTATCATGGTCATCATCGTGTCGAGAGGCAGGTTCAAGAACTGCTCGTGCAGCCTGTTGTCGGCCACCTCAAGGTCAAACGCCTCGCCAAAGGGATGGTGCGTGAACGAGGTGACGGCTTGCCACTCGCCTGGCGAACAGACGCTCTGGGCGAAGTCGACGGGCGAATATTCTGCCCCGAACATATAGACATGCAGCGGCATGGGACCCATGCTCTCGTCAAGCAGTCGCTCAACGACCTGCTTGTAACCCCCAAACGACGGCTGCTGACGGGCAGCAAGCATCAACCGACGGGCAACAGGGCGCAACGGGAGAGCGGGCTTGGAGCAATCTGACGAAAGGGAGGCAGAGGTAGCAACATCCTGCGAGCCTTCTGATGCTGCGGCTTGTGAGCCGTCAGACAAGAGGGAGCTGGCGGCAGCCACCGCGCTGTTGTCGCCCATGCCGTGATAGCTGTCGTAGGGCATGGCACCGAAGCGCCGCAAGAGCGTCACCGCCATGGGGGCTGTTCCGCGCAGGGTCATGGCGTGGGCGTCGCGCGCGAAATAATAGCGGTGGGCGAGGCTGGTGAGATACTGGCGTGCGGTGTAATCGACCCCAATGTTCACGCTGTCGCCCTGTGCCGCGTGCTCACTTTCTATCGTTGCCGTCATGGCATAGAGCCAGCACAGCTCGTTATGGCCCTGGTCCTTGACAGGTGTTGTGGGGAGCATCGCCAAGGTCTCATACACCGACGTGTCGATGGCAGCAACGCCCTGCAGCGAGGCCGTTTCTGCTGTCGCTCCCTCACCACCGGTCTTTGGTGCCGACCGGTACCCACAGGCCGCAAGCAGCAGGATGAACACCATTGCCGAAGCCGGGCGTGCAATTGTTGATAAGTTCTTAAACGTCTGATTCATAATGCTTTTCTTTTGTTCTAAAGACCGTCTTAAAGCCAAACAAAATCCATTCTTCTAAAAATCCAAAATCCAAGCAAGCCCTAACGACCGATTTGGGTTAAAAGGATAAATTGTTGAACGCAGAGTGTTGCAAAGCAACAAAGGCTTATATGAGGAAGGGCGAAACCCGTGTCCACATATAAGCCTTTCTGTTTTTTCAAGATCCACATGCCTCGGCATGCTGACCGTCAACATGTTCCTGTTTTACGCCTTCTCTGCCTCCTCAAAGGCGGCAGCCTCGGCAGCAGCGATGATCTCCTCGCGCGTCTTGTCGCGGGTTGTGATGTCGCTGAGGTCAAACTCGTCGTCTGAAGAATTGTCTGATGCGTCGGCATAGCCGTTTGAAGCGTCAGCATAAGCATTGCCTTCAGCAGCTGTCAGCTCTTCTTCAGCAGCTGTCAGCTCTTCTTCAGCAACGCTCTCGTTGCACCATCCGGCCTCGGTGTCTGCCACGGCAGCTGGTGCCACAGCGGCGGCAGCCTTTGCTGCATACATGGGCGAGCGGCGGTTGGTGCGTTTCTTGCTCTTGCAGCCCTCGTCGGCGGCGTTGTCTGACGGTTCTGAACCGTCAGAAGAGGCACCGTCAGAAGCAGCACCTTCCGAGCCAGAGCTCTTCTTGGCAGAGGCGTTAGAGGCGGCAGAAACGGAAGCATCAGAACCTGAGGCGGCAAAGTTGTCGTCCTGCACCCCACCGTGGTTCACCACGATAAAGTCTTCGGGCTCTGTGCTGGGCACGTTCTCCACCGGCTCCTCCTCCATCTTCGTGCGGTTGGTCTTGGCCGTAAACACGCTGTCGAGAAACTGAGGTTGCTTGCGCAGCTTCTCGAGAGTGCGCTTCGATGCCATCTGCTGGCTCTCCTTCTTGCTGTAGCCAGTGGCATCGCACCCTTCGACCCCTTCGAGCACCACCATGTAGGTGAAGACCGGACTGCCGTTCTTGTCTTTATGCTGCTCCTTGAGCGCAAACTCTATCTTCACGCGGTTCTTCTGCGCCCACTCAATGAGCTTGCTCTTGAAGTTGACCTCCTTATAGGCCACCTTGTCTATGTTGATCATCTGGTCGAGAATGCGCTTCTGTATGAACCTCATGCAGGCGTTGTAGCCGCGGTCGAGGTAGAGCGCACCCACAAGGGCCTCGAAGGCGTTGCCGCCCATGTAAGAGTTGTGGGCCGACGAGCGTCCGTTCGACAGGATGAGCTGCGTTATGCCCATCTCCTGAGCCAGACGGTTCAGGGTCTCACGCTGCACGAGCTTGGAGCGTGTGTTGGTGAGGAAGCCTTCCCGCTTGCCGGGGAAATGGCGATAGACGATGTCGCCCACGGCAGCGTCGAGCACAGCGTCGCCCAGAAACTCCAGGCGCTCGTTGTTCACAGGCTTGCCCTTGGCGTTGCGCTTGAACAGGCTCTTGTGCATGAGCGCGAGCTTGTAGAGCGAGATGTCGTGAGGGTAGACCCCTATGATGTTGTAGAGAGATAAATAAAGCTCCTTTTCCTTGCGGAAGGGGAGCTTTATTCTGTCTATGATGTTATTCAGCATACTTCTTGAATGCTACACATGCGTTGTGGCCGCCGAAACCGAAGGTGTTGCTGATGGCAGCACGCACCTCGCGCTTCTGTGCCTTGTTGAAGGTGAAGTTGAGGTTATAGTCGATCTCCTCGTCGTTGTCGCCCTCGATGTGGTTGATTGTCGGGGGCACGATGTCGTTCTTCACAGAGAGCACAGCAACCATGGCCTCCACAGCGCCGGCAGCGCCGAGCAGGTGACCGGTCATCGACTTGGTTGAGCTGATGTTGAGCTTGTAGGCAGCATCGCCAAACACGTCCTTGATGGCCTTGGCCTCAGAGATGTCGCCAACATGTGTGCTGGTGCCGTGAACGTTGATGTAGTCGATGTCCTCGGGCTTCAGACCGGCGTCGTCAAGGGCGCGCTGCATCACAAGCTTGGCACCCAGACCCTCGGGGTGAGAGGCGGTGATGTGGTAAGCGTCGGCGCTCATGCCCTCGCCCACCATCTCGGCGTAGATCTTTGCACCACGGGCCTTGGCGTGCTCCAGCTCCTCAAGGATGAGGCAGCCTGCGCCCTCGCCCATGATGAAACCGTCGCGGCTGGCGCTGAACGGACGTGAGGCGTGCTCGGGATCGTCGTTGCGTGTAGAGAGAGCGTGCATGGCGTTGAAACCGCCCACGCCGCAAGCACAGATGGCAGCCTCAGCACCTCCGCCAAGGATCATGTCGGCCTTGCCCAGACGCACAAGGTTAAAGGCGTCGGCCAGAGCGTTGCTTGAAGAAGCACATGCCGATGTGGTGGTATAGTTGGGACCGTTGAAACCGTAGAGGATAGAGATCTGTCCTGACGCGATGTCGGCGATCATCTTCGGGATGAAGAAGGGGTTAAACTTGGGACCTGCCTCCTGGTGCTGGCTATAATAGCCCACCTCGTCCTCGAAGGTCTTGATGCCGCCGATGCCCACACCGTAGACCACGCCTACGCGCTGCTTGTCGATGGCATCGAGGTCAACCTGGCTGTCTTCGACGGCTTGCTTGGCAGCGATGATGGCGAGCTGTGTGTAGCGGTCCATCTTGCGAGCTTCCTTGCGGTCGATGTAATCGTTAATGTTCAGACCCTTCACCTCGCAGGCAAACTTGGTCTTGAACAAAGTGGTGTCAAAGCTTGTGATGGGAGCTGCTCCGCTCTTTCCAGCGAGCAAGTTTGCCCATGTCTCCTCGGCGGTGTTGCCTACGGGGGTAACGGCACCTATGCCTGTTACAACTACTCTTTTTAATTCCATTATTATTTCGTTCGGCGTGCCTTGACCAAAAAATTTTGTTTTCGTATTGTTTTTTCCTCTCAGCACGCGGTTATTAATCTGATGTATGTGAAAAGGTGTGATTACGCGTATGCGTTGCCGGCATCTCAAAAATTCTCGTTGATGCCTTTATGCCGCGGACCTCTGCCGCAGCCTTGCAAAACTTCAGAAATATAGATATAACAGAGGTTGATGGTTTCTGGGGGTGTAAGAAAATCTGGAAATCACCACAGAAACTATCAACCGTCTGAACGCCCCATCGGGCTTCTTGCTGTCGCGCGTCACACGCGGGCAGACGCAGTCACAGCATTAAAGACATGCTGTGGGTGCGTTTCTGCCGGAGCGGAAATTATTTCTTGTTCTCCTCGATGTAAGCGATAGCGTCACCTACAGTGGCGATCTTCTCAGCCTGGTCATCGGGAATAGTGATGTTGAATGACTTCTCAAACTCCATGATGAGCTCTACAGTGTCCAGAGAGTCGGCACCGAGATCGTTTGTGAAGCTTGCTTCGGGCTTAACATCAGCCTCATCAACACCCAGCTTATCAGCGATGATTTCTTTTACCTTTGATTCAATTTCTGACATAATTTTTAATCTTTAAAATGTTTATAATTAGTTTCTTAATTCAAAATCGGCTACAAAGGAACACATTATTTTTCACATTCGCAAATTTTTTGTGTAAAAAAGCACCTTCGCGTGCACACTGACACGCCATTTGTGCAACTTTTCGGCCTCTGACGTGCGCACACAACACACAAATGAGATAAAAAAACAAAAAAACCAACTCAAAGTTTGGCAGTGTGGCGCTTTTGCCGTATCTTTGTATAGTGACGATGAAGCCGACAAACCGAAACAGCCCCTAAACAACCCCCAGACAATCCCTGAACACGACCTTTGGCCGAAACAGAGAAACCCACAGGACGCACGTCGGCAGCACAACACAGACACAAGACATCGAGTGATCAGAAAAAGGCGAAGGCCCAACGGCAGCCGCCATGTCAACAAATAAAAACTCTAACACCAATATGTCATTTTCAGAACATTGTAGCCAGGTCTTCAATCAGGCCATACGCGACTATCACATCAAGGACAACATCGACACACCCATCAACAACCCCTACGACCGTGACGATGTGGAGAACCGTCTGTACCTCAAATGCTGGATAGACACCGTTCAGTGGCATTTTGAAGACATCATCCGCGACCCCCACATCGACCCCGTCGAGGCGCTCGCCCTGAAGCGTCGCATAGACCGCTCAAACCAGGACCGCACCGACCTCGTGGAGCAGATCGATGCCTATTTCCGTCAGAAATATAGCGACGTCACCATTCAGCCCGACGCACGCATCAACACCGAGAGCCCGGCATGGGCCGTGGACCGTCTGAGCATCCTGGCTCTGAAGATCTACCACATGCGCGAACAGGTGGAGCGCGAAGACGCCAGCGAGGAGCACAAGGAGAAGTGTCAGGCCAAGCTCAACGTTCTGCTTGAGCAGCAGAAGGACCTCTCAACGGCCATTGACCAGCTGCTCGACGACATTGCCTCAGGCCACAAATACATGAAGGTCTACAAGCAGATGAAGATGTATAACGACCCGAGCACAAACCCGGTGCTGTATAAGAAGTAAGAAGAAAAAGCAAGTGAAAACCGAGCATTTACTTATAATAAGGTTCTCTGCCATGGGCGATGTGGCCATGATGGTGCCCGTGGTGAGCTCGCTGGCACACCAATATCCGCACCTGCGCATAACCGTGCTGAGCAGACCGTTCGCACGGACGTTCTTCGAGGGGCTGGCTCCCAACGTGGGGTTCATGGGGGCTGACCTGAAGAACGAGTATCGCGGGCTGAAGGGCCTCAACGCCCTTTACCGCCGACTGGTGGCGAAAAACTTCACCGCCATTGCTGACATGCACAGCATTCTGCGCTCAAGCTACCTGCGCATGCGCTTCAACATAGGGCGTTACCAGGTGGCACACATCGACAAGCACCGCCGCGAACGCCGCGCCCTCACCTCCACACGCAACAAGGTGCTGGAGCAACTGCCCACATCGTTTGAGGGCTATGCCGACGTGCTCGCACGCTTGGGATACCCCGTGAAGCTACAGTTTGACAGCATCTTCCCCCCAAAGGGTGGCGACATGAGTCTTATTGCGCAGCGCATCAACCCCAAAGCCGAGGGCGAGAGATGGATAGGCATAGCGCCGTTTGCAGCACATCAGGGCAAGGTGTACCCGCCCGAGAAGATGGAGCGCGTGGTCCAGCTGTTGCTTGAACGCGACCCCCGCAACCGCATTTTCCTCTTCGGAGGAGGCAAGGAGGAACGCGACATGCTTGACGAGTGGGAGAAACGCCATGACCGCTGCACCTGTGCCTCGACGCTGCTCTCAGGACTGTTCCAGGAGCTGGTGCTCATGAGTCATCTCGACACGATGGTGAGCATGGACAGCGCCAACATGCACCTGGCATCGCTCACAGGTACACGCGTGGTGAGCGTGTGGGGAGCAACCCATCCTTACGCTGGCTTCATGGGCTGGAACCAGAAGGCTGACGATGCCGTGCAGACAGACCTGCCCTGCCGCCCGTGCAGCATCTTCGGCAACAAGCCCTGCATGCGCGACGACTATGCGTGCCTTAACAATATCACGCCCGAGCAGATTGCTGACCGCGTGATGAAGGGGTTGGCGTAACAGTCGTTTGAGGTTTGTAAATCTACCATTTGGGGTTGCGAAACTGCCTTTTTGGGTTGCGAAACAGCCTTTTGGGGTTGGCAAAAAGCCTTCTGGGGTTAAAACAGCCATGAATTGCATTTAGACAGCGCCGAAAAGCCGCTGCCTGCCCCCATCACAACAGATGCCGCTAAAGACATGTAACTGCGAAAGACATAACGGGCGGCTCTAAAAAAGAAAAACTGCAAAAAAATCTGTATTCAGAGAAACTGTATTCAGAAAAAAGAAGAAAAGCTGCGTTCTTATATATATAATAAGGTGGAACCCTCATGACACGAAAACCATCCTAACTGCAAACGTGTAAAGGGCGACACCCGTAGAGAACAGGCAGAAAACGTTAAAAAACATTTTAAAAAACCTTGAACACATTCAAGCCCAGTACACCTGCAAAACTGTAGAGCTTGAAAATGTCAAGACAATAAATTAACTAAAAAGGAAAGGAAAAAGCTATGAAAAAGTATGTATGTGATGTGTGCGGATGGGTCTATGACCCAGCCGTAGGCGATCCTGAGAACGGCATTGAGCCTGGAACAGCATTTGAAGACATCCCTGACGATTGGGTTTGCCCCCTCTGCGGTGTAGGCAAGGACGAGTTCTCACCCGTAGACGAATAAGCGTTATTTCGGTCGGCTCAAACTGCATATTTATGCAGAACAAGGCCACGAATATACAGTATTTTCAAAGGGCCCAAATGACAAAATGAAAGTGCCCATTTGACGTTCTCATTAAGCCTCTTTGAGGCGGTCATTTATATCATTTGACAGCCTCAAAGAGCTTCTTTGACAATCTAAGCCCAATTTTAACATTGTTAAAAAAAACTGTATAGCAAAGCGCCCCAAAAACCGACATTTTGCTCCTTCTTTTCTTCTTTTACCTATCACCGTGTTTTCTGCATATTTCTCTCCGTTTTTTGCATAAATATGCAGTTTAAGGACTGGCAAGGAACAATGAACATCGTGAAATATAGCGATGGTACAGTGAAGAAAGTTATGGTAAAATAAAAACAACGATGTAATGTTGAGAGTAAGTAACCGTATTTTATATGAAAAAAATGTTTGTTTATCAAAAAATACGATTACTTACTCTCACTTTATAACAAACTTTTCAGCAAATATTTAATATAATCATCCTTGACGTTAGCGATCTCACTTTTGTCGTAAATTGTCAACAAAGTTATTTTCATACTCTCAGGATCTATCATCAAATTTAAAGTTAATATACGGGCACCACCGCTCTTACCCTTTCCTTTAGAAGCAATAGCCATTCTTACCTTTCGAACGCCGCCACCAAGGTCATCGCCTAAAAGAGGGTTATTTAAAATTTCATTTTTCCATGTCTCAAAATCATCCAATAAAGAGCGGTATTTTTTGTATAAACGTTTAAATTCACGTTTAAACTCAGGGCCAACAACTATTAATACTTCCATAGACCTAACCCTCTCTCATCTCTTTTATGAAGTCATCAATATCTTGAAATTCTTTACCTTCAAGTTTTGATAATTTCACCTCTTTCATCGCTCTCGTCAAAGTGTCTTTAACATAAGCCTGTTGCTTCTCTGTCTTTGACAAAGACGTGTTTTTCAACACCGACGTCGAAACGACACCGCGCAATTTTGTTATAGCATTGCGAACGCTTGCCAACGATTGAGAATCATCTATTGTCACCAAAATCTGCTCCATATTATCTTTAAATTATTAGGAGTGTAAAAATACGAGAAATATCCGAAACCTACAAATATCTTGTGTTTTTTAACAATTTAACAAGGCTAAGCCCATGTTGCCATTAAAAGCCCGTGTTGTTTTAAAAGCCCGCGCCCGCTATTTGCGTCCAAAGTCGGCGGGCACCTCTCCCCACTGTCTCGTCTCCCATTTCACCACAGGGTTTTGCAACACAGGGTGTGCGCGTAGCCATGCTTCGGCACGCGCGATGACGGCATAGAGAGGTGCGGTCTGCGGTGTGCGTTCCAGTTTGGTTTTACACTGCCGTTTCTTCACCCACAGAATGGCATTGTGCGAGTCGCTGTAGATTGTCTTGCCCGTGATGCCCTGCTTGTCGAGAAGGGCGAGAGCATGGACGATAGCCAGAAACTCACCGATATTGTTTGTTCCGTGCACGGGTCCATAATGAAACACCTGCGCACCCGTCGCGAGATCTATGGCCTGATATTCCATAGGTCCCGGGTTGCCGCTGCACGCCGCGTCGACAGCCCAAGCGTTGGCCGTGACCTCAAGAGGCAACGGCAGGACCGTGTCGTGACGGTTGCTGGGAGGATTTATCAGATTGGTCATGGGAAAAAAGATATGAAGCCCCACCCCCTCGCCGCTTCGCGGCTCACCCCTCCCCTTATGGAGGGGAGTGAATGGCTTTAGTTGCTCCGTTTTGTTATAAAAAAATTATATCAGCTCAATTCCCTCACGCGAACAAATCCCTCACGCGAACAATTCTCTCACGCGAACTTTAGGCGCTTGCTATTATAAGACGGGAACAGTTTTTAATTATAAAACTGTTCTCACCTAACATCGTTTTCTCTTGATGACATACAAATACAAGAAAAAAATTATAAATAGCCCTGGCCATTCACTCCCCTCCATAAGGGGAGGGGTGAGCCGCGAAGCGGCGAGGGGGAGGGGCTTTGGTGGAGGGGCTTTGGGTGAGGGGCTTTGGTGTATTTTTCTGTCCTCTCTATTACATTCTCTCCGGCACCTCAATGCCCAGCAGCGCCATGCCGTTCTTAATGGTCTTCGCCACGTTCTGGGCGAGCACCAGGCGCACAGCCTTCTCGTCGGCGCTGTCGGCGCCAAGGATAGAATAGTCGTGATAGAACTGGTTAAACTCCTTGGTCAGCTCATAGCAGTAGTTGGCGATGCCGCTGGGCGAGTAGTCCTTGCCTGCCTGCTCCACAGCAGCACCAAACTCGCTGATCTTCTGTATCAGCTCCTGCTCCTTGTCGCTCAGCGGCATATCGTCGCCAAGAGAAGCGGGGATGACGATGCCCTCAGCCTCTGCCTTGCGGAGAATAGAGCGTATGCGGGCGTAGGTGTACTGTATGAAAGGACCCGTGTTGCCGTTGAAGTCGATACTCTCCTCGGGGTTGAACAGCATGTTCTTGCGAGCGTCAACCTTGAGGATGAAATATTTCAGGGCACCGAGGCCCACCACGCGGGCGATCTCGTTGCGCTCCTCCTCGCTCATATCCTTAAACTTGCCCAGCTCCTCGCTGGTCTTCTTGGCGTCGCCAATCATGGCAGCGATCAGGTCGTCGGCATCGACCACCGTTCCCTCGCGGCTCTTCATCTTGCCGTTAGGCAGCTCCACCATGCCGTAAGAGAAGTGGACAAGCTCCTTGCCCCACTTGAAGCCCAGACGGTCGAGCAACAGCGAGAGCACCTGGAAATGATAGTTTTGCTCGTTGCCCACCACATAGATCATCTTGTCAATGGGGAAGTCGGCGAAGCGCATCTCGGCGGTGCCGATGTCCTGCGTCATGTAGACGCTGGTGCCGTCGGCGCGGAGCAGCAGCTTCTGGTCCAGACCCTCGTTTGTGAGGTCAGCCCACACCGAGTTGTCGTCCTTGCGGAAGAACAGGCCCTTCTCCAGACCTTCCTCCACCTTCTTCTTGCCCACGAGGTAGGTGTTCGACTCATAATAGATCTTGTCGAAGCCCACGCCCAGCGCCTTGTAGGTCTCGTCGAAACCGGCATAGACCCAGTCGTTCATCTTCTTCCAGAGAGCACGCACCTCGGGATCGTTCTGTTCCCATTTCACGAGCATCTCGTGAGCCTCCTTGATGAGCGGACTCTCAGCCTTGGCCTTCTCCTCGGCAGCCTCTTCAGCCATGCCTTCAGCCAGATACTTGGCCTTCAGCTCCTTCACCTCCTCGCGGTAGTGTTTGTCGAACGCCACATAGTAGTCGCCAATGAGGTGGTCGCCCTTCTTGCCGCTTGTCTCGGGTGTCTCGCCGTTGCCCCACTTGAGCCATGCGAGCATCGACTTGCAGATGTGTATGCCTCTGTCGTTCACGATGTTGGTCTTCACCACGCGGTTGCCGTTGGCCTCCATGATCTGTGCGAGCGACCAGCCGAGCAGGTTGTTGCGCACATGTCCGAGGTGGAGAGGCTTGTTGGTGTTGGGAGACGAATACTCAATCATGACGAGCGGCGACTTGTCGTCTGCATGTTTCTCGCCGAAGGTGGGGTCAGCGTTTATGCTGTTGAGCAGCGAGAGCCATGCTGCCTTGGCCACGGTGATGTTGAGGAAGCCCTTCACAACGTTGAATTTCTCCACCGCCTTACAGTTTTGCCCGAGCCACTGTCCGATCTCCTGGGCAGTGTCCTCAGGCTTCTTGTGCGACATCTTGAGGAATGGGAACACTACGAGCGTGAGGCTACCCTCAAACTCGCGCTTGGTCTTCTGCAGCTGCACCATCTTCTCAGGCACATCCTGTCCGTAAAGCTCCTTCACGGCTTTCTGTGCCGCGAGGCTTATTTCTTGTTCGATGTTCATAATTGCGTATTGTCGTTTTTTGTTGTTTTCTTTACGTTTTGTTATAATAATGTGCAAAGTTACGCATTATTTTAAAAAGATGCGATGCATATTGCCAAAAAAACGAAGCCGTAGATGCTTTTATGCCAAAGATTTGCTGTAACTTTGCACATTATATACACAACACGCAAATTTTTATGAAGAAACTTTTCATTGAGACATACGGCTGCCAGATGAACGTGGCCGACTCGGAGGTGGTGGCCTCTATCATGCAGATGGCCGGTTACGAGCTGTGCGAAGACGAGGCACAGGCCGACGCCATCTTCCTCAACACATGCTCCATTCGCGAAAACGCGGAGAACAAGATATACAGCCGCCTGGAGGCTCTGCACGCTGAGCAGAAGAAGGGCCGCGACATCATCTTGGGCGTCTTGGGCTGCATGGCAGAGCGCGTGCGCCAGGACCTCATCGACAACCATCATGCCAACCTGGTGTGCGGTCCCGACTCTTACCTCAACCTCCCCGACATGGTGGCACAGTGTGAGAACGGCAACAACGCCATGAACATTGAGCTGTCTACCACCGAGACCTACCGCGACATCGTGCCGCAACGCATCGGACACGGCAAGGTGAGCGGCTTCGTAAGCATTATGCGTGGCTGCAACAATTTCTGCCATTACTGCATCGTGCCCTACACCCGTGGACGCGAGCGCTCACGCGACATGGAGAGCATACTGCGCGAGGTGCGCGACCTGCACGACCGTGGCTTCAAGGAGGTTACGCTGCTCGGACAAAACGTCAACAGCTATGGCCTCACACCTGCCGGCAAGCGCATGGAGGGCGGCGTGTCGTTTGCCGAACTGCTGCGCAAGGTGGCACAGAGCGTGCCCGACATGCGTGTGCGCTTCACCACATCAAACCCCGAGGACATGACCGACGACATCTTGCACGCCGTCGCCGACGAGCCAAACCTCTGCAAGCACATCCACTTCCCCGCACAGAGCGGATCGAGCAAGATCCTGAAGCTCATGAACCGTAAGTACACACGCGAGCAGTATCTGGAGCGCGTAGAGGCCATACGCCGCATCATACCCGGCTGCGGACTGTCCACCGACCTGTTTGTGGGCTACCACGACGAGACACCCGAGGACCACGCCCTCACGCTGTCGCTCGTCAAGGAGTGTATGTTCGACTCGGCTTTCATGTTCAAATATTCGGAGCGACCCGGCACCTTCGCCGCTAAGCACCTGCCCGACAACGTGCCTGAAGAGGTCAAGATCGAGCGCCTTAACGAGCTCATACGCTTGCAGACAGAGATCTCTGCCCAGCAAAACCGCAAGGACATCGGCAAGACCTTCGAGGTGCTCGTCGAGGGCTTCAGCAAGCGCTCACGCGAGCAGCTCATGGGACGCACAGAACAGAACAAGGCCGTGGTGTTCGACAAGCAAGGCCACCACATCGGCGACCGCGTCATGGTAAAGATTGTCGACGCCACAAGTGCAACACTCATAGGCAACGCTATATGAAAGAATTCCTCCTTATCCTGAGGCGCTTCATACCGCCCTACAAGAAGTATCTCGTGCTGACGGTGCTGTTCAACATCCTGTCGGCCGTGCTCAACATCTTCTCCTTCGCCGCCCTCATACCCATCTTGCAGATCCTGTTCCGCACAGAGGGAACGGGAACGGCGACACACCTCATGCCGTGGACGCTCGACAACATAAAGGAGGTGATGGCCAACAACGCCGACTATTATGTGACGCAGCTCATTGGCAACGTGGGAGCAACGACAACGCTGCTGCTCATTGGCCTGTTCCTCGCCTTTACCACCTTCCTCAAGACGGGTGCCTATTTTCTCTCGTCGGCAACCATCATACCCATCCGCACGGGCGTGGTGCGCGACATTCGCAACCAGCTCTACGCAAAGATCACTTCGCTGCCCCTCGGGTTCTTCTCCGAGGAGCGCAAAGGCGACATCATTGCACGCATGACGGGCGACGTGGGCGAGATAGAAAGCAGCATCATGTCGTCGCTCGACATGCTCTTCAAGAACCCCATTCTCATCATCTCCTATTTCACCGCCCTGCTCTTCATCTCGTGGCAGCTGACGCTCTTCACCCTCGTCTTCGTGCCCGTATTCGGATGGTTCATGGGCTTCGTGGGAAGAAAACTCAAGCGCAAGTCGATAGAGGCACAGAGCCTGTGGAGCGACACCATGTCGCAGGTGGAGGAGACGCTCGGCGGACTGCGCATAATAAAGGCGTTCTGCGCCGAAGAGAAGATGAACAACCGCTTCAGCAACATCAACAACCACTACCGCTCGTCGGTGCAGCGCGTGAACATACGCCAGCAGATGGCGCACCCCATGAGCGAGTTCTTAGGCACGGTGCTTATCATCATCGTGCTGTGGGTGGGCGGCATCCTGGTGCTCGACCAGCAGATCCTGTCGGGACCGACGTTCATCTATTATCTCGTGATGCTCTACTCGATCATCAACCCTCTCAAAGACTTCTCCAAGGCAAGCTACAACATACCCAAGGGCCTCGCATCGATGGAGCGCGTCGATAAGATTCTGAAGGCAGAGAACACCATCAAGGAACCTGCCAACGCCAAGCACATCAGCGCGTTCGAGCACCAGATCGAGTTTCGCCATGTGTCGTTCCGCTACGGCGAGCAGTGGGTGCTGCGCGACATCAACCTCGTCATTCCCAAGGGCAAGACCATTGCGCTGGTGGGACAGAGCGGCAGCGGCAAGTCGACACTCGTCGACCTCATTCCGCGCTATTATGACGTGCAGCAGGGCGAGGTGCTCATCGACGGCATAAACGTCAAAGACCTCGGCATACACGACCTCCGGCAGCTCATAGGCAACGTGAACCAGGAGGCCATCCTGTTCAACGACTCGTTCATCGGAAACATAACCTTTGGTGTGGACCACGCCACACAGGAGCAGGTGGAGCAGGCGGCACGCATTGCCAACGCCCACGAGTTTATAATGCAGAGCGAGCACGGCTACGACACCAATATCGGCGACCGCGGCGGACGTCTATCGGGCGGACAGCGCCAGCGTGTGAGCATAGCGCGTGCCATCCTCAAGAACCCGCCCATCCTCATCCTCGACGAGGCCACATCGGCGCTCGACACCGAGAGCGAACGGCTGGTGCAGGATGCGCTCGAACGGCTCATGAAGACGCGCACCACCGTGGCCATTGCCCACCGTCTGTCAACAATCAAAAACGCTGACGAGATATGCGTGCTCCACGAAGGACAGATCGTGGAACGTGGCACACACGAGGAGCTGCTCAAGATCGACGGCTACTACAAGAAGTTGCATGACATGCAGGCTTAAAACCGATGGACATGCAGGGCTTTTATATAAAACCCATTGGTCAAGAAGGCAACAGAACAAAAGGACAATAGGACAAAAAGAAAAGAAGAAAAGATGACTTACTTCATTCTTATAAACAACCAGCAACAAGGCCCATACACCCTCGATGAGCTTCGCAGCCGCAACATAACGTCGGCAACGCTGGTTTGGAGAGAGGGCATGGCCGACTGGACACCGGCATGGAAGGTGGCCGAGCTGGTATCGTTGTTCCATGCAGACGCTGCTGACAACGCACAAACCACACCGCCGCCGGCTCCCTCAGCGGGAGCAACGGGAGCGGCCACGGCACCTTATGCAGCAGAGCAAGGAACCTCAGCTGCGCAAGGAGCTTCGGCTGCGCAAGGAGCTTCAGCTGCACAAGGAGGAGCCTATTCTCAACAGGCAGGCTCAGGCAGCTCTTACGCTCAGCAAGCAGCACAAGGCCGCTATAACACCAACCAGCTCTACGCCGACGCACAGGATGACGAAACCGTGGACCATGGCAACGGCTATGAGGAACGTGAGGAGCACAAGAGCCACACGTTGCGAAACGGGTGCATTGGACTCATCCTCGTTCTTGCCGCAATGGCCATTGGCCTGATGGCAACCTGTCCAACCGAGCAAGCCCACCGCGAGGCCATAACGAAGGAGATGAACCGCTTCATCAAGGAGTCGACCGACAACCAAGGCGACGCATGGGGCATTATTGGCAACATCATATCGCAAAAAATCGTGGGCGTGGTTGTGGACAACCTCATCGAGGTCGACAACTACGGCGTGTGCTCCGTGGGCAGCATAACGTTTAAGGGAAAGACGCACCGCGTGTCGTTCGGAATACTCGGACATGTCTTCACCTTCGATGCCGATGACATTCAACGCGCATTGGAGAATGGCAGCGATGCCTCCGACATCTTCCATTCTCCTCTCAACAACCCGGGCAACAACGACAGTAGCTCTGACGACGGAAGCACAGACGACGGAAACACAGACGGAGGAAGCTCTGACAACGGAAGCAGCGTTGACGACGGTGGCAGCAGCTACGACCAGCAGGACGGCTCTGCAGACGATGGACAAAGCGACGGAAGCTCTGACAGCAACGAGGCCGACGGAGGCGACATGAGCAACATGTAACTGGAGCTTTTTTCACACCTTCTATTTCATACCTATGCAAAAAATCACTACCTTTGCATAAGATAGGCTGCACTTTTAGAAAGATAGGCTGCACCTCATAATAATTAGCAAAAAAAAACAACGACATACAACTATGGAATACAATTTCAGAGAAATCGAGAAGAAATGGCACCAACAGTGGGTAAAGGATAACACCTACAAGGTGACCGAGGACCCCAACAAGCAGAAATTTTATGTGCTCAACATGTTCCCCTACCCTTCGGGAGCCGGACTTCATGTGGGACACCCGCTCGGCTACATCGCCAGCGACATATACGCGCGTTTCAAGCGCCTGAACGGATTCAACGTTCTAAACCCCATGGGCTACGATGCCTACGGTCTGCCCGCTGAGCAGTATGCCATACAGACAGGACAGCACCCTGAGGTAACAACCGTGGCCAACATCAACCGCTACCGCGAGCAGCTCGACAAGATCGGATTCTCGTTCGACTGGAGCCGCGAGGTGCGCACCTGCGACCCTAAATATTATCACTGGACACAGTGGGCCTTTGAGAAGATGTTCAAGTCGTTCTTCTGCAACTCTTGCCAGAAGGCGCAGCCCATAGAGAAGCTCATCAAACATTTCGAGCAGAAGGGCACCGAGGGTCTGGACGTGGCCCAGAGCGAACCGCTCGAGTTTACGGCTGACCAGTGGCGCGACATGAGCGAGGTAGAGAAGGAGCAGACGCTCATGAACTATCGCATAGCCTACCTTGGCGAGACGATGGTCAACTGGTGCGCCGGCCTGGGCACCGTGCTGGCCAACGACGAGGTGGTGAACGGCGTGAGCGAGCGTGGCGGCTACCCCGTGGTGCAGAAAAAGATGCGCCAGTGGTGCCTGCGCACAAGTGCCTACTCGCAGCGCCTGCTCGACGGTCTTGACACCATCGACTGGAGCGACTCTATAAAGGAGACACAGAAAAACTGGATCGGACGCTCTGAAGGAACAGAGATGCAGTTTGCGGTGAAAGACAGCGACATCAAGTTCACCATCTTCACCACCCGTGCCGACACCATCTTCGGCGTGACCTTCATGGTTCTCGCACCCGAGAGCGAGCTCGTGGAGCAGCTCACCACACCCGAGCAGAAGGCAGCTGTTGACGAGTATCTGGCTTATGTAAAGAAGCGCACAGAGCTCGACCGCATGGCAAACCACTCGGTCACAGGCGTGTTCTCAGGCTCTTACGCCGTGAACCCCTTCACGGGCGACAGCATACCGGTGTGGATCTCTGAGTATGTTCTCGCCGGCTACGGCACAGGAGCCATCATGGCTGTGCCTGCCCACGACTCGCGCGACTATGCCTTCGCGCGCCATTTCAACCTCCCCGTCATACCTCTCATCGAGGGTGCCGACGTGAGCGAGGAGAGCTTCGACGCCAAGGACGGCATCGTCATGAACTCGCCCGCTGATGGCAAGCAGACGCTCGATGGCTTCTCTCTCAACGGTCTGACCGTGAAAGAAGCCATCGCTGCAACGAAGAAGTTTGTTACGGAGAAGGGCCTCGGCCGCGTGAAGGTCAACTACCGTCTGCGCGATGCCATCTTCTCGCGCCAGCGCTACTGGGGCGAGCCGTTCCCCGTCTATTATAAGGACGGCATGCCACAGATGCTCCCCGAGGAATGTCTGCCGCTGGAGCTGCCCGAGATCGAGACCTACAAGCCCACCGAGACCGGCGAACCGCCATTGGGACGCGCCAAGATGTGGGCATGGGACGTGGAGAAGCGCCAGGTCGTTGACAAGGCACTGGTCGACAACAAGACCGTGTTCCCGCTGGAGCTGAACACCATGCCAGGCTTCGCCGGCTCATCAGCCTACTATCTGCGCTACATGGACCCCAACGACGACACGGCACTGGTGTCGAAAGCTGCCGACGAATACTGGCAGAACGTAGACCTCTATGTCGGTGGCTGCGAGCACGCCACAGGCCACCTTATCTATTCGCGCTTCTGGAACAAGGTGCTCTTCGACCTCGGCGTGAGCTGCAAGGAGGAGCCGTTCCAGAAACTCGTCAACCAGGGCATGATCCAGGGACGAAGCAACTTCGTGTTCCGCATAAACAACGACGACCACTCGAAGGCACCCGTGTTCGTGAGCCTCGGTCTCAAGGACCAGTATGACACCACCCCCATCCACGTCGACGTGAACATCGTGTCGGCCGACGTGCTCGACATCGAGGCGTTCAAGAAATGGCGTCCCGAGTATGAGAACGCCGAGTTTATACTGGAGGACGGCAAGTATATCTGCGGCGCAGCTGTGGAAAAGATGTCGAAGTCGATGTTCAACGTCGTGAACCCCGACATGATCGTGGAGCGTTACGGCGCCGACACCCTGCGCCTATATGAGATGTTCCTCGGTCCCGTGGAGCAGAGCAAACCGTGGGACACCAACGGCATCGACGGCTGCCACCGCTTCCTAAAGAAGTTCTGGGGTCTCTATTACGACAACCGCTCCGACAACATGCTCGTCAACAACGACGAGCCGTCAAAGGACAGCATGAAGAGCCTGCACAAGCTCATCAAGAAGGTGACCGACGACATCGAGAAATTCTCTTACAACACCTCGATCTCGGCATTCATGATTGCCGTGAGCGAACTGCAACAGCAGAAGTGCCACTCAAAGGCTGTGCTTGAGCCGCTCGTTGTGCTCATTGCGCCCTTCGCTCCCCACGTTGCCGAGGAGCTGTGGCACGCCATGGGCCACGACACCACGGTCTGCGACGCACAGTGGCCCGAGTTTAACCCCGCCTTCCTCGTAGAGAGCGAGATGCAGCTCACCGTGTCGTTCAACGGCAAGGCACGCTTCCAGAAGAAGTTCCCTGCCGACGCCAAGAACGACGACATACAGGCTGCCGTGCTCGCCGACGAGCAGAGCCAGAAATATCTCGACGGCAAGCAGGTCATCAAGGTGATCGTCGTGCCGAAGAAGATCGTGAACGTGGTGGTTAAGTAGAAATCACGGTTTGGCGTGCCTGCGAACGGACACGCCAAACCACATAAAACGAAAACTATGCAACTGTTAAAAAGCAAAGCTGTGTGGAACGAGGTTAACGATTACTTTTTCATAACCCTCGGACTCCTGCTTTACACCTTCGGATGGACAGTGTTCATGCTGCCCTACCAGATCGTGACGGGAGGCGTGACCGGTATCGCCGCCATCGTGTTCTATGCTACGGGGCTGCCTATCTCGCTAACCTACTTTGTCATCAACTTTGTGCTCCTCATAGCGGCGTTGAAGATATTGGGTCTGAAATTCATGATCAAGACCGTCTACGCCATCTTCATGCTGTCCTTCTGCCTCTATGTCGCGCAAAACGTCATGACCTCAAGCGACGGCCAGCTCATTCGCGTGCTCGGCGAGAACAACACGTTCATGTCGCTCGTCATAGGCTGCTGCCTCACAGGCACCTCGCTCGCCATCGTGTTCCTGCACAACGGTTCAACGGGAGGCACCGACATTGTGGCTGCCATCGTGAACAAATATCACAACCTGTCGCTCGGCACCGTGCTCATCTTTGTCGACATCCTCATCATCGGCTCGTCGTTCCCCGTGTTCGGCGAAAAATATGGCTACGAGATGGGTCTGCGCATCATGGTGACAGGTCTCTGCGCCATGATGATTGAGAACTTTGTGCTCGACTATGTGATGAACGCCCGACGCGAGTCGGTGCAGTTTCTCATCTTCTCGCGCAAATATGACGAGATTGCCTATGCCATAGGCACAAAGCTCGACCACGGCGTGACCATTCTCGACGGCCACGGCTGGTACACAGGCAACGAGGTGAAGGTGCTCTGCATCCTGGCACGCAAGAACGAGAGTGCCGGCATCTTCCGTATGATAAAGATCATCGACCCCAACGCCTTCGTGAGCCAGAGCGCTGTCATCGGCGTCTACGGCGAGGGCTTCGACCGCATAAAGGTGAAGGTCACCGACAAGCACACCGAGGACCTGCAACGACACCTGAAGATGCAGGAGAAGCTGGAGGCTTACAGGGCAAAGATGGAAAGCCAAAAGACGGAAGAAGCCAAGAGCGAGAGCTAAGGAGCGAAAGCTTCTTAAAATTTAATTGAACTTTCGCATGTAAATAATTCGCATGTAAATAAATCGCATATAAATAAAAAAAACATATCAGATAGTTACAAGCTTAAATGGCCGCTAACCATGCGAATAAACTTTTTTTGCGCTTCGCGCTTTTTTTAAACATTAATTATCATTAATGACCCATTAATTATCATCAATACGCGCTTCGCGCGGAAAAAATTAATGTTCAATTAATGATAATTAATGTTTAAGAAAAAACACGAGCGCGAAGCGAAATGTAAATATTAAACGTTTGTGAAAGTTCTGAAAACCTAAGCCATGGGCTGAGCTCCAAAAGCAAAAAGCCCAAGCACAAAGCAAAAGAAGAGAAGATGAAAAAGATTGTATTTGCAACCAACAACCTCCACAAGCTGGAGGAGATACGCCAGATCCTCGGCAGCAGCATGGAGGTGGTGTCGCTTGCCGACATAGGCTGCCATGCCGACATCCCCGAGACCGCCGACACGCTGGAGGGCAACGCCCTGCAGAAGGCACAATATGTGTGGGACCATTACCACATGAGCGTCTTTGCCGACGACACGGGCCTGGAGGTCGATGCCCTCGACGGAGCACCCGGCGTTCACAGCGCACGCTACGCCGAAGACACTGACCACAACTCGGAAGCAAACATGGAGAAGCTTCTGCGCGAGCTCAACGGCAAGACCTCGCGCACAGCACACTTCCGCACCGTCATAGCCCTGCTGCTGGCAGAGGATGGCAACGAGGCAGAAGCCGCCAAAGATGAAGAAGCGGCCAACGGCGCAGAAGCTGCCAAGGCCCCCTGCACCACACCCAAGGAGCACCTCTTCGAGGGACGTGTCGACGGCACCATTGCCACCGAGAAGCGCGGCACCGCAGGCTTTGGCTATGACCCCTTGTTTGTGCCCGACGGCTACGACCAGTCGTTTGCACAGCTGGGAACAGACATCAAGAACACCATCTCCCACCGTGCGCGGGCCGTGGAGAAGCTCTGCTGCTTCCTCAAGCAAACGGGGCAGTAAAGAGCTGTAAAGAACAGCAAAAAGAGCTGTAAAGAACAGTTTTTACTTTTCAATCATTCTCAACTCTGCGGCTGTAAAGAACAGTAAAAGAGCTGTAAAAAACAAAAAAGAACAGCAAAAAAGCTGTAAAGAGTAATAAGCATTGAATTTTCGCAAGCGGAAGTTCAATAGACAATAACAACAAAAGAAGACGAAGGAACATGCGAAAGGCAATTTTGTCACTGTTTTTGGTCTTGGCTGCCGTGGCGTTGACCACGCAGAAGGCATGCGCCGCTACCATAGGGTCGTGGAAGAACATGCTGTCTTATTCGACCATAACACAAATCGAGTCGACAGACAGCAAGGTCTATGTGCTCGCGTCGGGAGGTCTGTTTTCGTACAACCCCACTGACGGCGAGGTGCAGACCTATGACAAGACAACCGGACTGAGCGACTGTGGCATTGCGCACATAAGATGGTGCCCGGCGGCGAAACGGCTGATGGTGCTCTATGACAACGGCAACATAGACCTCCTCTGTGCCGACGGCTCCGTCATAAACATGCCCGACTATTACAACAAGACGCTCACCGAGAGCAAGACGGTGAACCTGCTCACCGTGCAGGGCAAGTATGTGTTCATGTGTACCGCCTTCGGCGTGGTCAAGGTGAACGTCGCCAATGCCGAGATTGCAGACACCTACAGCCTGGCGCTCAGCATCAACGATGTGGCAGCCACGTCGAAGAACATGTTTGCAGCTACCGACCAGGGGCTCTACAGCGCACCGCTCACAGCCAACCTCAGCGACAAGAACGAGTGGAAGAAGCTGTCGGGACGCGCCTACAAGAACCTGTTCTGCCTCAACGACAAGCTCTACGGCACAAACAACGGATACCTCGACGCCATAAGCGCCGACGGCTCTTACAGGAAGATCTACGACACCTGGAGCAACAAGATGCTGAAGTTTGCTGACCATGTGCTGCTCTTCGGCACAGGACACGCCTACCTGTTTGACACGTCAGAGACCGTTACAACCATCCCCAACACGTTCCTTGTTTTCGGCTATAACAGCTCTACCCGCACCTTCTGGGTGGCCGACAACGACGCCGACGCCACATACACGGGCAAGCTGGCAAGCGTCACCTTTGAGAACAACAACCTCACGGAGCCTGTCTATGGCGTGAGAGGCATAACGCCCGACGGACCGCTCACCAACAATTTCTTCTATATGACCCTGTCGCAAGGCAAGCTCATGGCGGTGCAAGGCTATGGCAACCCGGGCGACGTGATGGTCTATGACGGCACCACATGGTCGGCGTTCGACAACAGTTTCGCCTCAACGCTCGGCCATGTCTACAGGTCACATTATTGCGTAGCCACAGACCCCCTCAACCCGAGCCGCACACTGGTCTCGGGCCACACCGGCCTTTACGAGTTTATCGACGGAAAGTTTTCGCAACATTGGAACATGAACAACAGTGCGTTGCGACCGGCTGTCGGCATGAAAGAAGAATCATACCTCAACAACACCCTCGTGCGTGGCATCTGCTTCGGAAGCGACGGCACAGCCTGGATCACGAACCCGATGAGTGCCACGACATCGGTCTTCTCGATAGCACCCGACGGCACATGGACCTCACACCACCAGGCGCTGTTCACCTACAACTTCGAGTGTTCGCTTCACGGACTGGGCCAGATGTTCTTCGACCACAACGGCCTGCTGTGGTTCACCAACAACAACTGGATACAGCCAGCCTTGTTGTGCTATGACACCGCCACCAAGGCCCTGAAACGCTACACCTCGTTCGTAAACCAAGACTTCACACCGCTCTCGCCGCTCTTCTATGTGCGCTGCGCCGTGGAAGATGCCGACCACAACATCTGGATAGGCACCGACGTGGGACCGGCCATGCTCACAGCCTCGACCTTGGCTTCGGGCGGCGACACGTTCACACAGGTCAAGGTGCCACGCAACGACGGCACAAACCTCGCCGACTATCTGCTCTCGGGCCTGGACATAAACCAGATCATCGTTGACGGCGCAAACCGCAAGTGGTTCGCGACAAACACCAACGGCCTGTACCTCATCGACAGCGACAACATAACGCAGCTGCATCATTTCACGACGGAGAACTCGCCGCTGCCAAGCAACGAGATCCTGTCGTTGGCGCTTGACAACACCACGGGCGAGCTGTTCATAGGCACCTCGGCAGGCCTCTGCTCTTACATGACCGACTCGTCACAGCCCAGCGACAAGATGACGAAAGACAACGTCTATGCCTACCCCAACCCCGTGAGTCCCGACTACCATGGCCTCATCACCGTCGTGGGCCTCACGCTTAACGCCGACGTGAAGATCGTGACAGCCAACGGCGCCCTCGTGGCAGAGGGACGGAGCAACGGCGGCACCTTCACATGGGACGGATGCGACAAACAAGGACGGCGCGTGGCAAGCGGCGTCTACATGGTGCAGACGGCAACGGGCGACGGCGGCAAAGGCACGGTGTGCAAGATTGCGGTCGTGAACTGATCTTAAAAAGAGCTTACAGCTCATCGCGGTTCATCGCGGTTCATCACAGCTCATCGCGGTTCATCACAGCTCATCACGGTTCATCGTAGCTCATCGCAGCTTCATCGCAGCTCATCGCAGCTCAATAAAGCTCAATAAAGCTCAATAAAGCTCAATCATTAACAGCAAAACATCATTCTGAGAAATTGAAGATCTTTTTTAACCATAAGGAAGAAGTGTGGAACTCGTGGTCACACGGAGCGGGAATAATCTTGGGACTCGTCATAGGCACGGTGTTCCTCGTGTGGTGCGGATGGGCACGCAACGGATGGGCCACAGCAGGCATCATCCTCTACCTCTTCGGCATGCTCTGCTCTTATGTGGCTTCGACAGTGTATCATGCCATCAGCGCCTGGTCGCCATGGAAGGAGAGGTTGCGCAAGTGGGACCACGCCGCCATCTACTGGCACATCGCGGGCTCCTACTCGCCCATCACGCTCATCGCCATGCGCGAATATGGCTATTGGGGCTGGGCACTCTTCATCTTCATCTGGCTCGCCGCCATCGCAGGCACGATAAAGAGCTTCTGTGGCCTGAAGGGGCACAGTCGTGTAGAGACCGTGTGCTTCGTGGTCATGGGCCTCAGTGTGCTCGTGGCCTTCGGACCGCTCATCCACTGTGTCAGCACCACCGCCGTGGCGTGGATCATCGCCGAGGGTGTGAGCTACATCACGGGTGCCGTGTTCTACAGCCTTAACAAGAAGCGGTTCATGCACACCGTCTTCCATTTCTTCGTGCTCCTCGGCTCGGTGTGCCACATCGTGGCGGTGTGGGATATATTGATGAGATATCTTTAAAGCCCCACCCCCGCGCCACCTTCGGCGGCTTCCCCCTCCCCGTAGGAGAGGGGAGTGATTAGCTAAGGCTATTGAAAGCCCCACCCCCGCG
>OBLI01000704.1_pt1 | contig 34855 bp, 39 predicted proteins | sample 1519701 | NCBI WGS metagenome assembly OBLI01 (sample SAMEA3663005, study PRJEB22513) | pig gut metagenome | biome: pig gut; feature: pig-associated habitat; material: faeces | place: France | collected 2012 | reverse complement strand
CTTATATTTATATAACTATCTTTCATCAAGGAACACATTAGCTCCGAAGATGATAAATTGGAACACCACTTCCGAGCATTGTGTCCGTTTCGTATCAATTAAAAAATTTTTCAAAAAACGAAAATTCTCAAAATGGACTTTGCCTAAAATACTCATACCATTTGTCAAAAGCCCTCGTTGGGCTAAAACACAGGATACGCTTTACTTATAATCTATTTTACCCGAATAAATCACATCATCTGTCAAACCGACTTTTGTCCACTTTGACCGTTTTGAATGACAAATGGTTTGATTACTTCCAACCCATCAAACGCACGAATAATGCCAATTACCCAAAATAATCGCACCATCTGTTATAACCAAACCACTCGATAAAATACATTTTCATTACCCACATATTACACACAAAAAATTTGCACTAAAAAAGAGACTCTTAAAAGTCTCTTTAAATGGCGGGAACGACGAGGCTCGAACTCGCGACCTCATGCGTGACAGGCATGCGCTCTAACCAAACTGAGCTACGCTCCCATTTCGTATTGGTTACTTCTTTATTATATATGCTAAAAAATAAATTGCAAGACTTTTTTTTAATTTGTTTTTTATATTTTTTTATAAAATGAAAAATTGCTTCGTTCTGTACTATCAGTGTTTATATTGAAGTTAAAATTTACAGACCATACTTTTTGCGTTTTTGCTCAAGATAGAAGTTTAATCCATTTAATATGCAAAATAAAAAGCCTCGACACTATAGTCAAGGCTTGTAAAATGAATTGTAAAAAATATAATTAATTTAATCTTTATACAAAGGTGCTAATTTTTTTGATTGTTGTGGAATTACACCCTCTTCAATTGATTGATAAACTCTGTAGTCAATATCTGCAAAGCAGTTATCAATACTTTCTATACCGCTCAATTCAGCTTCGTTAATATTACCGCTTTCAATCATATCAGCGATAAGTTCAAATCTGTCAACATGTTCTCTGAACCTGTCTGTAGCGTAATCCTTAGCCTGCCATGTTGTAATCAAGAACGGCCAATCTGAACTTTGTAATAGCAGATTTTCTCTAGCTAATTGATTCAATGCTCTATGCAACAACTTATCTTCAGGAATATTTGGATATTTATCCGCAATTGATGTGATACGTTTTTCGCAAGAGTGGATAATAGGCCACATCCATTCTGTCAAATGGTTGTTCCATACATAGAAGTGACCGCCTTGTCCCCATGATGACTCAGGAATTTGAATAGCTTCTGTTGGAGGATGAGCATGCAAGTATTCGCCTGCTGTCATACGTTCAACTTCAGGAAGATATTGGCTGAATTTTTTAATAACCTGTTTAATAAATTCAATACCTTCGAACCACCAGTGACCGAACAGTTCAGTATCAAATGATACCATAATTAAACCTTCTTTGCCGTTGTGAGAATTTTTGTAATCATTCATCAAGTGGTAAAGCATTGTTGTGTAGTGGTCTGAATTCTCGTTGATTTTGTTTAATGCGATTACCGGATCATACAACATTTTGTCGCCCAAATCTGTAGTAGGTGATGTGATTCTCCAGTAATTCATGCCAGATTTATCATCTTTTTTATGGAATTCTCTGAAACAGCCATCTCCAGGATAACCATCAGCAGCTGACCAAACTTGATAACCTGCTCTATCGTTTCTTCCCATAACTGCAACTTGTGCATCAGGTAACCAGTATGCTGAATATGTGTCATAACCGGTTGGTTCGCGTTCAGGTAGCGGAATGTATTCAATGTTTCCGTAACCCCCAACTACACGACGGCAACCGATAGAGTTTCCACCTTCAATAACGTGAGATTCTGTGAAGAAATATTCAATATCGTTGTTTTGAAGAGTTACTTCAATTGCAGGTCTCCAGTGCTTTTGTCCGTCTTTGCCAACGAATTCATAACCTTGACGGTATGCACATTCCGGCAACCAACACCCTTTAGCTTTTTTGCCAAAGAATTTTTTAGTCGTATCAGAACCAACTTTGAATTGTGCATTCAAGTTGTTATCTGTAGCTAATAATGGTGAAAATCCGTGAGTAGCACCAGATGTAGTAATTTCAATGCAACCCAAATCTTGATATTTTTTGAAAGCTGCAATCAAATCCATATTGTATTTATTGATAAATGAATTTTTGATATTGTTAAACCAGTCAAAATAGTATTTTGCTAAGTATTTTAAGTGTTGAGAATGAGGAACTTTTTCATCTGGATATCTGTCTAGGTCTTTTGAAACACTTTTGATTCTAGAATCCAAATATTCAACAAAACCGTGTTTAAGGTGTTCATCATTCAATTGTTCTGCCAAAATTGGAGTAATTCCGACAGTCAATTTAGCTTTAATTCCTTCGTCATATAATTCTGAAATTGCATTCAATAAAGGAACGTATGTTTCCGCCATACATTCATAGAGGTTTTCCTCACCAAATGGCCACATCCCTGCTTTTCTGTAGTAAGGAAGGTGACTGTGTAACATAAAAACGAATTGACCTACTGCCATTTTTTCCTCCAATCTGCTGAATTATAATAAATATAATTCATTTATGTACAAATTATATATACCACAAATGGGTAAAAAATATAATACTATTTAACTAGTTCTGCTGAATAATTTTACAAATATTAACAGTAAGTCGAAAAATAAATTTTTATGAAAATTATGATAAAATTTTGAATGTGCTAAGGAGCTAAAATGCTTTTAATAAAAGCGTTTACGGCACACAATTTTGTTTTATCTTTTTTAATTAATTCCAAATTTGAGGCGATTTCATTTGAGTAATCTTCTGCTGTTAGTTTTTCCGAAAAAGTAAAAAGGTCGGATAGAGAAATCTTTAGTGCTTTCGCTATTTTTATAAGATTGTCAGGTGATGGGAAAAATTTTCCTCGTTCTACAGAGCTAATACTATTAATGTCAACGTCAACATATTCAGCAAGTTTTTCTTGAGTCATGTTGTTTAATTTTCTGTATTTTTGGATATTTTTACCAAGATTTTCTTTCAAATTCATCATTTTATTTTCCTTAAATTTATTTTATCTATTAAGGATTGAACTAATAACAAATTAATGCTTGTAATTTTTAATTGAAATTCAAAGCTATACATGTATAATATACATGTGTTACTTTGAATTATTTTAAAAAATAATATCTATTACATTGATAAATAAAAAGGAGTTTTTATGACAAAAGTTTCAATAATCGTGCCTGTATATAATGTTGAAAAGTATTTGAAAAGGTGTTTAGATAGTTTGGTTAATCAAACTCTAAAAGATATTGAAATTATTTGTGTAAATGATGGTTCAACCGACGGTTCGCCTGCAATATTAGATGAATATGTAAGAAATGATGATAGGATTGTTGTGATAAATCAAGAAAATTCAGGGTTATCTGTTGCGCGCAATAATGGTATAGGTGTCGCAAAAGGTGAATATCTCGGATTTGTGGATTCAGATGATTGGGTGAGTGAAGATTATTTTGAAAAGTTGCATAATTCTGCGATTCAAAATAATGCAGAAATAGCGGTTGGTGGCATTATTCGTTTACATAGATTTAATCGCAGAAAGTTTTTGACTTTTGATAAAGAGATTGTGACAAGTGATATAAATTTAAAGTTTGAATTGTGTGATATGCCGGAAAAATCTTATGTTTGGAATAAAATTTATAAAAGTTCAAAATTAAAAGAAATAGGGCTAAAATTTGAGGAAGGAATTGTTTTTGAGGATTGTATTTTTACACCTCAAGCTCTTTTTTATTTTGACAAAATGGTTACCGTTCCTGATGCATATTATTTTTATTGGCGCAGAAGTGATTCTATAGTCAAGCAAAAAGATGAAAAGACTCTTGCAAATATGGCTTACGCGCATGATAAAGCTCAGAAATTTATTGAAGAACACAATATTGATATATCATCACACAAGCCTGATTGTTATAGGTTAAAAATATTTGGGTTGACTGTATTTAAGATTCGCAAAAAAGGTCCGCGAAAGCAATATATTTTATTTAATATAATTAAGTTTGGAAAATTGTAGAAATGTCATTATTTATACAAAAAGTCGGAAATCCAAAATTGAATTTCCGACTTTTTATACTTTCATAACCAAAAACTAAATAGCTACTGATTGTGATTTTACATCCATTTCCATTGGTCTGCCTTTTAACAATTCAACATTCAAGTTTCTTGATTGTTCTATTTTTGCCATTGGAAGTGGAGCAGCCTTGACCGGTGTTTTTGCAATCACTGTAGGTGACTTAGCAATTCCTTTTGCTCCTGAAGAGATAACCGCCGGTGATTTTTGCGCAATTGTAGGATATCCTTTTCTTGCTGCAATCATTGCCGGATCCGGATGAGCCTTTAAATGATTGTAATCGGTCATAATCTTTGATACAAATCTTCTTGTTTCGCCAAATGGAGGAACTGAACGATATTTTTTTACGTTTGCAGGACCTGCGTTGTATGCGGCAAGTGCAAGTTCTACTGAACCAAACATCTTGTACATAGATTTGTAATACATAATACCGCCTTTGATATTATCATCAAGTGAATAAGGGTTTAACCCCATTCTTCTTGCGGTTGAAGGCATCAGTTGAAAGACACCTACAGCTCCGTGTGAGCTTCTTGCTTCGTGTCTAAATCCTGATTCTGTTTTGGCAATACTTAACGCGATTGCCGGGTCTACGCCCATTTCGATAGAATGTTTTACTATCGCTGCCTTGACTGTACTAACATTGGCTGCTTGCACAGGTGCACACAAAAAGAACACTAGTGCAATAGTGAATAGTAATAATTTTCTCAAAATGTAATCCTCTAGTTGTAAATTGAAAATTCTCCAAAGACTACTTTTGTGTTCTTACTTTTTGATAAGATTTTCGTCTCTTTTGAATATGTTTATGTAACCATAGTATTACAAAAATTTAAAATTTCAACCCCTAAGTGGCTATTCTGAAATTATGAGCTATCTGAAACTGTTTCATAGTGCGAGTTTTGAGAATTGTTAATTAGTGTAAAATGTACGTCAATTTTGTCAAGTTTTGGGTGAATTTTATAGAAACTTGAAACAATATTAAGATTAATTTTTTTTGACAGTTTTGTATGTCATTCAGAAAGCTTAGAAAATTTGTGTGAGAACACATAATTTTCTTGCTATTCAGCATGGTCAAAATAAATTTACATGATAGGTACAGTAATGACAGGACTTTATAAATCTTTCATGTTGTCACAACTTTACTAAATCAAAATTTTTGCTATAATGTATTTGTAAAAAACCTAAAGTGGAGATGATTTACATGAAAAAGGCTACAATTGCAGTTGCGTTATTTATATTATTTTTGGGTTCACTAAGTTGTGTTTTTGCTGCAACTTATACTAAATTTTCTTCAAAATTTATTAAGAATTTTCAAGATTGTGACAAATATGAGGAAACTGTTGTTTCAGAATTTGAAAATCAGCAATTTACAACTACTCGTAAAATTTTAGGTTGGAGAAATGGAATGTGTAAGTACCAAGAAGTTGTTTCATCTCCGAAAGACAAGTACCAAATTGATTGCAATTTTACAGCTATTCAGATGGAAGATTTGTATAATTCAATGAGAGATAGGTCTAAAGAGCCTATTACTTACGAATTGGATGCTTATGCTGAAGTTAAGAACCCAAAACCAAATGCTAACAAATATGTGGTTGTAGGTTCTACTACAATTAAAGGTAACAAGGCTTATATTACATGGGCCAAATACCAAAACAATCCATATTTTTGTAAGCCAACAAAGTTAAATTAGGGCAGTTCAGAATGACAGAGACTTATGTACACTGTTTGAGGCCTTTAAACACAGAGGGACAAGTTGTGTAAAAATAAACCTTGACAGAGATTACTAAGTAGGATGGGTTCACTAGTCCACCTTAAACTAAAAAGAACCTTGCATTTTGTGCAAGGTTCTTTTGTTATATTGTGTGCAGAAATTAAGCTTGTTTAGTTTCTGAGGCTTGCGCTTTTTTAGCATTTTGTTCGTGAATGTAATGGCCAATGTAGTTAGCCGGTTTCATTACAAGAACCGGAACGATATATCTGTATACCATACCGAATACGAACAATGATTTCAAAACACCGATACCATCAATGTGAGTTGTCAATTTCTTGTCTTTTAAAATATCTAAGTTAAAATCTCTGATACTTTTATAAGATTGTTCGCCTAATTCTTTAATAAGTTTTTGACCTTCTTCAGATTCAGGTTTTATATGTTTGTACCAATCTTTCATCATTGATTTAAGGTCTTTAGCATTCCATTCTCCGAAGAGATCCTTTCTCATTGCAGATTCGTTATCAAGCAAGTAATTAGCAGCATATCTTGTAGTTGCTTTATCACAAGCTTTGCCAAGTTTTGCATCTAAGAAATACGCACCTGCTGTAGATACCGCCCATGTCAGTACATCGTTGATAGCTAATGTCTTGCGTTTTTCAGCGTCTAATTTATCGTTTTCTAAAGTCCTAACTGCATACATACCTGAAATAAGAGTTGAACCTAAAGCTGACATGTGAGTTGTCATGTTGTTCCATTTAGGGCTCTTTGTATGTTCTACGATATATTTTGCAACTTTGCTGTTATAGAATTTTGCATAATAATTTTTTGCAAGCCATTCTGTAAACTTGCCATACCAACCTTCTGATTTTTGAGCTGCTGTTGTTGCTGCCTCTGTTGCAACACTTGCAACCCCTGTGAATTTTGGTTGATAACCTTTAGAAGGTGCAATTTGTTTAAAGTTAGAGGTATATGCTCTGTTTTGATAATTATTGTAATTATTTAGTTGAGTAATTTGCATTATTCCATACCTCCTTGAACTGATTTAAATACAGGGCTGTTTAATTGAGTCTTGGCAAAGTTCATGTTTTGTTGTTCAGCCTGCTGAGGAGCTGTAGCTTTTTTACCTTTTTCCATATGGAAAACATATTTCAAAATTGGAGGAATCAATGCAATTGTCAACATTGCTTTTGGAATACCAAGAACTAAAGTATCAGGAATAAATTGAGCAATTTTACTCAATTTTTTATATGCAATTGATTTTTCAAGTTTTCTAGGGCCAATCTTTTCTACCCCAAGAATATTTTCAAGTCCTTGTAAATATTTTTTAGGGTTTTCTTTAATTTTTTTGAAAGCTGCACTGAATGGAGCCATCACGATAGAAGATACTGCAAAACCGATTAAGGCTGATGATATTGCGTGTGATGCCGCATATATACTGTCTTCTTTATCTTTTTTTCCTGCCATTGCAAGGTTTGTTGCCGGTCTCAATCCGCCTGCTACAACCAATGATACTAAAGCAGCACCGATTACTGATTGTTCTTCAGCGGTTTCTGTCAACCATTGAAAATTCTTTGAACGAAAGATTTTGTCGCAAAATCTATTGCCCAAATCCGAGTAAGAATTAGCGGCAGCTCCAAAACTCGTTAAGCTACCGCCATAATATCCTCTATTCACACTTTTTTTGTTACACAAATCCACACTATTCTCTTTAAAGCCATGCCCATTCGTGTTCTTTCGCTTGGGTTTGCTAATAGAGTCAGCGGAGTAAATTTTAATTGAGTCTATATTCATGTCACACCACTTAAATTAATTAACTGCTACACACTAATCTTAAAACAAAGGAAAATAATTTTTGCGTGATAATTACGAAAATGTTACAATTCAATTTCAAAATTAAGATTATTAAGTAAAACTGTTATATTATTTATATATAAGAAGATTTTATTTGTTCAAGAGGTGCGATGCGAGGATGAACGTGAGCAACGATACGAATTTTGATATAAAGGCCATAGCTCAAAATTGCGGTCTTTTTGGGGGCATGGATGACAATCTCGTAATCTCAAATATTGATAACTTAAAAACACTATACCAATCTTCTCAACTTGTTGAAATATATAATTACATGCTATCTGTTGCAACAGAGCCTGATGTAATTATGCATATAATAAGAAATTTGGATGTTTATCGTGACCCATCAAGTCTTGAATATCTTGTGGATGTTTTGTTATTAAAAAACGCAAATTGTTCAGATTCTGAAACGAAGGAAAAATATAACAATGTTCGTGTAATGTGCGCCAAGGCTATTGCAAACCAGAAAAATACGGATGTTGTCTCATCTTTACTCTATTGTATGAATAATAAAAACGAAAATTACCGAGTTAGACTGGCATGCGCGGATGCTCTTGGACGAATAGGTGACAGGTTTGCTGTTGCTCCGTTGATTGATGTTGTAAATGATGAGGATGAAAAATCTGTGTATTTGCGTGAATCAGCTGTATCTGCTTTAGGTTTGTTGGGTGATAAAAGAGCTATTGACCCACTCGTTAGTATTATCGAAGCTAAGCAAGGGCTCATGGACAAATTTAGTTTCTTAAAAGAACGTGCAATAGAAGCGCTTACCAAAATGGGGTTTTCTGATAATGAGCGAGTTTTCAAAGCTTTGCGCAATTCTTTGTCAGATGAATCATCACAGGTAAGAATAAATGCCATTGAAGCATTGATGGATAGTGACCATCCAAAAGCTTATGAAACTATTAAACATTGTCTTGAAACAGATTCAGATGTAGAAGTTAAAAAAAATGCAATGATTGCTTTATATAATATGTCTGACCGTAGTATTTTAGATGAAATTATTAGCTCTCCGAATTATCCTGATGCCTTGAAAGTCGAGGCGGTTACGATTTTGGAAGAGTATGAGGAAGAACAGGAATAATATGAACAAATCTATAATTTTATTATCTGGGGGCTTAGATTCATTGGTAAGTTTAGGATTAAAAAAAGAAGAGTTAAATGTTTCTTTAGCATTGACTTTTGACTATGGACAAAAGTCTGCCGAACAAGAAATTGAAGCCTCTGCAAAAATTTGCGAATACTACAAATTAGAACAGAAAATTATAAAACTTGACTGGTTAAAAAACATTACTCAAACCTCACTTGTTTCAGATAAAGATATTCCGACAGGGAATGAACTTGATAATCCTGAAAATTCTGCAAAATCTGTTTGGGTTCCAAATCGAAACGGTTTGTTTTTAAATATTGCAGGAAGTTTTGCGGATTCTTACGGTTATGATTTTATTTTGATTGGTGCAAATAAAGAGGAAGGGCAAACTTTTCCTGATAATACTCAAGAATTTATTAATGCAATCAATAAAGAATTTGAATTTTCGACTCAAAAATCGCCAAAAGTTGTTGCACCCTTGATAAATTCTGACAAAAATGATATAGTCATGTTAGCTTTGCAACATGGTGTTCCTTTAGAACTTACCAGAAGCTGCTATCAAGGCGGAGCAAAGCATTGCGGGATATGTGAGTCATGCTCAAGGCTAAAACATGCGCTTGAAGCAAACCATGCCGACGAGTACATAAAGGTTCTTTTTGAGTAAGAAGATGAAAACATTATTTATTGAAAACGAAATTAAATATATAGGTTCGCAATTAGCGCCACATTGGATTTACAAGAATTTTAAAATTCAGGGAGATGCGATTGTTGCATTTATGGGTGAATGTGAAGTTAAGTTGACTGAGATGGTTGATATTGAAGATGTTATAAATAATGAGCCGATTTATAGCAAATATATGCTTAGTTTTATAACAGAACAATTCAATGTTGAGCTTGTGGAAGGTGTTTTTCGTCAGCGATTACTTGTAACATGCATCAAAGAAGCATTGGAAAGACGCGGTTTTTTTGTTAGAAGAAACGGTGATGATTTGTTTGTTAATGACAAAAAACTGTCTGTGTCTATCGCTACCAAATCAATGACATCAGTTTTAATACATACAGGTTTGAATATTTTGTCTGATGGTGCACCAATTCCGGTATCGGGTTTAGGTAGTGATTTAGGAATTGAGGATATAAAAGAATTTGCGCAAGAAATTATGCAAAAATACAGTGATGAAATTGAAGATATAATTCTTGCAAGTACGAAAGTGCGAGGTGTTTAATGTTAAAAGATACTGATAAATACGAAACTTCTTCACATTTTTCATATAATGATTACAAGAAAAAAGTTAAAAAAGCTCCAAACAAGGATATGACCTTGTTTATTTCTGTTTTTATTGTTGGAGTACTAATAATTCTTGGTTTTGCAAAAATTTTGTCACCAAATGTTGATGTTGGTATTACTTCTGATGATGAAGTTGCATCAGTGCAAGATGATGATACTTCTTCAAACGGTTCTGTTATTGATGATCGCTTACGTAATTTGCAACAAGAGGATGAAGGTAAAAAATCTGATTCCGAAGACATGTTTTCTCCTGAATTGGATGAAAAGGTTATTTTGCCTCAACAAAAGAGAAAAACTGTTGGTCAAATGGAGGCTGAACTTGCAAAAGTTCAAGATGCAGTAAAAAATAACCAGCCGGAAGTTGAAAAAATTGATTCGCAGAAAAATAAACAATCTTCAGTTACTAAACCTGTTCAACAAGCTCCAAAACCTCAATCCGCGATGGCTCCTGAACAAATTATTAATGCCAAAGTTGTTGTAGGGTATTATGCAACTGAAAAGCAGGCAGAAGTTGCTAAATCTATTATACAAGATGCAGGATTGGGTGTTACTCCAATTGTTAAAAATCTAGGCGGCTATTATACTTTACAAGTGGGTTCTTATTCTTCTAGAGAGAAGGCTCAACAGGCTGCAAACGGATTGCTAAAGAGCAATTTCCCTGCAAGAGTGATTGTTGAGTAGAGTTGGTAATAAGGCAAAAATAATAATTGCCCTTCTAAATTTTTAAAATAACAAATAATAATATAGGTCGGCATTGCTATGCTGACCTATATTATTATGAAAAATAAATCTTTATCTTCCACAAGTTTATTCTACCATTTTAAGCAGGTAGGTGCAATATTTTTAGTTCGCTTGTGTTTTGGTTATATTTTACATATAATTTAGGTATGGAAAATATTAAGAGAATTAAATTAAGGGATTTTGAAATTGGTGGGGATAAATTAACTATTCTTGCCGGTCCTTGTGCTGCAGAAAGTCAAGAAATCTTGAACGAAACGGCTCAAGGTTTAAAAGAGATTACACAGGATTTGGGTATCAATTATGTATTCAAATCTTCATTTGATAAGGCTAATCGCTCGTCTATCACTTCATATAGAGGTCCAGGGCTAGTGAGAGGTTTAGAGATGTTGCAAGAGGTTAAAGATAAATTTGACTTACCGATTGTGACAGATATCCACACACCTGACCAAGCTGAAACAGTGGCAAAAGTTGCTGATATTTTGCAGATTCCTGCCTTTTTGTGTAGACAAACAGATATTTTGGTTGCAGCCGCAAAAACAGGTAAGATTGTAAATATTAAAAAAGGTCAATTTTTATCACCTGAACAAATGGGGTCGTTGGTTAAAAAAGTCGAAGATTCAGGAAATCATCAAATTTTGTTGACCGATAGAGGTTCATCTTTTGGGTACAACAATTTAGTTGTGGACTTTAGAGGAATTCCTATTATGCAATCTTTTGGTTATCCGGTGGTATTCGATGCGACTCACAGTGTTCAACTTCCTGGAGCTAAAGGTAATTGTTCAGGCGGTGACAGAAGGTTTGTGCCAACTTTAGCTAAAGCTGCAATGGCGGCAGGAGCTAATGTGTTGTTTTTTGAAGTTCATCCTGACCCTGATAAAGCATTATGTGACGGTCCAAATATGGTAGCTTTAAAAGATGCAAGAGAATTGTTTGCAATGTGTAAAAAAATATTTGAGGTTGTCAGAAACAAATGATTATAAAAACTTTTGTAGAAGGACCAATAAATGCAAATAACTATCTTATAATTGATGAGGATTCAAGAGAAGCTGTGTTGATAGACTGTTCTTCTGCTCGTCCTGAATTTGTTCAAGCAATAAAGAATAGTGACGTAAAGTTGAAATATATTCTTTTGACACATGGTCATTTTGATCATTTGTTGGGTGTGGATAAATTCAAGTCAGAGTTTGGGGTTGATACTTACGTTTCTCAAGATGACTTATCCCAAGTCAAACTTGCTCCAAATATGATGTTAATGTTTGCAGGGGAAAAGATTCCTGATATTGGCAAAATTACACATTTTGTAAAGGATGGAGATGAATTTTCAATCGGAAATACTAAAATTAAAGCTATTTCAACTGCAGGTCATACGAGAGGTGGAATGTGCTATCTTATTGGTGACAACCTTTTCTCCGGTGATACCTTATTTAGAGGCAGTGTAGGTCGTTGTGATTTGCCGGAAGGTGATTTTAGGGCAATTGAAAAGAGTATCAAAGAGAAACTGTTTAAGTTGCCTGATGAAACAACCGTATACACAGGTCATGGCGACAAAACAACAATCGGCTACGAAAAAAGATTTAATGAAATTGTAAATGTATAGAGGTATAAAAATGAAGGAACAATTAGAAAAAATTTATTCTGATGCTGTTGCAGATATTGAAAAAGCTGCAACCGTAAAAGATTTGGAAGATATCAAATTCAAATATTTGAGCCGAAAGGGTGAATTTAATGAAATTAAAAAGGGTTTGAAAGACTTATCGCCAGATGACAAAAGAGTTGTAGGTTCATTGGCAAATGATATTACTAAAAAATTGGAATCTTCAATTTCTGAGAAATTTCATTTGTTCTATGAACAAGAGTTGAATAAAAAGCTAGAAAAAGAAAGATTGGATGTGACGCTTCCCGGACAATTTATTCCACGCGGTCATGTTCATCCGTTGACTTCTACTACGAATGAAATTGTTTCAATTTTCCAAAGTTTAGGTTTTTCAGTTGCTCCAAACGAAAATTCTCCTGAGGTTGAAACAGAATATTTCAACTTTGATATGCTCAACGTGCCAAAAGATCATCCTGCACGTGATATGCAAGATACATTCTATACAGATGTTGCGAAAAATGTTGTGTTGAGAAGTCAAACTTCAGGTGCTCAAATTCACGTAATGGAAAATCAAAAACCTCCAATCAGAATCATTGCACCGGGTAGAGTATACAGAAATGAGAACATAAATTCTCGTAAAAATAACTTTTTCCATCAAATTGAAGGTCTTTATGTTGATAAAGATATAACCTTTGGAGATTTGAAGGGTGTGTTGAATGAATTTATCAGAATTTATTTTGGAGCAAGTCGTCCAACAAGATTTAGAAGCAGTTTCTTCCCATTCACCGAGCCTTCTGCAGAAATTGATGTTCAATGTATTATGTGTGAAGGAAAAGGATGTAGAACATGCTCAGGTACAGGTTGGCTTGAAATTCTTGGTGCAGGCATGGTAGATCCTAACGTACTTCGTGGTGTTGGTATTGACCCTGATGTATATTCTGGTTTTGCATTTGGTATGGGGGTCGAAAGACTTGCTATGCTTAAATATGCCGTTGATGATATCAGATTGTTCTTTAATAATGATGTTAGATTTTTAGAACAATTTAAACACTAGTTTGATAACTTATAAAGGTAAAAGGTCATATTATAGTGGCTTTTTACCTTTTTCAATAAACAGTTACAGGAGATTTTTATGTCAATAATTATAATGATTTTGCTACTAAGCTTTTTGGTTCTTGTTCACGAGGCAGGGCACTTTTATGCAGCCAGAGCTTTAGGAATAAAGGTTTCAAAGTTCGGTTTTGGTTTGCCTATAGGACCAACATTGTGGAGCAAACAAGTTGGAGATGTAGAGCTCGTTGTTCATGCATTTTTGTTGGGTGGTTATGTTTCATTTCCTGATGATGAAAAAGATTCAAACTTACCAGCAGATTCTATGGACAGATTTATAAATCGTCCTGTATGGCAAAGAATGATAGTAATTTCAGCCGGTGTAATCGCAAATATCATAACTGCATTTGTTCTTGTTCTGTTGACTGCGTTTATTCAAGGAAAACTTCCATCAGGACAATATCAAGTTTATGTGGATAATATTGCAGCCGAAAAGAATGAATCAGTATGGTCAAGTGGACTTCAAAAAGGTGATAAAATTTTAAAAATTAACGGTTCTGATATCGAATCTCCTTATGCTCTAACGTTGTATGCTAAAAATAGCGCGCGTTTTGATGGCAAGGTTGAAGAAGAAACCGTTAGGACCAATTTTGAGAAATTAACAAAATTAAATCCAAAACTTTCAGCTGATGAAGCAATTCCACAAAATACAAAGGTTGTTTTGCCTGTTAGTCAGGATGAAAATGAATTACATATTGATAAAGAGGCTTTAAAAGGCTACAAATTGTATCACGACAGTCAAGTCAGTTTGACTTCTGAACAAGTTAAATTAAGAAACTCTTTAAAAGACCAAAGCGTTTACATGTCTGAAGGTAATGTTACTTTGAGTGATTTAGCTTATGCTGTTTCTGATACTCAAAGACCTATTCATATTACGGTTGAACGTAATGGTAAATCTGTTGATTTGAAAACTATTTATTCAAATGAAAAAGGAATTATCGGTATTCAACTTGGAGCTAAAGAAATTTTGATGCCGACAAAAGGGTTTACTTCGGTAATTTCAGGAAGTTGCAGATATTTGTGGGAACAAACATATATGCTTGTTTATGGTTTGTGGCAACTATTTACAGGTAAAATTCCTATGAAAGATTTGCACGGAATCGTTGTTATTACAAAAATCGGTGGAGATGTTATTAACAATAGCGGATTTTTCTCAGGATTGTTGCTTACGGCAATGATATCTTTGGATTTGGCTTTAGTTAATTTCTTGCCGATACCTGCTCTTGATGGTGGTCACTTTATGTTTTTGGTTATAGAAAAACTTAGAGGTAAACCGCTTGACGAAGAGACTATAAACAAAATAAGTTCAGTGTTTTTCTTGTTGTTAATTTTGTTTATGGTATTTGTTGTGTTTAATGATGTGTACGCACTAATTAGACACAAATTCTAAAAGGTATACATAATAACCCTGTATAAGATAGCGAAATAGGTATAATAAATAAAAAAGGGGGACAATTTAAACAATGTTAGATTTTATTCACTCGCATGGAATGATAATTTCAGGAATGATATTATTGATTTCTTATATTTTCATCGCAAGCGAAAAAATTCAAAAATCAGTAGTTGCACTGGTTGGTGCATCTTTGACAATGCTTTTGGGTTTAATCCCATTAACATTAAATCTTGATAGCAATGTGAAAGGTGTTTTTGAATATGTAGATTTTGAGGTAATTTTCTTACTGATTGGTATGATGATTATCGTGCATATTGCCAGTCGCAGTGGTGTTTTTAAATGGATGGCATTAAATTTATTAAAATTGACAAAAGGGCATCCTAAAACAGTTTTGTTTGCATTAGCGGCATTTACGGCTATTGCATCAGCTTTTCTAGATAATGTAACAACAGTTGTACTTATGATGCCGATTACTTTTGTAATTGCAAAAGAGTTTGATACGGATCCTGTACCATTTTTGATTACAGAAGTTCTTGCATCAAATATTGGTGGCACTGCAACTTTGATTGGAGACCCTCCGAATATCATTATTGGTACAAGAGCAGGATTGAGCTTTATGGCTTTCGTAAAAGAATTAACTCCAATTGTAACAATAATATTCCTTGTTTGTATTTCATTGTTGATTTTCTTGTTTAGAAAAGGCTTGAAAGCAACTCCAGAAAAAATGGAACATGTTGCAAATTTGGATAACTCAAAAACTATCACTGATAAAAATTTGATGATTCGTTCAATGATTACGTTGGCTCTTGTAATTTTAGGATTTGTAACTCACGATATTACACATATTTCAGCGTTTGTGTTTGCGGTATCAGGTGCAGCGTTTTTGTTACTGTTTGAAAAACCAAAAGAAATTTATCGTGATGTTGAATGGCTTACAATTTTCTTCTTTGTTGGTTTGTTCATCATAATTGGTGGTTTTGAGGCAAACGGTGGTATAAAATTTTTGGCAGACCAGTTGATTCTCTTGACTCATGGAAGTTTGGATGCTGCAACAATGATTATTCTTTGGGCATCAGGAATTTTGTCAGGTATAATTGATAATATCCCTTATACTGCAACAATGGCGCCACTGATTTCTGAATTAATCAATCCGGCTAATCCGAATGCGATAACAGGTCATGTCCATGCACTTTGGTGGGCTTTGTCTTTGGGAGCTTGTCTTGGCGGGAACTTAACTATTATAGGTGCTGCTGCAAATGTTTTGGTTAGTGAAACTTCAGCATCTCATGGACACAAGATTTCATTCTTGCGATTTATGAAGTATGGCGCATTGGTGACATTTATTTCACTTGTTTTAAGTTCTGTTTATTTATATTTCAGATTCTTGCACTAGGTGTTGAATAAAAAAGCTGATATTAGTGGACGGAGGGGTGAAACCCCTCCGTCTTTTCTTTTCAATGGAAAAGTCCTTGCAAAGCAAGGACTTTTTATCTTTTACCGAAAATGCAAATCTTTAGAACAGGAATTAATTATTGCTCAACACTAATCTAAATGTTGCCAAATTTTTAATTGATAACATAGCATGTTTGTTATGTTGTTCTTCAGAAATATTAAAGATTCTGATAATTCTTTGGATTTCTGCCAAATCTTTGTAATTTCTGATTCTATACACATTTTCAACTGGGTCTGTAACTACTGACATCAATGTGTTTAATTCCTGTTCTTTCATAACCTGTTATCCTCTTTCCTATATACTCTTATATAAAGTATTTTTCTTTGTGAGAATTGCCAAATTTGTTATCTTTTTGTTAATAATTCTTAATAAACTTCCTAAATGTGAATTTATGCCATTAAATCAATGTTTTGAGCCAAAACATTTGATGTTGAGTTAGGACGGAGCAAACTGTAAGGACCATCGTTGTAGATGCTTTTCGCAAATTGTGTGTTGTGTTTAACTTCAGGAGAGAAACTCATTGGAGTGCCAGAGGTTTGCAATGTGCGATAAATTGCAACGCTACGTGAAGGGTTTGTATTGTTGTAATCTTCGACTCTGCCGATAGGTAAAGTCGTATTTGAACCTGAGTAAATGAATCCCATAATTTTCCGATATCCCTACTTACATTATAACGTATGTTGAAATAAAATATAACCCCATGAACTAAAAATCGGAGGTGACAATTGCCACCTCCGATGAATAATTATAATATTTTAGAAATAATTAATTGACCAGTTATATCCACCATAAGAATAGTTTTTACCAACTCCATTTTTATACGTTACAGAAGAATAATTTGGTCTAACGCCATAGGCATGACCAGCTCCACTATATCCACATGTAGCATTAGTGTTAAATGAATTAACATTTTTTGTAAAGTAGTAGTAGTCGTTACTCTTTGAGGATTCTATTGCATTTTTCAAATTAGCACCAGACATTGAACCAGCTTCTTTGCCCTCACAATACAGGGTAATATCTGGTGGGGTTGCACCAGCTGGGAGAGGGTCAGTTTTCCCATTTATTGTTGCAACAGTTAGATTGGCATTAATATATACCTTGCAGGTACTATCGCCATTTCTGCAGCTAGCAGGATATAAATTAACTGTTATATCAATTTCTTTAGCACAGGCTGGTGCTAAAGGCGCAATTGCGGAATTATCACAACATTCTTGATTTAAGGTTGAAGTAATTAATCCTTTGTTCAAGTAATATTTACAACAATCCTCGCTGTAATCCCCAATTTCACAAGGATTATCAGGGTCTGGCGTGATTGCTGGTTTGTCTGTTGTTGCAACGCTTTCGGTGCTTTCACCTGTTGGGTCATAAGCAGTAAAGGTAACTGGACTGATTTTATTAGCTCCAGACAAAACAATAAAATCTTTACCAAATACATTAGGGCCTTTTGGACCATTCAAATCAATAATTCCATAAACAGCAGATTGTCCAATTTGAGGTGTTAAACAGATACTTGTCCCATTTTTTAGCTTTGCACAAGCACCTTTCACAAGACTTTGCGTATTTCCTGCGGAGTCTTTATATGTTTGTGTTTTGATATCATATTCTTTTTTATCGTTTCCGCTGAATTCATAGTATTTATCAGCAAAACATTCTTTTAAAATTGTATCTTTGTTCTTTGTAAAATCTCCATAATATTTAGAAACTCTTAGGTATTTTTTTATGAATTCACCTGAGGTTGTATCATAATCTGGGCTTGTTGATGTTGTATACATCATAGTCTCACCAAAATTTGCCTTGTTTTCTGTTACAACAAGGTTGTCTATCGCTGTTTTTATCGCAGTCATTTGACGACGTAATTGGTGTGTCAAAACTTCATCTCTAAAATGAGTTACAAGTGCAGGCAAAACCAACGCTGCAATAATACCTACGATACCTGTTGCAATCAAAACTTCAGTCAGTGTAAACCCAAACAAAGATTTCCCCAACTCTGACATTTTATATTTCATAAACTGTTCCAAACTCCTTTATACTCTTAATCATGTTATATAAACATTATAACAGTTTACTCCCCCTTTTGCAATAGAGTAGCGAACTGACATTTTCATTTCTGAACTTTCAACATGATATTTTATGGGCAACAAATTTTAAGCAGAGTCAAAAATGATAGACTACATAGTTGTATGGTTAAATGGAAGCCACACTCATCCCAAAAACCTCTTACACTCCATTCAAACTACTAAAAATCCCAGAACTCAAAATTGTCATAAGAGCTGAAATCAGCCATAAAAGCGACACATATGAAAAGCCTATCGGAATTATCCCAAAAACTATTGCAATTATTGCAAAAATTATAGTTTGCGTTTTTCCTATTTCATCAATATTTTTTACACTTTCAGGAATATCACCAGAGTCTGAATACATCTTCACGTATTCATCTTCAAAATCTTTTGCCTTCTCTGGAAAAGAGGTGTACAAATTTGCTTTTACTAAAAAATACAACTTTGCCCCAAGAGTTTTCACCAGATGAAAATTAACCACTTCAACATTATTTGAATTTAATAGTTCAATTATTATTATCTTAAATAGTGGAAATTCTTTGATTTTTTTGATATCTTTTTTAGAAATTGTTGTGACTGTTTTTCCTTGATAGATGGTTAATTCGCCATTTTTAAATACAAGATATTTGTTGTTATTTTGGAGACTTTTTATTCCTATAATTATTGCAATTGTAAAAAACAAACAACAAAGGGCTTTAGCAGCTGATGCGTTATGTAAATATAATAGGAACGAAAAAATACTACCGATAAATATTACCGGAATGAATCTTAGTATAAAAATTAAAAAAGGATTTCGTCTTAATAGGATTTTTCGTTCTATCATTTATGTTCACCAAGTCAAATATCTGATTGTTGCTGCTACATTTGCAGCTGCGTTAATTACATTTGCTGCGGTATTTACTCCTGCATAGTCATCGCGAACAACAACAGTTCCGACAGTTGCAGGCGTAATTACTACTCTTTCATATTCTGTTGGGTAGTAATAAGAATATGTTGTGTATCTTGGATAATATACAGATGAGTAATAAAATGGAGAATAATAAGGTCGGATTATTGGACGATATGGTCTATGCATAGGTGGTGGCGGAAGAGGTCTACCTCCCCCTATCATCGGTGGTCTTACTCCTCCACCAACCATTGGCGGTCTGCCCATATCATGTCTTCCTCCCATTGGTGGACGCATTGATGGTGAATGATGACCCATTGGCGGATGTCCCATAGAAACTCCACCATGCATAGGCGCTCCATGCCCACCTCCTGGTGGCATTGGTGCGGCAAAACCTGTTTGAGTGGTGAAAGTCAAAGATATAATAGCAATAAGAGTAAATAAAACCTTTTTCATGCCAAGTCTCCTATTTGTTACACACATCCATATAACGATTATGATAAATAAAAAGTTCAAAATTTATTCTAAATATAAAGATTTATTTCAATTCTTCAAGATGAAAATATAAACCATCAGGAGAAAAAACAACTTGATATTTTTGAGATTTAAAATAGTTAGTGATAAATTCTACCAATTCATCAGAAACTTTGTTATCAAAGGAAAATGATTGCATATAACAAGCATCATGTACGTGTAATTTTACTCCAAATTTTTCTTGAATTTGCTTTTTTAGTTCAACAATTTCAAACATATTGATAACAACCATGCCCACTCCTTTTTTAATCAGTTATAGCATGAAAAATTTATTTCTTTAAATAATCCATGTTGCCAAAGGTTACAACATAATATGCACAACCGACTCCAGACTGATTTTTATTAAGACAAGTTACTTTATATGATTCTGCAGTACTAGGATTACCCTCTAATAATAGACCTTTTCCTTCATAATATCTCAAGAAAAATAAATCCTTACCAGCTACATTAGGTTTTGCAACTCCATTTGTATCAATCTTGAAAGACATTATCATACCATCCCTTTTTCGCGCAATTTCAGTATCACTATCAATAAATCTAAACCAAAAAGATGTCCCATTCAATAATTTCATTTTGTATTCGTGCGTACCTTTTGCAAAATTCCAATGCTCTGAACCATTTAGATTGTAATAGTCCCCATTATACAGGCAACTTCCGGTTGTATCTGTGGTGCCACAATCTGTAGCAACTTTGATGTATTTTTTAAAAATAGCAGCTCCTTTTTCAGCAGATTCCTTATCAGCTTTATTGCAATCCCATTCTTCCGGCAAGCCTTCTTCTTGACTTGCGGATTTTAGAGCTTGCGAAAGTATTGAATATGTTTCTTTTAATTTTGCAACAGTTTGTTTTTCGTAATATTTTTGCATAAGAGTAGGGATTGTCATTGCTGCAACAACACCAATTATGCCAAGGGTGATTAAAACTTCTGCAAGAGTAAATGCGAATTTTATTTTGGATGGTGGTATTTTAAAACTTTTCATACAATCTCTTTTTAAATTATTAGTTTAATATTAAATTAATAATTTAAAATTGTCAATCTTACTTTAAAATAATGTATTCTGAATAAATGAGCATAAGTAATGATATTAAGAAACTTTTAATAGACAAGGATATGACACTGACTCAACTTGCCAAAATTATATCTGAGCGAAAAGGCAAAAATTTTTCTATCCAAAACCTTTCTCAAAAACTAAAAAAAGATACTCTGAACCTGAAAGAACTAGAAATTATCATGGAAACTCTCGGTTATAAAATTTGTTATCTGCCCCAAAAAACTTTTAAAAATTAAAAAATTAAAGAAAAAGACTTTCTGTCAACTAAAGCCAACATCCGATAAAAATTTTACATTATTTGAAAAATTTTGAATTTTGTTTATAATTTATTGTGTTGTTACTCAGTGATTGAGGATGACAAAATTGATGTCGAAGTGGCGGAATTGGTAGACGCGCACGATTCAGGTTCGTGTGGTTCATGCCTTGAGGGTTCGAGTCCCTTCTTCGACATTTAACTTTTTAGAGCCTTCTTCAATAGGCTCTATTTTAGTATTTAAGCTGTTTTTACGGGTTCCAATCATAGTTACGTTGGTTAAACTCGATGCATTATTTTTCAGTGCCTGTTTTGCACTCTCTGAACGTGTTTCAATGGTTCCATTCAGAGAATCTAAACTTGCTACAAATTTCTTTTTCTTTTGTGATTTTATATGTCTTAGATGTTCAAATACAGGTCTTAGTTTAACTTTTAGCGTATTTGTATCTTCATCATACGTAATGCTTTCAGTAATAGTATTTAAAATCAGTCTTTTTTCTTCTAATGTTGCTTTTAAGTACAATTCGGGGATTCGATTTGCAAAATCTATCAATATACTTATACGTCTGGTTGTATCTTTTGAGTTTTCAGCAAGATTTGTGATTTTATTAGCAATAGCATCTTTTCTGATTTCAAGTTTCCTTATAATTTCAGTTCTAGTAGTAACACTTACTCCCAGATTATCAGCATTCTTCTGCATTAACTTTTCTGTTATACAATCTACAATCTCATCATATTGTTTTCTTAAATCTTTTATAGACTTATGTTCATATTCTCTTAAATCTTCTATCGCATTAAAAATTTCTTTTTTAATTCCTTTTATTTCTGTTTCAGTAATATCAAAACTTTCTATTACTTCTTGCATAGCTTCATCTATTAAAAACTCATTAACATTCTTTTCCTTAAGATGAGTATTTTTATAATTAGAGCACCTATAATATACATAAGTTCCGCTATTATGAGCTCCATGTTTTGTTGTTGCTACCATACTGTATCCGCACTTTGCACATTTAATAAAGTTAGAATATGTATAAACCATTCCTTTAGGACGTTTAACTTCAGAACCTTTAAGTAATAGTTGAACTCTATAAAATAATTCATTTGATATTATTGGTTCATGTACTCCATCAAATATATCTTCTCCATGGGTAACTTTACCAATATATACGGGACTTTTTAAAATGTCTTGAATACGTTTTTGAGAATAGGCTTTTCCTTTACTGTCAACAAAGCCGTACTTTGCAAGTTCTTGTCCTACTCTATTGTAAGAGAATAAGCCTGTAGCATAGAGTTCATAGCATCGCTTTATGTGGTCTTTTTTGTCTGGGTCTGGAATAATAATACCATGTTTATGCTCATCTCTTACGTTTAAGTAGCCTACAGGGGCTTTCCCGAGCTTATAACCTTTTTCCGCCCTGTTTCGTAATACAGAACTTGTTCTATCTTTTATATTATCAAGTTCATCTTCGGCTTGCCCAATATAAACACCAATAAGAACTTTTTTTACTTTTGAGATATCATCAAAATTTTCCATTATACTGGCAATGGTACAATCACATTTTTTGATAGGTTTTAATATGTCTGCGAAAAAATCTTCTAGGCAACGAGAAAGTCTATCAAGTTTCCATACTACAACGTAAGCAACTTCTTTTTTATGCTCTTTCACATATTTGAGCATACTTTTTAAACCCTTACGATTTGTATTTGAACCAGTTTTACCAGCATCCTCAAAATAAATAAAATCATAACCTTGTGATTTAGCTTTCTTTTCACATTCAGACTTTTGCATGTCCAAACTTAAATGACTATTTGCTTGTTCTGCTGAACTAACTCTACCATAGCCAACAACTATCCTTTTTTTATTACTTGCTAATTTCTTTGCCATGTTTTTTTCTCCTTTTCAATCATAGCATCATAATTTACAATATGGTCAATTCTAATTCCAATTTGAGTAATTTGTATCATAAGCTGCAAAATTAGTGTATTTGAAATGCTTGTATCGAGGTAATCGTTCTCAGTAATAAATTCTACATTTAACTTTTTACTATTCATTATCAACCTCAACTTTTGTATGTCTCATAAATCATACTAAGTAAATTTAGTACTGTAGTTATTGACTTTGGTTTTCGGAAACATAAAAACCTATACATATTAGTCTTGATAGTTGGAATCATCTGACTAATTGTTTTACTTTGAGGGGCGAGATTATACTCAGTTGATAAATGAGCTTTTGTTATAGCCGTGTTGAAATCATTGTCTTTAATCAATTCTGTAATTCTTTCCGCTACCAATAAATCCTTAAATTCTTGCTCCGATAACGATTCATTCTTTTTACTTTTTTCTGCTATTGGTTCATACCATGTTAAATGTTTCAATAATTTATCTTCATCAATACCTAATTTATATAAAATTGTTAAAATCGGTATTGCAACACTATCGAGAATATCTCTTAAAGGGACAAATAATCGTTCTTGATTTGGAATTGCTAAAAATTCTCTTATTACTGCAAACTTTTTCATATGAAGCTCTAATCTTAAAGTTCTATTTGCAATATCTTGCCCAGTTTCTCCAATCCTGTTTGTGTATAATGTTGCCCTATTTTGTGTTTTTAAACTATGTCTTAATTCTTCACCTTTACAATAAATAGCTAGAGAATAACCTGCCTTGGCAGCTCGTTTGCGTATCAATAAACCATTCCTCTTGTATTTTTGAGAGTAGTACTCTTTGCTCATTATTGGCAAAAAGGAACTAATTGCATTTATCATTCTTGTAGTTTGTAATTCACTATCAAATAACAAATCTATTGTGTTATCAACAATATAGCACCCTGCGACCTCAATAAAGGCTTCTATATCAAAACTAAATAAGTGTAGGTTAATTATTCTATGCAAGCATTCTCTGATATTATCACGAGTAATCAAACCTAGAGCACCTTCTTCTGCCATGATTTTACCAGTTACCCAAATAACAAGAATATCATCTTTTATGTATATGTTTACAATTCCTAGATTTTTAATATAAATATCATGTGGTATTTTTGAATTCGGATATCTATTAGAACCGGAATTTGAAATAGGAAGCTCACTATCAGCATCATCTTCTGTAATTTCAAAATCTAAACCATCTTCCTCTTCTTCATCATTTTCAAAATCAAATAATTCTTTTACTATATCTTTATCATCAAATTCTAGTTTGGATTCAACATTAGCTAAATTTTCTTGTGCTTTAAAGGCTGATAACTTTTCTAAACTTGTAATTATTGGATTTGGTGCAGTTGTCGGATATAATGTTTCTTCCATATTCTGAAGTTGGAAATTAATAAGATCACCATTTTCTCGCAAATCAACCCACATTTTTAATCCATCAAAAGAATTAACGATGTCAATATTACCTAGTTCTTTTGCTTCTTCTAGTAATTTTTTGCAATCTTTGATTTGTCTTTTAATTGTACTTAGAGGAACCCCTCTTTTTTCATTTTTGTTCTTTGTAGTTTTTGTTTTGTCAGGAGTTAAATCAAAATCATTAGTTGGTACGTCACTTGGAAATTTCATTTTTGCCTCACTTTCTTTTTTACAAGTAAAGTTTAGCAACATCTATTTCCTCAAATTCCTCAAATTCCTCAATCGATATTTATTTTGTAAACATCGTTAAAACATTTCCACTCAAAAAGCCTATGACCAGTGTTTGCAACTACCTTCTTATTCAATCTTGATATAAAATTACTTAAATATTTTCTACGTTCTTTATAATTTATTCTTTTTTCTCCATACAGTACATCTAATATTTCTTCAGGTGTAATATATGATTCTCCATTTGATACATAATGTTCAACTAAATTTAAAACTTTTTGCTCTTTTGGGGTATAGTTTTCAGTATACTCTCCATTATTTCCTTTAATTTTTCTTATTAGTGGATTTAGAGAAAGAACAAATTTAACCTCCCAACCTGCATCATCCCAAATATTCATAACATTGTTGGAAGTATACCTAAGAAAGATTTTTGAAATATTAATAAATTTGTTTAAACTATATGCAACAATTACAGGACTGTACTCTAAGGAAAAGATTTTATAGTCGTGTGCATTTTTAGTTGTATCAATACTTTTTAAGAACCTCTCAGAAATTGTTCTCCAAGAGTCTTTATTAACATTTTCATCTATCAATTCATCTCGCATTAGTTCTTTTACATATTCCTTAACATAATCTTTAATGAAGTCATCACAAACAACTCTTTCATCACCTAGATAGAGGTGTTTGACCAATACATAATCATTTTGTTTTAAGTTAAGAATAATAGTATTGTCTTCTTCCGTAAAATCAATTAAACATTTTCCATTTAGGGTGAAAAACTCTTCAAGTTCTGTTTTTAAATCCTGTTTTAAGTCATCTTGCTTTACTTCTATTGAGATGTAATTGTTGAAACTTGTAATACACAACTTACCTAAAATAGCAATTAAAACATTTGGGAGATACGATTTTGGATAATCAGTTAATTCAAATTTATTCATAATTTATTTTTATCACAAATAGCAATGAATTACACTAACTCTAAATTCTCTTATGTACACAAACATAAGGAATTTTGAATATGAAAGAAGATATCTTTACCATTCTTGGAGCAAGTAATCATAGCAAAAATGAACGAGAGCCTAATGACTATTACGCAACTGAACCAAAAGCAGGGGAGTTACTATTAGGGGTTGAACCAGATTTGAATAATATTTGGGAATGTGCATGTGGAGAAGGACATTTAGCAAAAGTTTTTAATAACGCAGGAATACTAGGAAAAGCAACCGATTTGATAAATAGAGACTATGGGGATGTAGAGGATTTCCTATCTAATACAGAACCGTACCATAATGGTGATATTGTAACCAATCCTCCATATAAACTTGCTCAAGAATTTGTTGAACAGGCTTTGCTAAAGGTTGATATAGGGAGAAAAGTATGTATGTTCTTAAAAGTCTTATTCTTAGAGGGAAAAGTAAGAAAAGAACTCTTTGCAAAGTTTCCACCTAAAACTATATATATTTCAAGTTCTCGTATAAACTGTGCTAAGAATGGAGATTTTAAAACTTACAATCAAAGTGCAATCGCTTATGCTTGGTTTGTTTGGGTAAAAGGATATCAAGGTGAAACTGTTATAAAGTGGATTAACTAAATTTATAAGCATGAAATCCTACCTAATTTATGGTATAATACTTGCCAAAAGGGGAATTTCATGCATTTATTTTTCTTAGATGAATCAGGTACAATCGTTCCAGAAACAAAGAAACATACAGATTGCTTTGTTATAGGTGGAGTTATTATTCCAGAAATTCATTGGCATGATATTTATAAAAAGCTTCGAGATATCAAAAAACAGTACAATATTACATCTGAAATAAAATAGCGTTATTTCTCACCAAATAATAAAGATGAAGATAATGGGATGAAACATCTTTCATTTGAGCAAAGAAATGAAGTTCGCTCTAAGCTGTATGAAATTATTACCGCTTACAAATCCATAAAAATAATTTCAACTGTTACAAACATTGAAGAGGCTTACAAACTTCCATATATTAGCAATCAAAATGACCTTTATTGGTATAGTTATAAACAAGCCGTAGAACGTTTTCAATATTATTTACAAGATTTATCTAGAGAATCTGGAGCTGAATTTAACGGACTTGTAATTATTGATAACAGATTATCTTGCGATGATGATAGGTTAAGAACCCTACACCATAAACTTATGATTACAAATCATGAAGGCTACACTCAATTTAATAATTTAATAGAGGGGTTGTTTATTGCACCATCACATCTAAGTGTTGGCGTTCAATTTGCAGATTTAGTTGCAGGTGCAATTTTCAGAAAATATGAAAAGAACGATACTCGTTTCTATGATAAAATTGCAAAATCAATTAGAAACCGAAATGGAAAAGTTGATGGGGTTGGAATTGTAAAATTTCCTAAACAGATATAAAAAGACGTCGAGTTGAGCGAACTCAAACCTGCAAATTCGACGCAGTCTCGACGTATCTACATTATAACATATATCCTTAAAACTTTCAACCCTTATATAAAGTTGCGTTACAACAATCTAGTTATACATCACAATAACCATTATGGTGCATAAGTTTATTGTGAGCAGGACTCCATATTTGTGTCTTATCTATACATGTTTGTTGTTATTTCCATGAGCCTCTATCGTGTCTTTAGGAACAAATTTCAGTTCATAGCCAAATAATTCTGCTATATCCATTAGCTCTGTTATTTTAAATGATGCCCTTGCTAATTTGTTCTGTAAATTAGAATCAGATGCCGAACGACCATAGGCTTCATTAAGTATTCTTGCTAAACGATACACAGATGTATTTTGTTCCTGCAAAAACTCTTTTACAAGCCTTCTAGCTTGCTCTTTTCGTTCTTCTGTTGCTATATATTTGGGTGTTTCTGGATTACTCATTTTGTCCTCCTATTTCTAGTATAACATCATATTTTTATAATTCACGTAAACGTAAAGTTTTATGTTGACAATTTCTCAAAACCGTTGACATTCCTACTAATTAGATACATCATGTTAACGTAAAGCATATAAACAAAAGGAGGTCAATATGACAAACGTAATTTTAACAAACACTAATCTTGAAGACGAAATCAAAACTATTAAAGCTCTTGAAGCAAAATTACAAGAGTTAAAAGAACTTAAAGAAGAAAAAGAAAACCTTATTAAAAAAGTCCTTGATGATGCAAGAATTGAAGAACTTCAAGTTGGAACATTCACAGTCAGATTTACAAATGTTGTAAGAAATGGTTTCAACACATCAGCCTTTAAAAAGAAATATCTAGAATTATATAATGCTTTTATTAAGCAAAGTTCTTACAGAAAATTCAGTATTTCATAATGGGGGAAAAATTACCCCCACCCCAGATAAGCAAAATTTTACTTACCTAATAGAGTCGGAATTTAACAGAATACATATTTTGTTAAATTCATCAAAAACGCTATAAACCAAGACAGCACAAGGGAATTTGGTAATATTAAAAGGGAAATAACACTCTGGATTTATCATATTGTTGTCAAAAGATAAATTCAATTTAACAAAACAAAGGAAACCTGACTATCATGAAGTATGTTCAACCGATAAGGGATAAACAAAAAATCGAAGAAATAAAATCTGTTCTTAAAGAAAACGGAACTAGAGATTTACTTTTATTTTGCATGGGCATAAATACTGGTTTACGAATATCTGATTTATTAAAATTAAGAATTGTTGATGTAAAGAATAAAACTCATGTAGAAGTAAAAGAACAAAAGACAGGCAAAGTTAAGAGATTCCCTATTTTCGGAAACTTACAACTAATGTTAGACGATTATACTAGAAACAAACCATTATCTGATTACCTGTTCAAAAGTAGAAACGGAGAAAACAAGCCAATTACAAGGGTTATGGCTTATTTAATTATAAATAGAGCTTGTCGTAAGTGTGGAATACAAGATAATATCGGAACTCATACATTAAGAAAGACCTTTGGATATCATCATTACCAAAATTTTCATGATGTAGCTATTCTTCAATATTTGCTAAACCATTCTAGCCCATCTATTACCTTAAGGTATATTGGAATTACAGAGGATAACGTTGAAGAAACTTTGCAAAGATTTGAATTGTAGAATTAGTTCAACTCATCAAGCATTAGAAATTTGGGCTCTCTTGATATTTCACTCTTATTTTTATAGGCATTACAGAAATCTTGAATAGTACCTTTTAATGGGAAATTAGGATACTTCTGCATGAAGTTTTCCCAACTCGTTAACCAAGATTTTAGGTTTTCAGGCATATTTACACCGTAATCTTTTCCTTGATATAGTAATGTCTTATAATCTACCCCTTGTCTGTCTTTATCTTCCTTTATCTTAATCAATAGAAAATCCTTGATAGATTGACTTAGATACTTTGAATAATTGTCATAAAGGTACTTATGTTTAATTACCAAAGAACTATAATCATCAAAGCCCCATTCCGTTTTAAATACTGGAGTCTTTGGAGATATTATTTCCATTGACATATTTTTCCCCTCATAAGTAGCTTTATAGGTAATGCCATTAACAGAAACCGTTTGTTTTTGCTCTGCTTCGATTGCCGTATCTGGAGAAATTGCACCACTTGCAAGAGTATCTTCAATATAAAAACCTAAATTACGGTAAAAAATCAAAAAAGTTTTATCTTTCTCTTGTTGCGTAGCATTACTATCCAAAACACTTTTTAATGTTGTTTCATCTGAATTTACTTTCTTTATTATGGCTAACTGTGATGATATTGGAGAAGTTTCAACCTGCGTAACCAATTCAATTTTAGGATATTGTGTCTTTTGATTATCTTCTATATATTGTTGTTCCTGCGTAGTTTGAACTTTTGAATCATTTTTATTTGTTTTTGTTATAGAGAATAAAACTATAACTAGGAATAAAAATATTGCGATGCAAAGAGCTATTAGGACAAAACCTTTACTAAAGTTTATGGTAATAAAGTCTTCTTTACCATAAAGTATTCGTTCTTTTTCTTTTCTATCTAGCATTTATATATCTAATCTCCGACCATAATTATTACCGCTTGCAACTTTTGAAGATGTATTAACCTGTTCACTTAAACCAATAATATCGTCAAGATTAAGAACTTTAAAATTTGGTTTATTGCTTATAAAATCTGCTCCAGATTGAGTAATTCCGGATGATGCAACTAATATTACCTCATTAGCTCCAAAATCATCTTTACAACCCCATAAAGCCCTTATAGGTTCAGGTGGAACAGGATTACGATAATGTTTGCATTGGACAATAGCTCTATAATCTTCTCTTTCAAGAATTATATCTACTCCACCGTCTCCAGAGCCTTTCGTTACCGTTGCCTTATAGCCTAGAAGAGTAAAGATTTTTGCAACTTCTTCTTCAAATCTCCAACCATCTAAATCCCACCACCAAGATTGTTGTCCCCAGTAGCCAGAATTACGCTTCAAATCTCTTTGAGAAAATTGGTGTGGTGAATTAGCATTAAACAATCCACTCCAATACACACAAAAGGCAATGAAAGAAATTAAACAACTCCAACCAAATACCTCAAATGGTAAAATATTACTATTTCCGAGAATATACAAACCATAATTAAGCCCTCCGACAATAGCTACAGAAACGATACACTCTTTCCAAAGCCCACGTTTATTAACTTCAATCAAAAACTTTGTAGTAGCAACGATTGCAGCTATTACGAGGGTTACTAGTTCATAAAATGTTCTATAATCTGGTTTTCTGGACATGTTATACCCTTATATATCAATTTTTCGTACATTATTTTGAGGTTCCTCTAACGAATCGAAAACATCTAATAAACTAAAACAGTTTTGTATAAAGGTTTCAAGAGGTTGATTCTTCCAAATTGATAAGTCTTTTTTCAGTATGTGTACCAACCTTTCACCACATAAAGATTCTATTTGTTCAATACACCTCTTTTCATCATTATCATTCTTTGCGGAATGTGCTCCCGCCAAAAAATCGACTAAGGCATGTTCCCTATCTTCTAACTTTAAATAACAAATTCCTCTAGTACAAAATAAAAAACTTGCAAGGTTATATTCTTGTAAGTTTAAAACCAATTCAATTGCTTTTGTAAAACTAACTAACGCATCTTGTAACTTATTCAAGCTCATATACATAATACCTTGTATCTCAAGACATTTTATCAATTGATAGTCATCCTTAGTCCTTTTTATAACCTTATTTATCATAGGGAGAAGCTTTAAAGCCTCTCCTTCGTTATCTTTATCATAAATTGTAAGAATTCCAGAGAATGCATAGTCATTCACATAAAAATTAACAACATCATAGATAGTTAAATTATCTATTGTCATCAAATCTTCAGTCTCTTTGCACAAAGACATTACTTCTTTTTCATTATCCACTCCTATTGAAAATTTAAACAAAAAACAAATTAATGCTTCGTGATTTAGAAGCATTGCAATAGATAATTCTCTCTTCCACAACGAATCTTGTAACATATAATGACAGGTTGCAAGACAAAAAAATGTATCGGTAAGCATCTCTTGAGAGATATCGTCCTCCATACAAATTAGAGTGAGATAGTAATCATTGATAGCACATTCAAAATTGTTTAATTTATTATAAATACTTGCTCTTTGATAATACAATAACCAATAAGCTTCAGGATTATATTTTATGGCATTCTTATAATCATTTAACGCCGACTCATATTGACCTAATTTATTATATGCAAATGCTCTGTTATTATAATAGCTTGCCTCTTCTGGCTCAATGGTTATAGCTTTATCAAAAAACTTTATTGCAAAGTTATATTCTTCTTTGTCTAAATATTTCCATCCTATAGTGTTAAGTTTTTTAGCATCATTTGTGTTTTCTAACTCTTCATTTTCTCTGTTAATATATTCTTTGCTCATTCGTTCTTTTCCTTCCTCAATTTGTGTATTTACTTTTAGTCTGAAAATCAAAAATCAATATTACGTCCTCCTCTTGTATTTTTGTTTGATAATGATATATCACTAGAAGGAGTTCTATCTTCACACGTAGTAGCTGCAACTGCTCTTACATTAGCCCATTCCCTTATACTTTCTATTTGTTCTTGTTGTGTTACAGATAAAGGAACCGTATTTGAAATGGATTTATACAAGTCCTCACGCTTCAATACCCTATCTTCAGAATATGCATCAAAAACTGCAGATATAATTACTTGTTCTATTTCAGCACCAGCAAAGCCATCAGTCATATTAACTAAAGTATTTATTAAATTTTCACTTACATCAAAAGATTCCGAAACACTACCTTTTAAAATTTTTGTTAAATGTAACTTAAAAATAGTTGCTCTTTCTTTCGCTGTAGGTAAATCTACAAAAAATATTTCATCAAATCTGCCTTTTCTTAACATCTCTGGCGGTAATAGGCTTATATTATTTGCTGTAGCTATAACAAAAACAGGTAATGTCTTTTCTTGCATCCAAGTTAGAAAAGTTCCAAATATTCTTTTGCCAATAGAATTTTCATTTTGGTCAAAACCTTTTTCAATTTCATCTATCCACAATATAGATGGAGCAACAGCTTCTGCTGTTTTTATAGCTTTCCTAATATTCTCTTCTGACCCACCAACCCATTTATCAAACAATTTTCCTGCATCAAGACGTAATAATGGCAGTTTCCATAAACTACTCATGGCTTTTGCTGTTAAAGATTTACCACATCCAGGAACACCTGTTATTAAAACCCCTTTTGGAGCTGGCAAATTATATTTATCATGAGCTTTTCCAAGCCAAGAATTATTACGTTTTATCAACCAATGTTTAAGATTTTCTAAGCCACCTACATCCTCCATTTTTAAATCTGTTTTTATAAATTCAAGAATTCCTGTCTTCTTAATAACTTGGCATTTTTCATCCATAATAATATCTAGTTCTTCCAATGAAAGATGTTTTCGTTCAACCATGGCTCTTGCAAAGGCATTTTCAGCTTCTTGTAAAGTCAGCCCTTGTGCTGTTTTGGCAAAAAATTCTCTTTCTTCATCCGTTAGTGTACAATTATCACCTAAATTTGTTTCAATCATAGAGTTTAATAGGTCTTTGATTTCTGAAACATTGGGTAAGGCAAAATCAAAAACAGTTACATCTTTCTGCAATTCTATTGGAAGTTCTAATATTGGAGCAATAATTACAATATTTTTGACATATATAGAACTTCGAATACTACTTGCTACATCTCTGAAAACTCTCTTTATATCTCTATTATCAGAAAGAGTAATACTTGTTGGAGACAAATTACTATGAATATCTTTTAATATCAATATTGCATTTTCATTAAATTCATTGAATTTTTCAATAGCATCAATTGCATTTAAAGAACCCTCCACAGGTCTTAAACTATTTAAGTTTATAAGTCCAGTTGTAGAACTCCACATATAAACAGTTCTTAAAGTTTTAATTACTTCAATATTTCCTGCAATTTGTTGAATAGTGTTAGTAACCCTATTTTCTTCCCACGATTCTATATAAATTATAGGAAATCTTGCCTTGAATAAATTGGCTAATTGTTCTTCTGTCTCTTTTAAACTGTTCATCATAATCCTTTATTTATTTTAATAAGTTACGAAACTCATTTAAGATTTCAGTTGAAGCTTCATTTTGTTCTGTTTGTTCTCTCTGTAACCTTTCATTAATTTCTCGGATACTACTGCTTGCACTCATTATTGGAGGTTGTTGAGTTAACTGGTTTTCGGCATCATTTAACCAAGACATAGCTATACTAAAAAATGGAGAGCCAAACCTATCTTGATATCTATCTATTAATTCTCTTCTAAGATGAGTAACTTGCTCTAGTGTAATATTTGTAGACATTTTTCTTCCTTTCTTATAAACTTATGCACCATTTTATCTAAACGGGTGCAAAAACTACTACTCGCTCATGATAGCACGTAATATAAAAAAATAAAGGGTGTATAAATAAAGATTAAGAAAAATACCGTACAAGAGAAACTCTCTACTCGTACGGTATTTTGTTGTTTTACACCAAAATAGATATTCTGTTGTATTTGTTAATGATGTATATTGCTTTTGTTATAGTTCAAAGTTTTTATACGATTCGTCCAATTCTTCTTGTGCAATGCCGATATAACGCATCGTTATTGACGGAGAACTATGATTAAATATTTTTTGTAGCAAAGCAACATCATGAAATTTCTTATAGTGATGATAACCAAAGCTTTTACGTCCACTATGCGTTCCGTAATTACCCTGTAGCCCGACTTTTTTACAAGCATCATTAATAAACCTATACACCTGCGACCTATCTAATCGACAATGCTTTTTACCCACGAAAAGAGGTTCATCATCTGTAATTGAATAAGTCCTACTTCTTTCATACAGTAGATATTGCTTAATTAGTCCTTTTAGTTTCTCATTCAGAGGAAATCTTTTGTACTTACCTGTCTTTTTCTCTATTATTTCAACATATTGCTTATTCTTGACATCTTCTACATTTAACTTTAAGACATCAGATATTCTAAGCCCACTATTACAGGTAAATACAAATATCAACTGATTACGCAAACTATGTTTTGCTAGATACTGTTCAACAGCCTCAATGTCTTTCTTATCTTTTATTGGTTCTACTAAGTTCTTCATCTCTTTTACACCCTTTCTGCTCTTTTGTGCATTAAAGAATGTAAAAAAGGTAATATCTGGAATCAAGCAAGATTAGAGGGAAAAGTCTCAGTAACTCAACTTAATGAAAGTCATCTGAGGTTGTACATACGCATTGGTTACAATAATCATACTTTTGTTAAGTGCTATTTATTACTTAGTTATAATCAATCTTATTTATCTCTACATAGTTAAATAAGGAACCTTACAGAGTGGTAAAAATTTTTACTTCTAATTATTAAAATATTTTAATTCCTAAAATTATATATTATCTCTCTATGTACTATCGTATCTACATTAGAGGTTATTTAAAAGCTAAAATAAAAAAGGATATTATATAATAATAGATATTAAGCAACCAATTAATGCCAATTACACAATTACTGCATTTATTCTATTACTTAACCTTGTTTTAAAATCTTCAAGATGCTCTTCTTCCCATATAATAATATTCTTATGGTTTATGTCAAAATGGACTTTCTCAATATTTTTATCTGGCACACCCTCTAACCATTTTTTATGGCAAGTATATATTACAGGTAAACCTAACCCTT
>OBLI01000703.1_pt1 | contig 34884 bp, 26 predicted proteins | sample 1519701 | NCBI WGS metagenome assembly OBLI01 (sample SAMEA3663005, study PRJEB22513) | pig gut metagenome | biome: pig gut; feature: pig-associated habitat; material: faeces | place: France | collected 2012 | reverse complement strand
GATGGTTTTTCAAAACAATGCCCGTGATTTTTTCGAACCACGGGCAACGTTTTTGGAGCTGTTTGCTGTTAGAGTTTCAAGGGGGTGCCTCGGTAGAAATCGAGGATCTTCGCCCGGAAGATAAAGTCGTACTTGGCTTGTGCCTGCTCCGCCAAGCTCTGGGCATATTTGGTCTTCGCCTCGTTGAACTCGAAGACGGTGCTCTTTCCGGCCGCATAGCGCACCTGGGCATAGTCGAAGGCCTCCTTGCTGGCCGCTACGCTCTTGTCGGAGGCTTGGTATTTCTCTTGGGCCGCCGTCGCGTTATAGTAGGCCTGCTGGATCTCTTTGTAGAGCGTCTTCTTGCTGTTTTCCAGCATCAACTGCTGGTTGTTGATCCCGATGCGAGCCGAGCGCACGCTGTTGCGCACCTGAAAACGGTTGAACAGCGGGATGGAGAGCGAGAAGCCGACGATCTTCTGCCCGTTCTGCTTCAACTGATCGCCAAAAGAGCGGGTATCGGCAAACTCACCGCCCATGCTGGTGTGGTAATAACCGTTGCTGTAGGAGGCACCGAAGTTGAGCTTGGGGTAATAGCCCGCCTGCGCCACTTTCAGCATCCGCTTTTGGCTCTCCAACAGATACTCCTGCTCCTTGATCTGCGGTTTAAAGGTCACCGCCTGATCGAAGATAGTTTCCGGGGGCAGGATGCTGCTCATGTTTTCTGCCACGGCATCGGTGATTTGCGGGGTCACGATGTCGAACGAGCGATCGCTCCGCTCTAACTCCAAGCTCTGTGCCAAGTCGAGCAGTGCCAACTGCACATTGTTAGCTGCTTCGGTGAGCGTCACCTCATCTTTCGCCAACTGCGCCTTGATGTCGTAAAGCTGCGAGAGGGGCACCTTGCCGGCATCGACCATCGCCTCTGTTTTAGCCACCTGCTCCTTATCCAAATCGACTTGCAATTGTGCCACCCGCTGCAACTCCTTGTTGTAGAGCACCTGCAGGTAGTAGGAGGCGATGTTGATCGCCAAATCCTCCTTTGCCTTGTTCAGGCTCTCGATCGCCGCTTGCAGGTCGAGCTTACGGGCCGCAATGTCGTTCGGAATCTTGAAGCCATCAAAAATAGGCATATCCAGATTGATGTTGAAGGTGGTGTTGGAGGCGTTCTGATCCACGATCACGCCACTCTTCGAGGTGGAGCGCCCGAACTGGAAGCTCTGCCCCATGTTGGCATTCACCGCCGGCAGCCAACTGTGCTTGCTGGTGTGCAGCTCCACCTTGCGTGCCTCCTGCTCCTCCACTTTCTGTTTCAACTGGACGCTGTTGGCGTAGGCATAGTCGATGCAAGCCTCCAAGCTCCAAGGAGCCGTTTGCTCTTGCGCCACCGCCGACGTAGTAGCGAGGGTAAGGGAAAATAGTCCCCATAGTATTGTCCGTTTCATGCGCTATCAATTTACTGTTGCATCCGCTTTTTTCTCCTTCTCTTCCGCTTTCTTGTTCGGATCAACCGCCGAGCCACGCACCTTGTCCTGCTCGGTCAGCCCCTCCTTGATCTCGATGTTGATGCCATCCGAGAGGCCCACCTGCACCTGCCGACGCTCGAACAATTGCTCCGGCTGCTCCTGCTTCACGATCTGCACGAAAGCAGAATCGCCACTGAACTCGATCGTGCTCTCCGGAATGGTCAGCACGTTCTCCACCCGCTTCAAGACAATCTCCGCATTGGCACTATACCCCGCACGAATAAAGGCATCCGACGGAATGGTCACCGCCGCCTTGATCTCAAACTGAATAGCGCCGTTCTTCTCCACACCCTTCGGAGAGACATACTCCAACCGTGCGTCGAAAGTGCGGCTCTCCATCGCTCCGACCGTCAGCTTGATGGGCATTCCCTCGTGAATGCGTCCGATCTCCGTCTCATCCACATTGCCTTTGAAAATCATATCGCCCATATCGGCTACGGTAGCAATGGTCGTTCCATCGTTGAAGTTGTTCGCCTGGATCACGGAGTTACCCACCTTCACGGGAATATCGAGAATCATACCGGTGATCGTGCTTCGGATTTGCGTCGTACTCGATACGTTAGAGTTCTTGGCGATACCGTCGCGGATGATCTCCAACGCACTCTGCGCATTGTCTCGCTCCTCGACCGCCTTCAGGTAGTTCGCCCGGCTCACGTCGAAATCCTCCTGGGCAATCACCCCCTTCTGGAAGAGCTGCTCGTCGCGCTTATAGGTCTCCTCCACCTGCTTCAACGAGATCTCCGCCACATTCACGCGGCTCTCGGCACTGTTGAGCTGCACCATCTCGGGGATCACCTTGATCGTAGCGATGATGTCGCCCGCCTGTACCATCTGACCCGCCTCTTTCCGCAGCTCGGCGATGATGCCGGAGATCTGCGGTTTGATCTCCACCTCGTAGCGTGGCTCCACATTACCCGTCGCCACCGTCTTGGTCTCCACCGTCTCCCGCTTCGGCGAGACAATCTCATAGACCGTTACCTCCGGTTGCGATTTCTTCCACAAAAAATAGAATGTACCCACAACCACTGCACCAATGCCCGTGAAGAGGGCGATGCGTAAACTCTTTCTAATCCATTGTTTCTTCATGACAACAATATGCTTTCAAAATTCAAAACTCAAAATTCAAACTTTCTATTCGTTCTATTCTTCCCGTATCGCGTCGATCGCCTTGATCTGCATCGCACGCCAAGCAGGGATCAATCCCGCCAGCAGTCCCGCCAAGAGCAAGATAAAGGTAGCGGCCAATGCCACTTGCAGACTCACCGCAGGATGCAACAGCATACTCTCGCCCTCCGGCTCACCGATCAAGCGATCCACGCCATCCAAGAGGAAGACACCGGCACTCAATCCCGCCAAACCTGCCAACGCCGTGATCAACAAGCTCTCGCTCATGATTTGCGAGATGATGTTCCAAGGCTTGGCACCCAATGCCCGGCGCACGCCAATCTCTTTCGTACGCTCCTTGACCGTCACCATCATGATGTTGCTCACACCAATGATGCCCGCCAACAGCGTGCCTATACCCACAATCCACACCAAGATGTCAATACCCATAAAAAGGTTGTTGAAGGTCTCGAACTGCGCCGCCAAGTTGATCGCAGAAATGGCTTGCGGATCGGTCGGGGAGATATAGTTTTGCTCCTTGATGATACTTTTGATCTTGTTGATCACCGGCAGCATCTCTACGTCCGGTTCAGCCGCCACACAGAGGAAATGGATGATGTCTCCTTGGTTCAACGTCTGCTGCATGGTGCTGAAAGGCAGGAGCACGCACTCCTCCGAACGACCACCGATGTTCACGCCAGAAGCTCGCTGCTGCACCACGCCCACCACTTGATAGTAGATGCCATTCACCCGGATATACTTACCGCAGGGATCCTCATCCTTGAAGAGCACCTCCTTCACCTTGATACCGATCACACAGACCTTACGATGCTCCCGCTCGTCCATCTCGTTGAGCAACCGCCCATCGTGCAACCGTTGCGTCTCGATCTTGAAATAGTCAGGATGGATGCCCTTCACGTTGAAACTGCCACTCATCATGCCATAGACAATGTTCTTGTCCGAACTGTTTCCCCAGATGATCGGGGAGATCGCCGCCAGCTCCTTCACCTCCCGCCGGATGCTCTCCACATCGCGGTTGCGCATGTCCCACTGCCGTCCCTTGTTGAATCCCTTATACGATTCGCTGGTGCGATCCGCAAAGAAGAAGGCAGAATTGGTCGCAAAGCCATTGACACTCTTCATGATGCCATTCTGCATGCCTCGACCGGAACCTAACAGAATCACCAGCATCAGGATGCCCCAGAAGACCCCAAAGCAGGTCAGCAAACTGCGCGTCTTATTGCGGGTGATGGTCACCCAAATCTCTGTCCATCTGTCTAAATCAAACATACTCATTCCTCCTTTCTTACTCCGCCCGCATCGCCTCAATCGCCGTCACATGAGTCGCTTTCCGTGCTGGGAAATAGCCCGCTAACACGCCAGCCACGATAATCAACAGATTCGCCGAGAGCGCAATACCCAGATCTACCGTTGGGTTGCGGAAAATCGAGAGATCCTCTCCCATGTTCTCCCCGGCCTGCTGCGCAGCTTGCGCCGTCTCCATCGCCGAGTTGATCAACTCCGTCACCCCAATGCCCGCTACCATACCCACATAGCCAAACACTGCCGTCACCAAGATAGACTCCGTGATCACCAATCCCAAGATCGAGGCCGGCTTGGCCCCTAATGCCTTGCGAATACCAAACTCCTTGGTGCGCTCCTTCACGGTGATCAGCATGATGTTGCTCACGCCCACGATACCCGCCATCAAGGTGCCGATACCAATGATCCAGATGAACAGCGTAATCGCATTCACCATATTCCCAAACATCTGGAACTCCGAAGCCATGCTCCAAAAACCAATCGCATTCTCATCGCTGGGATCATACTGGTGGCGACGAGCCATCCAAGCCCGGAACCGCTGCTCAAAGGCTTTGTTTGCCTCCTCCGTGTCGAGTCCATCTACGGCAAAGGTGATATAGCCAAAGCCATACCCTTTGTTATAAAGCATCTGGGCCACCGTGAAAGGGATATAGGCAGGAGCGTTATTACTCTTGTTATCATCATTATAGACACCGACTACCTGAAACATGCTGTCGCCATAACGTACATATTTGCCCACAGGAGATTCCTTGCGGAACAGCACCTCCGCCATACGGGGACTCAGCACGATCACTTTGCGGCATTCCCGCATGTCCTGCTCATTGATGAAGCGACCATTCTTCGTATCGACATTCACATAGCGGATCTGCGCATAGTCGGGAGAGACACCATTGGTCTCTCCTGTCAGATATTCCCGATTATAGCTGATCGTATCACTATGAGAGATTGAGGCAGAGACTAAGCTCACCTCGGGGAAAAAGATTTTCAAGTCCGTCAAGTCCTCTTCCTTGAAGTTGATCCGCCGATTCTCTTGCATCCCTTTCCAAGGTTTAGTCGTATAGCGTGTCCACGACTCCACACTGTTGGTAGCGAAGTTTCGAAAATTATAGAAAATGCCATTCCGCAAACCGTTGCCCGCTCCCAGCATGACAATCAGCATAAAGATGCCCCATGCCACGGAGAAACCGGTCAAGAAGGTACGTAGCTTGTTCTTCTGGATGGTGCTCCAAATCTCCCGGAAGTTGTCAAAATCAAACATGGCCCTGCCCTTTCTCTATCTTCCAGATCAGCCCATCCTTCACCCGGACAATCTTGTCCGTCGCATCCGCCACCGATTGCTCGTGGGTGACAATCACCATCGTCATCCCCTCCAAGTTCACCTGACGCAGGAGCTGCATCACCTCCACGGTCGTCTTACTGTCCAACGCACCGGTCGGCTCATCGGCCAGGATGATGCGGGGCTTGGCAATCAACGCCCGGGCAATCGCCACACGCTGCTTCTGTCCGCCACTCATCTCGTTGGGCATGTGCTCTGCCCAATCCTTCAAGCCCACCATATCCAAGTATTCCAACGCCATCGCATTGCGCTTCTTACGGCTCACCCCTTGGTAGTAGAGTGGCAAGGCCACATTTTCCATCGCATTCTTGAAAGAGATCAAGTTGAACGACTGGAAGATAAAGCCAATCGTACGGTTGCGGATCTCCGCCGCCCGACTCTCGCTCAGGTCCTTGATCAACTGCCCATTCAGCTTATAGGTGCCGCTGTCGTAGGTATCCAAGATGCCCAATATATTTAATAAGGTAGATTTGCCGGAGCCGGAAGCTCCCATGATGGAGACCATCTCCCCCTCTGCCACGTCCAGATCAATGCCTTTCAAGACATGCAATGGAGCACCGTTGTTATACGTTTTGTTAATCCCTCTCAGTTCAATCATCATGACTATACCTTTTATGTTTATTCATTAGACGCACGCAACGACCAATAGGTTACGCCATCCTTGCTTCTTTTGCTCGCCACAAAAGTATGTATTCTTTATATACCTTGTATCGCAAAGTACTACTATTTAATCTAACTTAACATGAAAGGAGGCGTACCCCAACCAGTCCTGCGCTTTCCAGGACTGGAATTTTGTTTTTGCAGCGTTATTCGTACCTTTGCGCCGTGCGCACCGATAAAGGGTGTGCAGACAGATCAGATGGAACCATTCATTCACCTACATGTACATACCCAATACTCCCTGCTCGACGGACAAGCCTCCATCGACGCATTGATCGACAAAGCGTCTAAAGATGGGATGCGGGCTATCGCCGTAACCGACCACGGCGTGATGTTCGGCATCAAGGAGTTTTTCAACAAAGTCAACAAGAAAAACAGCAAGCCGCAAGGTGTGATTAAGGATAGCGAGAAGGCCTTGAAACCCCTCTTGGCCAAAAGCGACCCCACCGCCGAAGAGCAGCAACAGATCACGGAGTTGCAGGAGAAGATCGCCGAAGCGAAGGCTTCCATCTTCAAACCGATTTTAGGATGTGAATGCTATTGCGCACGAAACGGTCGCCATAGCAAGTTGGCCACCCAAGACGACCGCAGCGGATGGCACCTGATCGTGCTGGCCAAGAACAAGAATGGCTACAAAAACCTGATCAAGATGGTCTCTCTCTCTTGGACAGAGGGCTTCTATGGTCGCCCGCGTATCGACAAGGAGCTGTTGGAGAAATACCACGAAGACCTGATTGTCTGCTCCGCCTGCTTGGGCGGTGAGATCCCGCAACTGATCCTGAAAGGACAGCTCGACAAGGCAGAAGCGTCGGTGCTCTGGTTCAAGCAGCTGTTTGGCGAGGATTATTACTTAGAGATGCAGCGCCACGAGACGCATGATCCGAATGCCGACTGCACCATCTATCCACATCAGGTAGAGGTGAATAAGGTGCTGGTAGAACTGGCGCGTAAACACAACATCAAGCTGATCGCCACCAACGATGTACACTTCGTGAACGCCGATGACGCAGAGGCCCATGACCGACTGATCTGCTTGAGCACCGGCAAAGACCTGGACGATCCGAAGCGTATGCGCTACTCTAAGCAGGAGTGGATGAAGACTACCGCCGAGATGAACGCCATCTTCGCAGATATTCCGGAGGCACTGAGCAACACGTTGGAGATTGCCGACAAGGTGGAGTTCTACTCCATCGATAGCGGTCCCATCATGCCGACCTTCAACATCCCCGAATCGTTCGGCACGGAAGAGGAGTATCGGAAACGGCTGACCGAAAAGGATCTTTTCGATGAGTTTACCCGAGACGAGAACGGCCAGGTAGTGCTGAGCGAAGAGGATGCCAACGCCAAGATCAAGAAACTGGGCGGCTACGATAAACTCTACCGTATCAAATTAGAGGCTGACTACTTGGCGAAGCTAACCTATGATGGTGCCAAGCCGCTCTATGGCGATCCCTTGAGCGAGGAGGTGAAAGAGCGCCTCAACTTCGAGCTGCACATCATGAAAACGATGGGTTTCCCCGGTTACTTCTTGATCGTGCAAGACTTTATCCGGGCCGCACGTGAAGAGTTGGGTGTATCTGTCGGACCGGGTCGTGGTTCAGCGGCCGGTTCAGCAGTGGCCTATTGCTTAGGAATCACCAAGATCGACCCCATCAAATATGACCTGCTGTTTGAGCGTTTCTTAAATCCGGATCGTATCTCCTTGCCGGATATTGATACCGACTTCGATGATGACGGACGTGGCGAGGTGCTGCGCTGGGTAACCGATAAATATGGCGCAGAGCGTGTGGCGCACATCATCACCTACGGCACGATGGCTACGAAATCGGCCATCAAGGATGTAGCGCGTGTGCAAAAACTTCCCTTGGCGGAATCCAATCGCTTGGCCAAGTTGGTGCCGGATAAGATTCCGGACATGAAGAAATTCAAGCTGGGCGATGCCATCAACTATGTGCCCGAACTGCGAGAAGCAGCCAATGGTCCTGATCCGTTGGCACGCGACACCTTAAAATACGCACAAAAGTTGGAGGGCAACGTGCGCAACACCGGCGTGCATGCCTGTGGTGTCATCATCGGCCGTTACGACATCTCCGATGTGGTGCCAGTCAGCACCGCCAAAGATAAAGACACCGGCGAAGAGATGCTGGTCACGCAATACGAAGGCTCCGTCATTGAGGAAACCGGCCTGATCAAGATGGACTTCTTGGGCTTGAAGACACTCTCCATCATCAAGGAGGCCATCGAGAATGTGCGACTGACCACCGGGAAGGATTTGGACATCGATCACATCAGCTTGGAAGATCCGGCTACCTATAAACTCTATTGCGAGGGGCGCACCACCGGTACGTTCCAGTTCGAGTCTGCCGGTATGCAGAAATACCTGAAAGAGCTGCAACCCTCCAAGTTTGAAGACTTGATCGCCATGAACGCCCTCTATCGTCCGGGCCCGATGGATTACATCCCCTCGTTCATCGCCCGTAAGCAGGGACGGGAGGAGATCAAATATGACATCCCCGTGATGGAACGTTATCTGAAAGATACCTACGGCATCACGGTCTATCAAGAGCAGGTCATGTTGCTGTCTCGTCTGTTGGCCAACTTCACCCGTGGCGAGAGCGATGCTTTGCGTAAGGCTATGGGTAAGAAACTGATCGACAAGATGAACCACCTGAAAGGTAAGTTCATGGCGGGCGGTCAAGCCAACGGCTACAAAGAGGAGACACTCAACAAGATATGGGCCGATTGGGAGAAGTTCGCCTCGTATGCCTTCAACAAGAGCCATGCGACCTGCTACTCGTGGGTGGCTTACCAGACTGCCTACCTCAAGGCCAACTATCCTTCGGAATACATGGCGGCGGTCTTGAGCCGAAGTTTGAGTAACATTGTCGATATCACGAAGTTCATGGATGAATGCAAGGCGATGGGCATCCAGGTGCTGGGTCCTGACGTGAATGAGTCTATCCTGAAGTTCAGTGTCGATCAGCATAAGAACATCCGTTTTGGATTAGGAGCCGTGAAGGGAGTCGGCGAATCGGCAGTGCAGAACATCATCGAGGAGCGCAAGCTGCATGGCCCCTATCGAGACATTTTCGATTTTGTGGAGCGTGTCAACTTGAGCAGCTGCAACAAGAAGACGGTCGAGTCGTTGGCCTTATCCGGCGCATTCGATAACTTTGGAATCCAACGCGAGCAGATCTATGCCGAGAATGCCAAAGGCGAACAATTCCTCGACACGCTTATCCGCTACGGCAACAAATACCAGATGGACAAGACCACCGCAGCCAACACACTCTTCGGTGCGGATGAATTTGTTGCGATCGCCAAGCCGGAGATTCCCACCTGTGAACGCTGGAGCGACCTGGAGCGATTGAACAAAGAGAAAGAGCTGGTAGGTATCTACCTCTCCGCCCACCCGTTAGACGAGTATCGCATCATCTTGCAATATGTCTGCAACACCGGCACAGTAGAACTCAATGACCGAGAGACCCTACAAGGGCGTGAGATCCTGCTGGGTGGCATAGTGACGGGATTCCGCGAGGGCATGACGAAAACAGGCAAACCCTTTGGCATCTTGAAACTGGAAGATTTCTCCGGCAGTGGAGAGATTGCGCTCTTCGGACAGGATTACATCGACTATGGACGCTACGGCAAGATTGGCATGTATCTGTTGGTTGCCGCACGGGTAGAACCCGGACGATGGGATCCGAAGAAGTTAGACTTCAAGATCGGCTCCATCCGGCTGCTGCAAGATGAGAAAGACAAACTGATCGAAAAGATCAGCATCATGGTTCCTATTCATGGGTTAGACGATCCGACAATTGGCGAGCTATCCGCCCTGATCAAGAAGCATCCGGGCAACAGTCTGCTCTATTTCAAAGTGGTAGATGCCGAACATAATATCACGTTGAATCTGTTCGCTCCGAAAACCAAAATACAGGTGACACGAGATCTGGTGGACTATCTTGCCGGGAATGAGAATATTGATTTTAAAATTAATGGCTGATAGGTTACAGTAGCAAAAGAATTTGTACTTTTGGCCCCGCAAAGAGCATGACAATAAATAAAGCAATCATATATAAATCAATAAACACATGGCATTACAAATCACAGATGCGAACTTCGCAGAGACATTGAATGAGGGTAAACCAATGGTGTTGGACTTCTGGGCTGAATGGTGTGGTCCGTGCCGCATGGTTTCACCGATTATCGACGAGCTGGCCAATGAGTACGCCGGTCGAGTAAACATCGGTAAAATGAATGTGGATGAGAACGACGATGTCGTTGCCCAATTTGGTATCCGCAACATCCCGACTGTCTTGTTTTTCAAAGATGGACAAATGGTAGATAAGATCGTAGGCGCAATGCCGAAAGACAAGTTTGTCGCAAAGATTGAGTCTTTACTCTAATACAAGCGTAAAGAGATCGTCAACCAAACAAAAGAGCCGCTGCAAAAGCTGCGGCTCTTTTGTTTGGTTAGTTCTGTCCACACCCACTTACAGGGTACGTCCTTTGAACACATTCGATTGAGCATAGGGATAAAGTTCTCCGTCGAACGAAATCATGTTGCTATTGAAATTCGGATAGACCGTTGCACGGCAACGATTCGTACCCTTCGTCATACGGAAGCTGACACGCGCTGAGATACCTGTGCCCTGCACCTGAAACTCATACGTGATATTCCCATTCTTGTCTGTTTTCGACTCAATATGGGAAGCATTGCCTTCCACAGTGATACCTCCCATTCCATTCGGGCCACTGATCACGCTATTCGTAGCCAGCTGAACCGTGGCCTTTCCATCTTTCAACGAGACAAAGTTCGTCGTGCTCGAAACATACTCGGAGCGACCTCGTTTAAACTCCACCCGTGTAGCCTCCAACACAAACTCCTGTTGCTCAAGAGCCTTCACCGCCAAGGCATACTTGGCATTCAGCTCGGCCTCCTCAGCAGCTTTCTTTGCCGCTTTCTCTGTCTTCTTGTCCACCTTTTTGCCAGTGGTCTGCGCTTGTGTCATTCCGATACCGCCGCCTATCAGCAACAGCATCAACGCTAAAATCAATCGTTTCATATACTTAATTATTATAATTGATGTGCTTCTCAACTACTAAACAGTGAGCGAAGATAATGTTAATTAGAAAAAAGAGGCATCTCTCGATGCCTCTTTCTACAAACTAAATGATAAAAAATATGTGGGGAAGGTATTAATTCAAATTCGTCAAGTTAGAAACCGAACTATCCTCAACAAAGGAAACAGGAGCCGCCAAGAGGCTCTTATCCGTATTGTACTTCAACGTAAAGGTTTTATCACCCTCGTAAGTCTTTACTTTCACACGCAACTCAACCGTCTCCCCCTTCGTATCGGGCAAGGAAGAGAGATTGAAAGCTACACGTCCGGCCGCAGAGTAGTAAGCGGGATCGTCGAAAGCATTGTGGCGGAACTCCAATGAATAGGGGTCATTTTCCGCATCTGTCTGCAACAGGTTGATGAAATGCGCCTTTTGGCCACCCCAATTGGTGATGAAATAGACATTCAGATAGCCATCGCCCACCCAAATGCTGGACTCGTTCGGAATGCTCACTGGCGAAGTGCCATAGATAGAATCATTGGCCGCTCCCTCATTCTTGGCAATCGGTTTCGTCAAGATATCGTGGATCGCATTGACTTTAACATAATAAGCGAAGCCTCCCAAGTTACTCTGCGTAGAATCGCCCAGAATAGTGAAGTTCACATACGCCCGCTGATCTACCTTGGGCTCATAATTGGGATAATTGGTCGCAGCTGGCCAAAGCGTCTCACCATTGTCGAGACGCAAGAAATAACTATTGTCTCCCTGCGGAACTACAGTAGCCACCGCTACCCACATATCGTCTAACGAATAACTATTGTCATCGTCATCTAAACATGAGGGTAACAGAACCATCATACAAGCCATGCATACTAACCAGAAAAAATACTTTACGTTTTTCATATCGTTTTATCTCCTTTTTTAATGATCTCACAAGGGTAGATGCAATCGGACGAAAAAGGCTGCAAAACGATCTAATAAAAGTTGTTAATCGACAACCAGCTATCACTGCCCGTAACAGCCGGGTTTACTGAGCTCGTAAAGCCGCGATCATGCCTTGTGCTGCACGTCGGGAGGCACCCGGCTCACCCAATCGCTCGATGACCTCATCATAGCCCGCCAACATACGTTGGCGATAAGCCGGATCCCGCACGATTCGGGCCAGCTCCGCATGGATGTTCTCCTCGGAAAAGCGAGCACCGAACAGTTCCTGTACAATCTCCCGACCACCGATCAGGTTAACCAAAGAGATAAAAGGCGTATGGAAGAAATGCTTGAAGATAAAGCTGGCCAAACGGCCAGCCGCCACATAATAGCACACCACTTGGGGCACTCGGAACAGGGCGGTCTCTAACGTAGCCGTACCCGAGGTCACCAATGCTACGTCGCTATGCAGCAACAGATCATAGGTCTGGCCATAGACAATCTGGGCTGAGGATTCTGCTAAGAAAGGGGTGTATAAAGCGGGATCAATCCCCGGTGCACCTGCAATCACCGGTTGGTAAGCAGGAAAGGAAGCGGCAACCCGCAGCATCGTCGGAAGGTTGGAACGAATCTCCTGCTTACGGCTACCGGCTAAAAGCGCTAAAAGCGGACGATCAGTCTGCAAACCTGCGGCTTGGCAAAAGGTCGCTCGATCCACCGCTTGCTTCGTCCGATAGTCAGCTACCGCATCCACAGAGGGATTGCCCACGTAATGCACTGGATAATGCAACCGTTCAAAGAAGGCCGGTTCAAAGGGTAAGATACAGAACATCTGATCCACGTAACGCCGGAAATCCTTGATGCGATACTGTTTCCAGGCCCATATCTTCGGTGAGATGTAATAATAGACCGGAAGCCCCAACTGTTGCTTCACGAACTTTGCAATCTTTAAGTTAAACCCCGGATAGTCGATTAGGATCACAACATCGGGTTGATAGCGACGAATATCGGCTTGACAGGTACGCATATTGCGCATAATTGTACCTAAGTTTCGCAACACAGGGAGAATACCCATGAAAGCCATCTCCCGGTAATGCTTCACCAACGTACCGCCTACTGCGGCCATCAAGTCGCCTCCTAAGAAACGGAACTCTGCTTGGGAATCCTCTTCCCGCAACGCTTTCATCAGGTTGGAGGCATGTAAATCGCCGGAGGCCTCGCCCGCTATCAGGTAATATCGCATCAGCCGATTAGAGTTGCCACTCGCGGAGTGTGTTCATGAAATCGTAGTCCGTCACATCCACCTTGCAGGGAACCAAGGAGGCATACCCACAATCCAGGGCCAACATATCATTTTCCGGATGGATAGGCTTAGCGCTCTCAAAGTCACCTGTCAACCAAAAGACCGACTCACCACTGGCATTCTCTGAACGTTTATACTCACGCACCCAACGACCATCCGCCTGACGGCAGACCTTGATGCCTTTGACATGCGGCAACTTCGGCACATTCAGATTCAAGAAAGTACCATGTGGCAATCCTTCTCGCAGCACCCGACGAGCCAACAGACGACCTAAGCGACAACATTCCGTAAAGTCCGCATCCGCATGATGATCGAGCAACGAAACACCAATTGACGGTATATCGAAGATACAACCCTCCTCCGCAGCTCCCATCGTGCCGGAGTAGTTGACACAGATGGCCATGTTCCCACCATGATTGATGCCTGACACCAATAGATCCGGCTGACGATCCAAGACCTCATTGAGTGCCAACTTCACACAGTCCACCGGCGTACCTGTACAGCTATAAATGGTCAAGCCAGGTTCCTGCTTGATCAATTTATACTTAATGGGAATCAGTGAAGTAATTGCACTACCCATGCCTGAGCGTGCACCATCCGGCGCAAACACAACCAAGTCGCCCAAATCACGCAGGCAGGCAGCTAATTCGTTAATACCCTTTGCTTGATAGCCATCATCGTTCGTAATCAGGATCAAAGGTCGATCCGAGGAGTTCTGCATGTTGAATGTTGAGTTATGAGTTGCCATATAAAATAGGATACTATGCTTTTGCGGCAAAGATAAGGAATTTATACCAAACATAAATAACAACACCCTTCAACATACTGCTGAGGCTGATCGCCCACCAAACACCTTCCACACCTAATCCTCCAGCTGCCAATCCATTGGCCAACGGGATACGGATAAGGTTGCAGGCAATGCTGATCAAAGCCGGCGGGAAGGTACGACCAATACCGTAGAAGACGCCTTGTGTAGAGATCTCCACCATCATTAAGATCATGGAATAACCATCAATACGCAAGAAAATGCCGCCTGCCTCATAAGCTGCCTGCTCCGGTACGATCACCGAGAAGACCTCACTGCCCCAGAAGACAAAGAGCAAGGTGACCAAAGCCCCTATCAACATCGTCATCTGAAGCGTAAGGGCATAGGCTCTTTGAATCCGCTCCGGTTTCTGGGCCGCAAAGTTCTGTGCTGTGAAAGCGCTCAATGCCGTACTGAAGCCCTGCGACGTGTTCCAAGCAATCGCCTCCATCTGTCCACCAGCTGTTAAAGTCATCAAACCAATGTGCCCACCATAGGTAGAGGCTGCCCGTCCCATCAACAGGTTGATCACCGCAAAGAAACTATTCAACATAGCGACAGGCATACCCAAACGCACGATATGCCAAGCATAATGCCTCTGCAAACGAGTAAAGAAGGAGAATCCGCCGAAAAGCGGTTGCCGTACTTTGAGCTGATAGACAAACAGCAGGCAAACCACTGCTTGCGAGATCCAAGTAGCCCATGCAGCACCTGCCGTGCCCAATCCCAACACGAAGATAAAGAGGGGATCGAGCAGCATGTTGAGGCACAAGCCCATACCACTAATATAGAAGGGAATCTTACTCCATCCAGCCGCATTATGGATACCTGTGAAAGCGGCCGAGAGAAAAACAAAAGGAAAAGCCGTTGCAACAATACGCAGGTATTGCACTGCCTGCAAAGCAATCGGCTCCTCCAATTTATACAATCCAATAATCGGGTGCGCCAAACCGAAAAGAAGCACACCCCAACAGAGAGCGATCAGCAAAGAAAGTGTCAGGTTGTGCGAAGCGTAAGCACGGGCATCCGCCATGTTGCGTGCGCCAATACTCTGCCCAACACCCACCTCCGCACCTACCTTATTTAAATAGGAAAGGGAGTTGGTCATCCACGTCAAAATACCAACCGCACCGATGGCCGCAACGGCCTCACTGCCTAAGCGTCCCACCCAGGCCATATCCGTCAGGCTATAAGCCATCTGGATAAAAGAGGTGCCCATGATCGGCATGGCCAAATGGAACAGTTGCCGACCAATCGCCCCCTCTGTCAGATTCTTTGCTCCAAGCACAACGCTAAATTTTAAATTTTGAATTTTGAATGATAATTCAAAACTCAAAACTCATAATTTTAAAGTTGAATCATCAGCTCTTTCATCATCTCTCCGGTCTTCTGACGAGCATCAGCCACATCCAGACCACGAGCCAACAAGACAGCCATACGGCGATGCCCATGCACCTCTGGCTTGCCAAAGAAACGCATCTGTGTATCGGGCTGTGCCAACACCTTATCCAAATTACCCAAAGCCAAATGATCGCTATCTCCCTCAACCACAACCGCACGAGAGGCTCCAGGGCCATGGAATGCGATATTCGGAATAGGCAAGCCCAAAACGGCCCGTGCATGCAATGCGAATTGAGACAGGTCTTGCGTGATCATCGTCACCATACCCGTGTCATGCGGACGGGGAGAGACCTCGCTAAAGATCACCTCGTCCCCCTTCACAAACAGCTCCACACCGAAAATTCCACGGCCGCCCAAAGCTTCCGTAATCTTTCCGGCAATCTCACGCGCTTTCGCTTTGGCTTCCGGACTCATAACTTGCGGTTGCCAAGACTCCCGATAGTCACCATCCACCTGCACGTGGCCTACCGGCTCTAAGAAAGAGGTTCCTCCAATGTGACGGACCGTCAACTGCGTAATCTCATAATCAAAATTGACAAATCCCTCAACAATCACCTTACCAGCACCGGCACGACCACCCTCTTGTGCATAATGCCAAGCCGGATCAATATCTTCCTCCTTACGGATCACACTCTGTCCATGACCACTGGAGCTCATGATCGGCTTCACCACGCAAGGCATACCAATAGCTTTCACCGCCTCTTTGAACTCCTCCTCCGTAGCTGCGAAGCGATAAGGCGAGGTAGGCAAGCCCAACTCCTCTGCGGCCAAACGACGAATACCCTCACGATTCATGGTCAACCAAGTTGCTTTAGCAGTTGGAATCACATGATACCCCTCCTTTTCTAACTCCAACAAGGTAGTGGTTGCTATTGCCTCCACCTCGGGTACGATGTAATCCGGTTTCTCTTTCTCAATGATCTCACGCAAGGCCTTACCATCCAACATGGAGACCACATAGGAGCGATGCGCCACCTGCATCGCAGGCGCATTGGCATATTTATCCAAGGCAACGACCTCCACACCATAGCGTTGCAACTCGATCACAAACTCTTTACCTAATTCACCAGATCCGCACAGCACGACCTTTGTTGCTGTCGGAGAATAAGGAGTACCAATTTTAACCATATAGCTTTACAAGATTATTCCATTCTATTTGGCGACAAAGGTAGTATTTCTTTCCTGATTCACCCTGTGAAATCATTTAGAGTTTCTATCTTTGCTCACGTTAGCAAAAGAGTAACTGCGATGATGAAACATATCTATTATCTCCAAATGATATCGGCCACCTGTGCTTTGGCCGTATTGTGCAACAGCTGTGCCTCCATGCACCCCGCTACCCGGGCGCAAGTGGCCACGCAAAGCGGACTGATGCTGGGCAGTGGCTTTGGAGCTGCACTCGGAGACCAGATCGACAGTCGACACGGCTCTTTCTGGGGTTCCCTGTTGGGCGGTGTAGCAGGTATGGCCATTGGTGCGGCAGCAGCCTCCTCCTACGAGCAACAGCAGAAAGGCGAGACACAAAAAGAACATACCTACTCAGAAAGCAATCCCCGTCGTGTTTCTCGTGTCAATTACGAGCAGGGGCCGGAGCTGACCATCAGTGACATCATGTTGCGTGACCGGAATGGTAACCAGCGCATCGACGCCGGAGAGGATTGCCAAATCTCCTTTATCATCGAGAACGTGGGCAACCGCCCTGCCTACGACGTACGGCCTTCCCTCAAAGCCAAAGGCAACGGCAAACGCATCCTACTCTCTCCGCCCAAGAGCATCCAACAAATTGCAGAAGGCCAGAAGATCAGCTACACCGTGCAAGCCAGGGCGACCGAGAAGCTTAAGAGTGGCACGGCGGAGTTTGTCATCCTGCTCGAAGACAGCCGAGATCTGGTGCTTTGTGAGGAACCCTTCTCTGTCAATACAGGCGGCAAGCGTTAAGCGACGCAAAAAGTATCGCCATTTTGGTAAAAACATTTGCGTAAACGTAATGTTTTTGCTTTCTGTTTGCATTATCTTTGCCTCAGTATTCTACTAATTCAACAAACAAATGAGTAATAAGAAGGTATTAATTTCGCTGCTGGCGGCCATGACATTGCCGACAGTGGCCGATGCGGCGGGCGAGGCTCGCTTGCTGCGCTTCCCTGCCACGAATGAAAAGGAGATTGTCTTCTCGTATGCGGGTGATCTCTACCGTGTACCGATCCAAGGTGGTGAGGCGCAACGCTTGACTGCGTTCATAGGATATGAGATGTTTCCCCGCTTCTCTCCGGATGGACAGACAATCGCTTTCACTGGACAGTATGATGGAAATACGGAGGTTTATACGATTCCGGCTACCGGTGGGGAGCCATTGCGTGTGACCTACACCGCCACCAACAGTCGCGATGACTTGGGCGACCGTATGGGTCCGAACAACATCGTGATGACTTGGACACCGGATGGACAATCCATTGTCTATCGCAACCGTATCAGCACGGGCTTCGATGGCCGTCTCTACACCGTAAACAAAGAGGGTGGACTCTCTGAGGCGATTCCCCTGCCAGAGGGTGGCTTCTGCAGCTATTCTCCGGATGGCAAAAAGTTTGCCTACAACCGTGTAATGCGTGAGTTCCGTACTTGGAAATACTACAAGGGCGGTATGGCTGATGACATCTGGGTATATGATGCCGCTGCCAAGAAGGTGGAGAACATCACCAACAACGAGGCACAAGACATCTTTCCGATGTGGATCGGCAACGAGATTTATTTCCTCTCCGACCGCGACCATACGATGAACCTGTTCGTCTATAACACACAGACGAAGCAGACCAGTAAGGTGACGAACTTCACGGAGTATGACTGTAAGTTCCCCAGCTGTTATGGCAAGACCATCGTGTTTGAGAATGGCGGTTACCTCTATAAATTGGATGCCAACCAGAAGAAGGCAGAGAAGGTGAACGTGACCTTGGCTGCCGATAACATTTTCGCCCGCACGGAGTTGAAGCAGGGCAGCGACTACATCACAGCTGTTAGCCTCCCGCCCAAGGGTGAACGGATGGTGATCACCGCACGAGGTGAGGTGTTTAATGTACCTACCGAGAAAGGCGTAATCAAGAACTTGACACGCACACCGGGAGCTCACGAGCGAGACGCACAATGGTCGCCCGACGGCAAATACATCACCTACATCTCCGACCAAACCGGAGAGACCGAGCTCTACCTGCAACCGGCAGAGGGTGGCGAGGCCATACAGCTGACGAAGAACAACGACACCTACATCCGCAGCTTTGAGTGGAGTCCCGATGCCCAGAAGATTGTCTATACGGATCGCAAGAATCGCATGAACCTGATCAACGTAGCGACCAAGCAGGTGACTACACTGTCCCAAACGCCGATTGGTGAACCGCAGGGTGTCACCTTCTCTCCGGACAGCAAGTGGCTGACCTACTCCTTAAGTGGAGAGAATCAGATGACAATCTGCTACCTCTTTGACATCTCCGCTAAAAAGGCGTATGCCGTAACAGACAAATGGTATGACTCCTCCTCTCCCGTCTTCAGTACGGATGGCAAATACTTGGTGTTTACCTCTAACCGGGATTTCAACCCGACCTACAGCCAGACCGAATGGAACCACTCCTATAATAATATGGGTGGTATCTACCTGTTGATGCTGGCTAAGGATACGCCCTCTCCCTTCTTGGAAAAGGATGACCAACTGAAAGATCAGACAACTGTCCCTGCCCCCAAAGAAGAGGTCAAAGGAGCTGCCGATGTACGTATTGACCTGGAGGGACTGAGCGAGCGCATCGTGAAGTTGCCGTTGGCAGGTGGTCGTTACTTCAACCTCTATTCAGATGGACAGGCTGTGTATTACTTTGGCAAAGGTGGCACACAGCGTTTCGACCTGAAGAAACAGAAAGAGGAGAAAGTAGCTGATGGTGCCCGTATGGGTGTGGATCCCGGCAGCGACAAGGCGCTTTTCTTGAAGGGTAATAGCCTCTATGTAACGGATGTACCGAAAAGCAAAGTGGATCTGAGCAAGGCCGTCGATCTCTCCAATATGCAGGTTCCCGTAAATTACCAACAGGAATGGGCACAGATCTATGACGAAGCATGGCGTGCCTTCCGCGATGGTTTCTATTTGGAGAACATGCACGGCAAAGATTGGAAAGCTCTGAAAGCGAAATATGCCCAACTGTTGCCCTACGTCAAGACCCGTTTAGACCTGAACTATGTGATCGGTGAGTTGATCGCAGAGTTAGGTGTGGGTCATGCTTATGTGAACCCAGGTGAGGTGGATCGTCCGAAACGGATCTCGATGGGTCTGTTGGGTGCAGAGATCTCACGTGACAAGAGCGGCTTCTTCCGCTTGGAGAAAATCCTTCCGGGTGCCTCCTACGATAAGTCTTTGCGCTCTCCGTTGACAGAGCCGGGTATCGAGGCGAAGGTAGGCGACTACATCGTGGCGATCGACGGTGTACCGACCAACAGCGTGAAGGATATGTATCAACTCCTTGTGGGCAAGGCAGACGTACCGACTGAGTTGACACTCAATAGCCAACCGAAATTGGCGGGTGCACATAAGGTAGTGATCCGTCCGATCGCTGAGGAGTATTCGCTCTACCACTACAACTGGATCCAAAAGAACATCGCTCATGTGGATAAGGTTTCGAATGGTAAGATCGGTTACATCTACATCCCTGATATGGGTCCGGAGGGTTTGAATGAGTTCTCTCGCTATTTCTATCCGCAGTTGGATAAGGAGGGTTTGATCATCGACGACCGTGCGAACGGAGGAGGAAATGTCTCTCCGATGATTTTGGAGCGTCTCTCTCGTGAGGCTTATCGCTTGACAATGCGTCGCGGCTCTAACTTAATTGGTACGGTACCTGATGCCGTGCAGGTAGGTCCGAAAGTCTGCTTGATTAACAAGTATTCCGCATCAGATGGCGACCTCTTCCCGTGGGGCTTCCGTGCGTTGGGTTTAGGTAAGCTGATCGGTACACGTACTTGGGGTGGTATCATTGGTATCAGTGGCCCGCTGCCTTATATGGATGGCACTGACATCCGTGTGCCTTTCTTCACCAGCTACGACGTAAAGACTGGTGACTGGATCATCGAAAACCACGGTGTGGATCCGGATATCTTGATCGACAACGATCCGATTCGTGAGTGGAACGGTGAGGATCAACAGTTGGATCGGGCCATCGAAGAGGTCATGAAACAGTTGAAAGACCGTAAGCCGTTGCCTGGTGTACCCGCACCGAGAGACTGGAGCAACAAATAAATGATCCGGTGATGAAAAAGATAGTCATCGCATCTGATTCGTTCAAAGGCTCCCTTTCCTCTGCGGAAGTGGCAGCCTGTGGCGAAAGAGCGGTGCATCGTCTCTTTCCCGACTGCAAGGTAGTACAACTGCCCGTAGCCGATGGAGGCGAAGGAACAGCAGAAACACTGACTGCCGCCTTAGGGGGGCAGTCAGTTACTGCTATTGTACATGATCCGTTAGGACGTTTGATCACAGCTCGCTATGGTTGGATCGCCCAAGAGCAAACAGCCCTTATCGAAATGGCTGCCGCCAGTGGTCTTCCGTTGCTTCCACTCGAAGAGCGCAATCCATGGCTGACCTCAACCTACGGCACCGGTGAACTGATTCGAAATGCCCTGGAACGAGGTTGCCATAAATTCTTAATCGCTATCGGAGGCAGTGCTACCAACGATGGAGGTATGGGACTGCTGCAAGCTTTAGGGTTCCGCTTTTTGGATGCGGAAGGAAAGGAGTTGCCTGGTTGTGGAGGATCGCTTCAACAAATCCAACAGATAGACAGTTCTGGCGTATTAGTCGATTTAGCCCAATGTCAGTTCACCGTAGCATGCGACGTGACCAACCCCTTTTATGGTCCAACAGGAGCTGCCTATGTGTTCGCTCCACAGAAAGGAGCCGATGCCGAGATGGTAGAGGCTTTAGATCAAGGACTTCGCCATTTCGCCCAATTGATACATACTACACAAGGTATCGCTATCGACCAATTAGCGGGAGCAGGAGCGGCCGGTGGTTTAGGTGGAGGTTTGGTCGCTTTCCTCAACGCTCGTCTGACACCCGGTATTGAGATGGTATTAGATGCCTTACGGTTTGACACACAAATCACAGGAGCCGACTTGATCATTACGGGTGAAGGTAAATTAGACGCACAAACCTGTATGGGAAAAACGCCTTTAGGCATATTACGCCGTGCCCAACAGCAAGGCATTCCGGTAGTCGCTTTAGGAGGTGCCGTGGAAGCAAGCGAGGCACTCAACCAATGTGGCTTTTTAGCGGTCTTTCCCATCCTGCCCTATCCCACCTCGTTAACCGAGGCGATGGATTCCTCTTTCACCCAACAAAATATTGAGCGCACGATAGCCCAAGTGCTACGACTTTTTAGCGCATCCTCTTCAATCTAACCAAGGAAGCGGATTAAGCTTAGTCTTCTCTTTCCACAGTTGGAAGTGGAGGATAGTGGCTTGTCCCTCTTCTGGATCGGAATAGATCTTACCCAAAGCTTGACGGGTAGAGACTGCATCGCCTGCCTTGACATAAACCTGGCTCAAGTTGCTATAGACCGTCAAGTAGTTACCATGACGAACAATAACCGAATTATTGTAGCCTGGCACCACAAAGACACGGGTCACCACTCCATTGAAGACGGCTCGGGCATCCGCACCAGGTGCTGTCTGAATATCAATACCGCTGTTGCTGGTGCGCACATATTTCAACTCCGAATGTTGCTGCTCACCAAAGGTAGCCACTACAGTATAACGTCCAGTCACTGGGTAGGGCAATTTACCTCGGTTACTGCCAAAATTATCCGATAGCTGGCGTTCCTCTTTGGTCATCGCATATCCGCCTTTCGTAGCAGCGACACGCTCTTCTCGCATCGGCTTATCCGCAGTGTTCCCCCCCGATGATTTTCGTTTAGCGGTCTGTTCTCGAGCAGCACGTTCTGCTTTCTCTCGGGCTGCACGAGCTTCAGCCTCTGCTCGAGCTATTTCCTCAGCAATAAGCTTCTCGATTTGTCGGTTCAAAGCCTCCGCTTGTTTCTGCTTTTTCCGCAACTCAGCCTTGAGATCTTTCTGCTTCTTATTGAGTTGCTGCACCTCTTCTTTCTGCACAGCTTCTTCGCTCTGCAACTTCTTACTCTCTTCCTGTCTTGTGCCAAGCAGTGCTCGCTTCTCAGCCCGAGTTTTCTCCATCTCCTGCTTCTTCAAGTCGATCTCTTGCTGCTTAGCGATAATCTCTTTTGCCTGGCGTTTCTGCCAGTCCGCATATTCTTGCAGGTACCGGATGCGACGCAACGACTGACTGAAAGTCTCGGCAGAAAGAACAAAAAGCAGCTTGTCTTGTGCGCTGTGCCGTTTATATAGTCCTCGCATCGACTTGCCATAATTCTCCTGCTTCTCGCACAATTGACCGCGCAAGCGACGGATCTCTCCTTGGATCGTCATCAACTCCTTCTCTATCTCGTCCAGCTCCTGATTCAACAGACTGATCACCTTCTTACGAGAAAGGATCTGTTTAGAAAGCAGATTCAATCGATTAAGAGAGCTTTTTGCGGATTTAGAAGTTTCCTGCAGCAGTTGATTCGTCTGCTCGATGTCAGCCAATGCCTCCTTGCGCTGTTGCTCAAGCTTACGCACAGCCGACGATTTTTGCGCATAGCCCCCCTTGGCAAAGAGCGCACAGCAGAAAAGAATCAAGCAAAGCAGTCTCATGGCATCCTACGCATTTAAATTCTTGAGGGTTCGTACTAACTGCTCGAAAGTAATCCGAGTGTATTTAGCCGGAATGACAAAATCCAGTTTCACTGGCTCATCCAAACGCATACGAGTGAAACTCCACTGTATGTTGCCTTCGGCATTCCCCTCTTTGAAGGCCTCTACCGTCATCAGCTGCGGGAATATCTGCTTCTCCACCATCCGAAAATCAGCATATCCCCAACGCAAACGGTATTGTCTCTTGGGATCAGTAATCTCCGTCGCCAACAGCTTCTCCTCGCCATCCGCCTCAAAGGTATAGCGCAACCCAATCGGAGCCTTCACCTGAATCAAAGCGGTCGAGCCAGTTTGATCTAATCGGAAACGACTGTATAAGGACTCATTGACCATTTGCTCTCCCGGCAAGAAAAGGTGATTGGTAAACAACGCCTGCAAGTTATAAAAGTTAAACGCAATTGGGGTCTGCGAACGTAGTGACTCATAGTTCTCCGCCAAATAACGTTTGTTCATGCGGTCGAGTACCTTAATACTGTCTCGGCTCACCTCAATCCGAAACAGCTCAATTCCTAACAACGGTTGCACAGAGAGCTGGAACGCACTGTCCTTGACCATCTTCAGATCAACCCGGGTACTGTTCACCTGAAAGTTCGGCAGATTGATCTCTACTCCCAATCGGGCAGTCAAGGTCTGGTAATGCAACGCCTGCTCCTCCATAGCCTGAAAGAATACCTGATGCACCTTTGCCGTACCCGTTGCCACCGTACCCACTTTCTTGGAAGATTTACAACCGCCCAAGATCAGTAACAGGAGCAAACCAAACCAAAGCCCTGCTGTGTAGAAATGTTTTTGCATCCGCCTCATTCCTCAATGTATTTTTGTTCTGCGATCTTACGCTCCAATACCTTACTCTCTTTGCCCATCTCCTTAGCTTTCTTCCATTGATCCACGGCCTTCTCCTCCTCGCCATTCATGAAGAGGATATCGCCATAATGCTCCACTAACTCATAACTGTTCGTTTTGTCTTTAGAAAGAGCATTCTCGATGTAGATCTTCGCCAAGGTATAATTTCCCTGCACAAAGAAGATCCACGCATAGGTATCAAGATAGGTCGCATTGTCCGGTTCCAAGCGAATACATTGTGCGCTCATACGCTCCGCCCGTTTCAAGTCTCGCTTTTCCAAGGAGAGGAAATAGCTGTAGTTATTGAGTACCACCACGTTTTGCTCGTTGTATTTCAATGCCTCCTCGTAGGCTTTATAGGCCTGTTCCTGCTTATTTAACTGATGATAAATATCGCCTATCTGCCCATAGAAGTCCGATTTCAGTCGGGGATTCTCCTTGGGAATGACATTCAAACCGGCATAATAGGTATTGAGCGACGCCTGGTAGTTCTCCTGCTGGAAATAGGCAATACCTAAATAAAAATAGTATTCGGGTGCCGTTGGAAACAGCTCCATGCAAGCGGTACAAATTCGCTCTACCTCTGCCCAATCATCTGCTTTTAGTGCCATATTGAGCAAGCGTTTCCACGCTTCCGCCTGGCTGGGGTCCATCTCTGTCACTAACTGGAACTGGAAACGAGCTTCCTCCTCTTTCTCTTGCGCCAACAACAAGCCGCCATACATCAGCTTCAACTCCGTATCTTCGGGGTGTTGCTCCAAAAGGGTCTCAAAGAGGTGGTTGGCATTCTCTAATCCCTGCTTCGATTGCTGCAAGCGCAATATATAGCGAGAAAGGATGCTCACTTTCGTTTCCACATCCAACTTTTCATTCACCAAAGCGGCCTTGATTTCCTTCTCTGCTTCCTCCTTATCGCCATTGGCCTCATAATAATTAGCCATAGAGACGATGTAGTAAGGATTCGTTGGATCAATCTCATGGGCCTTCTGATAGCATGACAGGGCTGACTCCAGCTCTCCTTTCTCCAAATGCAAATCACCCATGATCAATGGGTAACGTGCCTCCATTGGAAACTTATCCGCCAATTTCTCGATTTCCTTGAATGCTTCAGCAGGCTGTTCCAATTGATTATACAACCGATATTTCTGCATCGAGAGCGCCTCATTCATACCCACTCGCTCCTCCAACGCATCCAACGCATCTATCGCCTCTCCTATCTCACCCGCCTGCGTCAACGCATCTGCCAAGTAATAGTTTAACTCCTTCTTCTGCGGGAAATCCTTCACCAACGCTCGATAAGCCTCAGCCGCTTCACCAAACATGCCCAAGCTACGGGAGATGCTGGCAAACGCCATGCGGTATTCAAATTGATCCGGACGATGAGCCACCGCTGGTTTAAGTAGCTCTATCGCCTTCTCTGGTTTGTTCAACTGCATATAAAACATACACAGCTCATAACGCACCACCGCATCGGTCGAGTCGATGGCCAAGCAATGGTTGAACACATCAAAAGCGGCATCGTATTGCCCAGCCTCCTTCAGTTTCAATCCCTCATAAAAAAAGTAATCGAACTTGCGCTGTTGCCGTGCGGAGTCGTCCGCCCCTGGAGCCGCCGAAAGTGTCCACACCAAGCTGCAGAGTCCTAATCCGATCCAGATCTTACCGATTAACCTACGTTTTACGCTCATCAAACCTACGTTTTCCTTCCGTTTAACCTATGCTTTACCGGTATGGCCAAAACCTCCGGCACCACGCTCCGTCTCATCCAATGTCTCCACGGCCTCCCATTCTACATGCGCATGGGTCGTAATCACCATCTGACAGATGCGTTCACCATCAGCTATCGTGAAAGGCTCCGAAGAGAGGTTCACCAAGATAACTCCAATCTCTCCTCGATAATCCGCATCAATGGTACCCGGTGAGTTCAACAACGTAAGGCCATGCTTGAGTGCCAACCCACTGCGAGGGCGCAGTTGAGCTTCATACCCTTCAGGCAATGCGATATACAGCCCCGTCGGAATCAATTTGCGTTCCAATGGTTTCAACTCCACCGGTTCTGTTAAGTTCGCACGAATATCCATACCTGCCGATTGCGGTGTCGCATAAGCGGGCATCGGATGATGTGATTTATTGATAATCTTTATTTTCATATACGATTTCGCTCTTTTGTTTCATTCGGATAACCAGGAAGATTTATCGATCCCAGTCTCCATGCTCTTTGATCAACTGCACCAAACGCTCCACAGCCTCTTCCTCCGGGATGTTGCGCAACACGCAGGTCTTTCCTTTATACAGACTTATCTGGTGCCGACCAGCACCTACATACCCATAATCCGCATCGGCCATTTCACCAGGACCGTTCACGATACAACCCATGATACCGATTTTCAGCCCTTTCAGGTGCGAAGTTGCCTCCTTGATCCGAGCAATGGTTGTTTGTAAATCATAGAGTGTACGTCCACAACTGGGGCAAGAGATGTATTCCGTCTTGCTAATACGCGCACGGGCCGCTTGCAAAATACCAAACATGCAGCGATCAGCGATCACTGATTCACAACCCTCGTTCCGCAATAACACGCCATCCTGGAAGCCATCGAGCAACAAGGCACCAAGATCGGCGGCAGATTTCAACTGAAGTGACTCCACATCTTGTTCTTGATAATTCAGTTCAAGTACCACCGGAGCCTCACAGCCCGCATGCATCAGCCGATGCATGGCTGCTCGTAAAGCACCTACCGCATTCCGATGATGGGTGCTCAACAACAAGACCACAGCCGGATCAGCTTGACATTGCGCCATCAATGCATCAGTCAGTTCCACATCCGTCAGCCGCAAGAACTTCACGGCACTCTCGCAACTTTGCATCTGCGCACACTCTGCCACCGTGAAGCAGGGATATACATGCTGACGGGGCTGCCAAAGCGAAGCATCTACAATCCGATGCAACGGATTCGGCCAGTTATCGGGATCATCCTTACCTATATATATATAGTCTGGCATGGCCTGCTCATCAAACCGGGAATCGCCCTGACTCCGATCAGTAACCACTACTGGCAACAGACCTCCACCGATTTGCCCCACTACCCGACTCACTCGACGCTGCGGAGCAATTGGATTAAAACCGGGAGCCAGCTCACCATGGATCGGATGATGCCCCTCCCGCTCCAAGATATAATTCACTAATTTACGAGCGACCGGTAGCTCCGCCTCGGGATCCTCACTCAACGAGACCCGAATGGTATCGCCTATACCATCGGCCAACAACGTGCCGATACCTACCGCACTCTTGATGCGACCATCCTCTCCATCTCCGGCTTCCGTCACGCCTAAATGCAGGGGATAATGCATATCTTCTGCCTCCATGGTCTTCACCAACAGACGAACCGTCCGTACCATAACAACCGTGTTAGAGGCTTTGATGGAGATCACTACATCCGGGAACTGCTCTTCCCGACAGATACGCAGGAACTCCATACAGCTCGCCACCATACCCTCCGGGGTATCTCCATACCGACTCATGATGCGGTCGGAAAGCGAGCCATGATTCACGCCAATACGGATGGCGCAACCGTGTACTTTACAAATACGCAGGAAAGGAACGAAGCGAGCACGAATCTTCTCGATCTCAGCCGCATACTCCTCATCCGTGTATTCCAAATGGTGGAATGTCTTCACCTTATCCACATAGTTGCCAGGATTGATACGCACCTTCTCCACCTCCTCTGCAGCCGCATCGGCTGCCTTCGGGTTGAAATGAATATCTGCTACTAACGGCGTCAGATACCCCCGCTCATTCAGCTGTTTACGAATCACACCTAAGTTACGAGCCTCTCGTTCACCCTGCGCTGTGAAGCGCACATATTCCGCCCCCGCATCAATCATGCGGATCGCCTGTGCTACAGCAGCCTCCGTATCGAGTGTCGAAACATTGGCCATGGATTGAATACGAATGGGATTAGCTCCACCCATCGGGGTTTGTCCGATATGTACCTCCGAAGAGGCCCTACGCAGATAATTAAAATAAGCCACTTCCTTATGAATTATGAATAATGACAGCTTGCGGCGTAAGGCCGCAAGCTGTATGTTAGTTTGTTTTGTATTTGAAAGAGACCTTGGCCAACTCTTCATTTGCCTTGACGATCTTTTTCTTTAAGTCCTCCTTATAGGCGGCCAACTTCGCTTGCAAGGCCTCGTCGCTCACCGCAAGCATCTGCACCGCCAGGATGCCGGCATTCAACGCTCCGTTGATACCTACCGTGGCCACCGGGATGCCCGGGGGCATCTGCACGATCGCCAACAGCGCATCCATACCATCTAAGGTAGAATTAATGGGGACACCAATCACCGGAACCGTCGTCATGGAGGCAATGACACCACACAAGTGAGCCGCCATACCTGCCGCCGCAATGATCACCTTGATGCCACGTGCCTTGGCACCTTTAGCAAAGGCCTCCACCTCAGCGGGCGTGCGATGTGCAGAAAGCGCATGCATCTCAAACGGGATCTCCATCTCGTCCAAGAACTTGGCCGCCTTCTCCATAACGGGTAGGTCAGAGGTACTACCCATAATGATACTTACAACCGGTGTCATTTATTTCGCGATTAATTTCTGATACTCCTCTGCTGAGAGCAACTCATCCAACTGAGCGGGATCAGCCACAGTCACCTTGATCAACCAACCTTTGCCATACGCATCCTCATTGACCAACTCAGGCGCATCCTCCAACTCCGGATTCACCTCCAGCACTTCACCCGTTGCCGGCATGAACAGGTCTGAAACCGTCTTTACAGCCTCGATTGTACCGAAGACCTCCTCTTTCTCAACAGTCTCTCCTTCTGTGGTGATATCCACATAAACGATTTCGCCCAACTCGCTCTGCGCGAAATCGGTAATGCCTACATAGGCAACATCTCCTTCTACACGGATCCACTCATGATCCTTCGTGTACTTCAAATCTGCGGGAAAATTCATAACTTGTAATGCTTTAATTTATGTTAGATAAATAAATAGATATAACTCATCATTGAGGCTACAAATGTACACATAAATCCTAAACTAAAGCCTGCGTACACCTGCATTGGGGTATGTCTTTTTAGAAAAATTCGCGACGTTCCTAACAGGCCGGCGATCAACAGCACGGCGATAAAAGTCTGATAGGGATTGACCAAGTGAATACGGGCCACGCCCATCAGGCCCCCCATCAGGCCCCCGATACCGGTCATGTGGGCACTGATCTTCCAGACGAAGTTGATGCAAAGCGCCAAAAGCAAAGCCACGCAAATGCCTATCAAAATCGCAATCAACCAAAAGGGCATCATCATCCGAAAAAGGAAGTACAGGCAAAGCGCTACTGAAAGAATAACGATCAAATAGGGCAACGCACGTTCCCTCCGTTTCGACAACTCCAAATCGCTTGCCGCACCGCAGCGAATCAACAAGTAGATGAACAATCCGGGCAAAACGGCAGTCGAAAGGAAAGTAGAACCCCAGATCAACAGTTTCATCCGCAAGGGATATAACGCTAAAAAGGTACCCGTCAACGCCAGCGTGATGCTATAAGTCACCATCAGCAAGGGATGAAACAACGCAGATAACACATTACAAAACAGCCTCATGTCAAATCTCCTTTCGCAAACGGGCCACAGGGATACCCAACTGCTCCCGATATTTCGCTACGGTTCGGCGAGCAATCACATAACCCGCCTTCTTTAAAATATCCGACAATTCTAAATCGGTCAACGGGTTGCGTTTATCCTCCGCATCCACATGGCTCTTCATAATCTGCTTCACCTCTCGGTTAGAGATCTCCTCGCCCGTATCGGTCTGCATCGACTCTGAGAAGAAGAATTTCAAGGGATAGATTCCGAAATTAGTCTGCACGTATTTGCTGTTGCTAACCCGCGAGATGGTAGAGATGTCATAACCGGCCCGCTCTGCTACATCTTTCAAGATCATGGGGCGCAAGGTAGCCTCGTCGCCGGTCAAGAAGAACTCCCGTTGCAGATGGATAATGGCCTCCATAGTGCGTTCCAAGGTCTCGTTGCGCTGCTTAATCACATCGATAAACCATTGTGCCGCATCCAGTTTCTGCTTCACGAACTGCATCGCCTCCCGCCGTTCAACGGTTTGGTTGGCCTTATTGCCGCTGTAATCCTGAAACATATCCTCATACTCCTTGTTGATGCGCAGCTCAGGAATACCTCGCACATTCAGGCTCAAAGTCAACTCACCGTTGTTCGCCTCCACCAAGAAATCAGGCACGACCTGGCTCATTGCTGTCTCTATCGCATCGCCCCAACTACCCCCTGGCTTCGGATTCATCAAGGTAATCTCCCGGATCGCCTGTTTCAACCCCTCCTCCTTAATCTCAAGGAGCTTCATGATGCGTTCATAGCGTTTATTGATAAAGTCATCGAAATAGCTGTTCAGGATCCGTATAGCCAACTGCGTGGCAGCTGTTTTCTCCCGTCGCCGCAGCTGAATCAACAAGCACTCTTTCAGGTCCCTTGCACCGACACCGGCTGGCTCAAAATCTTGAATAACGCGCAGCACCTCCTCAAGCTCCGTCTCATTCACCTCCAGTCCGGCTTGGAAGATCAAGTCATCGGCGACAGCCTGCAAATCTCGACGCAGATAGCCATCATCGTCGATATTCCCGATGATGTATTCAGCGATCTTCACCTGTTTCTCCGACAAGTTACGTAGCCTCAACTGCTCCAACAGATAGTCACGCAAGGAATCTCCCTCGACCAACGAGAACTCCTCCTGGCGTGCCGCCCGCTCGTTTATTTGCTGCAATTTATATTCAGGAATATCATCTTCCGACAGGTAATCGCCCAAAGAGAGATCCTCATTCTCTGCACCTTCCGACGGGTAATCATCCTCTCCATCAGCGCTTCCTCCCTCTTCGTTGCGTTCCAAATCATCCAAAGGCTCCTTTCCCTCCTCCAAAGCGGGATTTTCCTCCAGCTCATGCTTCACCCGCTCCTCCAGCTCAATCGTGGGTAGCTCCAACATTCGGATCAGCTGGATCTGTAGCGGAGAGAGCTTTTGCTGTAACTTCTGTTGTAACTGTTGCTTTAACATAATCTGCCCATTTGTACTCGCGAATATAACAATCCGTTCTGAATAATTGTTATAAGCTTCGTGTATTAAAGGTAAGCTTACGGTTTGAGAAGGGATAAATGGATATAAAAAAAGCCGTCAGGCTTGTTGCATCCTGACGGCTCCTTTTTTGTGACTGCCTTTCGCCCCTCACGAGGCTACTCCGCAATAAGAACTTTTTATTATTAACTTTCTATTTCCCTGCTCGTTCACCCCTCGCGGGTTACTTAGCCCAATGGACTGCGCAGGGAGATTACTTATTATGAATAATTTTTCTCGTTAATTACTTAACCACTACCTTCGTAGCCTCGCCCTCAACAGCAACTACAACTACACCTGCCGGAGCAGCGATCGTTACGTTGTCAGAAGCAGCTACCTGGTTAGCGATTGTGCGACCCAAGATGTCAGCTACAGTAATCACCTTACCAGCAGCACCCTGTACAGTCACAGTACCCTTACCAGCGATTACCTGAACACCAGCTGCCTCGATTGCCTCGTTAGCCGTCGGGTTACGATCCTCATCCTCGTTCATGTTGAAGATGTCAGCATCCTTCTCGTTCAGAACTACTACTACATAGCCATTCATCCACTTCAAGAAGCCACCCTTCGTCTCGATCAAGAAGGACTTAGACTCAGTGTCAACATACTTGAACGCAAACTTGGCCACGTTGAATTTGTTGTCGCCCAAATACAAGGAGTCTGCTGCAGTCGGTTTCTCACGAGTGATCGCCAATGTATCGTTGTAGTGAGTTGCCTGTACGAAACCTAACTTCGGCAAGTTCTCAGAGTTCAGATACGGGTTGCCAGCCTTGTGCTTGTTAGCGTCTGCCCATACAGCAGCGGTATCAGCCAAGCTTACCAAGAAGCGACCAGAAACCAAGCCCTTAGTCGGAACAGCGTGCTCGCAATCAGCGGTCTGGTGAACATCACACCATTTGCCGGCCGGTACGATTGTCGGATCAACTACCAACAGATACTGCGGCATGTAAGTCTCATAGCGAACGTAAGCGATGTCAGCTAACATAGCCGGAGCCATCTTCGTGAAGTCAGCGATATTCTCCATGCCCAAGAAGTTAACCACCTTGTCGTTGTCAGCAGTCAACGTAACAGTCTTCTCATACAACAGAGACTTGTTGTTCTCGTCGCGATAGATAGAGATCGTATCCAAACCGTTGGCGTTAGCGCCCTCCAAAGAACGATAGATAGCCTTAGAGGTCTCCTCAACTACGAACAGGTCATTCTCTGTTCTGTCATACAAAGAAGTCACATCCAAGATACCGTTAGCGGCATCACCAGCATAGACCTTAGCATCGTTACCGAACTGGAATACTTGGTAATTCTTACCAGCCTCAAAGTCAGCCTCGCTTTGTTCATTACGATCCAAGTTAACCAGACGCAAGTTCAGCTTGCTACCATCTTTACGCAATGCGAACTGATCGGCATCGCCATAAGCTTTCTCTGAGGTTGCGTTAGCATACTTATAAGTCTTGCCACCGTCGGTATAAGTTACCAATGACTGATAAGCATAGCCATCTTTAACCGCTGCACGAACCAACGGCTCATTCCACTGGTTAACGAAAGAGTAAGAAACCACCTTCAAGGTATCAGCTGTTTTCTGATACTCCTCATCGTCAGCATTCCAGTAATCCATGTGGCTGATTACATAGATAGAGTCTGTCGGGAAATACTTATCTGTATGATCATCCTGTCTCTTCTTGTAAGCCTTTGTTGACCACTCGTAAGCAGAGAATTGCAAAGCTGTATCCACATCGGTATCCAAACCAATGATATGTGCACCAGCTGTGTCATCGTCATGGTTTTCAGTCATGTACGCATTGTTTCCAAATACATTTGAAGAGTAACCGATGTTATAAACACGGTTCGTATTTGTCTGCGGCAAAGTGATATAACCATCCGTTGCAGCGTGAGAAGCAACCGCTTTGATCTCATAAGTTGTTACCAAAGCATTTCCATCCTTATCTTCCTGCTGTGTTGCCTCTGCACCGTAACGATACGTGTCAGCCACGCCATCCACTACATACAAAGCATGTGCCTCGAACGTTACAGAAGCCTGAAGATTCTCTCGGTTGGTAAAAGTAATTTTATCATTATTCTCGTCATAAGTTGCTGCAAACTGACCCTCCAATACGTTTCCGTATGACTTCACATACTCTGTATCGTTACCGTCTTTTACAGCCAGCTTACCGTTTCCGGAAACCGCATTTGCAATCACTTTCTCGATGGTATAGAACTTACCCTTCTGCAAGAACTTCTTCACGTTAACCAACTGACTGCTGCCCAGCTTGATCTGAATAGGCTTCAAACCAGTAGAGATAGAAGCGGCCAATGTCGGTGTGCCATTGAAATTGTATTGACCAACGTTAGCGACACCCGTCCCATCGTTGTCAGCCGGAATCTCATTGACATACAGATGGTCGATGTACTGCAACTTCTCGTCATCCTCTGTCAATACAGCCTCAGAAGCGTCCGCACTAAACAAACCGTAGTAAAGGCGAGTCTCAAGCTTCTTATCAGTGCGTTGCAAGTTAGAGATCAAATCCTTCTCAGCAACAGTCACAAACTTATACAAAGCCTGAGAAGCAGAAGTACCCTCACCAAAGTAACGCTTAGCCACGATATACTTGCCAGCCTCATTCTTCAAATAGAAAGAAGTTTCACTATCGGCAGCCTTGCTGAAAGAGCCATTATCACTTGAAGAATAAGTCATCGGGATCAAATGGCCTGTGAAAGGATTATCACTTAACGTTACAGTATATTTACCATTGGTAGCCTTACCCTTCACTGTCACACTGAAACCATTCTGTGCGAAGAAGTTCAACTGATCAACGTCAACATTTGCAGAACCAGTTGCCTTGAATGCAACGATAGTAGCTTCTGCCAAAGAAGAAACCAAAGAGAAGCTAGTACCATCGTATTTCACGAAAGAGTTGTCTGATACTTGCAGCACCACATCATCACCTACCTCTAAAAGAGTGAAGTTAGAAGCACCACCAATTTCCAAAGCATCACCACTTTCTATTTCTACGAAAGAAACTGTCCCTGTTGTCTCATTAACTACAGCCTTATACATGTCATCAGACACTGTAACCTCACCGTCTTTTTGGATAACAAAACGGAAGGTATAGCCATCGTCAATGTCATCCGCATCATAGCCGGTTACCTGCTCCAAGTCTGTGCCAACTTCTTGAACAGCAAGCCGTATGTACCTTTGTTGGCTTCATCAGGATCGTCATTCCAATCAACGATTTCCAAGTTCCCACTGTCATCGGTATCAAGGAGGGTTTTCGAATTTTCGCCGTTTTTCCACAAACGGTTTCCGGGTTTGCTGGAATCTGTTTTATATGAAACAACAAAAGAGCTGACACCTGCGACTTTCAATAAAGTACCGTCGAAAGTTTTCAAAGAAACGGTTCCGTCTTCATTTTCGATAATAGTATACAAACCAATTTTCGACGTGACATTTGTGCTCTTATTTGCCTCATCATTTAAAAAGTAACCAGCTTCTCCAGTTGTCCAAGCCGCAGAACTTTTGGTGTAGTACGCTGATCTCTGAATCTTGTAATACTTCCCATTGCCTGCCAAAGTTGCAAAGTCAGTGGCATTGGCAACTGAGAAAGCACTACCCGCCAGCAGCAAGCTGGCCATTAAAGTAGAAAACTTTTTGTTCATACGATAAATAATTAAATAGATTAATAATAT
>OBLI01000700.1_pt1 | contig 34963 bp, 31 predicted proteins | sample 1519701 | NCBI WGS metagenome assembly OBLI01 (sample SAMEA3663005, study PRJEB22513) | pig gut metagenome | biome: pig gut; feature: pig-associated habitat; material: faeces | place: France | collected 2012 | reverse complement strand
CCAGTTTTTGCCCAGTTTATAAGGGCATCGGCAGTTGCTTTTCTTGTCTTGATATTATTACTGTCCGCTAAACTTTTGAGGAAGATCTAAAGAAAGGGCTGAATCCATTTGTAGGAGTCAGCCCTAAATGGTTATTTTGGTGTTAGCAAACCTTCCAATAATAACCATGGGTAAAAGTAGCAATTTCTTCGGACAGCCGATATATGGTCAGTTGATAAAATCACTTGACCGCGAAAAAATAATTGAAATGAGCCGTAAACACGGTGGTGAGAAGTATGTTAAGAGCTTTGACGGATATACTCATCTGCTGACAATGCTTTATGCAGTGATTCAGAGATTTGATTCATTGCGTGAAATAGAGACATCCATGATTGCTGAGGTACGCAAACTGCATCATGTCGGCATTGAAACCGTGCCTAAACGCAGTACACTTTCTGATGCAAATGCCAGACGACCAGAGAAGTTCTTTGAGGAGGTCTATCGTAACCTGTATGATGCCAACAAGGACATTCTTTCATCGGACAGCCGCCGGAGCAGCACTGAGGAATGGATGAAACGATTGCGTATCATTGACTCAACAACCGTCAGTTTGTTCTCCAACACCATTTTTAAGGGTGTGGGGCGCCATCCTAAGACTGGCAAGAAGAAAGGCGGTATAAAAGTGCATGCAGTGATACACGCCAATGAGGGCGTCCCATGCGACATACAGTTCACATCGGCAGCTACCCACGACTCGTTTATGCTCGCGCCAAGCCATTATAAGTACAAAGAGATAACAGCAATGGACCGCGCCTATATCAACTATGCCAAGTTCGAGGAACTGACCGACCGCGACGTGATCTATGTTACCAAGATGAAGAGGGGGCTAAAATATGATGTACTTGTGGACTGTATTCAACAGAATTCTCAGGGCCTTATGGAATATCGTGAGCAGGTAGTGGTGTTCCGCAAGGACGATATCAACCATATAGCCAGAATAATCATTTATGTGGACATCAAGAAAGGCAAACGTCCAAAACTCATCTCGTTGCTCACCAACGATTTTGATATGCCTATGGAGACCATTATTGCCATATACCGCCGTCGATGGCAAATTGAGTCGCTTTTCAAGCAGATAAAACAGAACTTTCCCCTGAGATACTTCTACGGTGAAAGCGCAAACGCCATAAAAATCCAGATATGGGTGACATTGATTGCCAATCTACTGCTTTCCTTGCTGCAAAGTTCTCTGGAAAGGCGCTGGAGCTTTTCCGGGCTGGCCACCATGGTGCGGATAGTGCTTATGTATTACCTGAATCTTGAAAAATTCTTCAATCAACCAGACGCAGACCTGAACCATATGCTTGCCGAGGTATCTGAATCACCTCCTCAAGAGTCTATTTTTTGACAAAGGGGGCTTGTCCATGATAAGCCGAAAGCCACACTTCTGTCTTTCGGAAAGTTAGGGGTATAGTCTTAGGGTTTAGCGGACAGTAATAATTTTCCTTCAAGAAAGAAGCAGACGGCTACGGCTGAAGCGGTGTTTCCTACATGAACGAAGCGGGCGGCTACGACGGAATTTTGTTTGCCTACGAGAAAGAGGCGGACAAAAGCGGCCAAGCAAGCGGCTGTGCGCGCTTGGGGATTTTATCTTTTCCGCCCACAACGTTGCGTGCTCCCACCGCACCGTGTACTCCTTTAATATAGTGAGGGCCGCCAGCGTCACGTGTGCATTTTCCCCCAAAAAGAAAACGCACCCTGACGGTGATGGACCGCGGTGGGTGCGTGTGGGTGGGTGGATGGCGGCGGTGTGGCTGCGGCCGCAGGGCACGGCATCACTGCATGCTGCCGCCCACAATGTCGAGCAACTCGGCTGTAATGGCCTGCTGACGCGTTTTGTTATACATGAGCGTGAGTTCGCGGAGCAGTTCGTCGGCGTTGTCGGTGGCCACCTGCATAGCGATGACGCGGGCGGCGTGCTCGCTGGCCAGACTGTCGAGCAGCGCGGTGTAGAGCTTCAGGTAGAGCGACTTGGGCACGAGTTGCGTGAGTACCTCGGGCATGGAGGGCTCGACGATGAAGTCGAGGGCTGGACCGGCGGCTACGGGCTCACTGGCAGAGGCATGGAGGTCGAGCGGCAGGAATTCCTCGTCGCGCAACTGCTGGATGGCCGAACTCTTGAAGTGGTGGTAGATGAGGTCGACGCGGTCCACCTCGCCATTCACAAAGCTCTGCATGAGTTGCTTGGCGAGCTCGGCAGCGGGCTGATAGGCGGGATGGTCGAGCATGGCGCTATAGTCATGCTGGGGCGTAAATCCCTGCTTGCGCACGGCATCGGCAGCCTTGCGGCCTATGGGATAAACTGCCGCCACCTGTACTCCCTGCTCACGATAAGCCTTGACCTTGTGGGTGAACGCCTTGATGACGTTGGCATTGTAGGCTCCGCAAAGCGAGGAGTTAGAGGTGAGGAGCACAAGGGCCACCTTTTGCACGGGACGTGACACGGCATAAGGCGTTTGCACCTCGCCCTCAACACTGGCTACGAAGGTTGACATGATAGACGACAACTGCTCCTCGTAGGGGCGCATGCTCTCGATAGCCTGCTGGGCATTGTGCAACTTGGCCGAGGCTACCATCTTCATGGCACTCGTGATTTTGCGCGTGTTGTTGACCGAAGCTATTCTATTTTTGACTTCTTTGAGAGATGGCATAGGGGATTTTCAATTAGCAGATAAAGACGGCTCCGCACTCGGCACACGGCCTGAGGCAGACGCGGGGCTGGGGCGCGGAGCAACGTTTTCGGCAATCGGGGGGGGCCTCGTGCCTCAGCACTTGGCTACGTCGGCAGCCACTGACTCGATGATTTGGCAAACCTCGGGGGTGAGCTGACCTTCGGCAAGGGGCTTGAGCACGTCGTCGGCGTGCTGCAGACGGAGCACTTGCAGGAAGTTGTCCTGGAAGTCGCGCACCTTTTCGAGGGGTACATCCTTAAGGAGCGAATGGGTGCCGCAGTAGAGGATGGCGACTTGCTCGGCCACGGGCATGGGGCTGTACTGTGCCTGAATGAGGAGCTGGTTGTTCTTACGTCCGCGGTCGATGGTCATGGCCGTCACGGGGTCCATGTCGGAGGAGAACTTGGAGAAGGCTTCGAGCTCGCGATACTGTGCCTGGTCGATCTTCAACGTACCGGCCACCTTCTTCATACTCTTGATTTGTGCCGAACCACCCACACGGCTCACGGAAATGCCGACGTCGATGGCGGGACGGAAGCCCTGGTTGAAAAGGTCGCTGACGAGGTATATCTGGCCGTCGGTGATGGAGATGACGTTGGTGGGGATGTAGGCCGACACGTCGCCAGCCTGCGTCTCGATGATGGGCAACGCGGTGAGCGAACCGCCACCCTTGACTTCACCACGAAGGCACTCGGGGAGGTCGTTCATCTGGCGGGCCACTTCTTCCTGGTTGTTGATTTTAGCAGCACGCTCGAGCAGACGGGAGTGGAGGTAGAAGACGTCGCCGGGGTAGGCCTCGCGGCCTGAGGGACGACGCAGGATGAGCGATACCTCGCGGTAGGCCACGGCCTGCTTGGAGAGGTCGTCGTAGACCACAAGGGCGTGCAGACCACGGTCGCGGAAGTACTCGCCGATGGCGGCGCCGGCAAAGGGTGCGTAATACTGCATGGCGGCGGGCTCGGCTGCCGTGGCACTCACTACGACGGTGTACTCCATGGCGCCGTGCTGCTTGAGCGTATTGACGATACCTGCCACAGTGGAGGCTTTCTGGCCAATGGCTACGTAGATGCAGAAGACGGGGTCGCCATTCTTGTAGTTGTCCTTCTGGTTGATGATGGTGTCGATGGCGATAGCGGTCTTACCCGTCTGACGGTCGCCAATGATAAGCTCACGCTGGCCGCGGCCGATGGGAATCATGGAGTCGACACTCTTAATACCCGTCTGCAGGGCTTGCGTAACGGGCTGACGGTAGATGACGCCGGGGGCCTTGCGGTCGAGGGGCATGAGGTACTTCTTGCCACCGATGGAAGGGCCGCCATCGAGGGGCTGGCCGAGGGGATTGATGACACGGCCAAGCATTTCCTCGCTCACCTCAATGGAGGCCACACGGCCCGTACGCTTCACCACCTGTCCTTCCTTAATACCTTCGGAAGCACCCATGAGCACCACGCCGACATTGTCTTCCTCAAGGTTCATGGCCACGCCCATAACGCCGTTCTCGAATTCTACGAGTTCGTTCTCGGTGACGTTGGTGAGGCCATGGATGCGAGCCACGCCATCGCCAATGCTGAGGACGATGCCTACTTCTTCAAACTGGACATGGGTGTCGATATCGTGAAGCTGGCGCAGCAATACGTCGCTGACTTCACTGGGTTTGATTTTTGCTGACATTATTCTTATGAGATATTAAGGCGCATCGGAGAGGCATGTGGGCTTTAACCACTTTCGCTGTAGCCAACAGTTAAGCAGTTGCATGTGGCTTCCTCTGCTGAGGCGCGCGGTGTCATTTGAGGTGGGCTCTACTCATTCCCACCGTGAAAGGTATTGTTTTATGGGCTTACGTTTTACCGTCTTTCAGCTTCTCTCTGGCGCATACGGCCTGCGAGTTCCGTCACGATTCGGTTTCTGAGGTTCACGAGGGACTGAATGTAGTAAACAGACACGCTGCACGCAGACATCATTCGGAAAGCTGACAAAACGAATGAAGAGAACCTACCTCGTGTTAGTTCGCAGCCAGCTGGCGCTTGATGCGTGCCAGCTGTGCCTTGACGCTGGCATCCATGCGGTAGGTGTCGTATTCGAGTACGAAGCCGCCAAGAAGCGAGGGGTCTTCGCGTACCTGGAACTCTACGTGCTTGGCATCGGTAAACGAAGCCAGCAGGTTGCGCATACGCTCCACATTGTCCTTGCTCAAGGGTGCAGGCACAATGAGTTTGGTCTGCACGATTTGCTTGTGGGCACGATAAAGTGTGCCATAAGCATGCGCCACAAACAGCATGATGTCTGCGCGCCCCTTGCTGACGAGCAGGGAAACGAACTTGCTCAACGTGGCCGTAGGCTTCTGCTCGCCGCAGGCCGCGGTGAGGAGCAACTTGGCCAGCTGCTCAGCGGTGAGCACGGGGTTTTGCACCGCTGCCTGCAACGTGGGGACGTCGATAAAGGACTTGGCGGCCTGCGCCATTTCGGCATAGACCTTGTCCTCATCGCCCTGTTCGCAGGCAAAACGAAGCAGTGCCTTGGCATAGCGGTTTGAAATGATGCCGGTATCCACTTTTGTGTATTATGGTTTGATGGTTGAAACGACTGGGCCTGCCACTGACAGACACGGGGCTGCCAATAGGGACGACGGTGACAACGCGCAGCTAATTTGCATGAAGATGCCGCCTCAAAGACAAGCCAACGAGCCTGTCTTATTTAGCCAAAGCCTCGTTGAGCAGCCGTTCAATATATTTCTCCTGCTCTGCACCTTTGTCAAGTTGCTGACGCACTACCTTCTCGGCAATTTCCACAGAAAGGGTAGCGACAGCCTGGCGGATTTCGCGCAAAGCGTTTTCCTTCTCAACCGAAATCTGGGTCTTGGCATCGGCAAGCAATTTGGCACCTTCTTCCTGCGCCTTGTTGCGGGCTTCCTGCACAATGCCGTCGCCCGTAGCCTTGGCCTGCTGCAGGATTTGTGCCTGACGGTCACGCGCCTCTTGCAGCAAACGCTCGCTCTCCTGCTGTATGCCAGCCAAACGCTCGTTTGCCTCATGCGCCTTGCGCAGCGACTCGTCAATATAATTCTTGCGGTCGTCCACCATCTTTACAATAATGGGGAAACCAAACTTGCTCACCAGCAAGAAGACGGTGAGAAAAGCCAAGAACATCCAGAAGAACAAACCCAAATCGGGGGTAAGAATGGATGGAAGATTGATGGAATCCATAGAAAATTTCGATGTTGTAAAGGTCAGACGTTGCCTAACGCATCGCTGCTAAGCCCTGAGAAACTTGTGTACTAAGAAGGGCCAGCCTCAAGAAGCATAAACGCTAAGAAGCATAAGCCCTAAGAGGCTGCAGCATGTGAACCTGCACGCAAAAGCAGCAGCGGGGACAAGTGATGCCCCTCATTGCTGACCCCATACGCTGTAATAGGAAAGCGCACGAACTGCGGCAGCAAGCACGTAGTCTGTCCGATAGAAATCTGTGTGTCTGTTGCCCCCGCCAAGTAGCCTAACGGGTGACGTCACGCCCCACGTGCCACAACAGTTGGCAAACTGCCTGCACAGGGTGGTGAACACATGCGGCCACGCATCGGGCGGCGGGCTTTACGCCCCCTACCCTACACGCAACCTTCACGACCGCCCCGGCATAGGTACTGCCGCAGTGTGGCGGCAGCACCTTGAACCGTGCGGATGTGGCATGTATTAGAGGAAGAGGCAGAGCAGGCAAACAATGACTGCGAAAAGGGCTACACCCTCAACGAGAGCGGCAATCACAATCATGTTTGTACGAATTGTGTCTGCAGCCTCGGGCTGACGGGCAATGGCTTCCATAGCCGAACTGCCGATGCGGCCGATACCGAGGGCGGCACCAATAGTGGCCAGACCGGCGCCGATGCTGAGACCTAACTTTGCGAGTGCTGCTGCTTCTAACAATGCGAGTAAGAACATAATGGTTGAATGATTTAAGTGATTAATATTTTCTTGTTTCAGAGATGGCTAACATGGGAGCCCCGTTTATTGGTGAGCATGTTCGTGCTCGGGATGGGCAAAGCCTATGAACACCGCGCTCAACAACGTGAACACATAGGCTTGGATAAAGGCCACAAGGAGTTCGAGGCAGTTCATGAAAATCATGAGGATGACACTCACCACCGTGAGAGGCCCGCCAATGACGGCACCCAACTGACACGTGATGAAAATGACGCAGGCCAGCGAAAGGATGATGGCATGGCCACCCATCATGTTGGCAAACAAACGAACCATGAGGGCAAACGGCTTGGTGAAGATACCGAACAGCTCGATGATAGGCATCATGGGAACGGGGCATTTCAACCAAGTGGGCACAGGCGGCCACAATATCTCCATCCAATACTCCTTGTTGCCAAACACATTGACAAGGAGCATGGTGCAAAGGGCCAGGAAGAAAGTGATGTTGATATTGCCAGTGATGTTGGCTCCGCCAGGGAAAATGGGCAACAGGCCAAGCAGATTGGTGATAAAGATGAAGAAGAATACGGTGAGCAAATAAGGTGCGTAGCGCTTTACCTGTTTCTTGCCCACAGCGGGAAGGATGAGGTCGTCGTGGATAGACATGACAAACATTTCGACAAGTCCCACGAAGCCGCGCGGCGCGCTGCTCTCAACCGTTCTGTTTTTGTACCACCGAGCACTGCTGATAAAGACGGCGAGCATGATGAAGACCACAATCCATATCTGCACCACGTCCTTGGTAATGCTGAAATCCCAGGGGCGGACAGACTCGCCCGAGGCCGTGATTTCGTAGATTTTGCCGTTCTTCTCCTCGTTCAGATAGAAGCCGTTATACACGCCATCCTCACTTTCATGGAAACGTGCGGAACTGAACACCTGCCAGCCGCCCTGTTCGCCTTTCACAATCACGGGAAGCGGAATAGAAATGTGATGCCCGTTCCACGTGGTGATATGCCACTCGTAGGAGTCGCTCATGTGTCCGAGCACAATCTCTTTCACATCGACCTTACCGTCCTCCGACGACGACGCGACAGCAGGAACAGCCGTGCCCATGACACCTGTAAGCAGAAGCAGCGACAGCAGGATACGTTTGAAGGAATGAAGATATTTCATGAACGGTTTTTCTGTTTCTTTTCCACAGCAGCATACATGCACGACGTAACGGCCAGGAAGAGGATATAGAGTAAAAGCAAATTGATAACGAAAGGTAGGATTTCGGTGTCTACGACAAAGCCGTAAACCACCAAGGTGAGCGCAGCGAGGAGCAACGTGAGCATTTTGCTGGCCATGTAATAAAGCAAGAGACCTTTGTCGCCACGCTTGAGCAAGCTGCGATAGACTACGCAAAGCAACAAGGCCCAAGCGAAACAGCCAGAGGTAAGTGCATTGATGGACAAAGCCTGACGTAAGGCCGTGCTTTCACCCCAGCATAGGCTATCGAAATAGAAAAGCCCAGGCACTGCGACTATCAGCAGCAACGCCAACAGCAGCATGTAGCGCACCAATACCTTATTGACTTGTTGCATATACCTTTTGTCTTTTTGTTCAAGCGACAAGACACGCTTTCGGCCGCCCTACACGCTCCCACTTTCACCAGTCAGCTACTTACAACAGACCACGACAGGGGGAGAAGAAACCGCAGGGCAAAACCTGCGTTGCGTTACACTTCCACGCAGATGCACACTTCGTTGCGCATCACTTGCACAAATCCGCCGTGCACGGGGGTGCTGAATGCTTCGACGCCCACGCATTCCACCGTACCCTCCGTGAGGGTTGAGATGATGGGAGCGTGCCCGTTGAGCACTTCAAAACGGCCTTTCTTGCCGGGCAACTTCACAATGTCGGCTTCACCTTTGTACAAGGTCTTTTCAGGCGATACTATGGATACTTTCATCGGGATGAGGAATAATTACGACTGGCGGCTGGCTGCATGCGCCTCAGGCGACGGAGACCGCCTCGCCTCAGCGCTGCACAGCCTTAGGCCTGTTCCATGAGTTTCTTGCCCTTGGCTATGGCATCGTCAATCGTTCCAACATTCAAGAAGGCCTGCTCTGGCAGGTAGTCTACTTCGCCGTCAAGAATCATATTGAAACCGCGAATAACCTCTTCGATAGGCACCATGACACCTGCTACGCCCGTAAACTTCTCGGCCACCGTGAACGGCTGGCTCAAGAAACGCTGTACACGGCGTGCGCGGTTCACCACCAGACGGTCTTCATCGCTCAGCTCATCCATACCCAAAATGGCTATGATGTCCTGCAATTCCTTGTACTTCTGAAGAATCTGCTTCACGCGCTGGGCACAGTCGTAGTGCTCCTTACCAATAATATTGGGGTCGAGAATACGCGAAGTGGAGTCAAGCGGATCCACGGCGGGATAGATACCCAACTCCGTGATTTTACGACTCAGCACGGTGGTCGCATCGAGGTGCGTAAAGGTGGTGGCGGGCGCAGGGTCGGTCAAGTCATCGGCGGGCACATACACTGCCTGAATAGAGGTGATGGAGCCGTTTCGGGTAGAGGTGATACGTTCCTGCATGGCACCCATCTCGCTGGCCAGCGTAGGCTGATAACCTACAGCCGAAGGCATACGGCCAAGCAATGCCGACACCTCGGAGCCTGCCTGCGTGAAGCGGAAGATGTTGTCGATAAAAAACAGGATGTCAGACGTTTTACCGTCTTTCGCACCAGCATCGCGGAAACTCTCAGCAATCGACAAGCCCGAAAGAGCCACCGACGAACGTGCGCCGGGCGGTTCATTCATCTGGCCGTACACAAGCGTAGCCTGGCTCTTGGCCACTTCGTCGTAGTCAACCTTGGTCAGGTCCCATTCGCCACGTTCCATGGCCTCCTGGAATTCCTTACCGTATTTCACCACACCGCTTTCAATCATTTCGCGCAGCAGGTCGTTGCCCTCACGTGTACGTTCTCCCACGCCAGCAAAAACCGAGAAGCCGTCATGACCCTTGGCGATGTTGTTAATCAGTTCCATGATGAGCACCGTCTTTCCTACGCCGGCACCACCGAAGAGACCTACCTTACCACCCTTGGAGTAAGGCTCGAGCAGGTCAATCACCTTGATGCCCGTGTAGAGCACCTCGGAGGATGTTTTGAGGTCGTCGAATTTCGGTGCTTCACGGTGAATGGGATACTGTCCCTGTGAGCGGTCAAGCGTACGCAAGCCATCGATGCTGTCGCCAGTCACATTCATCATGCGTCCCTTAATCTGCTCACCCACTGGCATAGAGATGGGAGCACCCAGTGCCTTGACTTCAAGTCCGCGGCGCAGACCGTCGGTGTTATCCATAGCCACGGTGCGAACCGTATCCTCGCCAATGTGCTGCTGTACCTCAATCACGATGCGGCGGCCGTCGGGGTGGGTCACTTCCAAGGCCTCGTGGATACGCGGAAGCACTTCCTCGGCAGCACGTCCGTGGGTGTCGAAAGCCACATCGACTACCGGACCGATAATCTGGGAAATGCGGCCAATTTTAACGCTTGTATTGCTCATAGAATATGTAGAAAATGGTCGGTGCACACCAAAAGCGCACCTTATGTTTCAAGTTTGCCCTGCAAAGATACGTCTTTTCCACTGCGAGCCAAGCAAACTCCTCATAAAAACGGCATATAATGCCACTTTCAGCGCATTTATTATCTAATTCGGCCTTTTGGGGGTTTGTTTAATGCTGTTTAGCGTAAAGGGGGCGTCGTAGTCTTTTATTAACCCTCTTTCAAGGTAAAATGCCACTGCGGTGGCACGCATTTATTCCTCAACCAAGGCACCGGCCTTCAAGAGGGCATGCCACAGGTGGTGACGGTAGTCGGGGTTCAAGCGCTGCATGGCGTCGGTGAGTTGCTCCACGTGGGTGCGGTTGCTCTCCTTGTCATGCGGGCACACCTTGTCCACGGGTCGATAAGCCTGGCATGCGGCCCATTGCCGCAGTTCGTCCTCGGCAATGAGCGCCAGTGGACGAACGATGGTGAGAGGAAATTTGCGCATGGCAATGCGTACAGGCATCGTGGCAAAAGAACCGTTAAACGTTAGGTTCATCAACGCCGTGCGCAGGATGTCGTCCTGGTGATGTCCGAGTGCTATTTTGTTGCACCCCAATGCCTGCGCCTGCTGAAAGAGCACCTTGCGCCTGTTCCATGAACACAGAAAGCAGGGTGTGCGGCGGGCATTGCGGTCGGGCTCGAAGCCCGCCTCCACCACATGCAAGGGTATGCCCCATGCTGCACAGCGTTCGGCCAGATAGGCAGTGTCACTGCGGTAATGTATGTTGCGCATCCTCACATGCAAGGCATGCAGTTGCCAAGCGTCACGCGCCCGTTGCTGCCGCTCGCCAAGCAGGTCAAGCAGGGCCAACGAGTCCTTACCTCCTGACAAACCTATCAGCACACGGTCGCCTTCCTGCAATAGTGTAAAATCGGCAATCGCCTCTCCTACTTTATGTTGCAATCGTTTGTGCAACTGAAATTCCAACGTCAGTTTGCCTTTCGCCGAAGCCGTCTCCATGTGTTCAGGCGTGCTATTCATTTCATAAACACAAAATACACTGCGGCTACCAAGCACATAAAGGCAGCGATGTGGTTCCAATGAAAGCTCTCACCCTTAAAAAGAAGCGTGGCCACTACCGTAAACACGATGAGCGACACGACTTCCTGTATCACTTTCAACTGTATGAGGTTGAACGGCCCGCCGTTGTCGACAATGCCTATGCGGTTGGCGGGCACTTGGCACAGGTATTCGAAGAAGGCGATGCCCCATGAAAAAAGGATGACGACGATGAGCGGCCAGTTCGAGCTCACGCCGTTTTGCTGCAGTTTGAGGTGTCCGTACCATGCAAACGTCATGAAGATGTTAGAGCAAATGAGCAGCAGAATAGTGTAAAGTCCTTGCATAGTGAAGTTTGTGTTGTAATTAAAGGCACATTCTACATCTTATCACGCGCCTTATCATAAAGAAAGAGGGTGTGTCAAAATGCAAATTTTGACGCGCACTCGAAGGTGCGTCAGAATGGCTAAGATGCAAGGCGCTGAGGCTGAGGGCGCAGGGAGTGTACTAAAGTACATGACCAAGCCCGAATGCCGATAGCAACGAAGCAGATTGGCCATTATGACACACCGTCCAAACGAAGTAGGGATGTTCTTGGTCAACGCGATTGCAGGTATTCATCCATGCTTGCGGCCGCTTTTTTGCCGTCGCCCATGGCCAGGATGACGGTGGCCCCGCCGCGCACAATGTCGCCGCCGGCAAAGAGCATGGGCAGGTTGCTCTGCATGTTGTCGTTCACGGCTATGGTGCCCTTGCGGCCCAGTTCCAGTCCCTCCACCGAACGTGGCACAATGGGATTGGGCGACACGCCGATGCTCACAATCACGAGGTCTACGGGGAGCTGCGTCACGGCACCCTCAATGGGCACGGGACGGCGGCGGCCGCTGGCATCGGGCTCACCAAGTTCCATTTGCTGCAACACGATGTGCTGCACGTGGCCTTGGTCATCGGCCTCGTAGCGCAGGGGGTTGTGAAGGGTGAGGAACTGCACACCCTCCTGCTTGGCATGGTGCACTTCTTCCACACGGGCCGGCATCTCTTCCTCCGAACGGCGATACACGATGGTGGCTGTTTCAGCCCCCAGACGCAGGGCGGTGCGCACGGAGTCCATCGCTGTGTTGCCGCCACCTATCACTGCCACATGCTTGCCGTGGGGCACGGGGGTGTCGCTGTGCTGGTCGGCAGCCTCCATCAGGTTGACGCGCGTCAGATACTCGTTGCTCGACATCACTCCCGTGAGGTTTTCGCCAGGGATACCCATGAAGTTGGGCAAACCTGCGCCCGAAGCCACAAAGACTCCGGCAAAGCCCTCATCCTCGAGTTGCTGCACGCTCACGGTCTTGCCCACGATGCAGTCCTTTATGAAGTGAACACCCATTTGCCGCAGGTTGTCAATTTCAAAATCCACAATACGGTTGGGCAAACGGAACTCGGGTATGCCATATTTTAGCACGCCGCCTATTTCATGAAGCGCCTCAAATACAGTCACGTCGTAACCACGCTTGGCCATTTCGCCAGCAAACGATAGTCCCGCGGGACCACTGCCCACCACGGCCACCTTCACACCTCGCGGCGCAACGGAGGCCACAGGCGAGGCTGCATGGTGCTCGCGCTCGTAGTCGGCAGCAAAGCGTTCGAGGTAGCCAATAGCCACAGGCTGGGAGTTCATTTTGTGATGTATGCAGCGGCTCTCACACTGTTTCTCCTGCGGACAGACACGGCCACAGACGGCTGGGAGTGCACTGGTTTCCTTGATGGTGCGGGCGGCCTCGGCAAACTCCCCTTGCTCAATGTGCTTGATGAAGCGGGGAATGTCGATACCTACGGGACAACCTTGCACGCAACCGGGGTTGTTACAGTCAAGGCAGCGGGTAGCCTCACGCATAGCCGTTTCGGACGACAGTCCTTGGTTCACCTCATCGCGCAGCAGACGGGCACGCTGCTTGGCATCGAGTTCAGGCATTTTGCAGCGGGCCACCGCCAAGCGTTCCTTGGGCTTCACGGCAGCACGCAGCGCTTTGCGCCACTCGGCATCGCGTGAGGCATCCTCAGGTTGTGCAGGTGTGGCTGTCGCATCCTGCTCTGCCGCGGGAGCGGTTTCGGTGCAGGTTTGTGCAACGCTCTGACCCTCGCAGGCATCAAGCAAGTCGGGATGCTGCTGCAGGTAGGCATTGGCTTCCTGCTCCTCGGGGCGGAAGGCTTTCATACGCGAAAGCATTTCATCGAAGTCCACCTCATGGCCGTCGAACTCCGGACCGTCCACACACACGAATTTGGTCTGACCTCCTACCGTGATGCGGCAGGCGCCACACATGCCAGTGCCGTCGACCATAATGGTATTGAGCGACACATCGGTTGGCACGTCATACTTTTTGGTGAGCAGACACACAAACTTCATCATGATGGCAGGGCCTATAGCAAAGCATTTGTCCACGTGTTCGCGTTGCAGCACACGCTCTATGCCAGCCGTCACAATACCCTTTTCGCCATAGCTGCCATCGTCGGTCATGATGATCACCTCGTCGCTGGCAGCGCGCATCTCCTTTTCCAGAATAATGAGTTCCTTGGTGCGCCCGGCAAGCAGCGTAATCACGCGGTTGCCTGCCGCCTTGAGGGCCTGCACAATGGGCAACATGGGTGCCACACCCACGCCACCACCGGCACACACCACCGTGCCATAGTTCTGTATGTCAGTAGGTTTACCAAGAGGCCCTACGATATCGGTAATGCTGTCGCCCTCCTGCAGATGGCAGAGCTTGGCGCTCGACACGCCCACTTGCTGCACCACCAGCGAGATGGTGCCGGCCTTCACATCGGCCTCGGCTATGGTGAGCGGCATGCGTTCGCCATGCTCCCCCACCCTCACGATGACAAAGTGGCCTGCCTTGCGTGCACGGGCTATGAGAGGGGCCTGCACCACGAAGCGAAATACTTTCTCAGAAAATTGTTCCTTGCGGACTATGAGGTTTTTCATACGGTATGAAGTAGAATAATTTGACAACCTGCCACATGCCGCTTCCACGGCCTTTTCTCCCTATGCTACAGGGCGTCGTGACACGAAATGCGGTCAAGTCGGTGCCAAATTTACCGATAAATCTGTAGTTTGCAAGGACATGACGACCGAAAATGCACATATCCTTCCCCATCTGCCGCGTTTGCATCTGCCGCGTTCCTCCCCACCACCCGCAGTCGGCCTGCGGCGCATGCCACTAACGCTTGCTCCCAGCGGGCCGAAAGGGCAGGTAGCAGCCCTTGATGCCTATACAGTCGGCGCATAATTTTGCACACACCGCATAATTTTCTTTCATCCGACTAACGCTGAAAACCTTACGCTGCCAATTTCCTCAGCCGCAGCCCTGCACTGCACACCCTTAAACGTCACTGCTGCGAGCAAGCCGCCCTACCTTTGCACTGTCAACACGCTTCCCGGGCAAACATCGCTGACACTATTCACCTTTTTATTCATTTTCAAAAAAAACCGACCTACCATGATCAACTACCAAGTCATTCCCCGTCGCCACCTGCAGTCGGGCAAAAAGTACTACTACGCACAAATTGCTAAGGTGCAGCCTTTCGGCATCGACGCCATTATCGAAGTCATCAGCGTGCGAACCACCATCGCCTCGGCCGATGTGAAGGCCGTGCTCGACGCCTTGCAGAACGTCACCCTGCGCCTCGTGAGCGAAGGCCAATCGCTGCGCCTCGGCGACCTCGGATCCTTCCGCCCCACCCTCACCAGCAAGGGCAAGGACGAGCCCGAGCAAGTCAAAGCATCCGACATCAAGAACGTGCGTGTGCGCTTCACCAAGGGAGCATGGCTCAGCAAGAACCTCGTGCCCGCCTACTGCCAGTTCCGACGCACCGACGCCAACGGCTACGCCACAGCAAGTGCACCCGTCGAAACCGTAGGCGAAGCCTGACAACCCCATTCACTAACCTCAAAAACACATTTGAAACATGATTAAATACGTCATCAAACCCAAGCGTAATCTGAGAAACAACACCGTAAAATATTACGCGCAAATAGCGCCCATCAACGCTACCGACCTGAGCGAGGTGGCATCGCAAATCGAGGCGCAGAGCACCGTGTCGTCCGCCGACGTGAAAGGCGTGCTCGACCAGTTGCAAATCGTCATTCAGGAACAGCTGCGTGCCGGCCGCTCCGTGCGCCTCGGCGACCTCGGCTCCTTCAGGCCCACCCTCAGCTCCTCCCGCTCCGACACCGAAGCCGGCGTCAGCGCCAAGAACATCAAGCGGGTGAACGTCATCTACACCCCCTCGGGCTCCCTGCGCCGCGCACTGAAGTCGGCCCTCACCTCCCGAAGCCTCAAATTCGAGCTCGTCAAACCCAAAGAGCAGGCCGAGGAGGGCGGCGAGGCATAAGCCAAAACGAAAATCGATAACCAAGCAATTGGTCGTGTAAAGAGGATGCTACGTAAAAAATGTCACGTCGTACGTAAAAAAAATCACGTCGTACGTAAAAAAATTTACGTAGCATCTATTTTTCACGCTCGCTTTGAGCGTTCTCGCCAACGCTAAGTAACGCTATGAAAAGAATGATGAAAACAGAAGAACTATTTACCTGCAAGCGCTGTGGACTTGTATTACCGCGCAGTAGCTTTTATGCGGATATACGGAGTGCGAACGGTGTAAGTGGCTGGTGTAAAAAGTGCCACCGAAACCAGCGCTTCAAAAATATGGGTCTCGACCGCACACGCCGCATCCTCGCCCGGTTCAGCAACGCCGAACTGCAAGCGGAGCTGGAGCGCAGACGGAAAAAGATGGAAAGCAGCGAACCGTTCGACCGTTGAAAGCGCAGCGGGTCGTGTCGCTAATGCTCTCCCCCGTACGTAGGTCTTCTCTAACCGCTTGCTTTAATCTATAAAGCGGAGGTTACATGAAACTATTTTAGATTTTTATCGGTTTGACTTAACCGATTGAAGAATAAACTTTTAGCGAATTATTTGAGAAATAGAGGTAACGATTTAGCAACTGTGCGAATTTCAGCGTTTTGCGTTGCTATGCTGTCAAATAACTCTCTTATGTGCAAAGATACGAATTTTCTCAAAAATAGAAAATGTGTATGAATGTTTTTCTTGTTTATATAGTCTCTAATTTATAATGTTAGTATTTACAACTGATTATTAATCAATAATTTACGAGCAGTAAATCGGAAATATGGTCGTAATCTTTAATCGTGTATTCTAAAGGGAGAAGATTTTAAAACAGTAAACATCAAATCTTCCTGCGACTATATACCACCTCTATTATGCCGTTGTATTTCTTGGTACGAATCATTTCCAAGTCAATTTTCTTATCGGTAGCACCAAACAGCCTTGTGCCGTTACCGAGAAGAACCGGTATAATCGCCAGATGATAAATGTCTATTTGATTGTTTGCGATGAGTTGTTGCGCCACTTCTGCACCTCCGCAAATCCACACATCTTTACCCGATTCCTGTTTCAACTCCTCTACCAGTTGGCATACATCCATATTCCTGAAACGGATATTTTCTGTGCCCTCTTCTTCACTGTGATGAGTCAATACATAGGTCATCGCTTCCCCGTAGGGCCATTGGTCGGGAGAAAGTTCGGTCACAATTTGGTCGTAGGTTCTCTTTCCCATAATGACCGTGTCCACACCACTGAAGAATGGAGTAAAGGTGTCTTCCATCTCCACGTTTTTATCTTGTCCGCTTATCCATTCAACGGAACCTTCGCTGTCAGCGATATAGCCATCCAGACTGACGGCAATATAAAGGATTACTTTTCTCATAGGTGTATTATTGTAAAAGAGGCAGCACCATTTCAAACGGTTTATTTATTGTAGGGATATTCTTGCTTTTGCTTGCTTTACCCTTTGGCTTTAAGCAATTCTTCAATCCGACCTTTCATAAACCCGGTAAGCGCGAGCGTTTCATTTTCCATTGTTTCCCATTCGTCAGACAGGTTTCCCAAATAGGCTTCCTTTGCCGTTTTCAACAGGGAAGAAAAGGTTTCCGGCAATTGGGGAATCACCCACTCCGCAGCAACATCTTTCGTTGTCACGTCTTCGGTTTCTAATGTAAACCACATGCGGGATAGCGTCAATAGCACATTTCTTTCATCTCCCTTAACATTGGAAATCAAACCGGGTAGAGAAAATTGAATAGCCTTTTGTATTTCGCGGAACGGAATCGGGAGAATAAGTTGTTTGCAATCTGCGCCCTTCAGCGTCATACTACTTTTTCTCGCCTGCCATAATAGAATCGCTATATCAGGGTCGAAACACGCCTGCGGAATCATTCCGGCTTCCATCTCTTTCCGAAGCCACTCCCCATACATATACTCGCATTTGGGCGGAAACTGCCACGGAATAATGTCTTTTTGATGGATGACAGTTATCTCCAATGGTCTTTTTTCGGCGCAACCTACGAAGCCGGAAATTTCCAATAATTGCTTGGTCAACTCCTTTTTCGTTGACAGATTCAATTCTTGTCTGGTTATTATCAATATATCTATGTCACTGTCCGGACGCAATTTATTCATTGTCGCAGAGCCATATAAATACATTCCCAATATCTGCCCCTGCAATAGGGTTTCTGCTATGGAAACGACTTGCTTCACTTGTTGTGGGATTTCATTCCGATTGTTCATTGTATTTTCCATATAGATTTGTTTCCTTTATTCTTTGATTAATACAACAGCGTCAAATGCCAGTTCCAAGGCGGTGGATACACTTGCTTTTCCCCACTTCCGTTCTTGGTATTTATGAGGATTCGAGAGCGTGTCGGCTGTAAAAAGCAACATAGCCCATATTACTTCTCTAAATTCTGCACATGCAGCCAGTGCAGAACATTCCATTTCCACTACTTGACAGCCTTCCTCTTTGCGGTATTGCACCATTTCCAGTGTTTCTCGATAAAAACCGTCTGTTGTCCATGTCTTGACTTCCAAATATGGGATTTTCTTTTGATTTAAAGCAAATTTGATTGCACTTATTCCTGCTGTTGAAATCTTTATGTCTCTGGATGGCGGAAGATAATGGTAAGAAGTTCCCTCATCTCTCAATGCAGAAACGGGTATTAAGAATCTGTTCTCCGGAATATCTTCCAATACACCGCAGGAACCGACAGAAATAATTTCTGTCACACCTCCTGCTATTAAATACTCTAAAATCTGGACAGCAGCAGCACTCCCAACCGGAGCCGGACATAAACATATCCTTTCCTGATTATGAAAGCATTCATAGATGGGATATAATTTTGTTGCACTCTCAAATTCATCTATCTGTATTCCACTGTGGGCATGTGCATACTTTTCCACTTCATCCCCCAAAAATGCAAATACGGCTTTTTTAGGGAAGTGCTTTTTCCCATTTCCCGGCTGAAAGATTGCTTTTGATGCGGTATCGTATTCCAAAATAGGATAATCGTGCTTTACTAATGCCATACTATCATCTCCAATAAAAATTTTCTTTCTCACATTTTCTGCATCTATTTTTTGCAAAGTTACTTTTTTCATTTGGCTATACATCAATAAACTCTTAGTATTTTGAGTATATTTTTTCGTGAAGCTATCTTTTATCTTCTCATCGAAAAGCCTCTCTTCTGCTGTTGGTCGTACCGCCCCTCTACCACGTTATCGACTTCCCGTCTGGCTTTGATTTGCTCCCGGTTATCCAGTTTGCCTTTCTGCGTGGCAGTAATATACAGAAAATCCCCGGCTGCACGGTGAGACTGCTTATCATCACCGAAGAGGTTAAGGACACTCTTGATGTCCGATACTTGCTCCGTATCGAAACGGGGCTTGTAATAATCCCTTGCCAGACGGATAATGCCGTGTACCGCCTTGCGGAAGATGTCGCTTGTTTTGAGCAGCAGGAAACTGAGACAGCCGATAATGTGGTTTTGCCACAAAATCCGATTTTTGAGCCTCGTGGTTTCCTCCGTATGCGCAGCCTCCTTACGGCTAAGTTCCGACAAGTTCTTGGCTTCCAGCTCCATCCGTTCACGGTGATGGTCGTTCTGCATGGTCTGTATTCGGGTTTGCAGGGCTTCGATGGCTTCCCCGTGCGTGGCTACCTCTCTGTGCAGGGCGGCGTTCTCCCGCTCCGGCGTCTTGACCTTGTTACTGCCGAAAAGAGAACCGACACTCTCGGCGATGTTGGCGGCTGCGGTCGTGGCTGCCCCTTTCAGCTTCTCGGTCTGTATCTCTTTTTTCGTCCGTCTTAGTTCCTCCTGCGCCGTTTCTTTCTGACGCTGCAAATCCACCACCTCCGCTTTGAGGCTGTCGGCGAGTTTCTTCGTTTCATTGTAATACTGCTGCGTGGACTTGTGCCGTGCTTTCGAGCCGTCTATGCCCCTTTGCAGCCCGTATTTCGCCATCGCCTCGGCGTAGGTGTCTTGGTAGGATTTCAGCCTTAGGCGTGTCATAATATCGTCGGCGCACAGCCTCACGGTGTCGGTCGGCTTCTTGCGGTATCGCTTCTTCGCCTGCTCCTCCCTTTTCCTGCGCTTGCGCTCTCCCTTGACGATGGGAACGAGCGTGACGTGTATGTGGGGCGTTTCCTCGTCCCGATGCAGGTGCGCCGCCACGATGTTCTCCTTTCCGAACGTGTCGGCGAAGTATTTCATATTGTCGGCGCACCACTCGTCCAAACGCCCCTCCCTTTCGATGCGTTCCATGTCCTCGTGCGTTCCCGACACGTTGATTCGGATTGCCCGTACTTGGTTGTTTCCGATTTTGCGTGTCAGCCCCGCTTCTTCCAGTCTTCTCCGGATAGCCGCCGAACGGTCTTTTATCCCGTCGGGGTAGGCAACGAGTTTTCGGTTCAGGTGCGTGCGTGTGGGGTCTGCGTTCTTCGGTATGATGAAACGCTCTATGTGGGCGGTCGTTCCGCTGTCGGAACCGTGCGCCTTTTCCATATGCAATACTACGAAACCCATATATATTCCTTTCTTTTTTAGCTTGTGAAACAATGATTCTTTGTATCTTCGGGGGCGGCAAAGAGCCGTCCCCGACGGGGTGTGCAGAGGGGCTTGCCCCTTGCCTTATTGGGGAATTTTCAGCGATATGGAGTATTGCGGCTCGGAAAATTCCCTAATAAGCTACGGTATTTTCTCCGTAAATACCCTGCGGTGTGCCGGCGGTCTGCCCGTGTCTTATCGGCTCGGCGGTTGAATCCGCTTTGTGTACTTGGCTGTCTGCGCTCGTTGTGCCGACTTTACCGACTATACCGAACCCCATCTTATTATTTTTCCCTTTCGGTCGATGGTGGGCGGCGGGGCGGTCGTTTCCGTTTTCAAAGGCTTCTTTGCTCGGGGCGGTCGGATGCAAGGTTTAGGGGAAGAATCTACCCGAAGCATGAGGGTGGAGATTGTTCCCCTAACGGCGTAGCCGCCCGACCTTGCAGCCGACGGAAAGCCCCGTGCTTGCTTCGCCTTTGTAAACGGGAATGACTGTTCCGCTTTCCTGCGGTCGGGAAACAGCCCCTTTCTGTCCGTGCGACGGTATGACCGTATGAATGTATGACCGTGTGACTGTATTACGGACTGATACCCCGACCGACTGACCGTTACGCCATCCATCGGCGGCTCGGCTCGGTGTCGGCAACGACAGACACGATAACCGTCGTTTTCTCTTTTCGCCCGTTCATAATCCTGTCTAATAATAGCTTGCGGACTCTCGCCGCCCCGAACGATTCGACACGGAAAGCGAGGGCGGCTATCGTTTCGAGGTCGTAAACCTCTATGCTGCTTCTGTCCGATAGACGGACAAGGCGTTTGATGCCGTACTCTTTCAATACCCCGCTCTTGCAGAGTGCCTTTATCCCTGCCCGAACCGTCGGGGTGATAACCCCGAACAGTTCGCAGATTTCCCACTCGGTCATGGCGGTTGCGCCTATGTCGGTCGGTAGGGAGATATTGCCGTATTCATCTATCATGATGATGTTCCTTTCTTCTTTCATCGGTATGCTGTTTTAAGGTGACTAAATGGCTCGGCAGATGTTCTTCTCCATCTCCTCTAACTTGTGCGACAAGGTTTCCATGTCTTGGCTTATCTTCTGGGCGGTGATTTTGGCGTATATCTGCGTGGTCTTGATGTTCGTGTGCCCCAACAGGCGGCTCACGGTTTCGATGGGTACGCCGTGCGACAGAAGTACGGTCGTGGCGTTCGTGTGGCGGGCAACATGATAGGTCAAGCGCACCTTGAAACCGCATTGTCTGCCTATCTCTTTGAGTATCTTGTTGCAACTGCCGTTGCTCGGAACGGGGAAAACATGACCGTCCCTTGCAAGTCCCTTGTATTTCTCGATGATACGCTTGGGAACGTCCAAAAGACGGATGTTCGATTCGGTGTTGGTTTTCTTCCGTCGGGTGATTATCCACAGGTTGCCGTCGAAGAATGTTTGCAGGCGGTCGGCGGTGAGGTTCTTCACGTCCGAGTACGCCAAACCCGTGAACACGGAAAAGACGAACAAGTCCCGTACGAGTTCATGGTAGGTGTTCTTCATCGGTGCGTCCATGAGCGTCTGTATCTCCTTTTGGGTAAGGTAGCCCCTATCGACGCTTTCGGGAGAGTTGATGTACCCTGCAAAGGGGTTGAACGGCAGACGCCCGTCGTTCCTCGCTATGGAAACGATGTGTTTCAGCACGATCATGTAGCCCCACACGGTATTGGTGCGGCATTTCTTCTCCGTGCGCAGGAAATACTCGAAGTCGTTGATGAATGTAAGGTTGAGTTCCTTTAGCGGAATGTCCTCACGCTTGTAGGTATGGGGCAGGAACTCCCGAATGTGGTTGCAGACCGTCCGATAACGGGTGAATGTCCCCTGCGCCCTGCTGTGCCCGACCTTCTTGGCGAACTCGGCGTTGTGCTGCTCGAACAGCTTCAGCAAGGTTTCCTGCTTGACGCCGATACCGAGATAGGCGTCTTTGAGCTTGGCGGCGGTAACATACCCGTCCGTCTGCATCAGTTCTTGGTAGCGGCGGTTTACCTCCACTCGGATTTTATCCACCGCGAGGTTGATTCTCTGCGCTTCGACGCTCTTGCCCGAAGCACGGTTGTTTTTCACGTCCCACAACCGCAGGGGAACGTCCATCTTGCAACTGAACTGTTTAATCTCTCCGTCCACCGTGAGGCGGCACATCAAAGGCAGGTTGCCGTTCGGCTTCTCGCTGCCTTTCTTCACGTAAAATAAGACCTTGAATGTACTTCGCATAACTCACTCCTTTTTTTGGTTACAAAATTAGTTTATAGTGAGTTACCGACAGCTATGCAGAATTACGCAAATCGCAGAAAAAGAACCATTTAGCAAGAAATCTGCACCCGTTACGGGGGTAATGAGGTGGTAACTGAACTTCTGCACCGTTTGGCTGTATCGTGGTTTTCTTTGGCTTTTCGCCAAGAGAAAAATATAGCGTAACGAACGCTATTTCAGCTAATTCGCTACGCTTTACTCAAATTTGCAAATCCGCTATGTGTTTATTTTATGTATTTTTGCAAGCGGTAGCGATTTACCGTACCTGCAAATCAGACCAAGACAATTTCACATACACAATATAAGGGAACTCCCTCGTAGCTACAAAGGCTTTGGTCGGCCGCAGGTGCTACTTGGGAGTTCCTTGTTTATACATATATGGAAGAAGGAATACAGTCTATCATAGATACCGATTATGAGCGGTGGGTGCTCACCATAAGAACTCGCTTTCAGAGGGCGAAAGTAAGCGCATCGCTAAAAGTGAATAATGAGTTGCTGCGTTTCTATCTGTCGGTCGGAAAGGACATATACAATAATCAGTACGAGAATCGCTACGGCAGTCAGTTCTATAAACGCTTGAGTATAGACTTGCAACGGGAAATTCCAAATTCAAAAGGGTTTTCTCCGACCAACTTGAAGTATATGAGATACTTTTATGAGTTGTTCAAAGACGAAATTCAAAATCGTCCACAAGTTGTGGACGATTTGGTTTGCCTGCCATGGGGTCATATTCGCTACATCATTGACAACTGCAAGAATGATTTGGATAAAGCCCTTTTCTTTGTGGGTAAAACCCTTGAGAATAATTGGTCAAGAGCCGTGCTTCTGAATTTCCTGGGTACCGATTTATATGAGCGTCAGGGTAAAGCCATAACGAACTATCCTCAAACGCTTCCTGAACCCCAAGGCGAGTTGGCCCAGCAAATCACCAAAGACCCTTATTCCTTTGATTTCCTCACGCTTTCAGAAAGATATGTTGAAAAAGAACTGAAAGATGCCTCAGTCGCCAACATTGAGCGTTTCCTGTTGGAGTTGGGACAAGGTTTTGCCTATATGGGGCGGGAGTATAGAGTCAAAATTGGCAACACGGAGAAATTTATGGATATGCTCTTCTACAATGCCAAACTGCATTGTTATGTCGTTGTAGAAGTCAAGACAGAAGCGTTTGACGCGCAAAATCTCGGTCAGTTGGGCCTGTACGTATCAGCCGTAAACCATCTGCTTAAATCCCCGGCCGACAATCCTACTATCGGTTTGCTTATCTGCCGAAGCAAAGACAACGTTGTTGCAAAATATGCTTTGGAAAGCACCTCCTTACCCATAGGCATTTCCGAATATGAATTGGCTAAGGTCTATCCTCAAGATTTCCAATCAACCTTGCCCAGCATCGAACAAATCGAAAAAGAACTCAGCAAATAAACAGAGTGATTATGACCGTTTTCAAACAAAGCATTGAAGAGCAGGTGAAGAACCACTGAAAGGAACAGTTGCGAACCATCAAGACATATACAAAGACTACCATTTTATGGAAACCTATATCAACGCCATGAAAAAGGAGTGCATCGCCCGTCTTAAACGCTACATAGACAAGGAGCACAAAGCTTACACGAAAGTAATAGAAGCATAAAAAGATGAAACTTGGAAAAATAAAACGCATCACTGACCTGCGGTCTATTTGGCCGCACGAAGCCAACGACTTTACCAAGTGGCTGGCCGAGGAGCACAACCTCGCCAAATTGGGCGAGGAAATTGGCATTGAGTTGGAACTGGAAGAACGAGAGTCGTCTGTCGGCAATTTCAATGTGGACCTCTATGCAAAAGAAGAGGGTACTGGACGCAAGGTGATCATTGAAAACCAACTTGAAGAAACTGACCACGACCACTTGGGCAAACTCATCACCTACGCCTCGGGCAAGGGGGCAGAAGTGGTGGTATGGGTGGTGAAGCGCGCCCGCGATGAACACCGCCAAGCCATCGAATGGCTGAACCAACATACCGACACCGACCTCGGCTTCTTCCTTGTGGAGATTGAACTTTGGCAGATTGATGACTCCGCCATTGCCCCGAAGTTCAGTGTCATTGAACGCCCGAACGACTGGGGAAAACAGATGAAGAGCGTGGCTGGTTTGAACAATACCGAACAGATACAACTCGCCTTTTGGCAGAAGTTTAACGACAAGATGAACGCCAGCCCCGACTTCACCAAGCACTTCAAGACGCGTAAAGCCCAGCCGCAGAATTGGTACGACATCAGCGTTGGCAGCTCCGAATACCACCTGTGCTTCACGGCCAGCATCCAAAAGAAGCACATGAGTTGTGGCATCTACATTCCCGACAACAAAGAACTCTTTCACCTCTTCGAGGCGCACAAGGCCGACTTTGAGGAGCAGTTTGGCAAAGGCATCGAATGGGGAGAAGCCACCAAAGCAACGCGCATCAACATCTTCAAACCTTTTGACGTTTCCGACCAAGAGCAATGGCCCGCAGCCTTTGCCTGGTACTTGGATAACGCTATCAAGTTCAGAATCATCGCCCAAAATATTGACAAATAAACTGCTTGCTATGAAACGAATTATTTTAATAATATTGGTCAGTCTATCATCTTTGTATATATATGGCCAAAATGATAAGTTCTCTACGTATGCTGAGATGGTTGGTAAGGAAGTAACTTTCTATGATGCTGCCCAACAAATCAAGGCTCTTGGTAAATTCCTTTTTGTCAAGAATGAAAAAGGTAAATTAGTTGCAGTCAAGGACGTAACCCCCTTTCAATCAATACAGAATGGAGTATGTTTCCACGTTAATCAGATTGTAACAATCAAAGATAAACAATACTTGGAATGTTCATCTGCCAACGAAACAATTTACTTTCTTGTGTCTGAAAAATACCCTATTCTACCGAATTTTCGTTCAGCCACCGTATGGGAAGAAGTCTTACACTCTTTGAGAGAAGAGTGCCCATATCTGAAATTGCAGGACAAACAAAAATATGCACAAAATGACATCGTGTTGGGGAAGTTTGTCAAAGTAGCATGGAATAAATTCGAGTTTCCTAAAACGATTGGAAGTGATGTATTCTTTTCCTATAATCATGGCCGCTACACTTCTCGTATCCCATACGCAAGTATCAGACGAAGTGATTTTGCCTCAGAAAGAGATATCCAAGAAGAAAAAGAGAGACAAGATGAAGAGGAAAGGCGCAGAGTCGAACAGGAAAAAAAGGATTCAATAGATGATTATATTCCAATTATTGCACGCAGCAAATATCATGATTCAGATTGGAATGAGATGATAGATTCTCTGGGAATGGACAACCACCATGTATATGCCATCATAGATAATAAAGCGTATGCTTATCATTGGATAGAGAAAACGGTGTCCCTTGACTCTCTTGTCTTTGATGACGAAGGACGTTACCAATTCTTACTACGAAGAGGAAATAAAGGGTTGGCTATTCGCAAAAAAATTGCTTTTCAACAAGACTCTATAATGCAATTAGGGGTAGCGCATTGTCTTGACAGTTTGAGAAGTCTCTCCCGAATAGCGGAAAATAATTTCTACAACGAATTGAACCGACGACAAATATTCATTTTAAAGGATTTGTATTCGTATTCTGAATATAGATTTGGTAAGAAATTCAAGTTCTATAATTGCTTTAACAAACGAATCAAATATATCAATATTACCCTTACTGCATATAATGGCGTAGGAGATATACAGCGTGATGATATTGGACGTTCCAGCGCAAAGCTCCGTGGAATAGGCCCTATCGAAAAAGGAGATATAGCCTCCTATGATTGGGATGAACTCTTTTGGGACGACAACGATATTATAGATGAGGTAGTTATTACAAACATAACGTTTACTTTCTTTGATGGAACTACTAAATCCTATTCGGGGAAAGCCAACATTGACAAACACAGAGCCGCAAATTGTTACGAAGATGACGATGATTAAATAACAGACATGCCGCCGAGCCTAACCAGCCCGGCGGCGTGTCTTTTCTACCTCCCATTCTCGTTTCTACCTTTGCCATATAACCCACTTCGTTTTTTCCTATAGCAAAGGAACTCACTGACATACTCAAAGCTGCGGCGGTGGTTCGAGACGAAACCGCCATGCAGCAGAATACCGCAACCCGCGTGGGCGGCGTGCTGACTGACCTCGCCCAATTCGTGGGCGAGGCCGTCTTTGCTGCTGGAATGGCCACCAAGACCAGTGCCACAGGCGTGTCGCTGCTCATCAAATACTACGATGCGGACGGACAGCCCTACACCAAGGAACTGCCACTGCCCGTGGCCAATATGCTGCGCGCAGGTATTATCACGCCAGCGGCGCTGAACTTCATCAACACAGCCGATAGGGAAGAAACCACCGCGCGGCAGGCCTCGGACGCGAAACTGCTGCGCCGCATACAGGGCAAAAGCACCAGTTCCTCGGCCTATTCCGACCCCTGCATCAACATCGGAGGCTTCGACCACCTCTATGCCGAAGACGGCTCCGCTTCCGCATTGGGGACAAGGGCGAGCTCTAACTGGATGTACTCCCAGTTCAAAATTGAGAACACCCACGACTTGATGGGCTGGACAGCCTTCCACCCCGACCTCTATCAATCCTAAAAGTTGGACATCAAGAATGACCCCAATTTTGACCCATAGATCAAAAAAACAGACACGCAGAGATAAATCGTAAATCTGACGGGACGCCGTGGAAAGAAAATCGCACGCCGTAGAAGAAAATACCCCAGCCGTGGGAGAAAAATCCCGCGGCTGGGGCTTATTATGACAACCCTATACGGTGTCGTCCTTTCCTTGCACCTACGATGGTGAAGGGGAGGCTGAGAAGACATGGTAGGCAGGTGGCAGCCGTGGTGCCGTGGTTTTCAGCCCCGCAGGGTGTTATTTCTTTTCATCCTTCTCCTCCTTGCGACGGAGCACCACGGCGCTGCGAGCAGGCAGGTAGAGCTTGAGCCAGCCCTTGCCATCGCGCTTGAGCAGGGGGTCGAAGTTGGTGAAGTGGCTCATGCTGTCATCGGCAAAGCCATTGCCGCCATACTCCTTGGCATCGGTGTTGAGCACCACCTCGTAGCAGCCCTCGGGCACCATGAAGCCGTAACCCTCGTAAGAACGTGTGGGCGAGAAGTTGAACACGAAGACCAGCGGTCCGCGGGCATAGGCCAGCACCTGGTCGCCGTCGTTGTGCCAGACTTCCTGCACGGGGAACTTGCGGATGTCGGGCAGACTCTTGACTACGCTCAGCATGTCGCGGTCGAAGTCGCCGAGATAGTGGTAGCAGAGTTCCTTGTTGTCGACGAGGTTCCACTGGCGACGGGCGTACTTGCAGCTCCAGCCGTTGCCCTCGCGGGGGAAATCAATCCATTCGGGATGGCCGAACTCGTTGCCCATGAAGTTGAGGTAACCGCCGTTGATGGTGCTGCAGGTCACGAGGCGTATCATTTTGTGCAGGGCAATGCCGCGGTGCACGGTGCCGTTTTCATCGCCCTTGCGGAAATGCCAGTACATGTCGGCATCGATGAGGCGGAAAATGATGGTCTTGTCGCCCACGAGTGCCTGGTCGTGGCTCTCGGCGTAGGAGATGGTTTTCTCGTCGGCACGACGGTTGGTTACTTCCCAGAAGATGGACGAGGGTTTCCAGTCTTCATCGCGGCATTCCTTGATGGTCTTAATCCAATAGTCGGGCACGTTCATGGCCATGCGGTAGTCGAAGCCATAGCCGCCGTCCTTGAAGGGAGCAGCGAGGCCGGGCATGCCGCTTACCTCCTCGGCAATGGTGATGGCCTTGGGCTTCACCTCGTGGATGAGGGCATTGGCCAAGGTGAGGTAGCAGATGGCATTGTCATCCTGATGTCCGTTGAAGTAGTCACCGTAGCCGCAGAAGGCCTCGCCCAAGCCGTGGCTGTAATAGAGCATGGAGGTGACGCCGTCGAAACGGAAGCCGTCGAAGTTGAACTCGGTGAGCCAGTACTTGCAGTTGGAGAGCAGGAAGTGTATGACTTCGTTTTTGCCATAGTCGAAGCAGAGGCTGTCCCAGGCCGAATGCTCGCGGCGTCCGCCGGGATAGAAGAACTGGTTGGGGTCGCCGCAGTAATTGCCGAGTCCCTCCACCTCATTCTTCACAGCGTGACTGTGCACGAGGTCCATGATAACCATGATGCCTGCCTGGTGCGCTTCATCAATCAGTTGCTTGAGTTCCTCGGGCGTGCCGAAGCGGCTTGACGGGGCAAAGAACGAACTTACGTGGTAACCGAAACTGCCGTAGTAGGGGTGCTCGGCAATGGCCATGATCTGGATGCAGTTGTAGCCTTCCTTGATGACGCGGGGCAGCACATTCTCGCGGAACTCGTTGTAGGTGCCTACCTTTTCAGCGTCCTGAGCCATACCGATGTGGCACTCGTAGATGAGGAGCGGGGCCTTGGCGGGGGTGAATTTCGGTTTTTTCCACTCATAAGGCTGCTCGGGGTTCCACACCTGGGCGCTGAAGATTTTCGTTTCCTCATCCTGCACCACACGACGGCACCAGGCGGGAATACGTTCGCCCTGGCCTCCCTGCCAGTGCATGGAGAGTTTGTAGAGCTGCTCGTGGTGCAGGGCTTTGGCGGGCAATTTCAGTTCCCAGTTGTCAGTGCCGGGAATGCGCTTGAGGGCGTAGGCCTCATCTTCCTTCCAGTCGTTGAACTCGCCAATCATGTAAATGGCCGTGGCGTTGGGGGCCCACTCACGGAGCACCCACTGACGCGGGGTGCGGTGCAGACCGAAGTAGAGATGGCCATCGGCAAACTCTGACAGTTTGCCGGTGTTACGGGTGAGTTGGTTAAGCTTGTGGAGTGCATACTCGTGACGCCCCTTGATGGCCTCCTCGAAAGGTTCGAGCCAAGGGTCGTTCTTGACAAGCTTGATGTGATTGACAGCAGGTGCTGCCTTCTTGGTGCGGGCGGGAGCCTTGCGTGTAGCAGCCGCCGACTTGGCGTTTTCTGTCTTTTTCATGGTATTGGTGGTTGGTTTTGGTGGAGCCTCAGCACAAGTGCTTACTGCACCACACGTCCGTTAGAATATTCGCCTTTCTTCGTCACGTTGCCATTGGCATCGTATTCGGTGTATTTGCCATGTTTGATTCCGTCGCGATAGGAGCAGTCGATGCGTGTACCGTCGGGGCGCACCTCGATGCTTTTGCCATCGCGTTTTCCGGCCTTGAAGGTGCCCTTGAAGCGGCCTCCGTTGGCATACTTGAGTGTGCCCTCGCCGTCCATGCGGTTTTCCTTCCAATAACCGTTATATTCGTCTCCGTTCTTCCACTTGTAGATGCCGTGTCCGTCCATCATGTTGTGCTTCCATGCGCCGGTGTAGGTGGCCACGCCCTTCCACTGGAAAGTGCCCTGCCCGCTCTGCTCACCGTTGAGGAAACTGCCTATATACTGGTCGCCATTGGCAAAACGGAAGGTGCCTTCGCCCGTGCGTTCGCCATTCTGATACTGGCCTTCGTAGACGTCGCCGTTGCGGAACTTATAGATGCCCCGGCCGTCCTGCACATCGTTTTTCCATTCTCCATTGTAATAGTCGCCGTCGGCGTAGAAGTAGGTGCCGCGGCCATTGCGCTGGTTGTTGAGCCACGAGCCTTCGTATTTTGAACCGTCGTTCCAGTCGAAATAGCCTTTGCCCGACTTTTTGTCGTCCTCCCATTCACCTTTGTAGAAGGCTCCGCTCTTGTAGGTGTACGTGCCCTTGCCATTGCGTTTGTCGTCCTTCCACATGCCTTCGTACACGTCGCCGTTGTAGTAGTACATGGTGCCGTTGCCCTCCTTGTTGCCACGATACCAGAGGCCGGTGTAGCGGTTGTTGTTGACTGCGTAGAACGTGCCGCGGCCGTTGCGCTCATCTTTGGTCCAGTTGCCTTCGTAGCGCGAACCGTCGGCTGCGGTGAAAGTGCCCTCGCCGTGGCGCATGCCCTTGACAAACTCGCCCTCGTAGGTGTCGCCGTTAGGATAGACCACGCGGCCCTTGCCACCGGGCTTGCCGGCTATGAGTTCACCGGTGTAGACGCCGCCACCCTTCACGGTGCAGGAGCCCACCACCATTTTTTGTGCGCCAGCCACGAGGGGCATGCTGGCCAGGATAAGGTATATGAATGCTTTGCGAATCATGCTTGTTAGTGTGTTGTGGAATGTGGAATGCGAGCAGGAGGCTTCAAATGGGAAGGTCATCTACAGATAAGGAACGGAGTCGGTGCACCGCCGGTTGCATTCCTATATATAATAAGGTGTCTTTCCTATATAGATATGAAGGAGTGCGCATATTATAAGGAGTGCACCTGCTCCCATCATGTCAGCCCTGCTGTGTAGCCAGGAACTGCTCGGCGCGCTGCAGGTCGTCGGGGGTGTCGATGCCGATGGTTTCCTGGTCGGTGGTGCCCACCTTGATGCGCAGCCCTGCCTGCAACCAGCGCAACTGCTCGAGCGACTCGCTCACTTCGAGTGTGCCCTGCGGCATGGCGGTGATGCGAGCCAGCGCATCGGTGCGGTAGGCATAGAGGCCGATGTGCTTGAGGTAGGTGTGGTGCTGCGACCACGTTTCGAAGTCCTTGCCACGCAGATAGGGGATGACGCTGCGCGAGAAGTAGAGAGCATAGCCGTTGGCATCGAGCACCACCTTGGGGGAGTTGGGGTTGCTGATGTGCTCCATGGGCTCGCCCAAGGCAAAGGGTTTCACCAAGGTGGCAATCTCCGTGTGGCTGTCGGCAAAGCAGCGCATGATGGTCTGCAACTGCTGGGGGGCTATGAAAGGCTCGTCGCCCTGCACGTTGATGACCACGTCGGCATCGGTGCCCAACTTCTGATAAGCCTCGAAGCAACGGTCGGTGCCGCTGCGATGCTGGTCGGACGTCATGACCACGCGTCCGCCGAAGCGCTGCACGGCCTGCTCGATGCGGGCATCGTCGGTGGCGACGCATACGTCGCTGACCACTCCAGCCACACGCTCATACACTCGCTGGATGATAGGGACGCCACCCAGCAACGCCAAGGGCTTGCCGGGAAAGCGGGTCGACGCATAACGCGCCGGTATGATGGCTACAAATTTGCTCATATCAAATTGTCGTTAGTCAAAATAGCTGTCGGCATTCACGCCGCTCTTGGGTTTGCTTTTGGCGGCGGGTTGGCGGTCGGGGTTTTCCTGCGGCACATTGGCTTCATCGTCGTTGTCCTCGTCGCTGGGCAGGAAGTGCAACGGCGGCCCGCTCAGATGGTCGGGGTCGATGGCGGGACGGTCGAACTCGCGCATGGGGTCGTAGCCCAGCGCCTTGTCGGCATATACTTTTTTCATGTAGTTACCCCACACGGGGAGTGCCGAGGCCGAACCCTGGCCCAAGGCCATGCTGTTGAAGTGTATGTCGCGCTCGTCGCCGCCCACCCATACGGCTGTGACCAACTGGGGCACGCAGCCCACGAACCAGCCGTCGGAGTTGCTGTTGGTCGTACCCGTTTTGCCGGCTATCGGCCCTTCGAATTGGTACACATAGCGCAGTCTGCGACCCGTGCCGTGGTCAATCACGGCGCGCATCATGTCGATCATGTCGTAGGCCGTCTGCGCCTTGTAGACTTCTTTGGTGCGCGGGGTGAACTCTGCCAACACATTGCCCTGCGCATCCTCAATGCGGCTTACGAGCAAGGGGGCGCGACGTATGCCCTGCTCCACAAAGGCGGTGTAGGCCGAGGCCATCTCAGCCGTGGTGATGTCGCAGGTGCCCAAACAGAGCGACAGGGAGGGCTGCATGTTGTCGTTCGCTACACCCAGGGCATGGAGGTCGCGCACCAGGCCCTGCCCCGTGTGGTCGAGTTGGTACATGAGTTCGGCCGTTACCCAGTTGTTCGACTGGCTGAGACCCCACTTGAGCGTCACCGCCTCGCCATAGCGTGCACGGCTCGCGTTGCGCGGCCTCCAGCCGCCATAGTCGCGCTGCACGTTGAGTATGGTGCTCTCGGGACTATAGCCGCCCTCCATAGCCATGGCATAGACAAAGGGCTTCATGGTAGAGCCTACCTGACGGCGACCCACCATGGCCATGTCGTACTGGAAGTGTGCGTAATCCAAACCGCCCACGTAGGCTTTTACGTGGCCATTCTCTGGATTGATGGACACTAGGCCGGCGCGCAGGAATTTCTTGTAATAAAGAATGGAGTCGATAGGCGTCATCGTGGTGTCGACCTCGCCGTGCAGCGTAAACACCGACATTTTCACGGGGGTGTTGAAGGCACGTTCTATGTCCTCGTCGCTGGCGTGGTCGGCCTTCATGGCGCGATAGCGGTCGGTGTTGCGCATGGCGCGTTTGATGCGGTTGATCACTTCGGCACGGCTCAAGTCGGAACTGTACGGAAAGTTGGGCGACGTGCGCCTTTCTGCCTCAAACAGCGGCTGGAGTTTGCGGCCCACCTGTCGGAACACGGCGTCCTCGGCATAGCGCTGCATACGCGAGTCGATGGTCGTGTAGATTTTCAGACCGTCGGTGTAGATGTCGTAATTGTTGCCGTCGCGCTTGAAGTTCTTCTTGCACCAACCATACAGAGGGTCGGTGGCCCACGCCAGGGAGTCGATGTAGTACTGCTGATGCTGCCACTCGCGATACTTGGCAGGGTCGGGCTTACTGGCCATCATGATGCGGCGCAGGTATTCGCGCATATAGGCAGCTATGCCTTCTTTGTGGTCTACGCGATGAAAGTTCAGGCCGAGCGGCTCTGCCTGCAGCAGGCGGCACTCCTCCTCACTCAGTTTCCCTGCCTTCACCATCTGCGCCAGCACCACGTTGCGGCGTTGGCGGCAACGTTCTGGCTCACGCACGGGGTTGTAGTAGGAGGGGTTCTTGCACATGCCCACCAGCGTGGCGCACTCATTGATGGTAAGGTCCTTAGGGGCTTTACCAAAATAGACATTCGCGGCGGTTTTGATGCCCACCGCGTTGTGCAGAAAGTCAAAATAATTCAGGTAAAGCGTGAGCACTTCCTCCTTGGTGTAATGCCTTTCGAGTTCTACGGCTATCACCCACTCAATGGGTTTTTGCAAAAGGCGCTGCACCGTACTTTCGGCCGTACTGGAGTAGAGCTGCTTGGCCAGTTGCTGCGTGATGGTGCTGCCGCCGCCAGCCTGTTTTTGCCCCAGCACGCCGCGTTTTACCACAGCACGCATCAGTGCCCTTGTGTCGATGCCGGAATGCTCGTAGAAACGTACATCCTCGGTGGCCACAAGAGCGTCGAACATGCGGGGGGAAATGCTGTCGTAGGCTACAAATACACGGTTTTCGTTACGCGACCACGTTCCCAGCAGACGGCCGTCGGCCGAGATGACCTGCGATGCGTATCTGCTGATGGGGCTCTGCAACTCACGTATGGGCGGCATATAACCTATCCACCCACGCTCTATGCACCACACACCAGCCACAATGGCCAGCAAGAGCACGAGGTAGGCTCCCCACACGAAGACCAAGAATTTCTTTCTCATATATGTTGTCGTCAGCAGGACGAGCTGTCAGCGGGTACATTGCCGCAGTGACATGCGCCACCAGTGTGGCACGATGCTGGGCCTGCCTGCATTTGAAAGGCATATAAAAATGGCTGTACCGTGATGTGATGAAACTCCGAGCGAAAAAGGATTTGAGGACCACTTGCTTTCTGTAATCCGGCCCTACGTATGTGCTACGCATACCGGCACGCCATACAGCAAGTTGGCTTATCTCGGTATTTCTGTAATTATTGATGAGTATCCCAATCTAACCGGTACAGCCTTTAGGTGTTGCAAATATAAGCACTTAATCATTAGTCCACAAGTTTGCTTCCTATTTTTTATTCAATTTTTATTTTTTGTGCAGATAGGCTGACACGGGCTGCTTATTGCCAAACTTTTTTCTTTACCTTTACGCCCCAAGCGAACTGCCCTAACCACGGCTTACGGGGCTGAATGATGCCACGGCGCACGCCTGTTCAGTGGGCCGCATGGGGCGGTCTGTTTGCCATATATCCTTATTATATACCATGAAATCCCTTCGTTTTGAAATCTCCTACGTCACGGCTTGGGGCGAGCACCTTGCCGTTTTCTACGCCATCGACACTGCCGAGCCGCAAGTAGTTCTCATGCAGTCGGCCGACGGTGCAGCGTGGCATGTGCAGCTGGATGCGCCCGACAATGCGCAGGGCATACGCTATGCCTACCGCGTGGTCAACGAGGCCGGCCATACCGTACGCGACGAACTGAACAGCTGGCGGCATTTCCGCTTCAACCACCGCGGTGCCGTCACCTTTTGCGACAGTTGGACGGAGCACCAGTTGCCCGAACTCTACCACCGCGCGGCCTTTTCGCAGAGCATCATGCTGCCCCGCGGGTCCGACGAACTGCACATGGAGCACCTCTCCGCGCCCTGCCTGCTCCTGCTGCACGCCCTCAAGCCGCAGCCTGGCCACCACTGGGTGGCGGTGGGCAGCACCGA
>OBLI01000699.1_pt1 | contig 34998 bp, 27 predicted proteins | sample 1519701 | NCBI WGS metagenome assembly OBLI01 (sample SAMEA3663005, study PRJEB22513) | pig gut metagenome | biome: pig gut; feature: pig-associated habitat; material: faeces | place: France | collected 2012 | reverse complement strand
GACCTGATGAATATGAACTGGTTCCGTCACTGGGATGAAGGGAAACCGGGAGCGATAAGGATAGGTGGCATTGAATTCCTTCGAATCGGCAATAAAATCATCAGCAGGACAAGGACTCCCATCACCTTGGCGTACGACAGGGAGCGTATCACAAAATGCGGGTTCTATACTACGCACTCCAGTGTGGACAACCGCAATCTCGACTGTTTACGCTTTTACAAAGAAGGATTTGAGAATGGCTCCAACACCGTAGTGTTCCTGCATGATGAGCCTCAGGAATACTACTGGGAGAGTGACTGGTTGTGGGACGGAGGACTGGTGGTGATGGGCATTGATGGATGCTACTATCATGTCGACAAGGGGATGCCGAAGGTGTATCTCGGATGTGCGGACACGGAGGAGAACAAGACTCGGTTGTCTCTGGCTGTCCATGCCGTCATCGCAGAGTCGGAGCAGAGAAATAAGGAGAGGAAGGAGAACATCAGACGTGATGTGGAGTCGCTCGACTATGTCAAGCCTTGCAAAATAGGCACGAAATGGGGACTCCGTGGCAGTGACGGACGCATACTTTGCGTGCCCAAATACAGGAACATCATGGAGCAGAACGATTACTTCCTCATCGAGGATATTCCCCTCCACTGGGGAGTCATGGACAAGTTCGGCAAGGTGCTGGTAGAACCGAAGCACGACACAGTGGAAATCACTCCCGACGGCAAAGCCATCCTCACCTCCGTCGCAGGCAAGCAAACCATCATCAACCTCAAGTAGCTATCCCCACACGCAAACAGTACCGCATTAGTTACTCAACTTTCGGAAGTTATTTTAAACCACAGAGTTTAAGAGATATAGAGTATTTATACTAATGAAAGAGGGTGAATGCCAAGGCATTTAGAGCTCATAGAGAGCTGCGCATCATGTTTGCCGCATGGAAACTCTGTGTCCTCTGTCGCTTGCGACCTACTCTATAAAACCACAAATCTCTTTTTACCTTACCCTTCGGACGGTGACCGTTGGTTCTCTTTAACTCTGTGGTTTAAATAAAACCATTATACATAGAGAATTATCACATGCGATACTTAATTTGTTAATTAGGGTGTACAGTTTGATGTGCACAAATTGGGCACACTATTTTTTTATATATAACATACGAGTGCTATGTGTTTGCATTTGTGTTGCGGACTAATATGCTTGTTTTACGGCATCGGCAACAGCCTCTACCTCGGTGTCGGTCATGGCCTGATGACACGGAAGACTAAGCTCACGCTTGTGGATGCTCTCAGTTATGGGGAACGACAGATGGTTCCACTGACTGTAGCAACGCTGCCTGTGAGGAGGTATGGGATAATGGATAACGGTGCCTATGCCCCGGTTGGAAAGATGCTCGCGCAAGGCATCGCGGTCATCGCACAATACAGGATAGATATGCACCACATTATCAGCATTGCGGAAAGGTACGGTGCAGACCCCGTCCACTCGGATAGTGTCGTCATAATACCGGGCGATAGCCTTCCTACGGGCATTATCACTATCAAGGTATCTTAGCTTTACGGCAAGTACGGCAGCCTGTATCTCGTCCATGCGGCTGTTGAGTCCCTGATAGTCAAATACATATTTTCGTGAAGAGCCATAGTTGGCAACAGCCCTTATGACCTCAGCAAGCTGGCTGTCATTAGTTGTCACGGCTCCCGCATCGCCCAATGCCCCAAGATTCTTGCCAGGATAGAAACTATGGGCAGCGGCATCGCCAAGCGAGCCTGTACGCCGCATTCCAAACATACAGCCATGTGCCTGAGCGTTATCCTCAAAGAGCAACAGGCCGTGTCGGCGGCAGACAGCCTCTATGCGGTCAGTCATACTGCATCGTCCATATTGGTGCACAAGCATCACAGCACGTGTTTTCGGCGAGAGCCGTTCCTCAATAATGCTGTCATCGATGAGCAGAGTGTCAATTCTCGGCTCCACAAGTACGGGCACAAGGCCACAGTCGGTGATGGCAAGGATTGTCGCTATGTAGGTGTTGGCAGGCACTATCACCTCATCGCCTTGGGACAATTTCCCCAATTCCATGTAGCCGCGCATGATGAGCCGCAGGGCATCAAGGCCATTGCCACATGACACGCAATGGCGAGTGCCGATAAACGCAGCGTAATCATGCTCGAAGCGTGCAACAGCTTCTCCCTGCAGGTACCATCCGCTATCTATGACTGCGGATGCGGCCTGACGGATTTCGTCTGCGTGCATGGCTGTAATGCGCTGAAGGTCGAGGTATTTGATATTCATAGGGATTGGAGTGGAAAAAGGGCGGTAGTTATGTACGTTATAGTTCAAAGGAGCACTTGCAGGATGGCTGACAGCCGACACCTTCCTTGAAGTCTATCAAGCCATAGTTGGGTTCGCCTTCCTGTGACGAGGGTCCTATATCCAGCACATGTACACCGCTGCAGTTGTAATAGTATTCAAACAGGCGATAGGCCAACAGGTTCATGGGGCGCATGGCTGAATACTCGCCCAGATTGCCCCAGTAAATCAGCTGGTAGATGTCGCGGGTGACACGGAAGACTTGGGCGGCTGCCACGCAGACTCCCCGGTAGCTGAGCAGGAAGAAGTCGGCAGGTATTACACGGATGGTGTCGAGCACGTCTTCAAGGGACATGCGCAACTGATAGCCGCGCTCGCGCCTGTTCTGACGTATCACCTCGTAGGCTGCCCGAATGTCACTCTCTGTCTCTGCCCTTCTGAATTGGAAATCTTCTTTCATGGCATGTTTCAGCTTCTGGCGAGCCTTGATGCCTATCACTTGCATGTACTGCTGAAAACGAGCCATGGTGAAATGGTAGTTTACGTCCATCCAGCGTATGCTGCCATGACGGCTGAAGGCTGACAGCTGGTTGGTGATGAAGGGTTCGTTGTAGATGAGCGGAGGGAGGGTTATCTGTATCTTCTTCCCCTGCTGTCTGCCGTAGTCACGCAGCAATCTTACCGCTTCGTCGATTGTCTCCAAGCGTTGTTTCTTCTTCTGGCACAATCCTCCGAAAGGTGCCGAAAAGGGCGACTTCAGTGCTTCGTCCGTTTCGCCCAGAATGATGCCCAGTCTTGTTTCTCCATCGCCGAACAGCAGATAATGGACGTCGGCAGCCTTGTGTCTGTTCAACTCTGTGAAAGCGGCTGTCGAATAGAAATGGGGTACTTCCATCTCGCTGGCAAACTGTTGTGCCTGTACTCTTTCCAGTCGCATCATGGTTCTTTCTTGTTTTGCTTGAGAGCTGCTGTTGACAGGAACTCTGAATAGTCGTAGATATAGTCTGCCTCGTCGTACAACTCGGATGCGAGAACAAGACAGACGGCGCCGGAGGAAAAGTCCTCCAGCGTGCGCCATATTCCTGTATTGACCAGAAGTCCCTGCCAGGGATGGTTGAGATGAAAGTCTTTCTTGTTACCCATGCCGTCGTCGAGGGTTACCGTAAAGGAGCCGCCGGCGGCAATGATCAGTTCGATACACTCTTTATGTGCATGGCCTCCGCGACTTTCACCAGAGGGTACGTCGTATGTCCAGTATACTCTTTTGATATCAAAAGGTACGTTCTTCATTTGCTCCGCCACGGTCAGGTTGCCGCGCGGGTCACAAATCTTAGGCAATTCAATTATCTCACCAAGCATAATATAAAAACATGTTCGAGCAACTTTGTGACTTCCTGTTCACTGTCGCAAAATACTCCCTGCCAACAAACCAATTAAGGACAAATGGATTTCTTACCATACCATTAATTCTATGTTGTTACACGAATTATTATTTTATAATAATCGCATCATAATAATCAGAACACCGCATACGGGTCGGTGCCAAGGATGGTCTTGGCTGCTGCCTTGGCTTTCTCGCGGAGGGCATCGGTGCCGTCGGCTACCTCGCCATAGCAGAGCACTACGCCCATGCGTCTGCCTATGTGGGCATCAGGCTTGCCGAAGATGCGGATGCGGGTGCGGTCTTGCTTCAGGGCTTCATCGAGATTATAGTCGAGGGGCTTGTCGCTCTCCACAGGCGAGAGGACCACTGCCGATGCGCCTGCATGCTCAAGATGGATGCCGGCGATGGGCAATCCCATGACAGCACGGAAATGAAGCTCAAACTCGCTGAGATTGGTGGTGTGGCCTAAGGTGACCATACCTGTGTCGTGAGGACGTGGTGACAGTTCGCTGAAGATAACCTCGCCCTGTTTGCTGAGGAAGAACTCCACACCCCAAATGCCGGCACCTGTCAGCGCTTTGGTTACTTCGGCTGCAATTTGTTGAGCCTGGCGGAGCGCTTCATCGGAAATCTTGTAAGGTTGCCAGCTCTCACGATAGTCGCCACCCTTCTGCACGTGTCCTATAGGCGGGCAGAACAATGTCGGGCCATTTTTCTGAGTCACCGTCAAGAGTGTGAACTCCGACTCGAAGTCTATAAATTCCTCGATTATCACTTCCCTGACATCTCCGCGGCTGCCCTCCATGGCTTCATTAAAAGCCTGCTGCAGCTCATCGTCGTTGTGGACATAGCTCTGTCCGTGACCGCTCGACGACATCAGCGGCTTCACAACACAGGGGAAGCCAATTTCGTCGGCAGCCTTCTTGAACTCCTCAAATGTCTTGGCATAGAAATACTTTGCCGTGCGCAGTCCAAGCTCACGGGAAGCAAGGTCACGGATGGCCCTGCGGTTCATGGTGTAGTTGACGGCCTTTGCGCTCGGCACGACCTGTATGCCCTCTTTCTCGAAATCGAAGAGGCGCTCGGTGCGTATGGCCTCTATTTCTGGGACGATTATGTCGGGGCGGTGTTTCCTGACCACTGCCTCAAGCGCATCTCCATCGAGCATGGAGAACACCTCTCTCTCGTCAGCCACCTGCATAGCAGGAGCATTATCATAACGGTCGCAAGCCACGACATACTGTCCGGCGCGCTTTGCTGCAATAACAAATTCACGGCCCAGCTCACCTGAACCTAAAAGCAATATCTTTTTCATATATTTATATTTTGGGGTGTTATGAGGAGGAGTTAAATGGGAAGTTATAAGGAGGAGTTAAATGGGGCAAATGAATAAGCGCACAAATGTAATGGCTCCTCATAACTTCCTGTCATAACTTCCTGTCATAACTTCCTGTCATAACTTCAGTTATTGTACATATTGTCGTAATACTTCTGATAATCGCCGCTGGTGACATTGTCGAGCCATTCCTGATTGTCGAGGTACCAGCGTACGGTTTTCTCTATTCCCTCCTCGAACTGCAGGCTTGGTTCCCATCCCAGCTCACGCTGCAACTTTGTGGAGTCGATGGCATAGCGTGCGTCATGTCCAAGGCGGTCGGTAACGAAGGTAATGAGGTCGAGGTCCTCTCCCTCCTTGCGTCCCAACAGACGGTCGACGGTATTGATAACCACCTTTATGATGTCGATGTTCTTCCACTCGTTGAAGCCACCTATATTATATGTCTCAGCCACCTTTCCCTCATGGAAGATAAGGTCTATGGCCCGTGCGTGGTCCTCAACGAACAGCCAGTCACGGACGTTCTCGCCCTTGCCGTATACCGGCAATGGCTTACGATGGCGTATATTGTTGATGAACAATGGGATTAGCTTCTCAGGGAACTGGTATGGTCCATAGTTGTTTGAGCAGTTGGTGACGATAGTCGGCATTCCGTAGGTATCGTGGAACGCCCTCACAAAATGGTCACTTCCTGCCTTTGAAGCAGAATATGGAGAGTGAGGATTGTATTTTGTAGTCTCAAGGAAGAAATCCTCGCCGTATGCCTCATGATGCTTTGCTGAGGATGCCTTGGTAGTGAACGGCGGCTCTATGCCCTCGGGGTGTGTCATCTGCAAGGCGCCATACACCTCATCGGTAGAGATATGGTAGAAACGCTTGCCCTCATATTTCTCTGGCAGCGACTCCCAGTACAGCTTGGCAGCCTGCAATAGCGACAGGGTACCCATTACATTGGTTCGGGCAAAAGTAAACGGGTCCTTGATGCTGCGGTCCACGTGGCTCTCGGCAGCAAGGTGTATGATGCCGTCGACATGCTCATCCTGCATCAACTTGTAGAAAGCATCGAAATCACAGATGTCCATCTTAACGAACTTATAGTTTGGACGATTCTCGATGTCCTTGAGGTTGGCAAGGTTACCAGCATACGTAAGCTTGTCAAGGTTGATGATACGGTAATCTGGATATTTGTTCACGAATAGGCGCACTACGTGACTGCCTATAAATCCTGCTCCGCCTGTAATAACAATTGTCCTCATAAATGTATATTAAAGTATGTTTTTGTTCTCACCTATAGTAATAACCTCGCAATCAGCAAATTTATTGCCTTCGATGGTCAATCTTATTAAAGTTCTTTCCTTATGCCAGCCCATCTGCCCGGCTGCTCCCGGATTTATGTGAAGAAGGTTCAGCGTCTTGTCGAACTTCACCTTCAGTATGTGGGAGTGTCCGGCTATGAAGAGTTGCGGTGGCGAGGCATACAACTGCCCTACGATGCTGCGGTCGTAGTTGCCGGGATAACCACCAATGTGCTTCATCAGCACGTCTACGTCCTCGCACTTCCATCTGAGCACCTCGGGGAACATTCTCCTAAGGTCGCCTCCGTCGCAGTTGCCACATACTGCTCTCAACGGTGCCACCTCGCGTAGTTTGTCGGCAACCTCAGTAGAGCCAATGTCACCAGCATGCCATATCTCGTCGCAGTCCTTGAAATAGTATGCGTACTTATCATCCCAGTAGCTGTGGGTATCGCTGATAATACCAATCTTTCTCATCTTTCGTCAGCCTTACAGTCTGTCATTCCGAATCTTCTTCTTACAAAATCTGCTACGAAGCGTGCTGTTGCCTCCACACCGAGCAGGCTGGAGTCTACACACAGATCATAGCTCGACGCATGTCCCCACTTCTTGCCCGTGTAGTAATTATAGTACCTGGCTCTCTGATCCTCCTTCTCGCCTATAATCTTCCTGGCTGTAGCCCTGTCGCAGCCAAGCCTTTGGCACACCCTCTGTATCCTGTGGTCAAGACGGGCTGTGACAAAGATGCTGACGGTATTCTTGCGGTCACGGAGCACATAGTCGGCGCAACGTCCCACAAAAACACATGGACCGTTGTCGGCAGCTTTCCTTATAGCCTCACTCTGGAACAGGAAGAGTCCCTCCTCTGAGAAGTTGTTGCGGTAGATGTCCGTATCGCCCAAAAATGAAGCGTTAATGTGGAAAAGTGATTTCAGGAAGCCCTTGTGCTCATCGGTCTGCTCGAAGAACTTCTCCGAGAAACCACTCTCGCGTGCAGCGAGATTCAGCAATTCCCTGTCGTAGAAACTGCATCCGAACTCGTCTGCAAGCATTCGTGCCACAATTCTTCCGCCACTACCAATCTGGCGTCCTATGTTGATGACCATTGGCAAGGTCCTATTACAGTTGTCTTCCATTTGCAATCTCATTATGTTGGCGTTTGAACTTCCGCATGTACACAATCATTATCCATGCAGTGACAAGCGAGGATATGAAGTCGGAGGCTGGCAGCGAGGCCCACACTCCGTTGAGTCCGAAAAACAATGGCAAAACCACAAGCAGCGGCAACAGGAACAGCAGCTGGCGTGACATGGACAGGAAAATGCTTATGCGCACCTTGCCTATGCACTGGAAGAAATTGGTTATCACCATCTGATATCCCACTATGGGGAACATTATTGTAAGTATGCGCAGACCTTCGATGCTCATTGAAAGAAGCTGCTCGTCAGAAGTGAACAGTCGCACACAGTGGTATGGTGCAAATACCGCAAGAAGCCATCCCGTTACCATGATGGTTGTAGCAGCAATTATGGACTGCTTAACCACCTGCATCATGCGGTCGAGCCGCTGCGCACCATAATTGTAGCCCGCTATTGGCTGCATGCCCTGATTGACACCCATAACGAACATCACAAAGACAAAGGCTATGCGGTTTGCTATGCCGTAGGCTCCCACCGCCATGTCACCGCCATACTTCACAAGCTGATTGTTGATGAATATCACCACCACGCAGGCACAGGCATTCATGGAGAACGGAGATACTCCTATACCTATGATATTCCTGACCAGATCAGCCCGAGGCTTGTAAATGCCTTTCTTCAGATGCAGTAGCTCACGCCTGTTGCTGAAAATCCAGAATTGCCACATCAGAGCCGTCAGCTGCGCCAGTACCGTGGCGTATGCCGCTCCGCGTATGCCAAGTCCGAGCGGCCATATGAACAGAGGGTCGAGTATGCTGTTGAGCACCACCGTGAAAATAGTGGCATACATGGCATGACGGGGCTTGCTGGCCGCACGCAGGCAGGCGTTCATGCCAAAGTAAAGATGCGTAATGACGTTGCCTGCCAATATCACCTCCATATAATCGCGGGCATAGACTATTGTCTGGTCGCTGGCACCGAAGAAGCGCAATATGGGGTCGAGGAACAGCATGCACACGATGCAGAAAAGAAGTCCGATAATGACATTCAGCGTAATGGTGTTGCCAAGGATGTTCTGCGCTGTCTTATAATCCTTCTGCCCGAGCTTCACCGACATCAACGTCGACGCTCCCACTCCTATGGCTGCTCCGAAGGCTGCCGAAAGGTTCATGAAGGGGAAGGTAATGGCGAGTCCTGATATGGCCATGGCGCCAACACCCTGCCCTATGAATATGGAGTCTACCATATTATATAGGGACGATGCTGTCATGGCTATGATTGCCGGCACAGCATACTGCACGAGCAGGCGGCCAACCGGCTTAGTACCCAATTCTAATGTAGCTTTCCTATTATCCATCTCTGTATCTCCTTTCATGCCGGCAGAGCAGCCCACTCAAGCTATGGCAGGCGCGACACCGCAGGCACGATATTTGTGCAAAGTTACACAAATTAATTTGTTTTTTCCCAAAAATACAATTACTTTTGCAGAAAATTACATTCTGTATGCTGCACAACACCAAAACCACAATAAGATGGACAACGACAGTACTAAATATGAGGATGCCGTAAAAAGGCTGGAAGAAATTGTGAGGCTCATGGAGAACGGACAACTCGACCTCGACCAGATAACGGATCATCTGCGCGAGGCCAAGACGCTCGTCGCACTGTGCAAGGAGAAACTCGGAAAGACTAACGAGGACATAAACAAGCTGCTTGACCAATGACGGCAACCGACTACAGCGCACAGGGGGCAATGACGCTTTATCAGCTCAACGCCCTCGTCAGCGAGGCTATCGCCGCCAGTCTCGACACCAGCTACTGGGTGCAGGCTGAGATTTCGGAGGCACGCGAGGTGAGAGGACATTTCTACATGGAGCTTATCCAGAAAGAACCTTTCTCATCAACACCCGTGGCACGGGCGTCTGCCAAATGCTGGAGCAACAAGTGGCAGCGCCTGCGCAACAATTTTGTCAAGGCTACAGGGCAGGTGCCACACCAGGGGATGAAGGTCCTGCTGCATGTGTCGCCCGACTTCCATCCCGCATACGGCTTTGCGTGGATTGTCACCGACATCGACCCCACATACACCCTCGGCGACATGGCCGCCAAGAGAATGGCAATTATAAGACAGCTTAAGGAGGAAGGGGTGTTCGACCTACAGAAATCGCTCACCATCCCCATGTTCGCCATGCGCATAGCCGTCATATCGAGCGCCAACGCAGCAGGCTATGGCGACTTCTGCAACCATCTGGCCGACAATCCCTATGGCTTTTCCTTCACCACCCGACTCTTCCCCGCCATCATGCAGGGCGAGCAGGTTCAGGACTCCATCATAGCAGCCCTCAACAGCATCTATGACTGCCTTGACGACTTCGACGTTGTGGTAATAATCCGTGGCGGTGGAGCTACTGCCGACCTAAGCGGCTTCGACACCCTGGCACTGGCGGAGAACGTAGCAAACTTCCCGCTGCCGGTAATCACAGGCATAGGCCATGAGCGCGACGAGAGCGTCATAGACATGGTGGCAAACACCAAGGTGAAAACACCTACTGCCGCTGCCGCATTGCTAATCGAGAACCTCGCAAATGTATCAACGGCAATAGACAACCTTTCGACAAGACTCGTAGCCATGATAGCTCAGAGGCTACAGGCCGAGGAACTTCGCATAAGAAGGCTGGCTGAGCGCATACCTACCATCTTCGCCACAATGAAGGCCAACAGCACGGCACGGCTCGATGCCACGATGATGCGCATAACAAACCTCGCCATAGCACGCATGACGGCCGAGAGCCACCGCATACAGATGCTGCAGCAGCGGGCTGAAGCACTTGACCCCACACTGCTGCTCAAAAGGGGCTACACCATGACCATGCACGGGGGACATATACTTAAGGACGTGGCTAAACTCAAGGATGGTGACACCATAGAGACCATCACCGCTACAGGCAGAGTGACATCCAAAGTGAAGTTTTTGGCCGATTTTGTTGCATGCGATAATAATAATTAGTACTTTTGCAAGCAAAATGCATCAAACGCCAGCATTCCCAATACTTAGACAGGCAAATAAAACACATCAAAGAAGGCACAACTTCTTATGCCTGACGAAAGGCTTGGCGACAAATTAGTATGTAAACATAAAAAATATAAGTTATGAAAGACATCGACTGGTCTAATCTGTCATTCGGCTACATGCCAACTGACTACAATGTACGTTGTTACTATCGTGACGGAAAATGGGGCGAGATAGAAGTGTGCTCCGAAGAGTATATCAACATGCACATGGCTGCCACATGCCTGCACTACGGACAGGAGGCATTCGAGGGACTGAAGGCTTACCGCTGCCCCGACGGCAAGGTAAGGGTATTCCGCATGGATGAGAATGCCGCACGTCTGCAGAGCACTTGCCGTGGCATCATGATGCCGGAAGTACCGACAGAGATGTTTGAGGAAATGGTGAAGAAGGTGGTTAGGCTCAACCAGGAGTATATACCCACATACGAGAGCGGAGCCACACTATACATACGTCCGCTCCTCGTTGGCATGAGCGCACAGGTAGGCGTTCATCCTGCTAAGGAATATCTCTTCATGATTTTCGTCACTCCCGTAGGACCGTATTTCAAGGGAGGCTTTTCCACTAACCCCTATGTCATCATCCGTGACTACGACCGCGCGGCACCGCTCGGCACAGGCATCTACAAGGTGGGCGGAAACTATGCTGCCAGTCTGAAGGCCAACGATATTGCCCACAAGAAAGGCTATGCCAGCGAGTTCTACCTCGACTCTAAGGAGAAAAAGTATGTAGACGAATGTGGAGCAGCCAACTTCTTCGGCATAAAGAACAACACATACGTTACTCCAAAGTCATCTTCCATACTCCCTTCAATCACCAATAAGAGCCTCATGCAGATTGCAGAAGACCTCGGAATGACTGTCGAGAGAAGGCCAATTCCAGAGGAGGAGCTCGATACCTTCGAGGAGGCCGGCGCATGCGGAACAGCTGCCGTGATATCTCCTATCTCCCACCTCGATGACATCGACACTGGCAAGGTTTACAACTTCGGCGAGAAACCCGGACCATGGTCGACAAAACTCTATGAGACGCTAAGGGGCATACAGTATGGCACCGTAGAGGACAAGCACGGATGGACAACGGTTGTCATTGAATAAGGGCGGGAAAGTCAAAGTATTATACACACCCACCTGAAAACAAATAATGGGAAAAGGAAAACTACAGAAATTCGCAGAGATGGAGACGTTTAGCAACGTCTTCCAATATCCTTTCTCTGCCATAGAAAACGTACCGTTCGACATGAAGGGGCGCTGGAGGGAGATGTTCTTCCACAACGACAACCCCATAGTGCTCGAGCTGGGATGCGGCAAGGGTGAATATGCCGTGGGACTGGCAAGGATGTTCCCCAATGTCAACTTCATTGGAGTAGACATCAAGGGAGCACGTATGTGGACAGGAGCCAAGCAGGCACTGCAGGAACAGTTGCCCAACGTGGCATTCCTGCGTACCAACATCGAAATCATAGACCGCTTCTTTGGCGAGGACGAGGTGCAGGAGATATGGCTCACCTTCAGCGATCCACAGATGAAGAACGCAAGGAAAAGGCTGACGTCCACCTACTTCCTGCAACGCTACAGGCACTTCCTCAACGACAAGGGACTGGTGCATCTGAAGACCGACTCCAACTTCCTGTTCACATATACTAAGGAAATGGCCTTACACAACGGCCTTACACCAGAGGTGTGCACCGAGGACCTGTACAACGACAGCCAGCTCGACGAGGCCACAATGAACATTCTCAACATCCGAACCTACTACGAGTCGATGTGGCTTGAACGGGGACTGAACATCAGATACATGAAGTTCAGGCTACCTAAAGACGGAGAACTCTCCGAGCCTGAAGTGGAGATAGAGTTCGATAATTACAGAAGCTATCACCGTCCCGGAAGATAGCCATGCAGTGATATAAGCAAGCCAATTTTTACAGCAACCGTAACAATAACGATAGAGGAGGAATGGCAATGTCCATTCCTCCTCTATCGTTATTATCAACCTTCACGGGATAGGGCCCCACTTACTCCTTAGTAGCCCTGATGAAATATGCAATAAGCAGAATGTATGCTACGAGGGAGCACAGCTCAGAGAGAGGGTTCGCCCACCATGTCTCCGCAATGGAGAACTCCACACCACCAAACTTCAGCAGTGCACTTACTACTCCCATGAGGGCACCTCCGGCAATAAAGCCGCTTGCTATGAGCGTACCTTTCTCGCCACGGGCATTGTTCACGCTCTGGTCCTTGCTACGTGTTGTCACATACCAGTTGACGGCACCGCCTACTACCAATGGCACATTCAGCTCAAGAGGAATAAACATTCCCAGTGCAAATGCCAGCGCTGGTATCTTGAGCCATGTAAGCACGATGGCAAGCACTGCACCAATGGCATACAGCACCCATGGAGCCCCTACTCCATTCATCAGCGGGTCAATGACTGCTGCCATGGCATTGGCCTGCGGGGCAGCCAAGGCACCAGAGGCAAAACCGTAGGTCTCGTTGAGAAGCATCATCACACCACCAACGGTGAGTGCGCTAACGAGTGTTCCGAGGAACTTCCACGACTCCTGCTTCTTAGGGGTTGTACCAAGCCAGTAACCAATCTTCAGGTCGGTGACAAAGGCTCCCGCCATGGACAATGCCGTACATACCACACCGCCCATGATGAGGGCGGCCAGCATGCCACCAGTACCCTTAAGCCCTACGGCTACCATTACTACAGACGCAAGGATGAGGGTCATAAGGGTCATTCCCGACACAGGGTTGGAGCCAACAATGGCAATGGCGTTGGCAGCAACGGTGGTGAAAAGGAATGCTATGACGGTGACGAGGAGAATGCCCACAACGGCGAAGAGGATGTTGCCATCGAGAACGCCAAAGAGGAAGAAGAGGAATGTCAGCAGTATGGTTGCCACAGAGCCTATGGCTATAAGCTTGAACGGGATGTCAAGCTGCGTGCGTTTAGGCTTCTCCACCTGCGCGCCGTTGCCCCTAAGCTCATTGGCGGCAAGCGACACGGCACCACGGATGATGCCCCAGCTCTTGATGATGCCGATGATGCCTGCCATGGCAATACCGCCTATACCAATGCTGCGGGCATAGGAGCGGAAGATCTCCTCGGGCGACATCTGGGCGACGGTCTTCGTAATCGTCGGATCCCAGGCATTCAGCACCTGGTCACCGAAGAGCAACGCCATTCCAGGCACGATAAGCCACCACACGGCAAGCGAGCCAAGGGTGATATACAGTGCGTATTTCAGGCCGACAATATATCCCAGTCCCAGCACGGCGGCACTGGTATTTAGCTTGAATACCAGCTTGGCTCTCTCGGCAATATCAACACCAAAAGCCGTCACACGGGAAGTAAAATTCTCATTCCACCATCCAGCCGATGCAACAATGAAGTCATAGAGGCCACCTATCAATCCCGCCATGAGCAGAGGCTTGGCCTGGTCGCCGCCTTTCTGTCCCGACACAAGCACCTGTGTGGTGGCAGTAGCCTCGGGGAAAGGATATTTGCCGTGCATATCGCTGACGAAATATTTCCTAAAGGGAATGAGGAACAATATGCCCAGCACTCCACCGAGCGCAGATGCCATGAAGATTTTCATGAACGATGTTGTCATCTCAGGATATTTGGCTTGCAGGATGTAAATAGCCGGAAGGGTGAAGATGGCGCCTGCCACTACAGCTCCCGAGCATGCTCCGATACTCTGTATGATGACATTCTCGCCAAGGGCGTTCGAGCGTTTTGTTGCCGTGCTTACGCCTATGGCTATGATGGCTATAGGTATGGCAGCCTCGAACACCTGCCCCACCTTCAGTCCGAGATAGGCGGCGGCAGCCGAGAATACCATCGCCATGATGATACCCCAGGTTACGGACCATGCGTTGACCTCCGGATAGTTTTTCTCCGGCTTCATCACCGGCTGATACTCCTCGCCAGGAGCGAGTTCCCTGAATGCGTTCTCTGGTAATGATTCCATAATGCAAAAAGTTATCTGTTTGAATGTTAAATATTTAATGTCAACTACTTTCTAACAATCTTCTTTCCTCCCTTGATTATCAGTCCACGGGCATTTTCAACAGCCTTCACTCCACCAATGGTGTAGCCGTTGTCTGCAGTGCCATCGGCAGTAATAGCGGAAATGGCTGTTGGGTCGGGGGCTACAGGCAAGGTAGTCATGTCGCTGGTCACCTCCACCACAGGTATATCGTTGAGCGACTTGATGTAAGCGCGGTTGTTGCCTATCGACACTGATTGCTCGGTCACAACCTGCCATGTACCATCGACGAGTATGTAGCAGCCCTTGCCTACGTAATTCTTGAAGAAGCCCGCCATTCCGTTCTCAGCCGGCTTTGGCTGCACGAGCTTGGTGCCGCTTTCAAGGAACAGTGCCTCAGCAACATCGCTAATATATATGTATGGGCGTCCAGCCTCAAGGTTCTCCACAGGAGTGAGCACGACAAGTGTGGCGGCCTCGTTACGTCCCGTCACGGCATAGACCTTTACGTTGTCCGTAGGAACGGCATCGTATTGCAAGCACAGTGTCTGCCATGTAGCGGCATCGGCAGCACGGCGGTAGGCAGGCTGATAGAGCAGCGTGAAGTCTGTGGCGCACCACCATCCCTCACGGTTATCACCCTTGCTGTCGGTAGTGGCGTATTTTCTCCATGAATAGTCCACGGCACCCTCCTTCGACGATGTGAAGCCTATGGTGAACGCCTGTGACTCGTCTATAAAGACGGAGTCTGTAGTCAGTGTCTCCCATGCCTGGTCGGCCCTTACGTCGGGAATGTCCAGATAGTGCCATGTGAGAGCAGGCGATACGGCAGTAGCATTCTCTGTCGACAGATAGGCATGCTGGTCGGTGAGACAGAAGTGCTGTGTGCATGCCTTGCACTGCAGGCGGTAGAAGCCCGACTCCTTGGCAGTGAGCTGCTGGTTAACGTCAAGTGTCATGTCCTTGCCCTGTTCGGAGGTGACACTCCACCATGCGTTCCAGCAGGAGAGGCCGAGCTGTGTCGCGGTACGCTGGTCACCGCCGGTATATGTTCCTGCTGCTGTGTTCCATCCGTCGGCTGAGGCAAACGAGGGGTTGACAATCGTCACACTCGGAGTCATCAGGTATGAGTAGTCAGGGGTGTCGGCGACAGGCTTATCAACCACCTCTTCATCACCTGCGTCAGCAAGAGCCTCATCACGGGTCTTGAAGAGCTTGGCGAGATAGAACTTGTCGTACTGTGCCTTGGAGCCCAGCCAGCGATAGCGCAAGATGAGCTTGTCGTAGTCACCGGTCTCGAAGTATGCAGTCTGCTTCGACCACGCTCCGCAGTCTACGAGGTTGCTTACGGTCTCGCTCTCAGCCTGTCCGTCGGCAGAGAGGCTTAGCTTCTGGTATGAGCCGGTATTGTTCTTGGTCATCACGCCGAAGTAGTATTTCTGTCCTTTCTCCACATCGAAGTTTCTTGCCAGCGAGCCGTTGCCCGTTGCTCCGGTGTGCATCCAGCATTGCAGGTACGCATCTCCGTCTCCGTCGTTGCCGCCGAATGGCACAGCCTGGAAGCCTGGTGCCGCGGCAGGTGCTCCCGTGCCGTCGTTCCATCCCTCAAGAGCATTGTCAAACTCTCCGTTAGTGATGATGTTTCCTCCTATGTAGTACTCTTCTCCATCGACAATCACCACACATCCCGCCGTGTCGTTGGTACGTGAGCATGTAGCGATATTCGAATACCTGTTTACACCATTGAGTGTCACCACGTGTATTCGGTAGGTATCTCCGAATGTCAGGCCCTCAACCTTGACATTGTATGATGCAGGCACTTCTTTCTGGAATGGGGTGTTCACCACCTCCCACTGATCATCGCCCACTTTCCTTTCTATGGTCATGGAGCGGTTGTATTCTCCGTTAGGCTCGTAAAATGTGAATATCGTAGTGTTGTCAACATCGTCCCATGTCACGTTGAGACCTGTCGGGTCGTGCATGTCGGGCTGCTTGGGTGTTACTCCGTATGAGGAGTTGAAAGCCAGCTGTGAATTCTTGTTTGCGTAGTATTCTCCCGACGGTGTCAGCTCGCTGCCTCCGAGCCACACTCGCCGGCAGTCCTGCACGGCATTGTAAGCCGCATACCTCTCTATATATCCCGTTGCCTCCAGTCCGTCGATGATGGGTGCGAAGTGCTGCTTGTGTATGGCATAGTTGGCATCGTTGCCGCTGGTATTGCTTCCAGGCCATCCCGTCCAGTTGGCGCCATAGTTCATTTCCGTAATCCATATAGGCCTTCCCGTGCGCTCATATATGGCCTTGAGCTGGCTCTGCCAGCTGCTCCAGTCGGAATACCAGTATGCGTGTACGCATACGAAGTCGCAGCGCCATCCCTTGGCATCAATGGAGTCGATGAACTGGTACAGCCAGTTATAGTCGCCTGCCACGGCTGGCGAGCCAAGCCTCTTTCCCGTAGCCATCATCTTCGGCCATGTCTTCAGGACCTCGCTCACCGTTGACGGATGTTCCCGGTCGTCGGCAGTATTGTCAGGCTCGTTGTTGCCGAGAAGGTTGGGCGAGGTACCATTGGCGGCGAGGTCGGTAAATCCCGGCCATCCCTCATGATGGTGGTGGACAACATACTCGCGGTCCTTCCATATAGGGTTGCTCGCATCCCAGTTGTAGCACCATGTGGTCTTCAACGCACTGTTGGCGTCGCTGCTGCTGCCAGCATATCCGCGCTTGTTGGCATCGTACCACCTGAGCACCCTTACAGCAGAGACCTTTCCGTCAAGTATGGCGGGAAGGTTCACCGTGCGGTTAGTCTTGTCGGCAATAAATATGCGGCTGTATCCCGTACCGTCCGTACGTGTGTTGAAGCATGCCATATAGCCCCTGCGCAAGGTAAAGCTGCGTATCTTGTTGTTGTAGATACCTCCCGTGAGATTCATCATGGCCGTCGAGGGCTTCAGCGGAAGCAACATTCCTCCCTGGTCAACATCTGTATACAGCTTCAGTGGTGCCTCGTCCTCAGTATAAGGCAGGATGAGTGTGCCGTTGCGGTGCATTCGCACCTGGCAGTTCACTCCTTCCACTGCCGGCTGTCCGGCTATGGTTATATAGCTCAGCCAAGCATCCGCCTCACTGGGCTTTACACCATGTAAAATAAGTATTGCGTTCTCGACATTGGTAATATCTATACTTCCCTCTGACGTGAAGGGTGTAGACGATGATACGGCATAATCCACATCGTCTGTCAAGGTCACCGGCTCAGTAACCTGGCTCACGTTGACCGTGGTATTGTCGGCATACACAAACAGCGTGGCACATGCCAAGATAGTTGTAATAAAAGATTTGAGCATAAAGGTTGATGTTATCAGATGTCTATTATCGGGTGCAAAGTTAATAAAAACCAACTAAAAAACAAAGGATAAGGAATGAAATGTTAAGACACTTTATATACGCACCCGTCAACCCAACTACTCATCAACTTACCAACTGGACAACAAGGAACCATAATGGCGGAACGAGAAGAGCAGGCAGAAAATTGAGTGTATGGCAGTCTTTGAGCCGCAATAGAGACAGGCCGCTCATGGTTATCAGCATACCGCCGACAATTAGCAGCTCCGCCATTAGCGCCTCACTAAGGGCGGCACTCGACAATACTGCAGCAAGGTAGAACGTCCCCTGCCAACAGAACAATACCGGCGCCGCCAATGCCATCCACGGGCCATAAGTGGAAGCAAATACTATGGACGACACGAAATCAAGGGTGGCATTGGTGAGTAGCAGGCTATTATCGCCCTCTATGGCGCTAACAGCCGGTCCGAGCATCGACAATGGACCGATGCAGTATAGCAGGATGGCGGTGGACAGTCCGTTGGCAAGGTTGCCTCCTTTGCCACGCCTTGCCACCATACGACGGAACCGTCCCTCAATGTCGAGTGCTACACCGACTACTCCACCCAACGAGATGGCAACAACGAAGAGCACCGGCCATACACTCTGCTGGAAACGCGATATGGCGGCATTCAGTCCTATGGCGATACTCACCACACCAAGCCCATCATAAAGCACATTCTTGTATCGCTCGGGGATGCCACGGTTGAACGCTGCTCCGATGACGGTACCAACGAGTATGGCGCAGGTATTTACAATGGTTCCTATCATGGCTGCATGGTTCTTTTGGTTCCAAGAAGGGTTTTGTCGGGCATGCTCTGCGCCAGCACAAAGACTGCCACGGAGCACAGGCCGAAGGCGGCGAGCAATGCCATCATAGGCGAGAAAGTACTGACGTCGACAGACAGTATGCAGGTTACCACGTCAACAAGGAAGTTGACTGCAAAAGCACGTAGTGCTCCTACTCCACCGCAGCAGAAAAACAGCAACAAGCCTGCAGTAAGGCACAGGCCGCGCCACACGACAAACGGGCGGGTGCGGGGTGCGGGAAGCCGCCTCATCACATCATCAGAGAAGCCATCATCGGCAATATCCTGCCTGTTGGCATCAAAAAACATCTGTAGTAACTGTTCGTCTTTATTTTCCATATCCATTCTTTCTAAGGTAATCGGCAAGTTTCTGTTTTCCACGGAACAGATGCGACTTTACTGTTCCCTGTGCCAGCCCCGTGATGTCGGCAATACGGTCTATGGGCTGACCTTCCATGAGCTGTAGCGTTAAGCACGTGCGCTCGCTGTCGCTGAGCATGGCCATTGCGCTATAGATATCCATCCGCTCCTGGCTGCTGTCCGCTGCGGTGCCAAGTGTAAGCACCTCACGGCTGTCGATGTCTGCTGTCTCCTTGTGTCGCCGCACATGGTCGTAGAACACGTTGTAGGCTATGCGGTAGAGCCATGTAGAGAAACCTGAACGCCCCTGAAACTGCCTGATGTTCTTATATGCCTTCACAAAAGTGTCCTGGGCGAGGTCGTCGCTAAGCTGACTGTCACCGAGCGTCTGGTTAAGGAAAAAACGCCTTATGGGCGACTGGTATTTGATAACCAGGCGGTCGAAGGCACGCCGGTCGTCAAACACAATCACCCTTGTGACAAGAGATATGTCATCAATGCTTGGCATATTTTTCCTTTTGACGGTGGATATTTATAGAACCCACCTTTATGTTTATGAGAAGAAGAGAGAGCAAAGGAACGAAACATCAAGATGTCGGGGTATCGGAACATCGAGAAATCAAGTCCTCATTTTTCAGCCTTCATTCTCCTGTTCCTTTTTCTTACTATGTTTCGAGAGATAAATCAGCCCGAGACCGTAGCATGCCACGAGGGCTCCAATGCCTCCGAGGAATGACGAGCTCCACAGCCATCCCATGATGGCGATACCTACGCCTATGGCTGTATTCTTGACTCCCTTCTCCCAGTAGTAACCGTCGTAGGTGGTATGGTTCTCGGGTAGCGGCTGTCCGTTTTCTATAGCCTTGGCGGCCAGTGTCACGTTGTCGTTGTGGCGTTTGATGAGCATCCTGATGATTAGGGCGAGGATGATGAATGGCGACAGCAGCAGCAAGAACACCAGCAGCACAACGAATATGGCAAGAATGACTCCACCAATGCCGAAGCCCACCTTGGTGGCCCAGAAGTCGAAAGGATTGTCGAAGAAATCATCACCATCGTCCCCGTCATCAACGGAGAACGTGTAGGTAGCCGTGGGTGTTGTGCTCTGCGAAGGAGCCGGGGTGGCTGTTGTGTCTGAGAATGCCTCCACTCCCTCACTTGCAGAGTCGGGTGTGGCAACGGCAGTCTGCTGTACCGTCTGATGATGACGGTGTTTCTGTGCGCTTGCAGGTACCGTTAAGCACAGGGCAAGGGCAAGGATGCATGTTTGGAATAGTTGTCTCATATCAGAATATACTTTCGTTTTTTAGATTATTTCATGTCTGTTTGACGAATAGTATGTCATTTTAGTTGCGAAGAAACAAAAAAAAAAGTATTTTTGCAAGCAAAACGAGACAAATATATGGTTCTTCCTACAGATTTCGAGATTTACACCAGGCAGCTTATGGGCGAAAGCCTCTATGCGCAGTTTGCCGATGCCCTTGACAGCGAGGCTCCAGCGAGCATACGCCTCAATCCCTTCAAGACCGCAACGGCGGCACCAGCCAGCGGAGCAGACAAAGTTCCATGGTGTCGCTACGGCTACTATCTTAGTGGTCGCCCCGCTTTCACCTTCGACCCCCTGCTGCATGCTGGTGCCTACTATGTGCAGGAGGCGGCATCGATGTTCGTAGACCATGTAGCGAGGCAGGTGGCAGGCGACGGCAGTCCATTGGCAGTCCTTGACATGTGCGCAGCTCCTGGAGGCAAGTCCACATGCGTGATGGGCGCTCTTCCTGCAGGAAGCATCATGTTCAGCAACGAGCCAGTGCGCAGCAGAGCTATGGTGCTGGCAGAAAACATCACGAAGTTCGGCAAGGAAGGCATGACCGTAACAAACAACTATCCCCGTGACTACCGCAAGTCGGGAATGGTTTTCGATATGGTGGTGGCCGATGTGCCCTGCTCGGGCGAGGGGATGTTCAGGAAAGACCCTGGGGCAGTGGCTGAATGGAGCACGGCAAACGTGGCCAGATGCGCCAAGCTTCAGAGGGATATTGTGGCTGACGCATGGCATTGCCTCAGACCGGGAGGAATAATGATATACTCCACCTGCACCTTCAATGCCTACGAGGACGAGGAGAATGCGGCATGGATAGCCAGCGAGCTGGGAGCAGACTTCGTCGAGGTGGACACCAGCTGCGGATGGGGTATCACGGGAGCACTGAAGGGTGCTATTCCTGCATACAGGTTCATACCGGGCGTGAGCCGCAGCGAGGGACTGTTCGTAGCGGTGCTGAGAAAGCATGGCAACGGAAAGGCATCGGCAACAGGTGAGCTGTCGCGCTTAGGCGGGAAGGCCCTGAACGTAGTCTATGATGGTGTAAGAAAGCCTATATTAAAAGGTAAGCAGGCAGTGCCAGACCATAGCGAGGCTATGTCGCACGGATTGCAGAGGGAGAAATATCCACAGGCAGAACTGACATACAGGCAGGCAATAGACTATCTGCGACGAGAGTCGCTGCAACTGCCCGACGGCACACCATTGGGCATCGTGCTCGTTACATACAGGAACGTACCATTGGGATTTGTGAAAAACCTCGGCAACAGGGCCAACAACCTCTATCCTCAGGAGTGGAGGATAAAGAGTACTCACATTCCTGATGCCGAAAATATACTGACGCTATGATTTGCATTATTGCCGCCGTAGCTGCCAACAGAGCCATAGGCTACCGCAACCGCCTGCTTTTCCATATAGGAGAAGACATGACGAGGTTTAGGGAACTGACATTGGGACACACAGTGGTTATGGGCAGACATACCTTCGAGTCGCTGCCCAACGGACCGCTTCCTGGCAGGCGCAACATAGTTGTAAGCACTACTATGAAGCACGCAAACGGTGTTGAGGTTTATGGGTCTATAGCTATGGCCATGAAGGCTTGCCGCACGGACGACACGATATTCATCATTGGAGGAGAGCAGATATACCGTCAGACAATAAGCATCGCCGACAGGCTGTACATCACTGAGATAGATTCCACAACCGAGCATGCCGACTCATGGTTTCCGGCCTACGACGGATGGAAACTGAAAGAAAAAACACAACGTCAGGGATATGCCTTTTGCGTATATGAACGCAAGAAAGACAACCGACAGGCATCAGTCGGTATTGGAGATGGAGACGTCATCGACATCTGAGACACATGCGAGCAGCTTGCTGATATGTCCGCCACGACGGGCCTGTAGCTCCATGACAACATCATATGAGCATCCGTGGGAGGAATGTTTCTCCCTCATCTCATACGACTTCAATTCAAAACCAGCCTCACGCAGTCTTTTCTGCATCAAGGGCAACATCTGCTTGTCGGTAGAGGAGAACGACAGAGAGATAATGGTATGGCTACGGTGGGGATGTAAAGCGTTCACCACCTCCAGTCCCAGCAGCACCAGCACAGTGGTAGCTCCGGCCACAGCAAACATGCCAGTGCCACATGACAGTCCGATGGCTGCCGTCACCCACAGTCCAGCCGCCGTAGTAAGACCATGAACGACGTTCTTCTGGAAAATAATAGTTCCGGCACCAAGAAAACCGATACCAGACACCACCTGGGCCGCTACGCGCGAGGAGTCCTTGAGGTCGGCACCAAAACCATATTGCGAGACAAGCGTGAACAGCGCACTTCCCAAAGCAACGAGGAAGTGGGTACGAAGGCCCGCATCCTTGGCACGCAACTCGCGCTCAAGACCAATAAGACCTCCCATGGCCATTGCGGCCAGCAATCGCAGAAACGGTTCCTCACTCATCATCCGGCAATGTGGGTATTGGCAACTGCCTGTCTATGACGGCATTGAACGACACGATAGTCTCACTGCGCGACAATCCGAGCGGCTGCAGCTTGTCGTGTATGATATTGAGAAGATGATGGTTGTTCAGGGCATATATCTTGATGAACATGTCGAAACCACCTGTGGTATAGTGACATTCCACCACCTCAGGAATTTCCTTCAGTTTCTCGACCACATCGTCGAAGTCGGAAGGATCCTTTAGGTACAGCCCTACGTAGGCACATGTCTCATAGCCCAACTTTTCAGGGTTGAGCACAAACTGCGAACCAAGGATAACACCTGTACTGACAAGCTTCTGTATGCGCTGGTGAATGGCTGCGCCACTGACATTGCACGCTCTTGCCACCTCAAGGAATGGCGTGCGGGCATCTTGCGCAATAAGCTCTAAAATTTTTCTGTCCAAAGAGTCTAATACGTGTCCCATCTTATTATTGATAACAATTAGCGAGGAATGCAACTTACGGAAAGTAAGCGAGCAAGGCCTCTAAACAACACTATTTTGTGCAAAGATACAACGTTTTGTTCGTATCTGCAACTTTTTTGCCGTTTTTTAGCTCAGAATAGTTCTACAATGGAACGCTTGTGTAACAATCCGTAACTTACGGTTTGCCACCAAGCGGGGTGCAACATGGTGGCAAGCCGTCAATCTGCGAGAAGGGTGGAACTACAATTGTTTAGGTGTATATATGGCGTTCCACCACGCATCGTCGTTCTTCAGGTATTTCTCAAACCATGCCATGATGGAGTTTATCCATTTAGCGCGCTTCACTGGGTCCATGATACCATGGTTCTCTCCCTCCACCTCAATGAAGGCCGTAGGCACGCCGAGCAATTTCAAGGCTGTATACATCTGAATAGACTCGCCCAGCGGCACATTGGTGTCGGCAGTACCATGAGTGAAGAGTATGGGCTTAGTAATCTTGTCGGCATTGTACAGAGGCGACCGGTCTACGAAGAGATCCTTGCGTGTCCAGGGGAAGCTGTTGGCGGCCGAGGTCTCGCTGTAGGAATATCCCCAGTAGCCCTCTCCCCAGTAGCTGGTGTGGCTTGAGATGCCTGCATGCGACACGCCGCATGCAAAGGGGTTGTCCTTAGTCATCATATACTGTGTCATGAAGCCGCCGTAGGATGCCGAGATGCAGCCTATATGGTCGGCATCGCATTGTGGCACATCCTTCACGAACTGCCGTGTGGCATCTATGATGTCTTGTGCAGGTCCCTCTCCCATGGTGTTCACATGCCTTGAGGCCCATTCCTGCCCGAAGCCCGAAGCTCCCGACGGATTAACAATAAACGTTATATATCCGAGTGCGTTCCAGTAGTGTGCGGGATAATGAGAGCCGTTGCCGAAACGGCGTGACGTTGGCGAGCATCCTCCATAGTAATGCACTATGACAGGATATTTCTTTGACGGGTCGAAGTCTGCGGGCAGAGTGTAGAAGCCTGTAACCCTGTAGCCTCTCTCTGTCTCGAAGCTCCATGGCTTTGCCTCACTCAGCCTCAGCCCTGCATAGTCGTCCCTGTTGGGTGCCATTACCAGTGCGGCCTTGGCCTTCCCGGCAGGAGCCGTGATGTTGTACACCTCGTATGGTACAGACACCGACGAGCCATGTACCATGATGTTTCCGCCCTTGCTGGCAATGCTCATACCCGAGAGTTCCTCAAGTGGCTGTCTGACCATTGTCGATTTAAGTGTCTTCATGTCGAGCCTGTAAAGGCTTACGCTGTCGCCGTTCTGCGCTGTGTAATAGAGACATTTGTCAGCAGCCGACCATTCCATGTCCTCGATGCTTGTCGCATCGTCGGCAGTCACGGGTGTCACCTTCAGTGTCCTTGCATCCATGAGATAGAGATGATAGTCAAACATATTTGGTGTCTGTCCCTCAGGAACCCTGTTCCCTATGCCGCCGAATGCCTCGGTGCTTGCCGAGAACGCCACGAGGTCCCTGCTACCACAGTATAGGGCACCTCCGATGAAACCGTCTTTCTCCACGAGCATTCTTGTCTTCATGGTTTCCAGGTCAAGCTCATAGTATGTCCTGCGTGTGGTTGGCCGCTGCTGCAGCGTGTCTGAGACCACGGAGAAGAGCAGGTATCGCCCATCGGGAGATATATCCGACAACGACACATGCCTGTAAGAGTATGTGAGGGGCTGCGTGAGGCCAGTTTCGAAGTCGTACTTAGCAAGCGAATAGCGTGTGCGCCATCCCGGCTGCCTGTCGTCCGGATGAATAATCTCGAAGACACCATCCTCCTTCTTCGTTCCCTCAGTCTTTGGGGAGATTACAGCATATTTCTCTGTTGGAGAAATGACGAACCACTCATCGGGGAAGTCCTTTGCCAGCACAGTGACACTGCCCGTCAGCGGGTCAACGACCTTCAGTGACTTCTTTCCACCAACTTTCTCCGTGAAATAGTACCTGTCTGAATTTGGCATCCATGTTGCCTCACCATTTAAAATTCGCTTCTCACCAGTCTTCAGGTCTGTAAGCCACTGCTCGCTTACGACCTTGTTCTCGGCATCATACCATCTGTACGCCACGAAGGTCCAGCGGCCCGATGCTGAGAGCGACGCGCGGGTAGTAACCTTGGTGCCAAGCACGTCTGACATGGAAAAGCGGCGCATACCATCCTCCAACAACGCAAGTCCGTCCTCTGGTACAGACAGCACGATGGCAGTGCTGTCGGCAACAAACTTCACGCTTATGCTGTGATAGCCAGGCTGCAGCGTTATTGCTCCAGACTGCTCCTTGCCGTCAGCAAACACCTTGTAATCCTTGCATCCCATAACGCCTACCTTAATGTCTTTAAGATATTTTGCAGCCATCACGTCAAAGGCCACGATATGGACATCGCTACTGTCGAGGGCAAGTGCAGCAACATCCACAAAGGGCTTGTTCTCCACAAGAGACAGTGGCAGACGCATATCGAGGGGCTTTCTCTCAGCATACTTTTTCTGGGCATTGTCAACGCTATCCAACACAACCGGGCTCACGGCACGAAATGGTCCCGCATGCCTTACTTTCTTGATTTCCAAAGTGTCTGCAGATACTGTCACCTGCAATGTCATTACAATAATGGCAATCAATAATCTCCTAAACATAATCTATAAATATTTGTTCTTTCAATCAATTTCGTTCCTGACTCCCCGCTATAGCCATTGACAGACAAGAGCTGCTTGAAGAGCGGTTAACATAGGTGAGTCACATCAAATTCCACCTTCATGCAAAGGTAATAAATATACGGCAAACAGCAAAGAAATCAGCTAATAATTTGCGCAGCAAATATTACCTTATCTTTGGAAACAGACAATAAAACAATAGGAAAATATTCACTGGCAATATTACAAAACGTACTCTTCTACAATTCACTGACGCTTACAATGCATACTGTCAGTTACGAAAAATTATCGAACTCACGTTAATCTAACATTAATTATTTGAAAAGAAGGGTATATTTGAAGCAAAGTAGGATATATTTGAAAAAAAAACATTATCTTTGCATTGTATAATGTAAATGCGACAACAACACGTTATGAAACGACTTCTAATAACATTCTTGCTGGGTTCCATGGTTGCCGCTCTCACTGTAAAGGCTGAGAGCTATACATCCCTGTGGAAACAAGTGGACAACGCCATACAGAAAGACCTTCCAGCTACACAGGTAGAGATACTGTGCCGCATAGCCGAAAAGGCCCAGACAGAGAAACAATACGGACACATGCTCAAGGCACTGCTAATGAGGGCAGACGTGAGTATGCAGGTATGCCCAGACTCGGCTGAAACGGAAATGACAAGGCTGCACAACAGCGAGCGAACCGTGAGCGACAGCGTGGCCGTGGCCGTGTTGCGATGTGCACTGGGGCGCATATACCACAATAGAGCCGTTGGAACCAACAATGCCAAGGATAGAAAACTGTTCGAGCAACGCAGCAAGGACTACTACCGCCTGTCAATGGCAGACATCGACTTGCTCGGCAACGTCAAGGCCGAGGAATACAAGCCATTAATAGTGGAGGAAGCATACAGCAGGATATTCTACAATGACCTGCTGCACATCATCGGCTACGAGGCCAAAGCGTTCAAACAGATGCACGACTACTATGCCGCCACGGGAAACAGGTACGCACAGTGCGTGACAGCACTGGAGATGGTGAGGGCTCAGAAAGGTGAGAACGAGGCGGAGGTGAAGAAGTCAAGATACCTGCAGAGCTTAGACTCGCTGATAACCATCTACGGAGACATGAAAGTGGCTGGAGAACTGGCAGTGGAGAGGTACAAGTGCATGGAGAACACCAACGATGCCACGGCCGCCGAGAAGGTGCAGTACATAAACTACTCGCTGAGCAAGTGGGGCGGATGGCCTGGCCTGAACTACCTGCGCAATGCCAAGACAGAGCTTGAGCGGCCATCGTTCAATATCAATGCCGGCGACATCATGCTGCTGCCCGAGACACCGCGACTGGTAAGGGTGAACTCCATAAGGAACATTTCGCAGCTCAACCTCGCATTGTACCGTACATCGCTGCCCGGCGACACCAGGCTGAACCCTGACGACGAGAAGGACCTGGTGCAGATACAGAAGCACATAGTTGGTACAGTGGTACAGAACGAGCAGCTGAGGTACGTAGGACGCGCACCCTATGAGGAGAGCGCCGACTCGCTGACCCTCGCCCCACTGCCTGTTGGTGTATACCTTCTTGTAGTGAGCACCGACAACAAGGACATAGCGCCACAGCTGTGTCTACTGCACGTGTCGGACTTGTTCACCATATCCGAGACGCTCCCCGGCAAGAAAGTCAGGATAGCGGTTGTCAACGCAACGACTGGCAAGCCCGTGAGCGGTGCCAAGGTGAGGCTGTCGACAAGCCAGGCATGGGAGAAAAACAGCGGCGTGACGGAGACGCTCACAACAGGCCGCAACGGTGAGGTTGTATACCAGTACACTAACCGTAAGCCTGTGCGGGCATACGCCTATACCAACCATGACAACGCCTGCGCCGAAGTATCGGTGGCTCCGGAATATTACGACCCTAATCCGAAAGACGCCACTAAAGTCGTTGCAAATACCGACCGCACACTATACCGTCCGGGACAGACCGTCCACGCATCCGTCATTCTCTGGCAAGCAGACAGCCACAAGCAGACAGCGGCACCCAAGGTGGGAGAGGCCGTGACGTTCGTACTGCAGAACGCAAACTACGAGGAGGTGGAACGCAAAACAGCGACTACAGACGAGTTTGGACAGGCCGCGGCAGATTTCACCCTTCCCGAAGTGGGGCTGACAGGCAATTGCCGCATCAGCGTTCAGGCTTCACGACGCTGCGTCAAGCAGATAAGAGTGGAGAAATACAAACGGCCGACATTCGACATAGAACTTGAGAAACCCGACAACAAATACTCAGCCGGCGACACCATCACCGTGGAGGGAACGGCACGTACGTTCTCGGGCATGCCCGTGCAGGGAGCAAAGGTAAGCTATACCGTGACACGAAGGGCCTCGTGGTGGTGGAGACCATGGAACATGCCAGAAGAGACGATACTCTCAAAGGACTCTGCCATCACGGACGACAGCGGACACTTCAGAGTTAGGATGCCAATGGTGCTGCCAGAGCAGAAGAACTACTCTCACATGTACTTCAATATCGAGGCTGAGGCCACAGTGACTGATGGTGCAGGCGAGTCACACCAGAGCACGGTGAGTATTCCGCTGAGCAACCATACGACGGTGCTCACATGCGACATGCCCGAGAAGAGCCTCGCCGACAGCCTCGGCACAATAACGTTCGGATATATGAACATTGCTGGCGAGAAAATAGCAGCCAAGGTAAGCTACACCATTGACGGGAAACAATTGGAGGCCAACACCAACGAGGCTACGGACATAAGGGCACTGAGGTTGCGCCCGGGACAGCACAGCTTGACGGCCATCTGTGGCGAGGACACCATAAGACGACAGTTTGTGGTATTCACCCTACAGGACAAGAAAGCACCCATAGAGACGCACGACTGGTTCTACCAGAGCTCCAGCAACTTCCCGGCCACCATACAGATAGGGTCGTCTGACGAGGAACACCACATATATTATACCATACTGACAAGCGGCAAGATGCTGGAGTCAGGAATAATGGAGGGGCATGACTGTCTGCACAGTCGCACGTTCAGCTATAAGGAAGAGTACGGCGACGGTATACGCATCACCTACGCATGGGTGAACAGGGGAAAGCTTTACAGCCACTCGGTAACCATCAGACGTACTGAGCCCGACAAGGTGCTCAGAACAGAATGGAAGAGCTTCCGCGACAAGCTTGTGCCAGGACAAAAGGAGACGTGGACGCTCACTATCAGCCGCGGCGACGGCACGCCGGCCGATGCCCAGCTCCTTGCGACTATCTACGACAAGTCGCTCGACGCACTGCAGAGCCATAGCCTGCAGACCATCAGCAATCTCTTCGCACACCCAATGCCATGGGCAACATGGATAGGCGGGTCACATGCCACAACAGGATTGTACGGTTTCCAGGACTTTAAGATGCTGCCAGAGAAGCATATCACGCTGAGCCATCTTGATGACAAATGCTTCAATATTCCATATACCTTCATGCGTATGATGAAGATGAGGGCATACAGCAAGCAAAGTGCAAAATTGACGGCTGTTGAGGAAGGCGCACAGAACATCTCGATGGACATGGCCGCTACGGCCCTGATAGGCTCAATTGCCGGAATAACAGAAGCACAGTCAGACGCAACAGGCAATGGCACTCAGACCGACAGCAAGCTGAGGGAGAATTTCGACGAGACAGCCTTCTTTGCCCCAGACCTAAGAACCGATGCCAAGGGCAATGTGGAACTGAGCTTCACGCTGCCGGAGAGCGTCACCACATGGCGGTTGCTGGCACTGGCACACGACCGTGAGATGAACGCAGGAACCATCGAAGCAGAGGCTGTGGCAAGCAAGAGTGTCATGGTACAGCCCAACATGCCACGGTTTGTAAGGGAAGGCGACAATGCCACAGTGGTTACCAGGCTTCTGAACACTACTGACAACGCCGTAACGGGTGTGGCACGAATGGAGCTTATCGACGCAGAGAGCCAGAAGGTAGTTGAGACTCTGTCAAGGAACTTCAGCATCGAAGCCAACGCAACATCGGAGGTGGCGTTCGGATTTACAGCACGTGAGGGTATGCTCATATGCCGCATTACAGCCTCTGGCAAGGGGTTCTCTGACGGTGAGCAGCACTATCTGCCCGTGCTCACGGACAAGGAACTGGTGACAAACACCCACCCCTTCACACAAACAGGCCCCGGCACATATAGCGTGGACATACAGCAGCTGGCCGGCAAGGGACAAGACAGGAGGGTGACGGTGGAATATACCAACAGCCCGATATGGACGGTCATACAGGCCCTGCCCACCGTCTCCGACTATAGGGACAACAGCGCCATATCACTTGCGTCTGCCTACTATGCTACCGTTCTGGCATCAGACATACTGACGTCGGTACCGGGCATCAGGGAGACCATGGAGAGCTGGAAGACCGACAAGGTATCGCTGGCGAGCAACCTACAGCGCAACGAGGACCTGAGAAGCATTGTACTTGCGGAGACTCCATGGCTCGCGGAAGCCAACAGCGAGAGCGGACAGAAGATGATGCTGGCCAACTACTTCAACAGGAACAACCTGACATACAAGCTGAAGACGATATACAAGACTCTGTCCGAACTGCAGAACGAGGACGGGTCGTTCAGCTGGTGGAAGGGAATGAACGGCAGCACATACATAACCACCGAGGTGGCAACGCTGCTGGCAAGGCTCGGCAAGATGGCAGAAGGCAACAACGACACAAAGGACCTGCTGGGCAAGGCCATGACATTCCTGCGCAAGGCTTACGACGAGAGGGTTGACGCAATGAGGAAGGAAAAGTCACCACAGCTTGCCAATACGGACATCGACTACCTATACCTCTGCACCATCGCCGCAGACAACACCAGTGACAACAAAGCATACACATATCTGAGGAACCTGCTGCTGAAAGCCGACCGAAGAACGGACATCAGGACAAAGGCCATGACAGCAATCATTCTCGGAAAGGACAACTCAACAGCCAAGGAGTACGTGCGCTCGATAAAGGAGTTCACTGTGGCGAAGGAGGGTTTCGGACGATATTTCGACACGCCACGGGCTGCCTACAGCTGGAGAGACTACAAGATACCCACACATGTGGCTGCCATAGAGGCCATAACAGCCATCACACCCGACGACCACGAGTGCATAGACGCAATGAAGCTGTGGCTGCTGCAGCAGAAGCGCACACAGGCATGGGACACTCCCGTGAACAGCGTCGATGCCATCCACGCCCTAATGACAGACTGCAAGGAGAGCATTGCGGACGGAGCAAGAACAACCATCAAGGTGGACGGCAAGACACTGGACAACACGGAGCCTACCTCCGGAGCAGGATATGTGCGCAGCACCATAGACAACGCAAAAGCCAGGACCGTGAGCTTCGAGAAGACTGGCGACGGCACCTCATGGGGCAGCGTATATGTACAGGAACTGGCCGCCAGGGAGGACATCACGGATGCCACGGCAGGACTAAGCATAGAGCGCAACGTTGACATTCCAGCCGGGGAACTGAAGGTTGGAAGCAAGGTAAAGGTAACAATAACTGTTATCGCTGACCGCGACTACGACTTCGTTCAGATAAAAGACCTTAGGGCAGCATGTCTGGAACCAGTGAATCAGCTGAGCGGCTACCGTGGCGGATGCTACGTGGCACCGCAGGACAACTGCACAACCTATTTCTTCGACCGCATGTCCAAAGGCAAGCACACTGTGGAGACTGAGTATTTTGTCGACAGGGAAGGAACATACCATACAGGCTCGTGCATAGTGGAATGTGCATACAGCCCGGAATATACCGGCAGGACTAAACCAATAACCATAACAACAAGAAAATGAGCAAAAAGAAATACAGAAATATTATCGCTGCCATACTGATGATGGCAACAGGAACAGCACAGGCACAGACAATAGAGTCGGCACTGGAGCTGGTAGACTGCGGACAGGTGGAATTCAGAAAGCCGATAACGGTAAACTTCAAGCTGAAGAACAATACTGGCAAGCCTTTCAGCATCACCGAGGCATCCACCGACTGCGGATGCACAACCATAGAAATACCGCGCGCCACCATCGCGGCAGGCGAGGAATACAAGGTGACAGCCGTCTACGACGCAAAGACGCTGGGTCGCTTCGTCAAGCGCGCGTATCTCACACTCAACAATGGTCTTGAGCCCCTGCGACTGACCATCAGGGGCATTGTTGTCGACGAGGTGGTAAGCTATGCCGGAGGCTACCACTATACGCTCGGAGCACTCATGGTGGACCAGAACGACATTGAGTTTGAGGATGTCAACCGCGGAGCGAAACCATACAAGACAATACACATCCTGAATACCAGTGACCAGCCGTCACAACCTCAGATAATGCATCTGCCTCCATATCTCACAGCAGAGGTGTCGCCTACGACCATCGCCCCTGGACACTCTGGCGAGGCTACCATTACACTCGATTCCCACAAGCTGCGTGATTTCGGACTGTCGCAGACGAGCATATACCTCGGCTTCGCACAGGGCGACAAGATTGCTGCTGATAAGGAGATAACGGTATCGGCGGTGCTGCTGCCAGACTTCGAGATGCTGAGCCAAGAGGAGCTTGAGGACGCACCACACATAACGCTCTCTGCAGATTCACTCAATCTGGGAGCATTCAACGGCAAGAAGAAAAAGCGTGGCGAGATTGAGATTACCAATACAGGACTCTCGCTGCTCGACATCAGGTCGCTGCAGATGTCGACAACAGGACTGCAGCTATCGCTAAGCAAAACCAAGATAGAACCTGGAGAGAGTGCCAAGCTAAAGGTAACAGCCAACGCAGAGGACTTCAAGACCATCAGGAAGACACCTCGCATACTGATGATTACCAACGACCCCAACAATGCCAAGGTAGAGATAAAGGTAAAGGCCACCTTGAGGTGACTAAAACGGACAGAGAACACATGCTACAGATAGAAATTGACAACGGCAGCGGCTTCTGCTTCGGAGTGACCACGGCCATCAGGAAAGCCGAGGAGGAACTGGCGTCAGGAAAACCCCTGTACTGCCTTGGCGACATCGTTCACAACAGCATGGAAGTGGAAAGGCTCCATGAGAAAGGACTCATTACCATAAATCACAGCCAGCTTGCTACCCTGCACGATGCCAAAGTGATGTTGCGAGCACATGGTGAGCCACCAGAGACCTACGAGACAGCACGCCGGAACAATATAGAGATTATCGATGCCACGTGCCCCGTGGTGCTGGCACTTCAACGCAGGATAAAACTGCAATACGATGCTGCTCCCGAGGCACAGATCGTAATCTTCGGCAAGAACGGACATGCCGAAGTGCTCGGCCTTGTAGGACAGACTCGCCAGAATGCCATCGTAATAGAGAAATTCGAAGATGTCACACGACTCGATTTCGGACGTGACATATACCTATATTCACAAACCACCAAAGGGCTCGACGAATTTCAGGACATTATACAATATATAAAGGAGCACATATCCCCCTACGCTACATTCAAGAGCTTCGACACAATCTGCCGTCAGGTTGCCAACCGCATACCCAATATCGCCGCCTTCGCCGTCAGACACGACCTTATCCTTTTCGTTAGCGGCAGGAAAAGCTCAAACGGGAAAGTGCTGTTCGGCGAGTGCCTAAGAGTGAACCCAAACAGCCATCTTATAGAAAGTGCAGAAGAAATTGAAAAACAATGGCTAAAAGATGTATCAACAGTTGGAATATGCGGTGCCACAAGTACCCCTAAATGGCTCATGGAAGAGTGTCGAGATGCCATTTTAACAGGCTAATGATAAATTGAGATAACATAAATGACAAATTGGGATAAGTAATAGTGTAATAGGCTTTTATATTTTCTGCTTTTTGCTTAATTTTGCCACGGATAGTTAGTTACTACTAATCAATATTAAGAATAAAGTTCTTTTAATAATGGCGAAAAAGAAAAATCAAAAGGCGAACGAAGGAAGCGATTGTTCCATGGATAAAAAAATGTTCACCCGCATCAACGCTCTTATCTTGAAGGACGACAACTACCTTACCCCAAAGCTGTCTCGTGACTTCATCCTAAAGAGAACGAATGTACCCAAGAACAAATTCGCTCCACTGTTCAGAAAATATCTCGGCATCAAGTTCACAGACTACGTGAACGGTATGAGACTTGACCATGCGGCAAAGCAGCTGCGTGAACATCCTGAGTACACGGTCGAGACCATAGCACAGGAATGCGGTATACCAAAGCTGCAAACCTTCTATCGTCTGTTCTCTCTGAAATACGGCATGCCCCCGGCCGAATACCGCAACAAGCACCTGTAAGACTACTCACCGAATGTTCACCAGACACCTATAATGACTTGTGTATGCGACACAAGCCAGATAATTTTAGGGAAAGATTGTATCAGGCTCCATTTTGATATGTAAAGAAACACTATTAATGCAAATAATCCCGCTTAACCGCATTTATACATTCGAAATCTAATCACTTACATGTGATTGCTGATTGTTATTTTGATTTAAAAGCTGACTTAGTAAATTTGCAACCAAAACTACAAAATTTTTCGGGACTTCACAACCAATCCAAACGCTTCATCAATTCAAACACAAACTTATATTAGAAAGAAGAAAGGCTGATAATGCATTAAGTCGGCCACGTCATTCACTTTCAATGCCGATGAGGGTTATTCAGGCTACATTTACATAGGAGGGTATCCACCCCTTTTATATTTAGATGTGCGCCTCGATGCACGAGGACAGGACAATGTATCTATAGGAAACAAGGTGCAGCCTTGCTGGCAGAGCCGGAACATTGACCTGTTTTCGTGCTTTTAGTTTTTTTGCTTATTTCATAGTTATATTAGGGATTGTCGTTTAATTCTGAGAAATTGATATTGATTGACGAGGGTATGCCATCAGAGGTTGCCCTTGTCTGTTTTTTTTCTGAGTTTTGTCGTTTTTTGAGGTGATTTATGTATCGTCAGGACACAA
>OBLI01000697.1_pt1 | contig 35069 bp, 55 predicted proteins | sample 1519701 | NCBI WGS metagenome assembly OBLI01 (sample SAMEA3663005, study PRJEB22513) | pig gut metagenome | biome: pig gut; feature: pig-associated habitat; material: faeces | place: France | collected 2012 | reverse complement strand
GGGGGGGCCGAACCCTGTTTTTTGCTTAATTATTTCCCCTTTTTCAATAGGTATTTTTGGATAACAAGGTCGACAAACAAATCGGCCATTTCTTCAAACTTTTTGCGCGTGGCAATTTTTTGATCGATAGTCATGCTGTCCCAAAATTGCATTAGATTGTCCCAAGCGGTATGGTAGTCAAAACCATTAAAGTCAAAATCTTCGCGTTCAAAATCTTGCGAAACCCAATAATCGCTTGGGTACGTGGCGCAAATGCACCAATTCGGCGTAACGCTGTTTTCGCCGTGGGCGTGTTCGATGTGGCACTCGTCATAGCACATAAGCGTTCTGACTATTTCGGCCTGCGTTTCGTGGTCGAGGGTTTCGAAATCAATTTTCTTTTCCATTTTTTTATCCTTTCTTAAGGCCGACTTTAAGCGGTCGGCGATCGCTTTTTACATACCTTCGTAGCAAATCATCAATTCGCCATCTTTATTAGTACTAATAAATTCGACGTTGTCTTTGACTTTCATTTTTTGTAAGTCCTTTCCGCCTTTCGGCACTATAAGATTATCCCTAGGGGCTAGTAGTGTCAACAAGAAAAAGCAAAAATTTTTGAAACTTTTTTGATCTACTTTTTTCGTTGACACCCTTCTTTTAGGTGAGATCTCTCTATGCCGCGCACCCCCCATTTTTTGGGGGTCTTTCTCGCGATCTGCCCGAACCCCCTTACGCACGCATAATGCGCCCATTCGCGTAATGCACCCATGCGCCACCAATGCGCATAATGCGCCAATATAGCCCGTATGCACGAAAAAAGCCGTCAAATCCAACGGGTTCAACGGCAACGGTGACGGCTAACGGCTTGGGTAAACGGGAACGGTCAACGGTGGTTTTCTTTCCTCGTACGGGTAGAAGCAACGGCACGACCTAACGGTGACAACGACAGATGGTGTCAAATCGTAGTGCTTCGCCATGCAAACATTAACCACTTGGGAATCGTCAACAAAGGCAATCCCATTCAATCCATCCAAAACGGCTTTCAAAACGTTGTCTAAATCGGGTTTCTTGGTGGGCAATTCCTCACCTCCTAACTTTGCTAATCCGTGCTTGTTGGGTTGCCCCTTTGAGTTGTAGTCCGCCTTCTTCAATCCGAACCACGCCATGACTTCCACCGCGATAGGCCCTGTGAGTGGCTTCGCCTCGGGGTACTTCTCTTTGAATTCATGGGCGAACCTCGCCTCATAGGAGAGTGTCTTTGATGGGGTGTAAATTCGCGTGTGCCCCCCGAAGGAAGTCGCTCGCGGTCTTTGCTTGCCCATCGGCTCTCCCAACACGTTGATTGTGTACTTAAATTCTTCGTTGTGCTCCATGTCACTCAATCTCCTTTCCAATCCATCCATGGAAAACGTAGAAATTGCCAATATTGATTGATAACCCTACTTCATCGCATTTCTCATAAACGTAAATGTCCGCGGAATGTGTTTTCAATCGCTTGAATCGCTCTTGCAATTCCTTCACGTTTTCAACCACTTCTCTCCAACTATCGCACCTTCCAGCGGTGACGAGTTCTCTTTCCTTGCTTGTTGGGCTTTCGTTTATGATGTCATAGACGATTACCTCATAGTAAATCATGTATTGCTTCATAAATCCTCTTTTAGCCAATTAGAGGGCTTTCTTTCAATCAATCGAACAATTTGCCATGTGAAGCGACAATTCGCTTCCATGAGCCTAGAAATGGCTTTTAAGGGCATTGTGGGCTATTCCTTCCGCTCATTCCGCATGAGTTCATCCCAAATTGCTTGGTCGAACGTGTCGATGGACTTCACCGCTTTTGTTAGATTCCCATTGCGAATATCGCCAATCGCACCGGAATCCATCAATTCCCTCAAAGTCATTTTGGAAGGCTTGTTGAAGATGAATATCGGACACTCTTGGTTGCACGCTATGCCCATGATGAACTCGCCAACGTTGCACAATCCGATGTTGTGGCTTCCCAGGTTGTCATGGCCGATGTTGCCATCCCCAACGTTGTAATCCCCAACGTTGTTCGAGCCGTAGTTGCCATTGCCTTTGTTTTGGATTCCGTGGTTGCAATCGCCATGGTTGCAATCCCCAACGTTGAAGTCCCCCTCGTTCCAAGATCCGTGGTTGCAATTGCCACGGTTCTCAACGCCCTTGTTGAGAGCGCCCAAATTGTTGTCTCTAGTCTTCATGGTTTTCTCCCTTGCGCTTTTCCGGCAAGTGACGCTTTACCTCCTTTTCTCTGGCGATGGTGTTTTGGGCTTGGAGGATGTCGGAGGCGAGCATATTCATCTCGTACTCGTATTCTTCGTGATTCTTTGGAGCGACCAAGTTGTAATGAACCATAGCCCTTCCGTATTCGTTGTTCCAATATGCGCAATCGACCACGATTTTCCCATGGCTTTTCTCAAAGAGTTCCGCGTACTTCTCCTTCATTTCCTCCAAACGCTTAACTTCATCGTCAACGTCAATTCCACAAGCAACGCTAGTGGGTGTTTCCATATATTTTTCCATTTCCAATTCTCCTATTCGTCTTCCCATAGTTTTGAATCTCGCCACTCTTCGTATTTGGCGTCCTCGTATGGGTCTTCCCAATCTTCAATTTTATCTCCAAAATTTTCTTCTTCGTCTTCGTCTTCTTCGTCTGGAAATTCTTCGTATTCATCCAACAATTCTTCATCTTTCTTTGGCATTTTCCTGCCTCCTTTTCGATACCATTATATTAAGCCCTTAGAGCAAGCCAAGTCAATGGATGTTTCACAACAATTCTTTGAATATGTCCATCAGCACGTCCACAACGATTGAATCTCCGGCGCAATGGTATATGGCCGAGTCGCTCATCCCGATGGAACGCATGGATTGCTCGTCATTGTCATTGAACCCCATGAGCCTCATGCATTCCAATGGGGTGAGTTTGCGAAGCTTACCTTCGGATGGAGTGGCAATGTCGATGGTTGTTTTAATCGTCTGGCTCATTCCGCTTTGCACGGTTCCGCGGTGGTATTGCATTCTCGTGCCGCAATCGATTCCATCCCCTTCCTCGGCTTCTAGGTAACCCTTCTTTGTTGCGTTCTTAATGAGTATCTTCCCCATGAAGAACGGTGATGTTGTGACGCACGTGGACAATCCGCCATCGCTGTAAACGCGATTACCGAGCGATGGCTGCTTCCCATTCACCTTTGGGTTCAGGCATTCGGTGACAACCGTCCACCCAGAATCGAACGAACCTTTGGCTTTTAACGTCCTTGCAATTCCCTTCTTCCCCGATTCTATGGAGTTCTCGAAATCGCCTTTTCGGTCGAATCCCTTGGAATCTCCATAGACCATAGTATCAATGATTCTCGGGGAGAGATTGTATTTTTGATCGGGGTTTTCCTCCAAAAGGTCGCGAAGCCTCTTGATAAGCTTCCTCTTCTTCGGGAAATGATATCCATATTCACCGAGAATGGAGACCATGAATACGCGAATGCGGTTTTGGGGTATTCCATGGTCTTTCGCGTTCACTTTCGCCCAATAGGAAGAATACCCTAGTTCCTCCAAACGGTCCAGCCACTCGTTCCAAGGCTTGAGGTTTCTGTCTCCGCAAACTCCGGGCACGTTCTCCATCAAGAGCACATCGGGCCTCTGCCTGGCTTCCTTAAGCTCGCCGATGAGCCTTTCGACCTCCCAAAGCAATCCCGACCTTGTTCCGCTTCCCTTTTCCATGCCGGCCAATTTACCGGCTTGGGAAAGGTCTTGGCATGGAAACGAATAAGTGAGAACGTAGCAATGCTCCCTCTCTCCCTCTTTCTCGATGGATAAGTCGCTAGGGTGTATCTCCGAAACGTTGGGGCAAAAGTCATTGCAAGCGTCCATTGCTTGGCAAAGTTCCTCCAAGGCTTTCCTCCCCAACCTCTTTCTCCCGTCCTCCGAGAGTGGCTGATTGTAATCGCTCGACACTCCGTTTGTCCTCTTGAGGAGATCTTCCATTGTGGCTTCCGACCATCTTCCGGTCTCTCCCCTCCACCCCTCGTGGATGGAGGCATAGGCTCTTATGGACGGTATCGCCCACTCGCATAGCCTCCACCGTTCGAAATTCGCCCCGAGGTTTTCCAAAGCCTTCGCCTGGGAGCCGATTCCGCCGAATAGTTCAATTAAGCGGATTGGCTTATTGATTTTGTATTCCTGCTTGCTTTGGGCGAATAGATTCAATTGATCGTTCATTTTCAATTCTCCTTTAAATAAGTCCTGCTAATATCATTATGAAGAATGCAAGGGAAACCATTCCTTCTATCAATGCGATTATCCCGATGATGGGATTAGCCTTTGGCCCGAATTCGGAACTTCCGAGAAGTATTCCGCTTACGGTTGCGCATATCCACATATTGCCGCGTGCTAGAGACGAATCGTGGGTCAATACCGCGGTGACGATGAGCGCAGGGCTTACCAAGAGCGCAAGGGCATAGAGCACACAGCAGAACACGAAGAACGCCCTTTGCTCCGAATCATCAATGCTCTCTATGCGCACCTTCTTCCTCGCTTCTTGAATTTCCGATCGTGTCATGGTTCTCCAATGGTGTTTCTTCTTCCATCGCTCCACGAATGGATGGTAGTCAACCCACGATGGGTAAAACACGTACAAGCCATCAAACGCTCTCTCGTCAATGAGGATGGCTTTGTAGACTTGAAACCTACCTCCACTTATGGGGCACTTGATGTATATCCCCTCTTCTTCTTGGTTCGGGAATACATTGCAACCATCAACGTTCAATCCGAACGCTTTTACGTAGTCCTCTCTGGTTCGGAGGATTCTTTTGCTCATCAATACGCGGACTTCATCACCGAACCGGTTCATTCCCTCTTCCATTGATTATTCCTTTTTGCTTTCGATCGTATATGAATCTTTTAGTAACGTTCCATCATTCATAACGAATATCTTTTCGATTGAATAACCATATCTTTTTAGGCAATCAACAAGTTTGGAAATTGTTTCTTTCTTTCTTTTTTTTATTTCCGATTCGCTCCCAAAAAACAATCCACCAGTAAGAACTGCAACCGAAATTTCGCTTAACTTTTTAAAGATTTCTTCTCCAAATTCATTTACCTCGTTGTTTTGGATGTAATAGTAATCCAATCCGCACGGGTAATCATAAGTTTCAATCAATAGGTTCATTTTCCTTTCCTCCTTTTAATGCTTCCAGGTGTAGTACCATAGAATTGTTGCCATAACCACCACCGCCAATGTAAGACCTGCGACCGTCCAGACAAGCTTCATTTCTTCCATAGGCGCAACTCCTCCAAAGTGTATTCGCGGTTTATTTCTAGTTTTGCGTACATTTTCCCTTTCTTGAATGGGGGAAGGTATATCCAATCATCGTAGGTGTGGATAGCAAGCGCCACGTAGTCCATTTGCTCAACGCGGTACTCCAACGCGATTCCCTCCACTTCATTCCTGAATGGGGCTAGGAAGTTTCTAAGGTACTTCCGCTCGGCTTTGTCCAAGAGGTGTTCTTTCTTTAAATTTCCCTCTTTGAACAAGCGCTTGTTGTGCTTTTTGGCGATTTTGTTCCAACCGCCAACCGATAAAGCGCTTTTGTGCTCCACCGACTTGCTCATGCGGTAGGTGACGATAACTTTGTCTTTCTTATCGCCTTTGAGAATGGGCCACTTGTTCTCATCGTTGAACCCATTCACTTCGATTTCGGTTTTCTTCATTGTTGCTCCTTGTATCCGCATTCGTGCCAGATGATTTTCCATTTGTTGTCCTCCGTCCATTCGTAGATGGTTGAGGACACGTTCGACTTCTCGCTAATCTCCAACATTTTATCTCTAGCGTGGATGATTGCGGTGTCCTTGTCATGAAACACCTTTGTGAGGGAATCCTCGTAGGTGATTTTGACGATGTAGCGCCTATTGCCCTTGTTGGGATTCACTTGGTAGGATTCCATTAAAACTCCTCTCCGAAGTCCATCGTGGATAGAATGTCCACCATGTCGCATTGCGCTTGTTCCATGACTTCCCTAATGCGGTTGAGTTGTAGTTCCCCGGCGCTCATCAACTTGAACGATTCCACATCGAATTTAATGTCCTTCGCGGTGATTGGGTCTCCATAGATGTTGCAGATGGAATCGTCCATCGTGTTCCAATGGATCATAACGCTCCCGACAACCTCACCGTCCAATTCGTAGTCTTTGTAGGCAAAGGCGAACTCCGTGCCATTGCTTTCGCACACATCGTATCCTGCTTCTTTCATCGCTTTTAAGGTGTTAAGCGTAACCAGTCTTTTTTTGTTCATTACTTGAACCTCCGTAGCTTCATTATACTAGCCCCTAGAACGATTGCAAACACTTTTTGAAAAAATAAAAAAGAGGGCCTAAGCCCCCAACGAGTATCTCTCTCGTCACCTATGATTATAGTAATCTCGCAATGCTTTGATGGAAACAATAATCCAATGGGCCAATATGCCCATGCAAAGCCCGAATGAGCAACTCATTAGCACCAATGCCACGATTTGGAAAGCGCCTTGTTGCGTTAGCATTATCGATAGGCAACACAAGCACAATAGAGCCGATAGGAAGAATGAAACAATTGTCATTGATTATTCCTCCTTAAACTCTCTAAGCGCTCTAGTTTTAATAATTTCTCCGTAATCCTTCGTTGTTTGCTCTTTTTCTTTTTCATTCTCTTCTCCCATTTCGGTTAAGATTTTAATGCACATTTTTATGTATGCACGGATGTTCATGTAGTCCGTATCAAGGAACATATAATGAGCACTTTCTATTCTTTTGTACTCGTGCTCATCATAAAACCTTTCGTCAATTTCTTCCCATTCCTCTTTTCGGTGGTTTTTGCTTGCTATAGCCTGGCTCAATAGTTTTACCAATTCTTTCAAATCGTTCAAATCAAATTCATTCTTTTTCATCATGTTGTGTCGCTCGATTCCCTTCTTGTCGATATGCAACTCATGCTTCTCTACTTTATATCCATCGTAGTTATAAACAAAAATAGGTCTTATCCGCTTTGGATACTTTAGGCTCGGCATTAAAGAATATTTTCCTTCAAAGTTCATACCATAATCTCCCGTAAAACGTTGAGTGACCTCGATTGCCCCAAAATAACCGTTCTAGGCTCTTTTAGCGCGTTGGTGGGCAATAACTCCACCCATGCGCCATTCAAGCGCGTAGAGGGGCTTTTAATGGTTTTCCAAGCCGTTCCGCCATCGTCTCGAACAATCTCCAACACGTTGAATTGCGTGTAATCGTCTCGAATCGTATCGACCGTGCACAAAGCAACGAACGCTCCGCCCATAGACTTTTGCTTCACGTTTTGCGCTTTGGCAACCAAGAAGTAGCGTCCGGCTGTGCTATCGAACATGGTTTTGCCAGACAAAGCGATTCGGTGGAACTCCCTTAGCACGGCCTAGACCTCTTAACCTTTGGGTCTTTTTGCTCAAGGATCTTAATCCTCTTATTGCCAACTATGTGGTAATGAATTGGCCACTTTGGCGGAATCCCGTGCCCTTTGAACGAAACCGTGCCCAATGGGAATAGGAGAATCGTCTTGGGGGTCATTTGGATGATTTCCGCATCATAGACCACGTAGCCGGACATGGGGCTTTTGGGACTCGTGCCCATGGACATTCGCACCGCAATCTTTATATATGGGCTTGTGAGGTCTTTTGGCTCAATGGAAGGAAGGGACTCGAACTCATCGTAAGCTTCTTGTTCAATCCCTTTCCTTTTCGCTCTATCGAATCCCATAGGCATCGAACCCCAATAAGTCTTTGAGCGCTTTGCGCAGAGGGCCGCTCATTTTGAAAACGCTCTTATCCCCATGTTCCAAATGGATATAGTGGGAAATGGAAACCCCCACGGCCTCCGCCACTTGCTCTTGGGTCATTCCCTTTTTTCTCCGGGCTTCGGCCAAAGCCTTTCCCCCAAGTTTGTTTTTCTCTTGCAATCCGATCATATTATCACCTCACTTTGTTTAGAATGGCAAATCATCTTCCGACAATTCCTCAATTGCTTGCGATCGCATATTCGGAATGGTTCTCTCTTTCGGTTGTTGCGGTTGCGAGACGAATTTATTCATCTCGATGGCTGGCGCATAAGAGAGCGGTTGTTGCTCTTGCGGTTGCGGTTTAACATCGCATTTTGGTTGCGCGTGGCATAGGCACTCGACCCTATCCGCGTAGACTTTCACGCCCAATCGCTTCGAGCCGTCTTTGCTTTGGTATGGGTGAACCGACAAGCGACCGTCAACGAGAATCAAGTCTCCGGTTTTTAGATACTTAATGCAATAATCGCCCGTAGTGCCCATGGCGGTGCAATCAAGGAACATCGTCTCTTCCGAACCGTCTTTCGTCTTGTAGGATTGAGCGACCGTGAAAGCCACCCATCTATTTTGATTCCCTGCCATTTCTGGCGCTTTGGTCAATCGGCCTTCGTAGATAACTTTGTTATACATTTTGCTATATACCTCTTATACATTTGGATAACCCAACTTACACTTTTGCATAAGTCGGGTTATCTTTTTCAATAACTTTTACATTAGAATGGCATTTCGTCCTCCGTTAGGAATTTATTCGGTTGATCGGTTGGTTTAGGCTCTGCCGGCTTTTGCACCTCATAGGAAGCTTCGTAAAGCCCTTGTTGAGTTGGTTGCGGTTGCGGTTGATAGGACTTCTTAATCCCTTGCAAGAGCGAGATAGCCTTTTGAGCGTTCTCGAATGTGTCGATTGGATTGTATTTGTATTTGTCCACGAAGTCATTCAAGTTAAGCCCCCTCTCGCTCAATAGGCGGTTGATGAACGCCACTTGCTTGTCTGTTGCTTTCCCGTAAGTATGGGAAGCAGGTCTAACCGCATAGCCTGCGTTGGCGGTGTATGGGTTCGGATCTTTTGCTTCCGCTTCCTCGAACTTCGTTCCTTTGGGAGCTTCTAGTTTGCCTTCGTAAATGTAGAGACCGACACCGAAGCGAGCCACGCATTTGGTGAGACCGCGCTGGATGGAATCGTTGATGTCTCTTCCATCGATTTTGTCCATTGGCATGGAATCGTTGCGGTTGTCCATGATGGGGAATGTTTCCACGCGCTCGACACCGAGTGCCGACACCGCGCATTTCACGAACCCGAACCCGTTCACGTTCCACACTGGATTGCCCAACGCGTCCTCGATGATACGGAAGTTAGCGTCCGGGTAGATCTCGAGCATTGCCCTCCACGCAACCGCCCAATTCAAGTAGGCGAGTTTCACGGAGCGAGAACCGCTCGCGCCATTGTAGCGGATTTCCTTCCAATCAACGTCCTCTGGCTTTGCCCTCCAAGCGGAAGCCTTGGCGAACTTCTCGGCTAGTAAATCTAAGTATTCTTTATCCATTGTACAAATTCTCCTTTTAGTCTTTTAACGTCCAATCGATTTTTAGGCTTTGAGCGTATTGCCGTAATTGAAGCAATGCGTTGCGAGAGCCTTTGAGTTCCACGGTTGCGGTGGTCTTTTGGGCCAACTCCAACGCGTTCTCAATGTAGCGGTGAATCGTCTCTTTGGAAGCCGATTGCGGAATCTCCAAGTAAATCGAATCGAAGTTCGGGATTTCCGCGTATGGCATTTCCCCGTCCTCGTTTGGCGAGATGATCGAATCGTAGTAGCATTTGGCTTCCTTGTAGCGCTTCGCTTTCTTCACCTCTAGAATCTTCGTGGAGAAGTCCTTGTTTTCGATTTCAAGTGGCTTGATGGCTTCCAGAACTTTTTGCTCCACCACGGTGAATGGCTCTAGAAACGCTTCTTTGGCTTCCTTAAGTGAATCTTTCGTTCCCTTGATGAATTTGTTGGCTTGAGTTCTCAAGTCCTCCAACGAGGTCGCGTTGTCCTCGGTGATGGCTAGGGCATTGAGGTGTCCTGCCATTTCCAATGCCTTGTCCGAGATGGCTTGCAAGTCCACTTGGGGCAATTGGTTTTCAATCGTCTTAATTAGTTCCATTTTAGAACCTCCTTCCCCATAACTATACTAGCCCATTGGACTAGTTGCAAGGGCTATTTTCCAAATTTTCCACAAAGGAATCCACGAAGCGTTTGGCGAGCAATTCGCCTTGTTCCGCGTTGTCCGCCATAATCCCTTGCCCGTCCTTCTTAATTTTCTTCGTAATGCAAGATACTTTCACCAATGCTTTCATGGCTTTGTCTTTGAGGGTCTTGCGATAGGCTAGCGTTTCCTCCACGTTGCCCATGTGGTACGTGAAGTTGTCGATGATGATTACTTTGTCCGCTCCCCAATCGCAATTGATGGCGGTTACATCGCTCCAGATTTGGAAGCATTTGTCATGTACCTTTGGGTTGTCGGAATAATTGTAACCGTCCGAGTAAGTCGCTTTTGGGTAGTTGGACACGATTTCCTCTTGGGTGGTGACTTTTCCCTCCAAAGAGTTCTTCAAGATGAGGTTGTAGGTCGCTAATTGTCTATTTGTCATTTTCTAACCACTCCTTTACTTTTTTGTATTCCTTTTCCGTTAATTCAATTCTCATGTCTGACTTTATGTTCGGAATTTCGTCTTTTCCTACTATGTAAAACGCGTATTGCACTATCCTTTTTTAAAATTTTCAAAACTTCAAGGTCTTTCCTGATGGTTTGGATTTCCTGAAAGTATGGGTTTGATACCGTTGTCTCCCAACTCGTTTCTTTCGTTACGTCCGTTGCGCATTCGATTTTATTCAGCGCTTCTATGCTGTTCATTGATTGCCTCCAAATATTTGCTGTGCCACTTTCCCGCTTCTTCGTCGTAATACTTGAATAATTTAGCGATTTTAACCAAATCGTTTTGCATTGCTTCATAGTTGAAGTTTTGCAACATTCCTTTATCATTGAGGATTTGCAAATCATTTACAAAATCAATCAACGGGAAATAACTATTGCTAATTTGGATTATTAACTCATAGTTTTCTTTCTTCATAATAATCTCCAATTCTTCCTCCTTAATAGAATTTGATTTCTGCATTTCGCAGGCGCTTCTTCACTTGCGATTCGTCATACGGCAATGGATCGGCGAATTTTTGATAGTGCTTTATTTCCTTGTAACTCATTGGAACAAGAAACAATCTAGGGTTCATCGTCTCGCGGTGACTCGCGATGAAGTCCAAGATTTCCTCTCCGGTGCACCGTTTCTTCCACGCTTCGCTCAAATGGGTGGTGAACCTCGGCCTTCTCCACAAAGCTTCCGCCTGTTGCATGAGGAATCCGCTTTTTGACGGTATGTGCATATCCACAACGTAAATCACCCAAAGGCAAGTCAATCCATCGTATTCCGGTTTGAATCCGTAGCCTTTGTCAAACAATGGATTTAAGTACCCTTTTCGCTCTCCCCTGTTCATCGTCCTCTTTTGAGGGAGGGAAGCGGTAGGCTCGTACAATTGCTTTTGCGACTCGATTGGAAGGGAAGCTTCCCCCGTTTCCAAAGCCCTTTTTTGATCTTCTTCCAATGCTTTCTTTTCTTCTTCTGTCTTTTTCATTGAAAGTCCTCCAAGTACACATAGGATTGCGGTACGCCCCTCAATCCGTATTCCTCGATGGAAGCAGGACGGGAGAATATCACGGGATGGTTAATAGAATAGGCATAGGCTACGTTAGAGCCTTTGAAATAATCGTTGTAATCATCTTCCGAAATACCAGCCCATTTCTTCGTCATATCGTATAGAACGTGGGGAGCAGTTCCGAGCATTTCGTCAACGTCCACCGTTCCAACAACTTTGCTAACGGGCTTTGTTTCATAAATCACGATTTGGGATACTTTACAATTCGGGCATTTCCTCCGATATTCGTAGCGTTTCAATCCATCGAAGATTTTTTCAACGTATTCTGGTTTGATAGCCAATATGATTTTCCTCCCCTTAAGCGCCTTTCTCTTCGTAACCTCGAAGCATAGTTGAGGCCCACTATATTCGACTAGTTCAATCGCTTCTTCTTCCAAAATTTCATCTGCGAATCGCACGAAGCGGTTGGCTTCAAACGCTCTTTCGGCTTCGTTGTATTCGGTGAAAACCCCAAAAGTTTTAGAGGTCTTGAACAAGGGGCAATGGCTTCTCACCACGTAGACCGTAGGCCACTCGTCATGTTCTTTGACGTATTGTTTGCAATATTGCTCTAGGTTGAAGTGCTCGTCTATGCTCATGATTTCCATTTTTATTTCTCCTTTTCGATTTCGATTACCGCGTGCTCGGTGTCTTGCCAATCCAATCGCTTCTTAATGGCTTCCATGTCCTCGATGGCGGAAGCCTCGTCCTTCCATCCTCCAATCCACGCTTTCGCGTGTAACTTGGGGAAGCGGACAACAACGTTAACTCTTCCCATTCATTCCTCCTTATAGGTAGTTCTCGTCAAAACCGCTGTCGATGTATTGCTTCGCGGTCGATAACGCGCATTTTTTTGTAACCGTTCACGTAGTTAAGCAAATGTTTGAGTTTCATTTTTTAGTTCCTCCTTAAGAACTTGGCTATATTCTAGTCTATCTCCTAGGGCTTGTCAAATATGGAAAGTTAAAAAAGTTTGAAAAAATAAAAAGCGCCCATGTTGAGCGCTATTTCATTTCAATGCCAATGGCTTCGGATTCGGGGAGAACAACATTCTTTATGGCTTCTTCCCTCGCCTTTTCCTCGGCTTCGTATTGAGCCTTGGCGAGTTCCTCATAGGTCTTTGGGGTGAACTCCTTCTTGTCGATACACGATTGGAAGCCCCTTAGAATCTCGGTCTTGTTCTCTAGCACTTGCGCGCGGATTTTAACGTCAATCACGCTAGTTGCCCAACCAGAGCAGAACGAGGTAACGAAGGCGGTCAAACGGGCTATGAGGTTCAACCACGCTTGAGCATTGTTTCCGCTCATGAACTCTCGGACGGTCATGGTAGACCACAAGAACGAGATGAAGAGGGAAGCGACAATCTTCAAAGCCCTATTCACACCCTTGTTGATTTTGATTTCCTTCGCGAACGCTTTCGGTTGCTCCAATATGTCGCGGTTGCTCGCCTTGCCATGCGCGGATAGGTAATACACGTAGGATGGGGCTTCGAGTTTCAAAGACCCATCGAACACGTATTTCAAGACCTTGGCTTGCCTTTCGGTAACCTTCTTGATTATCGTTCCATCGTCTTTGCGGATTGATTGGACTTCTAGCATGGGGATTTCCCCCTCTTCCAAATGGTCAACGATTGCGTGCGCCCATTCCTCGTCAAACCCCTCGTCAACCAAGAAGTTGATTTTCTTAATGTAGGCTCGCTTCTCTTTGTACCATTGGTAGAATTGGGGGAAGTAGATTTCGATCGGCTCAATCGACCGCCTAACCGCCATGTATTCGCCCAAGTTGGTTTGGTAGATTCCGCCAACCTTTTCGAGTTGCCTATCCTCGCCAACGCTTTCGCCCATGACTAGGCCGAACACCATGATTCCGACCAGGATTAGGGAATTGCAAATGTACTCTTTTAGATTGAGCTTTCCGGTGTCGAATGTGATGTTCGCCACCGTCATGAACACGATGAGCACAATGCCCATCACGATGGTGAATCCCTTCATGGCTTTCTTCAAATTGAAACTCTTTTTTAGGCTATCTTTGTTCATATATCAACGCTCCTGTCCACCCACCAAAGGATGAAAGCCCCCATTCCATAGAGGCCCAATGCAACGTAGACCATGATTGCGTAATCGCTAGTGAACCACTTTAAGACGGCTTCCCAACCATCGAGAAGCCCGTAGCCCACCACGAAGCAAGCAAGGCCGAATATTAGGAAGCACCCCGTTGCTAGGTATGCTATCCACTTTTTCTTTTTGCTTTCCATATAGGGCTATGATAGCCCCTAGGATTGAATGTTGCAAGATTTCGCCCCTTTGGTTTCCCTTGGAGAAAAAAGACCTCTCTCTTAATGGTTTTCTAGGGGAAAGAAAAAAGAGAACGAAAAGACGGTTCTCTTAAGAATCTTTTAAGAATAAGTTAGAGTGTTTAATTGAACAATTCTTACTCATATATGCAATTGCTTACTATGAACGCAATTAAAAAAGAAATCCGTTACTTTCTTTAATCGTGCGCGAAAAAAGCCGTATCCTTTCCAATTCATGAGCAGGAGCGGAATTGCCCCTTACGGGGCAAAATGAGAAAACGCACGGAAAAAAGATATTTTCTAACGGACTTTCATGCGGTAGTTTTCCACTTTTCCACAAAAGTTTTCCACTTTTCCACATTCAATTAAAAAGTTTTCCACATTGCCCAAAAGTTTTCCACATTTGCAAAAAGTAACTCTATGGGGTCATAGGAAGGTTTTTTCCTCCCTTGGATTTTCTGGGAAGCATTTTCGATTTACGGATGTTGTTTTTAGGGGAGGCAACGTTCTTCCGAATGGAATTGTCCGCCATTGATTGAACGCAAATGCCCCAGAAAGCGTTTTAACGGCCCGTTGAAGCGTTTCGTTGCTTCGATTGACAAATTCCCCGTCAAAAAGAAAAAGAGGGCTTAAATCGCCCTCTAGAAGGTTTTAGTCCACGGGGTGGTAGGATTGCTCTTGGAACTCCTCTTGGACTTTCTTTTGGATATCGTCTTTGACTTTGTCCTTGATGGTGTCTTTGGTCACCTCTTTGATGGCTTCGTCATAGAGGTCGGCTTTTTCCTTCATGTTTTGGGAAGCCACGTTGAGGCCTAGCGCCCCGAAGATACCGAGCGCACCGCAAATCATAATCATGGCGATGTCGCCCAGGATGGATGATAGCATGAAGAACACGAACCCAACGGCAAGCCACCCAAGCCCGAGCGTGAGCAAGCCAGAAGTCTTGGGGTTGTCATCGTCCTTCTTCTTGCCGATCAACCAAATCGTCATGCCCATTAGCGCCATGGCGATAGTTCCTCCCGTGCCCACTTTCCACCCTTCGGGGTTGTGCACGAAGTACTCATCGAAGTTCACCGCGCCAATCACGATATAGGGGGAGAAGATGGAGAGGAACTCGCTTCCGAAGAGGGTGTACTGCAAAGCGCGGTACTTCCTCTTCTCTTGGCTAGCCGTTAACGGTTTCTTCGGCTTTTTCTGCTTCTTTTCCATCGCTAACCGCCTCCTCTTCAACTGGTTCTTCCTTGGACTTCTCGGCTTCCTTCAAAGCGTTCTTCACGTTCTTGTTCCGGGAGTTCGCGCAAACGATTTCAAGGGCGCTTCTTAGGTCTTGCGTATCCTCTTGGCTCTGCGCTAGTTGCTTCTTAAGCGCTTCGTTCTCGGCTCGGTACTCTTCAAGTGCTTTCCCCGTGTCGGCTTTGGTTTGCTCAAACGCTTCATTCATCTTCTTCAAGGCTTTCTTGCCAACGGAAGTGGTGGTCAAAAATCGCCAAAGGAAGATGATTATGGCAATGAGCGAGAACCCAACGATCGGAAGCGGTTGGTTCATCCACTCCCAAGCTTTTTGAATCCAATCGGCAACGGGTTGGACGGACGGTGGAATGGAAATCCCCTCGGAGGAGGAAATCGCTTCCCCAACGGAACTCATCTCGGACGAGATTTCGCTCGTGATTTCCGAAGTGAGTTCGCTTGAAATGGTAGAGATTGCTTCTAGTAGCATAATCAATCCTCCTTAAGCGCGTTGTAGGGCACTAGGAACTCTTCGGGCATGGCGGATGGGTCAATGCCCCAACCCGTGCCGAAAGCCGTCTCAAATGCCTCGTATTGCTCTTCCGTCATGGTCACCGTTCCGTTTGCGAGCGCGTTCTCGAGCCACAAACGGGAAATCCAAGCGGATTGTGCGTTGTGGCGGAGTTTTGCCTCGTTCTCCTTTTGGAGTGCCTTTTGCTCGGCTTGCCTCAAACGCTCATCGCGCTTCTTGGCATTGCCTGCGCATAGGGCTTTGAACGGCTCTACGCTTTCGTCTCGGAACTCTCGAACGTCCGTCAATTTGACGGGGTTTCCGAGTTCATCGTATTCGACTATCGCTCTTTTCATCTATATCACCTCATTTCGGCAAGCACGGATCATCGGCAATCGTCAATCCGTTGAATTGGTCTAGGTTTATCGTGACCAAGGCCAATGGGTCGTTCCCCGTGCCCACGTAGTACGCGATGTTGTCGGTATTCGTTCCGCCCCCGTGGAGGTCGAGGTATTTCGTGTCCTTTACTTCCCCGTTGACGATGACCTTCCCGTGGAGTTCGAGGGTCTCTCCCCCGAAGAGTTTAGTGAGTTTTTCGTAGGTGGTGACTGGCTCGTTCGAGGAGTTGTACCCCGTGAAGAGGGCTGAGAGTTTTTTGACCCCCGCCTCCTCGAATGATAGGTTCACCACGTGCTTGTACAGCGTAGTGGAATCGGGGGTCAGGTACAATTCGTTCTCGTTCGGTGTGGCGATTGCGTCATATTGCGCTTGGGTCAAGTAGTTGATGACCAAGTTATTCAATTTCGTGTCGGTCGGCATTTTCTTTATCCTCCTGCTCTTTGAGCAATCTTGCGTATTCATCTAAGGTGATTTCCTCGAAGTCGCTCGGCTTCGAGAATTTCCCTAAAAATATTTCATGGTCGGAGAGCAATTCCCCGTCCTTCGATTTCAGGGCATAGCCCTTTTTTGGGGTCAAGCCCCTCGTATTTTCGTTGTAAATCATGCCAATGTCCATCCTTTGTTCGTGGCTATAGCCTTGTCCTCTTCCGTGAGTTTGGCTAGGTTCGTTGCGCCCATTGTTAGTTTCTTGCTTCCGCTCGTTTGGGCTTTTAGGTTGCCGATGATTTCTAGCAGGGCCTCACGGGTGAATTTGGTGGAGGCCGAGATGTCGAGATTAGCGTTTATGTTAATCATGTGGATGGCTTCAAGGGATGAGCATCTATAGAACATGTAATCCATTTTCTCAACTTTCAATAAGTTGTATTCTGGAACGGTATTTAATTTGGAGCAAAAATAGAACATGTAATTCATAACATTTACATTGGAAGTATCAAATAGCGGAGCAGTGATTAGGGATGAGCACGAAGAAAACATCTCAACTGTATTCTTCACATTGGAAGTGTTAAACAAAGATAAAGTGGTTAGTTTTTCGCATGAGCCGAACATGGATTGCATAGTTATCGACTTAGAAGCGTCAATTGGCGGAACAACAGCCAAATTATCGCAATGTAAAAACATTGAATACATATTTCTAACATTCGTCGTATCACCAAATTGCCAGCACCCATCAAACGAGGTTGCCGTGCTCCCTTGGCACTTCCCCCCAGCCTCGAAGAAAGCCTTCATCGACGGCACTTGCTTCTCCACGGTGTTCGTCACCGCGACTTTTTTGCTTCCTAAGTACATTGCCATAATCACCACCTCCTGATGGTCACGGAAGTGCCCGCTTCCGATAGGTCGCTCGTCAAAGCGATTGTGCCAGACTTGCTTGGCAAAGAGAATACATAGTTATTTGACGTTTGCTCGTTTCTCCACACAACGCTTCCACCATGCGCGAATTTATAAACATCGAAGAATTTCGAAGAACTCGAACCCTTCACTCCTATGTATATATCAAGCCCGTCACCACCGATATACGATGGGGTGTCGGAATCGTACGAAGAGGTTTTGAAATAGACTTTGGCTGTGGTGATTTCCGCGCCCGAATGAATTTCCTTCGCCAACGTGACTTCTTCTTTGAACGTGTTTTTGGAATACCACTCGTTGGTCAATCCCGAAGCGAGTTTGCCGTACGAATTGTCCGCGTACGCCTTCGTGATGAGTTCGTAACTCAACACGTTAGCGATTTCGGGGTCTTCGCTCACTTGGGAAGAACGCCCATAAATCGCCCCGTTCGTTGCGGTGATTGGAATAGAATTTCCGATATTTTGAAGGCTCGCTTTGATATATTTGTCAGCATAAGAAGATTCCGCACCCCCTGCTTCGCAAGCGTAAACAAGGGTTTCGGGAGTAACCGAAAGACCAGATTTCCTATTTAATTTTTCCGATTGCAAAGCGGTGATGTTGTCCGCGTTCCTCTTGCCTTTATCGCCTGCGTATGCGGTCTCGGAGGTCTCGCCCAACGCTAGGGAAGAGCCGATTTCAACGTAGACCGTTCCTCCCCAACGATAGGTTTTGTTCGTGTCCAAGGCGATGTAAATCTTGTTGGCTTCCCCCTTGGTTGGGAATCTATCGAATGAAGCAAATTCCAAAACGTCCGACACGTAGGACGGAAGTTGGGAAGTGGGGATTTTCCCTATTTCGTTCAAGGAAGCGACACCATTCACCGCCCCCAAAAGGGTTGAATACAAATAGTATGGCTTTCCACTCGGGTTAATAACGTTTTTGCTCCAATAAATCGGTGAGCCGTCAATAGATACTCCTTGAGAATTTATGACGGCCGAGTATATCCCACTTCCAATGGTGAAAGATGGGGTCATTCCGCTTCCATCGAAACCCAAAGTTACTTGGTTTCCGTTCTCGATTTTGAAGTAATTCTTGTACCCGTATGTTTGGTTTTCTACTTTCCATTCAAAAGAACCAGTTCCAACGGCATTTTTATTCCGAAGGAACTTGTCCAAAGCCAAGCCATCGAGCGAAACACCTTCGAGTTTGTCTCCGACTTTTTGGAACACGGAACTCGTCTCGCTGTCCGCTGTTTCCTTCGCGAGAATCATTTGCCCCTCGGACAAATTGGTCAAGTCCTCGGTCGCTTCCGCGAGCGTATCGTATGAACGCATATTGGAACGGGCGTATTGGAGTTGGTAGTCCGCCATCATCGCCCTTAAAGCTTCGTATTGGTCTTGGGTGATGGGGTCTCCTCCCCTTCCCGTGGTTTCGTTCACGTAGAGCGTTACGGGGTAGGTGAATAGCGTGGTCTTGTCCGAGTTGAAAACTTGAATGGAAAGAGCCACGTCTCCTTGGTATTCCGTAACCACCGCGGTTAGTGTGATACGATAACCCTCATAGACCCCCGTGGAGGTCTTGATTTTGTTAGTGAAAGCGCCAGTTAGGGAAACAACTTCCTTGTTGGGCAATTTGAAGTTTCCGTCCGCGGTGTATTCGTCCACGCTTTTGCCAACGATGGAAATGTCAATGTAATTGACACCATCCGAATGTTGGTTTATGTAGTCCGTCAACTGGCTTTCGGAAACCGAGCCGTCTTTATTGAAGATAATGTACATATTCTTACCTCACTTCCCTATTGTATGCGTTCGGAATCAATTTTGAAATGCAAACATGGCACAACGGCTTCATGAGACAATAAATTATCCCAATTGCACGCCACCAAGATATTCTGGTTCTCGTCCGCGATGGCGAATGAGGTGAACACCGGGGGAACTCCTTGCATTGCCAAAGCCGACAACTTGAACTCGATAACAACGTCTTTGGACTTCCGATCTTCTGCCAAATCGCTTTCACGATAGGAAATCTCTAACGGGGATGGAATCCTATGCCCTTTGGCTTTCGTGTCCATCGGGGTGTACTTGTGAGAATCTCCTCCGCCAAACCATACAAAGCACTTGTGGGTTGGCTTTTGCTCCTTGAAGCAATCCATGAATGATTTGCCAAAGAAAACCTCTTTATCGCCATGAAAACGGCTCAAAAGGGCAATTTCGTAATTCAGCGCGAATATTTCGTTCGGCATTTTGCGGAATTTAAGGTCTTTGAGCATTCCGACTTTGGTTGTTTTGGAATCGAATACAATCGGGAAGTCATGCGAGAAGGTCGCATTGTCTCCCATCACGTAATCGATGGAAACCGTGTCCGCGTAACCTTCATCGTCCGCGCATTTCACATCTTTGCCGAAGTATTGCTTCTCGCCCGTGATGGTTTGAAGCCCCTTCCACCACTTGTCGTTCTCGCTATCCGACTTCACTTCCATGCGGATTCCAGCGGAAATAGGGCTATCAAAGGCGGTCTCGAAGCAAATGCAATTCCCAGCCCCATAAACGGCAAGTGGAATATAAATGTCGCGAACTCCGCTCGTGGAAGGTTCTAGATAGTATCTAGCGAAATCCACGTTCTTGGATTCGCCAGAATAAGCGCTTCCGAAGCCCTTCATCATGATTCCACCCAAAGCAAGCCCAGTGAATGGGGTTTTCTTTTCCTCGTTGAAGCCACTATCGGCTTTGGTGGAAAGGGAGGGGTAAAAAGTAGCGTAGTTCATGACGATGGCTTCGCATTTCTCCACGATAGATTCCGAAATGTTCGAGAAGCGCTTGTTTTGGTCTAGCGCGATTCTTTGGGAAAGCCCGTTGAAGTCACGGGTGAACTCAATCGTTCCCTTGATGATTCCATCACCGATTGTTTGGTAGTCGCATTTGTTCGCCACCCACGTGTGCCCGAATCTCTCGGTGGTTTGCCCTTTGAGGATTCGGTTCTCCCACGTGCTCATCACTTGGTTGCAAGTCATGGTCGGAACTCCAGTTCGCATGGAAATTCCGAGCATATTTACGCCCAACTTCCCCAAATCGATGGAAGCGCCGCTCGCGGAAACGTTCATTTCCCCATCGGCTTTCGCAATGGGGCTTTCAACGCGCACGCGCCCGTCCAAATCGGAAGCGTATTCGCAACGATAGAAGATTTGGTAGTACTCGCCTTGGCTTGGGTAGTCAAAGGTCAAGAATGGGTCAACCACTTGTTCATCGGTAGGGCAATTCTGCGCGTGCTCGCCAAACTTTCTATAGGAAGCGTCTTGCCAACAATTCCAAAACGTCAAATAAACGCGATTCCATTGGTTTGTTTGCTTGTTGCCAAGGTCAATGTACTTAGAACCTTTGCTGAAATGCAAGCAGTTCAATTGCAAGCGGATATTGTGGTTGGGAGAGGGGTATTGCCCTTGGTCGCTCAAAGCGCTCGAATAAACGCTTTCCTCAAATGTGAACGGGGAAACGTCAATGGGCATTTGCACGAAGCAATCGACTCGGTAGCACTCTTCATCCCAGCTTGGGTTCTCTTTGGGCCAAACGCACAAAAATCCCACTTTGGTTTTAACTTCCAAGCGCTTTATGTACTTGATGGGCTTGTCCATCGTCATGGCGAAGTCCTGCAATTCGGGCACGCCATAGGATTTGAGGCGAACCCCAACGTAATTGTCATTCCCATTACTAAAAGTGGGGAAAGTCCTAACGAGTTCCGCTCGTTGGTAATTCGATACCAAGCCGTTCACGTATTTGCTTTCGGAGAAACCGGAAGTGTAGCCTGCGACTACGGGAGAGGTAATCTTCTCGCCCCTCTCGTTCAAGTAGTCGATTTTCAAGGTGTTGGTGGTTGATCCATCCGCGTTTTGCGTGGTGACGAACTCGGGAAGCGCGTCAATCGTGGATAGCACTTGTGATACCGCCTCGAACACGGTTTGGTTCGTGAAGATGAACTCTGGGCTTTCCACACTCGTCAAAATATCGTAATCTGCTCCGCTGGTCGGCAATTTGAAAAGAGGATTCTTGTTCCCTTGAGAGTATTGGCATTGTTGCCTATCGATGATTCTTTGGAGCGTATCGTATAGGAAAGTTCTTTTGTAGGTGAAAACCAATTCCATGCTCAACATGGTCTTTTGGTAGCCGTTCTTCTTGTATTCGTCCACATCGGTGAACAATCTATCGTAGAGTTTCGCGTAGAAGGTCGCAGGGGCGCTTGCTGTAGCGCCGAAAGCACTCGGAACTTGTCCGACAACCTTGGTTTTCAAGTCAATGCAAATATAGCCATCGCCATAGGAATTGATTGTGTCAATCGTTGCTTGGTTCAAGGCGATTTCCATGTATTCGCCCTTCCAAGAGGTGGTGGTTAAATCATAGGTGGCTATTTCTACTCTATCTTGGATTTTCCCATCATCATCTATTTTCGAAACATTCGTGGTGGTGTGGTAGATTTCAATGTATGGTTGAAGCCATGATGGAGACTTGAACGTTCTCTTCATGTTGACGATTTCGCCCGTCAAATTGGAATCAACGCCCCTCCCCGTGATATGCAAGGCGGAAAAGCGAAGCCTTAAGACCGCTTTCTCCACTTTCTCATTCTTCGAGCAAGCGTAAGGCTCTTCCCAATAGCGAGAACCCGTGCTTCTTGCGCGTGGGGTGATGGGCGAACCCTCGTTGTATGCGTAATCGTTCGACAAGAAGCCGTTCCACGTATCAACGCTAGTTGTCGGCTTTGTAGCGGATGTGTAGTGCGCGATATTCAAGGTGTTCGTTGTCGAGAAATAAACGCGCTCCGTTTTCTCCCTAGGCTTTGTGATTACCATGTTCGGGAGGATATGGTGAGACAATTCCCTGGTGGTTTGGATGAGGGAAAGCGCGTGTTTGTACGTCAATGGGGTAAGCGAAAAAGCGGAAACCAAATCCGTTCCCGTGTAGAAGTATTTCGTAGTTCCCTTCTCGATGATTTTGCAAGGCGTGCGAGATGGGTACGCTTCCGCCCTATCGTCCGCTAGGATGTTCAAGGAAGCGGTGTCCAATGTTTCGTCTTTCACGTCCTCTTGGACGGATAAAAGGTTGATTTTCTTCTCAACCCATTGCCCGTTTAGGTAAATGTAGAACCTCATGTCACACCCCCTTCGTCAAAGTGTTGATTTGCGTATCGCCCAAAAGGGTTCTTTGCTCGTCCTTCGCCATATTGCTACGTTCCCATGCTTCTTGCGTTAGAAACGCGTTGATGGACGAGGAAATTGGGTGAATCACGTTCTTGATTCCTCTATCCAAGTTATCCCATTTCAATTTGGAGGAATAATCGCCCGTTTGAACCGACACGTAGTTGTTGATTGCCGTGGTGGTTTGCTCCGCGATTTGGAGGGTTTTGGCAAGTATTGCAATGCTGATGGAAGCCTTTGCAAAAGCGCTAGTTCCGCTTGAAAACAATCTTCCAACCGCGTTCATTTGGCTCGAATACGGCACGAAGGAAGGAACGCGCTTCCCTCCTCCCTCGTTGGGCGGAGTTGGCTTCGTTCCCCCGTTTCCCTTGTCGGAATCTCCGCCATAGTCGGAAGGGGCTTTCGGGGTGGTTTTCTTATTCTCTTGCTTTACGTTTTTTATGTAAATGTAGTAGGAACTGTTGCTAGCCATTGTTCACCACCGCCTTTTTAACCAAGTTGAATGTCGCGCTCAATGGGCTACCCAAGGAAATCGGCATTCGGAAATCTACGATTGTGACTTCCATGAATAAATTCAATCCAGTCAAAGTAGTTCCGTTACGAGATTTTACCTCTAGGGTTGCAGGAACGCTTGATAGTTTGCCCGTTGAGTACATGGAAAGAAGGTAATTCCAAAAATCGTTGTCCTTGATAACGGCTTCAAAGCCAGTTCCGCGAGCGTTCGTCAATGGCAAAGAAGAACTTTCGCTATCAGCTTTGCCACCGATTTCAAACCCTTGTTGGGAAGAAGTCGAGGCGGTGTAAGTAAGGTTGATGTTATCCGTTTTCACTTCCTCGGACAAATCCTCCAAAGTGCCGTCCGATTTCTTCCTCGTGATGGTCAAAACCTCTTTGAACGCGTTCCCGTAAACGTAGCCGTCTTTCGCATTCGCGTTCTTCATCGTGGACACGTAGAGCGTGAAATTGAGGCTAATCCACGGCTCCATCGTGTTGACGGGCAATTTGTATTGCTCGGAAATATAAGCATTTAATTGCTTCAAGAGTGATTGACCGTATTGGTCCAAATCCAAATCGGTGATTTCCCCGAGTTCAAATGCGGAAATGTTAGTCACACCACCTTGCTTGTAGGCGATTTTCCCATCGTCTCCGTAAACGGAGAACAATGGGTTTTGCCCAACGAAGCACTTAACGAGATATTCTTGCATGGCTAGCATTTTGTCTTTGAAGCGTACGGGGAAATAGATGGAGACTGGGAACGAATAATCCACTTGCTCCAAATCTTTTATCGGGTTGAACTCGCCAGTTCCGTTCTCCATGAAAACGGGGAAGAAGTTGGATTTCGTCTTTGGGTCATAAACGTGGTCTAGGTGATAGCCAGAAGTCTTAACGGAAAACACCCCGTCAAAAGGACGGGTTGCTTCTTCTGGGATATTTGGAGAAGTGCCATTGAGGATGGAATCAAGTTCCTTAGCGATTTCCTTTACGGTCAACATTTCCGATTACCCCCATGATATTTCCAGCGAACGAAGTTACGATAGCCCCCAAACCAAAGCAACAAGCCTTAACAGCGGAAGAATAAACTCCCGTTAGTTTAAGAGCCAAAATGAAGTCTTGCGTAGTTACGGGAACGCTAAAATCGGTTTGCGATCGAACGTAATCGCTTATCACATTCAAATCCGCCTTTGAAAAAGCGGTGGCTACGAAAGCAAGGGCAACAATGCCCAAAACCATTGAGCAAACGTGCAAGATGATCGTAAATGTTTTAAATAATTTGTTAGAAACCATTCCTGCTTCCTTTCGTTTTGTAAATTTTCGCCCCGTAGTTACGCTCGAAATAATTCAAAGCGTACCCGATTACGGTGTTATCCCTAGAATCATCGTCAACAAATCCCACCCATTTTCTAGAACCTGGGTGGAATTTTCCATTGAACCTTCCGCCAATGCCAAATTCTGGCCCTTTGTTGAAAGAGTTCGGAATATCGTGTGGCGTAGTTCCCGTGTTCAAATAGTATGCGTAGGGCGCTATGAAGTCCGAAATGGTCAAGCAATACAAGTTGTTGTTCAAAAAAATGCCATAGGTGGCATTGTTTGCCAAATTTCCCGAAGCAAATGGCATACAACCGCCTTTGAAAAAAGGTCTTTTCACGTGCGTTGTGATATTTCGGCAATCCCTTTTGAAGTTGTAGCTCATTTCAATGTGATTCCCTTCGGGCATTTAGCCATCAATTTGTCGGAATCCATGATTCCTGCGTTCACGAAGCGACCTTGTTCGAAGTACACTCCAACGCTAGTGACGCTCCACAATTTACCAAGGAACTCGATTCTATCTCCATCGGAAATATCTTCGGGCATATTGCTCGAAAACACGTAGGTATCATCTGAACCGTTGACGATTCCCCTTGAGAATGTGTATGAATTTTTTTCCAATGGCTTAGCCGGGCGACCATGAAAAGTGGCGGAGGGAACGTCCTCGTATTCGTAAGAGGAGTTTTTAATCCTCTTGTATAGTTTTAAAACGTAAGTTTCACCTCTTGAGACCATGAATTATTGCCCTTATGTTCCACGGATAATAAAACGAAGTAAAGATATTGAAATGGAAATACATGGAGGAGTTGTCCAAAATCATTTCTGCGCTAGGGCACAAAATGTTGATTCGAATCGCGTTCCTGTCGATCACTTGCCCATTTGCCATGTTGATGGGGGAGGTAACTCCCAAATCGTTGTACCCGTTTTGGATGTCCGCTTCCATTTGCTCCGTCAAAACGTCTTTGATGAACTTTCTGCCAGAATCGGTTTCGTTAATCAAATAGAATGCCATTTGGACGTTGTTCGAGTTGAGTTTGTCTCGAATCGCGTTGTAAACAACCCTTGAGTTCTTCACTCTCCGTTTGTCTAGCGTTCCATCGTCTCGGTAGGCAATGTCAAAATGTTGCTTGCAATAAGCGCGAGTTAGAACGAATTGCTCTCCGTTCCATTCAAGTTCTTCATCTGTTTTTGGCTCTAAATATTTCATGGGAACATAATAGCACGAAAAAACCCCTATTTGCATAGGGGCTTTCTCAAAGGGGCTTAACCTTAAGCGGTGGCTTTGACTGAGGTCAAGGCAACCGAGCCATCATCGGAGATGACGAGGATGTTGATGAACTTGCCGGCCGTGATGGTGGAAGCGGTGGTCGCTCCGCCATTCAAGGAGGTCAAATCATCGTTGACACCATTGGCTTTGCAAGCCTTGTAGAAGTCCTCAACGGTATCAACCGCGGTGTCGGTTTGGACGTAGTGACCAAGCATGACGTGGTTGGAATTAGCGTCATCCAACGCGGTGGCGGTGACTTTGATTCCGCTCGTTTTGGAAGCGGTAACCGCTCCGAAGATCGGGAAGAGACGGCTACCAGCGCCCTTCAATTTGAAGGAAATTCCGTTAAACTCACTATTCTTCTTTTCGAAGATGGTTTTGAGTTCGGCAAGGAAGCCAACTTTGTCCGCGTTACCGCGATACATAATGGCGTTGCCGAGAGGATACCAAGACTTCACACCGAATTTGGTGAACGGTTGAAGGATGAATCCCTGCCCTGCGATAGCGTCAACGATTTTGGTGCTTTCAATCATGGAAACACCGCGAGCGGTGGCGTAGTCGGAGGCAATGTAGCCAACGAAAGAGCCTTTCTTGAGTTCGGTGGACGGCATACCCAAGAACTCGGAGGCGTGGCGGAGCGATTCGTTGGAGATTCCGTGGCACGGAACTCCATCGATGTCACCCCAATATCCGTTCTCGGAAGTGGTGTCGCGAGCGCCTTCCGCGAGGGAACGTCCCTTTAAGATGGCTTGCGCGTAGTTAGAACCGCCAATGGAGAGGATACCATCCGCTTTCAAGATGGGACGGAAGCCCATTTTGAAGACCGCGATACGACCATTTTCGGGGAAGATGTCGATTCCATGCGCGTCATCTCCCTCGTCTAAGAGGGAGTTTAGCTCGATGAAGCGTTGGGCAACATTTTTTGCCTTGATGTCATCTTCGGAAATGTTGATTGCGTTGTAGCCAGTTCCTTTAGCTTCGCCTTCCCAAGCGCTCAAGAGGTGAGCGCCTGCGGTAGCGCCATTGATAACGGCGTTCAAATAGCGTCCGTGGACATCAACTTCCTTGGCGAGCATATCCACCTTGATGGTGTCTTGGCGAGCTCTCGGAACGAAGATGGGGTCATCCAAAACTTGGAGAATGTCGATTCCGACCGTTTCGGTTTGGACGAAATGCTGGTCTTGGGAGAAAGAACCGCCATTTTTGGTAGCGCCCATTTCACGGGGCTTCATTTTGATGGGGACAATGCGGTTGACGAAGATTTGGGCGTTGGTGTTCGCTTCTTCTTCGGTCACGTATTTGTCATTGACACCGCGACCTGCGGTCTCAATCAAGCCTTGGAACATATTTTCCAAAAGGGCTTGGGAAATTTTCGCTTCGGCACGAACGCGGTTAATGGAAGGCGCGTTGTCGGGAGCGAGAATCTGTTGGATTACTTCGATAGCCATAATTTTATCCTACTTTCGTTTATCTCCTTCCGCGATTTAGTTTGTCGAGGGTTCTCGCAATTCCCTCATTCGTACCGACTGATGGCGCGGAAGATCCACTCAAACCAATGTCTTGGCCCTCATCGGTTTTGTCGCGGAGCACATTCGCGTCTCTCAACGCGGTGCGCAACGCTTCGTTTTCTTTCGCCATTCCGTCCAACGCTTTGGACAAAGATTCGATTTTGGTCATTACGGCCTCCATCGACACCGCGTTTTCTGGAGTTCCAGCCTCAATGGTCGCTTCGGGGGTGACCGGTGTCGGAGCGCCTCCTTCTTCGGGGGTCTTGCCTTCGGCTACGGGTGCTTCCGTGGCGGTTGGGGTTGTGGCGTTTTCGGTCGGCTCGGCTTCTTTTCCTTTCGCGCCTTCGGCTACTTCCGCTTGTGCGTTTTCATCCATTGGCTGGGCTTTTTCGGCTTTGCCTTCCATCGGGGCTTCGTCTTCATCGGGGGCGAAGAACGTTGCGAGTTCGTCTTCGGAAATGCCACCCTTCTCGATGAGTTTCCCGATTTTGCTTAGAAATTTTTCCTTGTTGTTCATGGAACAGCCTTTCTAACAAATGATTTTCGGCAGTCGCGCTTGGCGCTACCACCTATTGCCACGTGTATTATACACATTTTTAGACAATGCAACAAAAAAACCCGTTCTTCAGGAGCAGAACGGGCTTTTCGCTCCTCATCGGGTTGCAAATCCGACTTGGGGCTTCCCACCAACGCGCCATGCGGAGGAAACAAAACAAAACTCAACATCGCGTTCAATGGGGTTTGTTGGCTTCGAGTCATGAGTATTGCGCCTTTTTTATGAACAAAACATACAAGTTAAGAAAGGAGGTGGCGCGCTCGAAGCCAACGCTCATTAAGGAGATATTAGAACCACGTAGGTTGACTAGGCCTACAAGGAAATAATATATCCTTAAAGGATATATTGCAACGCTTTATTGATCGTCTTTCGCGGAAGCCCCGTATTTATTGACGGCTTCCTTGAAACCAACGGAGTTGTCCTTCGGCATGGGTTCGGCAAGTTGGCGTTCTTGGACGTGCTCCAACGGGCCAACGATTTGGATGGTTTGCCCATTGTATTCCACGGTCACAACCGCTTTCTTGGTCTCCGAAACCTCACTAGGTTGGGCTTTGTTGCCACTACCGAATTTCCCCGTGGAGGGGTCATAGGATTGGAGTTTTCCTTTTCCACCGACTTTAACTGGCATAATTTCACACCTCTATTCTGTAGGAGTGCCATTGGTAGCCGTGCTTCTTGGCGAACGCTTTGTATCGCTTCGTGGCTTCCCTGGCTTTGTTGGCGTATGTTTCCGCCAACTTCCTATCGATGTCATTATACAACTTTGCCATGCGCTTCAAATAGCGGATTTGCCGTTCCATCTCGCGCAACTTGGCTTCGATTTTCCGTTCCCTCTCCATTTCCTCGTCCGTATAGGTCTTCGGTGGCTTAGAGCCTTTCGCGTATGGAATCAAATGGTGACGGCAATTGAAGCCGTTGATGATGTTGTTGTGGTATCCGTACTTATCGGTTTGAGCCATGATGGAGGGAAGCGAATAGACCTCGTTGCCATCGACTTTCCTTCCCATTTTGAAGGAGGGGTCTTTCGATTTATTGCGGATGTCCACCAACTTCCCCTGCCACGGGGCGCAACGCTTCGAGCAATTCACGTGGGAGGAGAGCCAGCAAAGCGTGTATCCATGCTTCAAAAGCGCGTCCAACTTCTTTTGTTGCTCCTCCGCCCTTAAGTCGATTTCGGATTTCGCGAAAATGGAGATTTGGCGCTTCCCATCCTCTTTGTGGGTGGGGTCTTTCATCGCCTCTTCTTTGATTTTCTCGCGCAATTTCTTTGCGTAGGCCTTGCAATTCGGGTTTTGAACCAACTTTCGGTGCTTTGAAGCCTCCAAAACGTTGTGGAACTCGGTCTTGTTGAAGTTGCCGATGAACTCTTTTGGGGTGGAAATGCCGTGCATGGCTTCCTTTTCGCCCTCTTTGAGTTTCTTGAAGTCCTTTTTGAGGTCTTTCACCTTCTCCAAGGCTTCGAAACCACCGCTACGAAGCCCCAAAACGAAACCTTTCCCGTCCTCATAGGATAATCCAAGCCACTTTTCGGGGTTCGCGAGCAACGCGTTCATTTTACGTGTGAAGAAAAAGCGCGATTTTAGGTATAGCAAGCAAAAAAGAGCCAAGAGCAAAATCTCGGTTCTTTTTTTAGAAGCCCTTTCTAGGGTTTCAGTTGAATATTTCGGGCCTTCCTTGCTTTTGGGTAGGGAAGGTGCTTCCGCGTAGATTGTTTCCGCCATTGTCGTCCTCGTTGTCATTGAAAATCGAATCCAAATTCGGGCCATCTTCTAGTTGGTTGCCTTGGTCGGCTTCCTTTTGCATGGCGCTTTCGTCCATGATTCCGCCAAATTCGGCTTGGCGCTTCATCGCCTTGTCGATTTTCGCCCTCAAGGAAACCTCGTCCAAGTCTGGGTTCACCTCGCGGACGGCTTCCTCCAAGTCAATCAAGCCCATCTCGTATTCTTTCTCGACACGTGCGAGCAAGCGGTCTTTGTTCACCAAGGATGGGTTACCGAAGGTGAGAACCACGTTCGCTTCCACTCCCAAGAAATTGAGGGTGGTGTCGAGCAAGCGGTTGAACGGATCAACGAAGTATGAGCGTTCTTGCTGGATGAACGCGATGGACATATCGTCCTCGGAATCGATTTGCGTGGCGGTTTGCTGTGCTTCCCCTTGCGACAAGTAAGATGAGAGGGCTTTCGGGGTAGTTCCCCATTTCGTTGCGATTGCCTTGAGGGAATCGTCAATCATCTTTTGCCATTCCGTTGTGCGCAATTCGAATTGCTTCACGATGGCTTGTTGGCTTTCCACGTCCATTCCCTTCATGAGTTCAACGGGGGAATCGGGCAATCCGCCATATACGTTGGGTCGAACCATTGGGTTTGCGCCAACCAAGTCCCCCATGCTCATGGATTTCGGAAGATATAGAGTGCCTTTTCCTAGATAAGCGTCTCGGAGACGGTATGCGTTCGCGATTTCGTAGTTGATTAAATCGCTTTGGACATCGATGATTTTCGATTTCCCGAAGCATTGGGCGGTCGGAACGGAAATGTCGATTTCCCCGTCACGGCATACCTCAACGCCCAAATTGATGAATGGAAGAGGTCTAGGCTCATCCAAGCGGATAGCCCCGTAATCGTTTCGTATTGCGTTCCGCAAGAATTTCGGCATTTCCGCCCACGGTACGCTAGCGCTCAAATCGGCATTGATCGGACCGTCCGTTTTGTTCAGCGTTTGTCCGGATGAGCGAAACACTTTGTACGCAACCATCGGGATTTTCTCCCCTACTTTGCGGACAACGCGGAGAGTTCCATCGGGCAATTCCTCGATTTTCCCCTCTTTCTCGGTTTCGTAGTAGCGCTTCTCGATGAGGTAATAGGAAGCCCGTTGCCCATCTCCCGTTGCACGGGTGTCCGCGTAGTTTCGGATGAAGAAAGAAGCCTCTTGCACGCAACCGCGGAAATCGGTAGTGAAATAGCAATTGTCCAAGCGGACGGCTTCCCACCACGGTTTTCCATAGGCGGTGGAGTTCAATTTGATGATGGAAGTGCCCGTGGTCATGGCGAATGCCACCGCCCCGTACATGGCTTTTCTAAACTCCCCTTCTTTGGAGATTTTGTCGCAAATCGCCACCTCGCTGTCGCCAACGTGGCATGGGTTCGTGCCTTTATTCTTGAATATTGGCTTCTCACCGACCACTTGCTTCGCCATTCCCGATATGAGGGAAGTCGCGATACGCGTGGAAACGATTCCCGAGCCGTCTCCATGAAGCGCCGGCACGTATCCGTCCACCCATTGGCAACACGGAAGGACGTACTTTTGCGCATAATCCTTCAAGTGGGACGGAACGAGCGCGCAAAAAAGATTCGATTGGTTGTTGTACGAATAGGTGTTGTTGATCGCGAGTTGAAGGGAATTTTGGAACGTTCCCCATCCGCTTTTTTCTTCTTCCATGCTTCGCTCCTAGATAATTTCATGCCCATTATAAGGCAAAGTAATCGAAATGCGTTACGCTTTTCTCTTTTTCGTGAGCTCTTTGGCTTGCTTTTGGATTTCCTCGCAAAGTTCGTCAAACTCGCCAACAACGTCCTTCGTGCCCATTTTCTTTAGCACGAGCATTAGAAGGCGCTGGATGTCCACTAGGGATTGGTTCACGCTATTGAGCATTGCGCTTTCGGCAACCGTGAATTTGTAGACGAGTTGGCGGTAGGCTTTCGTGGAGAGGTTGCGCACGTCAATCTCGCGAGCGCCCATTTGGATGTCCTCGTCCTTCAACTCAATCGGCATATTCATCTTTTCCATGAAAGCCTTGATTTTCTCCTCGTCTTTCGGGGAGATGGTGGTGGTTTCCTTCTTCACCGCGTCCGCGAACTTCTCGTAGTCCGCCTCGGCTTCGGCTTTCGCCTCTTTCTTTTCTTTTTCGTCCATGTGAATCATTTTCCTTTCCGCCCTTATGGGGCTATCACTTGACGGTTTTCGCATTTCTAGTGAAATCGTATATCTTCTCGCTTGAGGTTCGGATGTTGAACCATTGCATATTCTCGATACGCCCGTACCATGCGTTCACCGCGTAGGTGAAGGCGTCGCAATCATCGTTGGGGAGCGCTGGATCATATCCAGTACCCGAATCGTTCCACAGCAGGTTTTGGAGCTGATGGTGCAACGGGTTCACCGCGTTCACCCAAGTTTGGCGCACGTAATCGTAGTATCCCCCATAGTCGATGATGTTCACCATATCGTTGGATAGGGCGCTTTGCACCACCGCGACCATTTGGGGGATTCGGTTCTTTTTGATCGGCTTCACCAAGGCGCGCGGAGAGAAGAAGTAGTTGCACGCTTGGCGCAAGTCCGCGGAAGCCTCGTCTATTACCATAAGGACCGGTATTTGCCTAAGGTAAGGGGTCTCGTACAATTCCTTGCGAGTGCCCAAAGCCCACGCCTTGCACAACTCATCGAACCATTTCTGCAAAAAGTTATCCGCCAATTTCTGCGAGCCGAACACCCCGTCCACCGTGGGGTCGTGGTGGAATATCGGCCCAACGAAGGATTGACCGTTGCTCATGATGATGAGGGGAACGAATGAGGTGCAGTCTCTTGTTACCGCGCCATCGCCACCGATTACGCACCCAACGGGGTAAACTCCCTTGATTTCCATGAAGTGGCGCACCTCATCGAGCGTGTATTTGTGGCGGTTCTCGTTGTACATGATGTACACGCTCCCCAAGGAGGCGGACGGGTGGCCCATGTAGAACCACTCGTAGTACTCTCGGTTCGTGTATTTGCACTTGAGGATCTCTTTAATATCGTAGTCGTTGAGGAATGGGGTGATGTCCTCCCAAGTGAGTTCGAGTTCGAGCCAATCGCGGTCTTTCGCCTTCTCTTCCGCGAGTTGGTTGAACCAATGCGCTTTTTGGGGAGGTGGGTTTCCGAGAATCAAAACCTTCGCGTCCTTCCCGAAGTTTCTACGCAAAGAAGCGAGCGTTTGATCGAAGTGCAATCTCGAAGGCAATTCTTGGGTTTCCTCCATCACAACCACCTTGATGGGATGGTCGGGCTTGAAGCCCTTCGTTCGGTCTAGGTTCGAGCCACCGATTCCCATGAAATAGATTTTGTTCAAATTCCCCCTATCGAAGCGGAGAGGGGAATGGCGTTCGGAGAACTCGTTCCCCAAGCCGTTTGGGAGGGATTCGAGCGCGTCTTTGTATTCCGCGAAGCACGAATCCGCCATCGACCCATAGGAGGCACGGCAATAGATTTGGTCGGTGTTCGGGTATTGGAACGCGAAGAGCGTTGATAGGATTACCGCGGTTTTGGTTTTGCCTCCGCCACGGCCTCCCCGAATCAAGTTGTAGGTCTTGCTAGAAGAGAGCAAGGCTTTCACCTTCGATGGCAATTTTATCGTTTGCGACATATCACTTCTCCATCACCTTCCCGTCAATCTCGTCCAACGTCTCTCGCTCAAGCTTGAGCATGCGCTCGGAATCGGAGGTCGGGTCTACCAACTCGATTTTGATGGATGGCGCGTCCGCCACCTCGGGCCTAATTGGCGGAAGTTCCCTCTTCGCGTACATCTCGGGCATTCTGCGCTCCAATAGCCACGCGGCCGCCTTCCAATCTCCCATCTCCGCGGATTTTAGGATGACCCCGACTTGGTTGCGCTCGAACTCCATGAGAGACCCCTTGGCCTCGCAATAGAACTCCGCCATCGCCATCTCGCGCTCATTTCTTTGCTTGTATGGCATTAGGAGGCAACGATAGCCCTCTTTGAGCGCCCTATCGTACTCGGGTTTGGAGATTCCCAAGGCCTCGCATGTCACTTTGGGGTCGCGACCCTCTCGTAGGCCGTCCATGAGTTGGGTTCTTTTCTCATCGTCCAACCAGAACTCCGTGTCTTCCAATCGTCTTTGGACTTCGTGTTTTTTCGGTTCAATCGCTTTCGGCATATAATCCATTATATCCCAAGGGCTATGATAGTGGAAGAGAGAATCCACGGAAGCCCGTTCCGCGCACGAATCACGCACACATGAGCACGGCATTGCTCATTTCGCGCAAGTGCTTCCATGAGAGAATGCTTTCATCGCGTAGCGTGCCTCCCCTAATAAACAATCCGTAACTCCAAAATAATCAAACTTGTTTTACCGATAAACCGATAACTATATCGTTCATATAAAAAGAATATTCTTTCATAGAACAATCTCGCGCACCCCCGTAGCGATATTTCATTCAATGAACAATCTATAACGCGTATGCGCACGTATGCTCGCACGGGGCTAGGCGGAGTTATCTAGGGAATGGGAATTACTGAAGGAAATACCAACATCGCACGCGCACACGGGCGATTTGGGATTTACGAAGTAAAGCCCATGAAAGTAATGCCACCATGGAAAAAAGGGGAAAAAATTCAAAGGGGTTGGGTAGCCCCGAAAAAAAGGAGAAAAAATGCGAGGGGGGAATCCCGACATACCCCCGAATTTTCGAGGGGGTGTGTAGGGGGGGTTAATAGGGGGGTTATTTTCTTTTTATCCCCTAAGATAGATTGACAAGGAAGAACCCCTTTCTTTTAGGGGGGAAAGAAGGGCCGGGGGGATAGAAGAAAAGGGGGAAAGAAACACGAAGGGATAGGGGAAGAAGAAAAGAGGGGAAAGAACCAACAATGGAAAAGGAACGTTCCAAACAGCTAGAGAGATCTATAAAAAAGAATAGGAAGAAATGAGTTCGCTTGATCCATTGGATACCATTTTTAAGTGTCAAGCAAAAGTACTTAACACTAGGGGAAGAGGGGGAAAAAATAAATCGGGAAAAAATTATTTATTTGTGCACTCTGCACAATTGAGGTGTCAAGTAAAACTGCTTAACACCCCCACGCGTGATATGACCGGCTATTCATATGAGCCGATTTTCATATCCCTTAATTATTCCACGTGAAACCATAATCACTTTTTGCCCATCTTTCCATGACCCCGAAATATACAATGCCAATAGAAGCCACAGAAACCCCTCTAATTTCAACGAAAAGATTTCCCCATGGTAAATATTCAAACTTTCCTCAAATTCGCCTCTAAAAGGAAATGGGCTTTTCATCGATGTTTTTTCCTATGCCCTTTTTGGCTGCGGGGTTCCCCTGGCGTTTCCCTGGCTAATAGTGGTGGATAGGAACTATTCATTTACACGCAATATAGCGAAAACCCTAGAACACCATTAAAAACCTTTTAAAAGCCCTTTAGAGCCTTTTCCCGTGTCGTGTGGGGAAATTGTCCATACAACCCATTAAAACGCTTCTAAGAGCCTAAAAATGGCTTTATGGGGGAAATGCCGGAAAATAGGAAAAAAAGAGGGGCTTTTTTGCCCCCCCTCTAGTTGATCCGCGAAATTCCTTTTTTATATTTTTACTTTTCTTTCTTTGCCCCCTTTTAAGGGGGGGGCCGAACCCTGTTTTTTGCTTAATTATTTCCCCTTTTTCAATAGGTATT